>ERZ887849.395-NODE-395-length-47373-cov-13.444630_pt1 | contig 47373 bp, 40 predicted proteins | sample MGYA00521267_ERZ887849 | MGnify/ENA primary metagenome ERZ887849 (study PRJEB32303, sample SAMEA104408601) | aquatic metagenome | biome: Brackish water; feature: Pelagic; material: water | place: Baltic Sea | collected 2014-06-06T16:11:00 | depth 2,863 m ... | reverse complement strand
CATAAGAATATGTGCGCTTCACGAAGTTTGTGCTTAAACACTTTTCGAAGCAAGCTAAATAGTACTTCTATGGAAATCTTAGCCAAAAAATTAATCGCTCTAGTAGCACTTGAACACCTTTACATTTTGTATCTAGAAATGTTCGCGTGGGGTTGGGGTTTGACCTCCAAAGTTTTACCTTATACATTGTCTTTTCAACGTCCAAATAACTGGGTGTACTTTTGTGGCTACCCACTCCATATTGACCGATTTAGGAACTGCCATATAGGGTTTGGGCTGTTTATTAATACCTCTTTTTTCTTTCTTGAGCATTTCTTAATTTCTCTTTCTCTATCTATTACATCTAGAGGTGGGTCGAAATGACGTTTGCTTGTAATTGTGGAGTATTTTTAATCAACAAAAAACACTCTTTTCACACGCTCTGAAATAGCAGTTAGTACCTCATAAGGAATGGTATTTATCTTCTTAGCTATTTCAGTAGCTGAGATATTTTCACCAAAGATTTCTACACTGTCACCCACATGTGCTTTGGGAATTGAGCTTATGTCAATCATCGCCATGTCCATACACACGTTTCCAATAATTGGTGCTCGTTGTCCTCTAATAACAACTTCTCCAACACCATTGCTTAACAGGCGATTCAAACCATCTGCATATCCAATGGCAATAGTCGCTATAACAATGTCTTTTGTAGTTTTCCCTTTTCTTCCGTATCCAATAGACTCCCCTTTCTTTACCAACTTGATTTGAGAAATAGTTGATTTCAATCGAGCTACGGTTTGTATTTGATTTTGAAGGTCTTCGTTGAATCCATACAAGCCAATCCCCAATCGAACCATGTCCATTTGAGCATTAGGGAAACGAATGATTCCACTACTGTTTGCAATGTGCCGAATTACGTCGATATCCAAACCGTCCATGATGTCTTGACTTAATTGCTTAAACAATGCAATTTGCTCTTCAGTAAATTCATCCAGCGCAGCCTCGTCCGAAGCGGCTAGGTGAGAAAATATAGATTTCACCTCAATAGACTCCGAACTTTTTAGTTTTGCAATCAATTCAGTGATTTGTTCAGGTTCAAAACCCAAACGTTTCATACCCGTATCTATATCAATGTGAACAGGATAGGGGCCCACATGAGCATTCTTTTCCACTGCCAAGGAAAAACTTTCTAGTAGTTCAAAACTATATATCTCTGGCTCCAACCTATACTTGATAATAGCGCCAAAACTTCGTTCCTCAGGATTGAGGACCATAATAGGCGTTTCAATACCAGCTTTACGTAAAGTAATGCCTTCATCCGTATAAGCCACTCCCAAATAGTCTACTCTATGGAACTCCAATAACTTTGCAATCTCCACAGAACTCACCCCATAAGAAAAGGCTTTTACCATGGCCATCACCTTGGTTTTCGACCTTAACTTTGATTGAAATAGTTTAAAGTTTTGGACAACAGCGTTTAAATCAATTTCTAAAACCGTAGCATGCGCTTTCTCTTCCAGGGCGGCGCTAAGTAGTTCAAATTCAAACTTACGCGCACCTTTCAGTAAAATAGTTTCATTGCCAAAATCCTCATCATTTATACTTTGAATGAAGCTTTTAGTGTCTGGATAGAAATACAATCCTACACTAAACTCTTCCGACTTAAACACAAACTGATGTTGCAGTAAGTTTGGGCCAATAGCAATAAAGCGCTTAACCTCATTGCTTACCAGTAAATCGTTTACCGCTGTATATAAATCAACCCCAGACATTCCACTTTGCAAAATATCTGAAAGAATAACCGTTTTATCGATTTTATACTTCTGTTGCTGCATGAAATCCATCGCTATTTTCAAGGAATCAATATCTGAATTGTAACAATCGTTGATGATCGTAGAGTTGTTAATTCCTTCCTTTTGTTCTAGGCGCATGGCTACTCTTTGCAGTCCAAGCAAGCGCTCATTAATTTGTTCTTCTGAGTAAGATAAGTGAAGCATTAACACGATGCCGTGTATGGCATTTTGTATAGACGAACTATCCGCAAAAGGAATACTAAAACTATAATCAAGCGCATTATAGTGAAGGTCAATTTTTGTGTTCTCTAATCCTTTTTTTTCTTTTAAAATTTTAATGGAGGCTTCATCGTTTTTTCCCCAACTTAACAACTCTGGCACACTTGAAAGCTGTGTGTTATTCCCAAAAGCCTCTCTAATATTTTGATGCAAACTTGGAATATCAGCACAATAGATTAAGTACTCTGCCTTTAAAAACAGCTTAAGTTTCTCTTTTATTTTATGCCCTTCATGAATGAAGTTTTCACTGTGTGGCGCACCAATGGTTGTAAAAATTCCAATGTTTGGTTTGATAATTTTTTGAAGATTATCCATCTCATCTGGTTCAGATATTCCAGCTTCAAAAAGCGCCAAGGTGTTCTTTTTATTCATTCCCCAAACAGAAAGAGGCACACCCAGTTGAGAGTTATAGGATTTAGGGCTTCTACAAATATCGAAATCTGCTTGCAACAACTGATGACACCATTCCTTGACTATAGTTTTACCATTCGACCCTGTTATTGCAACTACGGGTATCATAAATTGTTCTCTGTGGTAAGCCGTTAATCTTTGCATAGCCTCGAGGCTATCTTTAACCACGACGTAGTTTACATCCAACTTGTCCTTGAGGCCCTCATCAGAGCAAACCACAAAATTTCGCACGCCATTTTCAAGCATTTGTTGAATATAGTTGTGCCCGTCCAATCGCTCTCCACGAATAGCAAAAAATAGCGTAGATTCCGGCTTGCTAAGCTTACGGCTGTCCTGCAAAATTTTATCTATTAGAGATTTACTATTTGCGATTTTCCAATCACCTAAAATAACTTTTTTAAGTTGCTCGATGGAGTACATAACTGAAGTAGTTTACTACGGCTTAAAATTGACCTATTCGCAAAAAAACACCACCACCAACGCCATTCAAGGATTTCGTTTTTAGTTGTGTAGCATATATATTGCCTGGATTATCGGTAGAGTCAAACGCCTTAAAAATAAAGGCTCTATAATTTAAGGCAAGCCCTATTCTAAAATAGTCGCTAACATTAAACACCCCTTTAAGGGCGGGAGATATATATGCTCCATTGATTTTTGCTTCGTTGTCTTCGGTTATTAAATTTACCCCAGCCCATCCAACGGTCAAGTCTGGTGAAAACGAAATAATCTTTTGGTCTTCAAACAAGATATATCCTACTCGAATTCCAGCAGTCTGATACTTGATAGTTGTTTCTTTGTTGTACGCCAACCCAGCAGCACCTGCAGGCTTTTTAGCAGAGTATATCTGTTCTAGGTTTGCTAATTGCGTATAGCTGGCCCCTAGGTAATATTTGTGCTGAAGCAAGCAATTAGCCGAAAAGTCAATATTCATTCCTGCATTTCCATTCACTTGAATAACACTGCTTGCCAATTCAACAAAAGCATCGCTCTCGATATTCTTAGCATAGAATAGTTTGTTGGTGTCTATTTGCGCATTCGCTAGCGAGACCATAAAAAGGTAAGAAAACAATAAAAAATAGACTCTTGGCATAGTTGATGGTAAAATTAGTAAGATATATTGAAATAAATACTGCATTTTTACATTTGTGTTTGCAGTAATAGATGTTGAAACTACCGGAGGTCATTTATACGACGACAGAATAACAGAAGTCGCTATATATGTAACTGATGGTAAGAAGCTAATTAAAAGCTTTTCTTCTTTGGTAAACCCAGAGCGAAAGATCACGCCGTTTGTGGTTAAGCTTACCGGGATTACCGATGAAATGGTAAGCACCGCCCCCACTTTTAGAGAAATAGCTCAAGAAGTTTTAGATTATACTGAGGGCTGTGTTTTTATAGCCCATAATATTGGCTTTGATTATTCTATGATTAAACGAGAGTTTAAACGCTTGGGCATGCCTTTTAGAAGGTCTAATGCTTGTACCGTTCAACTTTCTCAACGAGTATTTAAAAATCAACCTTCTTATAGTTTGGGAAACCTAACTAAAAATCTAGGTATTAATTTATCTAATCGTCACCGTGCATTTGGTGATGCAGAAGCCACCGCCATTCTATTGCACATGATTATAGAAGAAAAGGGAGAGTCTTATGTTCGTGATCATTCTAATGCGAATACACAAAACATAGAATTTGAAGGTGCTTTAACTGAAGAAATGATTGATGCGCTTCCAGAAGATCCTGGAGTTTTTCGTTTTCTCAATGACGAAAATGAAGTGTTATTTGTGCAATCCGCTAAAAATATTTTTGCTGAAGTCTCGAAGTTTTTATTGAATGAAATAAAACATAGTCGATATGAAGATCTATTTAAAAACATAGGCTCTATTGATGCGCAAGTTTTTAATAGTGTAATTGTTGCTGAACTTCAAGAAATAGAAGAAATACGAAGTATACGACCTAGATATAATAAGCAGAGCATAGCCAAATCTTACCCTGTAGGAATCTATGAAAACACCCAAGAAAACACCCCAGCCTTTTACATTGAAAGAAACCCAAATGGAAAAGCCCTTTGGAGATTCGTCAATGAAAAGCGAGCATATAACTTCTTAAAAAAACTAAACAAGGAGCGCCGTTTAACGCCGCCTAGTTTTCCAAATAATAAAGAAGTCATCAATAAATATAGAGATGATGTGGAGAGCGCGATGGTTGAAGAGCTTTATCCAATGCGTTCATTCTTTATCATTCGTGAAGTAAGTTTCGCCAATACCATTTATGCTATTTACATCGAAGACTTCTCTTACATCGGTTATGCCGAAATAGATAAAGAGTTTTATGATGGCCGCATAGAAACCTTGAAGGAAAACATTATCTATTGCGAAAACAACCCCTACGTTTTGAAAACCCTCCAACGCTATTTGCGCCGCAAGAAATCTGTGAAGTTAATTGCTTGTTAAGGCTGTTAAATTTTCAATAGAAAACCTCCATTGAAAGCCTTACTTTTAACATGTAGCCTGCACATTCGTAGATCATCTTACTATGAAAAAGCACTTGTACTTGTTAATCATTTTTCTTGCCTTGAGTTATATGTGTAAAGCGCAGAGCAACACGCTGGCGGAGTTTGTAGATGAAGGATGTGTTATTTATGAGAAAGGAGTTGGAGATTTAAACAACGATGGCTTGGAAGATTACACCTTGATAGTTAAAACAACCGCTAAAGAAAACATTGTTATCAATCACTTTAATGACGAGGTAGATAGAAACCGAAGGGGTATAATCGTTCTCCTTAATACAGCCGGTGGCTATCGTCTAGCTTAAAAAAATAATGATTGCTTTGAATCAAAAAATGAAGATGTTGGCGTTTATTATCCCCCACAATTATCTGTTGGTAGCAGCAAAGGTAATTTGTATTTAGATTATACGTACGGAAGATATAGTTGGCGGCAAAAATCTTGAAATGGAGTATCTTAGTAAAAATATTAAAGAACAGTATAAAATTTTGTATAAACGCCATTAAAAACAAGATTTTACGCGAACCGTTAGAAAAAAAAGACTTTCATTTTGCAAGTAAAATTAAAAAATCAAAGAAGCAAATGTTACAAATGCATGAGGCCTTCAAGCTCGTGTATTTGTAAATACACTAATCCTATAAATACTAATACTCGTTTTGTTATTCTTATGCACCCGAAAGAGTACAAAAAAGAAAAAAACGGAACGGGACATATGACTAAGCTTCAACTTGAAAATTCAGAAATTATAGTTGGCGTCGATTTTACCAATAATGATCGTGTAAATGAAATACTGACTAAAGAAAAAAGTTGTTCATATTTACTTTATCCGGGAAAAGATAATTTCAACTTATCGATAAGAAAAAGTTTAGAAATAAATTCATTTATAGGCACTAAGCCGCACATCTTCATTCTCGATGGTACTTGGCCCTGCGCCCGTAAGATGCTTAAATTGAGTAAGAACTTGCAGCAATTAAAAAGAGTGAGTTTTGACAATACCATTAAATCAAGGTTTATTATCAAGCAACAGCCAGAATCGCTTTGTCTTAGTACTATTGAGTCAGTATATACTGTCTTAAATTTACTAAAGGAAGGTGACGCAGAACAATGCGAGACGAAGGGTTTTCTTATTCCTTTCGAAAAAATGATTGAGTATCAACTCGAATGTATTCTAAATCCAAATAATAAAAACTACCGTTCAAGAGCTAACAGAGAGATTGTTCCCAAGAATATGTACAAGAAAAAACATGAAAGAGGTATTATTTTTGAACCTTAGTTTGTGGGATAGAATACCTGAAACGAAGATATTGCGGAATCTTGGCGTGAATGCTGTGTTTCTAATGGGAGATTTTTTAGTTGCCCTGAACATGCCGAAAGAATGCAATTAATAAATAAAGAAACCTTAGAACTCGTAAAGGGGTTATTGGGTAATAATATAGGAAGAAGCGATTAGGCCTCTATATCTCGACTAAAATCAAACTCGTCCATTAAGTCGCCGAGTTGTTCATTAATCGTCTCCTTAGTTACGCCATACTGCGCCATTGAGTAGGTATGTTTTGACTTGTACATTTTACTTTCTAAGTGGTAATGACTTAAGGCTTCATCAAACTTTTCACTCATTTCAAAGTTGAAATACTTATAGATGTTTCGTGCGGTTTCTATCGGCTTACTTACCACATCGGTATAGGACACAATCATTAAGTTCTTCGGATTGATAATCGCTTTTTGCTCGTAGATATAAGCATAATAATTAATCGCTATTTGGCCAAACGCTCGGCTCTCTTCACTATCGTCTGCTAAGTCCTTGCTGTGAACTTTCCATGGCCCCGTAAACATACTTATCACCGATGGTATTGCCTTATATGGATGGCGAACAGGATAGATAATTTTTGCATTAGGGAAGCACTCTAAAATAAAATTTAAACGGCCAGTTGAAAAAACATTCTTCATTAAAAGCGTTGTACTTGGCTTACTTGCATAAACTATCCGCTTTAAACTAGAAATATAAAACTCCTTAATTTTTCGCTTTACTTTTTCGTCACTTTTGTCTAAAACATTTAAGTAATCCAACTTATACGCCCAAGGAGAAAGTAAAACCAAGGCAGGAGAATAAGCGGCAAGTGTAAAGAGCCCTTCATCTTCCTCTGATCGATCAAATCCCATAGGGTGAACGTGCTTCCATCCTCCAAAAAACAACTCATCCAATTTGTCCATTAGCTTATGTAATAAACCACCTAAGTTTTTATCAATACTAGCAATAAGCTGAATAATCTTGATATAAAAAACAGCGGGTAGTAAGGTGTGATAAAGTAAAGAGAAGGTGTATCTATCTTCGTCTAAACAAAGTAGTCGATGTAAGAAGGTTGTTCCACATCGAGGATTGCTAATAATAAATACAGGTTCTGTTAAATCTGCTTTCTTATATCCTCTAAAAAAGATTTCATCTACCAGTCTTCCGAAAGATATGAAAAACACCCCTAAAAAGTGTAATGTGATGAAAAGGATGGTGAACAAAAGTCTCGGAATACTAAAATGCTTGAAGCAATTCAAATACGCTAATTGAAAGACTGTTTGGTGATGAAAGTAAAAAATAGAGGGAGTTAGTATCGTCATTTATTTCTATTACTGTGCAAAGAGACATGATTTTATGCTTAAATCCAAATCTACAACTTGGATAATTCATTAAAAAAGACTTACTTTTAACAGTCTAAACAACTTTCCATGAAAAAAATATTTACTTTTTTAAGTTTCTTCTTTTTGTCAAGCGCAAGTTATGCGCAAACAACTTATGAGGAGGTTTATACTATTTTGCAAACCAATTGTGCGACAGCAAACTGCCATAACAACTTAGACAAAGCAGGTGCGTTGGATCTTGAAGGCTTAGGTGCAACACTCGCGGACAAACAAAACAATGTGCACGCTGGCGTCTTTAAAGCAACTCCTGCAAACTCATATGCAGCAGCCAAAGACAATTACACTGTCTACCCTGGTGATCCATACCGAAGCTTTTTGTTTCGTAAAATAAGTGATGGTTTTTCAGATGACAACCCTTTAGACAGTAATGAAGGAACTGCTCATAATGCAAATACTAGTTCACTAAGCGACTACGAAAAAGAAGTAATTAGACAATGGATCGTTTATGGGGCTAATAGTGGTGGCGACGATGTAGACCTAAACTTAATTGACGACTTTTATACCAATGGTGGTGTTGAGTCTGTGCCTGCGGCTATTGCTCCGCCAGCAACTGGTGAAGGATTTCAAATTCATTTAGGCCCATACTTTATTGCACCGGGTGCCGAAGTAGAGTATTTATCTAAATATGAAACTTTACTTGATCAGAATACTGAAATTATTAAGTTCCAAACAGAGATGGGCACTTTTTCTCATCACTATATTGTTTACAATTATACTGACCAAGCAAGTGGGGGTATTGACCCAAGTATAATTCCTTATGGCTTAAGAACAAACATTGGTTTTGATGGTAAAAGCTTTGTTTTGACAGAGCAGTATTCCAACACTTTAGAAACCCCAGAAGGAACCGCATTTAAGTGGGACCCTAATACGGTTTTAGATTTAAACTCTCACTATATCAATTATTCAAGCACTCAAGTATTAAAGTGTGAAGTATACTTAAATGTGTATACTCAGGATAATGGTACAGCAGCCCAGGTAATGCTTTCACAGCTAATTCCTAATACTAATATTCCTATTCCAAATAACGGGCAAGATGTAACATTCACTGATCCATTTAGTTTGCCAACTAACTTAAACCTCTACATTTGGGGGGTGGTAGCTCATACCCATCAATATGGTAAAGACTTTAATATCTACAGACGTAACCTAGATGGATCTCGCGGTCCTCAAGTTTATGATGCTGGATGTGCAAATGGAATTCCTGGGTGTGCCGTTGAAGATTATGATTACAAACATTTACCGTTTAGATTCTACGAACCCTTCTTAGATGTAAACCTTCGAGAGGGCGTCATTGCTGAGGCAACTTACAATAATGATGGACCAATCCCTTTGGACTGGGGCTTAACCTCTGATGATGAAATGATGATTTTTGTGATTTTCTTCACCCTAGACACGGTGGGTATTGAAATTTATGAAAATCCAGATACTACCAGTGTGGGTATAAGAGATCGGGTGCTTAATTCATCTGCAATTGAATTCTATCCTAACCCAATGAATGAAAACTCTTCCTTTGAGCTTAGTGGTGTAGAAAATGGAGAAACTCAATTACGAATTATTGATGTTACTGGTAAGGTGTGTGAACAACAAACCTTCCAACACATGAATCATTCAAGCCTTCAAATCAATGCCAGTAATTTTGATAATGGTATTTACTTTTATCAATTCCTTCAAGAGGGTCTTTTACTAGGAAATGGTAAATTTGTGGTGAACAAATAGTTGATCATTGACACTTAGGAAATCTTTTTTACAACATGTTGCTCAAACCAGCGACGCCCCATTGGGTATCGAGGCTAGCCACGCAGAAGGCGTATATATATACACGCGCGATGGTAAGAAGCTCGTTGATTTGATTTCTGGAATTTCTGTTAGCAGCTTGGGCCACAGCCACCCGAAGATTGTTGCTGCAGTTCAAGAGCAAGCAGCTAAATACATGCACCTCATGGTATATGGGGAGTTTGTAGAGCAGCCACAAGTTTTGTTAGCAGAAAAACTGTGCTCCTTATTACCTGAGAATTTAAACAGTGTCTATTTCACCAACTCAGGAACAGAAGCAACAGAAGGCGCATTAAAACTAGCTAAACGATATACAGGAAGATCTGAACTTGTTTATTTTAAGCACAGTTATCACGGAAGCACCATGGGTGCGCTTAGCGTGCTGGGAGATGAGTACTTTAAAAGTAACTATCGTCCGTTGATTCCTGATTGCACCATGCTTAATTATAATGATGAATCAGATTTAAGCCGAATTAGCTCTAGAACGGCAGCAGTTATCTTAGAACCTGTTCAGGCAGAATCGGGTATTACCGTTCCCTCTAAAGCTTATTTGAAAAAACTACAACAACGATGCAATGATCTGGGGGTTGTTTTGATTATTGATGAGATTCAAACCGGTATGGGAAGAACCGGTACTATGTTTAGAATTGACAAAGAAGATATTCAGCCAGATATTTTACTCTTAGCTAAAGCCTTTGGCGGAGGAATGCCTTTAGGCGCTTTTATAAGTTCTAAAGAAAAGATGACTGCTTTTCAAGATGAACCCTTCCTCGGTCATATCACCACATTTGGTGGCCACCCTGTTAGTTGCGCTGCAGCGCTTAGCTCCTTACACATACTCTGTGATGATAACCAAGCACTGGTGCGAGGAGTAGAACAAAAAGGAGCCTTGTTTGAGGCGCTTTTAGTTCATCCTAAAATTCTTAAAATACAACGAGCAGGGCTTATGATGTCTCTTGCTTTCGATAGTTATGAAACTAATAAGCGCATAATTGATCGATGTATTGAACTTGGCGTTATTAGCGATTGGTTTTTATTTAACAGCCACAGCTTGAGAGTTGCTCCTCCACTTATAATTTCTGAAGAACAAATAAGATTTGCTTGTTCTGTCATTTTAAAAAGTATAGATGAAGTGGGGTAGTTTAATATTTCTTATTCTTTTCCTAGGCTCTTGTCAAAAGGAAAGTATTGAGCTCAATCTCATTGAACTGGATAGTCAAACGAACGAAGGTATTTACGACCTTGTATTTGTAGACGAAAACACCGCTTACTATTGCGGGGGAAGTTTATGGAATGCTGGTGTTGTGGGGAAAAGCACTGATGGCGGGCAAACTTGGGAGGTGGTTTTAGAGGCAGACAACATTTTGTTTGCTGTAGCATTTAAAAACGAAAACGAAGGGGTTGCTTTAGGTTTTTCTGGACGCGTTTGGCGAACAAAAAACGGTGGGCTTACTTGGAATTTAACAGAAAGTGCGCCAAACTATCCAACTTTTAGCGATGCTCAATTTGTTACCGAAAACAAGCTAATGGTTTCGGCAGGGTTTAATTATTATTCCGGCGGTTTTGCTCGCTACCTGTTTAATGGTCAAAGTTTTGGCGACAGTTTAATCAATCAAGACATGCAGACACTTCACTTTTTCGACGAACAAGAAGGTATAATGGCTGGCTATGGCGCTTTATTTAGAACTGTTGATGGTGGGAGGCAATGGACGCCAAACAGCGTTAAGGGCGATTATTTTAAAGATTTAGACTTTAATGATAGGGGAGAAGGTTTACTAATTGGTTATCAAGGGAAAGTTTTTAATACCTCAGACAAAGGTTTGAACTGGGAAAAAAACGCTAAAAAATCAAGCTTCTTCTCAACTAAAGGTAATCTAGAAAGTACCGCGATTTCCGACGCTAAAGCATTTATTGCTGGCCAGAATGGTAATCTGAATTATTCCAATAATTTCATGAGTGGGAATTGGGTGCGAGTAGAAACGCCCTACAAAAACGATTTTCTAAAAGTTCTTCTAACTAGTCCTTCTGAAGGCTACCTAGCTGGAAGTGAGGGCTTACTCTTAAAGTTCTTTTATTAGTTAGAGGTTTACCCCTATTCCTACATCAAAGTATTGTGCCACAGAGTAATGAGTTTTCATGTGAACACCAATAAACATACTCTTTTCTTTAGTCTCACCAAATCGCAATGCGTGATAATTCATCCCCAGCTTAGCAAAAACCGGTGGTTTGCTATCATAGGCTTTCAATACATAGATCCCTAATAGAAAATCAAAACTCAGTCTACCTAGATAAAGCTCATCTCCAATAATAATCCCCAAATCACCTGCCTTTATAGGTTTTTGACCAATAACGAACTGTGAAATATATTCTTTCTTGCCTACATCAAACGCGTAATTCAATCCTGTAAAAACTCGGTTGTTAACACTTGTTGCTCTAGAGTATGCCGCACTTATTACATAGATCGGATATTTTGGCCCACCCGGTGTTCGTGTTTCATAAAACGCCATGGAATAGTTGAGCCTAAAGAAGTTCTTTTTAATCGGTTTAGGAATCGGTTCTTTATTATAATTACCCTTCGTTGGATTAGGAAGATATCTGAATCCGGTAGAAAATGCTAAGTAGTTGATTCCTAAGTTTGGAGATTGAAAAGAAGCATTTGAAAAATGGGTGAAGTTTAAGGCGGTAAACAAGGTTAATTCTTTATCCACTTTAAAGTCTAGTCCAAAACTAAACTGTGTGGCATTATTCAATTTTGATCCAATAACATTGTTCCTCGGGTTTTTAACGATGTCATAGGGTTTGGTAATATAACCTAGGCCGAAACCAATCCGAGAATAAAAGTCTACTTTCTTTGATCGTGCCAGCCAAAACTTAGCATAAGGAATAATGGCATAGCCATTCCCAAAAATCTCGTTATCACCAAATCGAGCAACTATAAGAGCTGCACCGATTTCGGGGTAGTTTAGTTTGCGTTGCCATGGTTTATCTCCTTTGGTTACTTTTGAAATAGCCAATTCAAAGCCATGGGATTTCTCTGTTACGTCTGGTAAAAACTTACTAGAATGCTTAAAGATTAAACCATAATAATAAGAACCCGAAATATTTACATCGGGATGGTAGTACTCGTTAGGGTTATACTTTTGACTAAAAAGTACGCTTACAGAACAAATAAATAAAAAGAACAAACTAGATCTCATGGGGTAAAAATACAAAAGGCTATGCAATAAATTGCACAGCCTTTTGCGGGGTTCTAAAAAAAATTATTACCTAGTCAGCTCCACTTAAATATCTATACCAAAAGCATAAACTCCAACCCTTGCCTTATTTTTACTTTTCACCTTAACGGCTAACGACACATTAAGACAATATGATGGATTGGCTGTTGCGGAATCTATACAATCATCCAGCTCCACTAACTTTTCCTCTATTAAGTCTATCTTGTTCCGATAGAGACGAATACCCGCTTAATTAAAATGTAATTGAATGATATCTTTAGCTTATTTACGGTCCAACTGTTTAGTTTGAAGTAAATATCTCTCTACTTCCACTAAGTCGAAAACAATATCTGGGGATGATCAGGAAAGCAAGTCAATCATGCAATTAATCAATGTGTTTTTTGAGAACTTCTACACTTATGGCATTGTGAGAGGTGTCAAATATTGCTTTCCCTTCTTTTAGTAATACCACTTGAGGGGATTGATGAACTACATTGTAGCGTTGTGCAATTTCATTAGAGATATCTCGATGGTTTAAAAGATCTAAATAGTAAAAATCTAAGTCCTTCTCATTGATATCCCAAGCACTTTCCAAGTTGTGTTTGGAGTGTAAAGAAGTCCCGCAACGAGTGCTGTGTTTAAACAAGGCAACCGGTCTTTCATGCGAGTCTGCTTCAATTTGTTCTAATTGCTCAACGCTCGATAAATTTTTCCAAGTACTAATCATACCTACTTAACCAAAACTCGGTCTATTCCAGTTCCATTATTAGTAAACACTTTCACTACAAAAAACCCTTTAGCTAAATCTTCCGTATTTACAAACAGCTGATTTCCGAAAACAGCATGGTCATATACAAGTGCGCCGAGGATGTCATAAAGTTGTACTTGTTGAATCTCTTCGCTAGTTTGTATAGTAAACCCTGAAGTTGTAGGGTTAGGGAAAATGCTTAAATCAATTTCGTTCAAGGCATCTTTTATTCCTGTAGGGTTGGACACCCCAAAACAATATTCATAAGAATCCCCAATATCATCACCATTATAAATTTCTACCCCATCAACTAATAATTGATAATTTCCTTGATCAACGAAAAATGTTGGAGACAAACCATTTACTCCTGAGTCATCTATCGTTATGCAGTACCTACTTGTTGGTAGGCAATACTCAAAGTTGTAAGTCTGCGTATTTCCAAAATTGTCTTCAAACTCAATTACGTTCCCATCTTCATCTTCTATTATGATGCTATTTTCTGAACCTGCAAAATTTGTAGTCAGATTAATCACTACATCAACCCCATCAACAATGTCTATTGGAAATCTTACCGTATCATTACTTAAATCCTCATCTGTAACTAAGTTAGTAATAACAATAAACGCCTCGTAATTATACATTCCTGAAGCCAAACTCAAACTATCTAGTGAAATTGTTTCAGTTTGATTTGAAGTTAATAAGCCATTCCAGTTATAGGTTTCATAAACCCCGTCTATGCCATATTTAATTTGCGCACTAATTAAGTCTTGTGTTCCCCTGTTTCTTAGGGTTACAACTTGTCCTAATTTACTTCCACAAACTTGTCCACTTGGGATTCCGCTAAAACCTAGGGCTACATCTTCATTTAAGGTAATCGCATTAGGGTCATATCCCGTCACCACAATTACCCCTGAATTACAAACATCTAACCAAGTCTTTAACTCATTACCTGGCACGCTTCCATTATCCCAGCTAATATCAAATCGTCCATAATAATCATCTATGTTATTCCCACAGTTGGCTGCCCCTCCATATAATTGTCCGATAATATTACCATCTAAGTTATACAAAGGAGACCCAGAGGACCCTCCCTCAGTCGTTCCATCTTCCCAATCCAACACTCTCCAACATTGTGCTCCTGAATAAGTTGCCTGCACTGCAGACTCCATATCAAAAGAGATTTTCTTAACATCTCCCCTAGGGTGGTGAATTCCAACTTGTCCTGCACCAATAACTCCAGATCTATCCCATCCACTATAAAAAACATTATAAGATGCTGGTGGTAGGCTACTTAACTCTAAAAGCATAACATCTGAACCCGCATTACTTGCCCTTAAACTAACTCCAGACACGGTATTATTCATGTAAGGTCCATTGTTGCTATTGCAAGTTGTTGACTCAAAGTTAAAACCCACTAAAGTTGTTGGGTCGTCAGCGCCACAGTGATTTGCTGTAAGAAAGTATGGAATTTCATCGTTACAAGCATTATTTATTAATGCCCCCGTACAAAAACCTGCATTCAAAGTGTTCTGATTAAGCAAGATTCCTACCGAACGGATTTGATCCCTCCAATTATCTCCTTCAGGACAAATGACATTGTTATTACAAGCCCCTGAGTCACCAATGTATTTCTGTTTAAAATCTAAAGACCGGTATCCGTGCACTACTCGTTGGATGTGTAATTGACTTTGTCCGATTAATGCCTTTGGCTCAAACAATTCAATAGTTGCATGGTCGCTTTCAATCAACGTAGTTGTTAAAAATCCATGTTCTTTATTATTCTTGTGGGTAAATGCCCCTAAAACTCGCTCATAATTACTCGTATAAATAAACACCTCTGCCCCTTTGGCTAGTTGATATTGATCAAAAGTAAAATTAATGGTTTGTGCGCCAGGAGACTCTATACTTATTCTCCATATTCTATCTCCATTTGGCAATTCGTTAAAAACACCATCTTCCATAGAAATGTCCATATAATGGATGTAGCCATATCTCCAAGGGATATCTTTAATCTGATCAACAACCTCGTCTTCTTGCTGAAGTGCTAAGAGATTCGTTTCCGGTGTAGACACCATTGGTGCATTTGCTAATAGAGCGCTAATCTTTAAACTTTTAGGCAATCCCCCGTGTTGGATTTGAGCTTGCACGCCCACAAATAAAAAGGCTAAAATAATAGTGAGAATTTTTTTCATTATACTTATTTACGATTGCTAAAGTTAACCTTTTTATACCTATTCAATGACGCTTAGCAATTAAATGTTTGTTTTACGCCAATTCATTCATCATCTTTGAACTTTAATTAAACACATGACAAGCACTTTTAGTTTTTCAAACAAAGACCGAACTGATTTTTTTGCCAAAAGCGAAGAAGAATTTGACCTCCTAATTATTGGTGGGGGTATTACTGGTGCAGGAATAGCACTTGATGCCAGTGCTCGTGGTTTGAAAGTTGCTCTAGTAGAAAAACATGACTTTGCTTGGGGAACAAGTAGTCGATCTACTAAACTTATCCATGGTGGTTTAAGATACCTTAAGCAGTTAGAAGTCAAATTAGTCAAAGAAGTGGGTCGAGAGCGAGCTATTGTTCATCGCAATGCTAGAAATTTAGTTATTCCCGAAAAAATGCTTTTACCTATTCAAAAGAAAGGCTCGCTTGGTGTATTTTCAACTTCAGCCGCATTGTGGGTTTATGATTTTCTTGCTGGTGTAAGAAATAAAGAGCGTCGAAAGATGCTTGATAAAGAAAGCACTAAAAAAGCAGAACCTCTTTTAGACTCTGGTAAGTTAATTGGTGGTGGTTTGTATTACGAATACCGAACCGATGATGCGCGTTTAACAATTGAAAACATCAAAAAAGCAGTTGAACAAGGCGCAATATGTATGAACTATGCAGAGTTCATTAAACCTATTTATGAAAACTCACAATTAGCGGGAGCGGAAGTAAAAGACCTCGTTGCAGACAGCAGTTACGAGATACGTGCTAAATGTGTTGTAAATGCAACCGGCCCTTGGGTTGATTTACTTAGAAAAAAAGACAACTCCTTAAAAGGAAAAAGACTTCAGTTAACTAAAGGCGTACATTTGGTTGTGCCTTATGAAAAGCTTCCCTTAAAGCAGGCTATCTATTTTGATGTGAAAGACGGAAGAATGATCTTTGCTATTCCTCGACAAGGCAAAACCTATATTGGTACTACAGATACCGTTTACAACGAAGATATTAATGAACCCTTTACATCTAAAAAAGATGCAAAGTATGTGATTAAGGCAGTAAATGCAATGTTTCCTAAGCTGAAATTAACTATTAATCAGGTTGAATCTTCTTGGGCGGGATTGCGACCACTAATACATGAAGACGGTAAGTCTCCAAGCGAGCTTTCAAGAAAAGATGAAATATTCATTTCAGAAAGCGGTTTTATTTCTATTGCTGGTGGAAAATTGACTGGTTATAGAAAAATGGCCGAACGCATTGTAGATATCGTAGTGGATAAAACTGAAGCAAATGTTCAAGCTTGCTCTACAGAAAATCTTCCTGTTTTTGGTGCAGACTTTAAAAATAGTGATGAAGTCAGTGAGCTGATTATTCAACTGACCAGCGGGAACAAATCAACGGGTCTGAATGTAGAAAAAATAAAAGAATGGGTCTTCCGTTATGGTACAGAAACCACTAAAATAATTAATTATTACCGCGCCATAAACTCTTCTAGCAGCGTTTGCGAGTCTTATGCTCTTCTTGCAGAATTAAGCTACGGAATTGATAATGAAATGGTTATGCGCTTAGAAGACTTCTATGTAAGACGGAGCGCTAGATTATATTTTGATTTACCAAATATGTTAATCTACTTAGATGAAGCTTGCCAATTGTTGCAAGACAAACTTAAACTCAGTGACCATGAGATCCTTCTGCAACGCGAAGAACTACTAAGACTTAAATCGCAAGTTTTAGCTTTTAGAAATTAAGCGTCAACTCTTTATCCCAGTTTTCTTTAATCTCTATATTCTTAGAATAAACCAAAGTGCTTTCTGGTGGTCTTTGTTCTTTAACATCACCTGAATCCCATTTGCTGTTTCCATTCGCGTCTTGATAGATTCGAACCGTATACTTTCCCGCATTTAATTCAGGAATATCCAACTTAGTTAAATTAGAAACCGACAACACCGCTATTCTCTTATTCTCTTTTGTATAAAGCTCTAACATGGCGCCTGAAATTAAGGGCTTCCCAAAAGTTAAACTTAAAACACTCTTAAGTCTTACCTCTTCTGTAACTAGTTGTTGTGAAAAACTTTCTTTGCTTACTATTCCGTCATTAAAAACCACGGCGCCAGAATCAATGCTTAGCAATAAATTCCCGTAGTAATGTTTAGATAATTGAAGCAAAAGCTTTTGCTTATCACTTGTTACAGAAAATTCCATGGCCTCATTCAAGCTATCCTTCAAACTTATCAACGAAGCATTAAAATAGTCTACATACTCTCCTGTACGAATGACGATTGCCTTCTTTGGGTCTTGTGGCCCACTAGTCGCATAAAACGCTTTTACTTTTGGCTTATTGATTAAGGGGATGTTTAGTGAATCAATATGATTCCTATTTAGTTTCACTACAAAATCAAGTTGCTGTAAATCGCGTGTCGACCAATGATAAAACAAGGTGTCGTTATTACTATTAAAATAGACCTTGTCATTTTCAACAAACTGTTCAACATCTAAGGTAATCTCTTCGATTTCTTGATTGAAATAAACATAAAGGCTGTTGTTTGATATTACTTTATACCCTTCAATTTGTGGCTTCTTCTTATTCAGAAAAACTTGGATTTCTTGTTCTAAGACGCTAGCCAAACCAACCGATATAGGATTAGTAGTTAAGCTCACCCTTTCACTTGGGGGGTCTAATTTGAAGTTGAAGTTTTTGTCTTCAAGAGCCGCAATTTTATATTGCCCTTCTTTAACGTAATCTACTTTGAATTGACCTTGGTCGTTGGTAGGTGCAATGTAGATTGGTTTATTTAAAAGAAATGCACTGGTATCGTTCGGGTCAAACAAACCAACAAACACATTACCCACCACCTGTTTATCAAAACTATTAACTACCACCCCGCTTAAAGAAGAAGAATCAATGCTTGCTCCACGGGTAAAAACGCACTTATAAAGCTTTAATACATTACCTTCCCTATAATCTGTAATAGCATTCAACAAGCTAATACTATAGGTAACTTCTGGATCTAAACCCTCAGGAAGGTTAATTATAAGCTTTTTCCCTTTTAAAACAAACTTTGGCTGAGGGTCCATCCTTGGTGTAATCAACACTCTTTCTGCCCCACCTTGAAAACTAATGTACTCATTAAAGATGAGCTCAATCTTATCTCCTTGGTAGTTTATTGCACCGCTTCGGGGTACTTGAACTAATACCTGAGGTGCTTCTGTATCCCTATCTCCACCGGGAGGAGCGACGGGGGTTGCGCATCTCATAAGAAGCCAAGTCAAAGCAATCAAACAAAGCAATCTCTTCATTACTTATTTAAATAAACCATTAGTACTGATAAATCCGCTGGAGAAACTCCACTAATTCTACTTGCCTGCCCTAGTGTTTTCGGTTGAATATGTTGCAGTTTTTCTGTTGCTTCTGAGGATAAGGCATTAATAGCTATGTAATTAAAATCCGGCTTTAATTTTACCTTCTCTAATTTCTTCATTTTACCAACGAGTTCATATTCCTTCTGAATGTAGCCTTCATACTTAACATCTATCTCTGCGGTTTCAATAGTTGTTTCTTTAAACTGATTCAAGAATTCATTTAACGGAGCTAAATGTTTTCTTAATTCAGACAAACCCACAAAAGGTCTAAGCAAGACTTTATCTAATTTTAATTTTTGTTTAAGTTCAGCCGAGTTCTTAGATTCCAAGAATCCATTTAATTCCCCTGGCTTCACACTTAAGCCTTTTACATAATCAATAATCTTATTGATGTCGGCTGCCTTTTTAGTTGTTTGTTCCAAACGCTCATCTGAGGCTAAACCTAATTGGTGGCCTAAAGGTGTTAAGCGAATATCTGCATTATCTTGTCTAAGCAACAATCGAAACTCCGCTCTAGACGTAAACATCCTATAAGGTTCTTCTGTGCCTTTATTAATTAAGTCGTCTATTAATACACCGATGTATGCTTCATTCCTATTCAATACAAAGGACTCTTGTTCATGCGCCAAGTTATGCGCATTGAGTCCAGCCATTAAGCCTTGACATGCGGCTTCTTCGTATCCTGTAGTTCCATTTATTTGTCCGGCAAAAAACAAACCTTTCACTCGTTTTGTTTCTAGCGTATTAATTAGTTGGGTTGGTTGAAAGAAATCATATTCAATAGCATATCCAGGTCTAAACATTTTCACATTCTCAAAACCAGGAATCAATCGCAGAGCTTTAAACTGTACATCCTCAGCTAAAGAAGATGAAAAACCATTCACATATATCTCACAAGTATTCCACCCTTCCGGTTCTATAAACAATTGGTGTCTATCTCTGTCCGAAAAGCGCTCGATTTTATCTTCTATTGACGGGCAATATCTAGGTCCGCTTCCTCTAATCCTACCATTAAACAATGGGGAATCATTAAAGCCAGTTTTAAGGACATCGTGTACTTTACTGTTCGTGTAAGTAATGTGACAAGGTAGTTGAGTTTTTGGTTTATCAGTATCTAGGAATGAAAAACCCTCTATAAACTCATCACCTATTTGTATTTCGGTTTTACTGTAATCTATAGATCTCCCATCTACTCGAGCTGGTGTACCCGTTTTCATTCGACCACTTTCAAAACCTAATTCTACTAATTGCTCTGTTATTCCAGTTGCGGAACGCTCACCCGCCCTTCCTCCACCAAAACTCTTTTTACCTATATGTATTAAACCATTTAAAAAAGTACCATTGGTTAAAACCACTGTTTTAGATTCTATCTCTATACCTAGGGCTGTACGCACACCTGTTACTCTTCCATTTTTAACGATTAAACCACTCACCATTTCTTGCCAGAAATCCAGGTTCTTTGTTTGCTCTAAGGTTTCCCTCCATTTTGCCGCAAACAACATTCTATCATTTTGTGTTCTTGGACTCCACATGGCGGGACCTTTTGATCTGTTCAACATTCTAAACTGAACCATAGAAAGGTCTGAAATAATTCCAGAACATCCACCCAAGGCGTCTATCTCACGAACAATCTGCCCTTTGGCTATTCCTCCCATTGCGGGATTACAGCTCATTTGAGCAATGGTATTCATGTTCATGGTAATCAATAAAACACTTGAACCCATATTTGCCGCTGCCGCTGCCGCCTCACATCCTGCGTGACCAGCACCTACTACTATAACATCATACTTAGGAAACATCTCTTATATTTATTTGACAAAGGTAAAGGAAATATGTATTGTTTCACGTGAAACATAAACGCTGGATGAATACAAAATGTTTCACGTGAAACATTTATAAACTCATGTAGTGTTGTTCTTTACTCCGCATCACCTTTTTATCTTCAGCAGTTTTATCCCCATAACCTACTAAATGCAATATGCCATGAAGGTAAACCCGTAGTAATTCATTTGAAAAAGAGGCTTTAAACTCCATCGCATTATCCCTTACTCTATCAATAGAAATATAGATTTCAGCTTCTAAGTTGTCATCATCTTCCTCGATTGGAAAAGTGATAATATCTGTATAGAAATCATGGTCAAGATGTTGTTTATTAATCACTAACAAGTCATCATCGCTCATAAAAACTACACTCAATAAAAAGTTCTTTGAGAAACCCTCAAGCTGTAATAGTCTTTCTGCTTTAGCTTGATATAAGCTAGATTCTTGAAATAAAAAAGAAGGGTGCTCTTGTATAAACTCAATGTCCATACTACAGCTTAAACTGAAGCTCAACAGAATTACCTGAATCGTTAAATATAACCCAATCAGCCAATTGCTTGATTAAGAAAACCCCTCTACCACCAATCATAGTGATGTTCTCGGGAGCTGTAGGGTCGGGAAGATTGTTATAATCAAATCCACCTCCTTCATCACTAACAATAAAGGATAACTTCTTCCCATCTTTATCATAAATATAAGAAAGCTCCACCTCTTTTTCATCAGAAGAACTGTTCCCGTGATAAATGGCATTATTCACCGCCTCTGTTACAGCAATTAAAACATTACCAAAAACATCAGGGCCCACTTTATAGTTAGTGCAAGTTAATTCAATAAACTCTTCCACCTGCACTAGGTTCTCTGGGCTCGATTTAAAGTTTATCCTATCAATATAGTTCGTCATGTAACAGCAAATTACTTAAATTAATTAATTTTAAAAATGTTTTGTACATATTTCTCCAAAATCAAACGATAATGTGGTTTTAATTTTGGTGGAATATTTTTATATAACTCTACACTTCCCTTTTGTTTCTTTATATACTCTTCCAATGAAGGGGGTATAATGTTTTCATATTGTTTAGCCGTAATAGACTCTCTTTCTTCTTTCTCATCTCGCTCTTTCTCCGCGGTTTCAGCCTCCAATAATCGAGTCATTATATCCTGCTGGCGATTTATTAATTCATTGGTGATTTGTTTATTCACTAAATCACTTTCTGTTTTGTCCATTTGATCAATAATCTCCTGCAAATTCCCTAATGAACCTTTACCATCCTTATTATCCTCTTGATTAACCTTCTCTAGCGCTTGTCTTATAGCTTGTTGCTTAGCGGCCATCTCTGCAAGCTTCTGAGATTGTCCCCCACCTTTTGATCCAGACTCTCCTTTACCTTTCATTTCTGACATCTGGCTAATCTGATCACTCAACTGTTTTTGCATTTGCTTCAATGAAGGTATTTTACCTGGTTTCCCACCTGGCTTATTTCCTGGATTCTCACACATTTGGTCTCCATTCATCTGTTGGGCCATTTGCTGTTGCATCTGCTCCATTACCTCACTCAACATTAGTGCCAAATTATTATAACCTGTCATCACATATTGCTGGTTAACAGTTGCATTATTAACCTTTCTATCTTCAAGCTCTTGAACAGCCTTATCTAGATTTCTATTTATATCCTGAATTTCATCTGTAATAAAGGATTCCATTTCAAAAACACGTTTAGCTAAAGCAAACAAACTATCCTCTACAAGTTTAGAGTCGTCAATTATTTTAAACTGTTGCTGAACCAAGGAAATATATCTTGGGGTATTAATACTAGTTTCTTTTAAAGCTTCTAAAATACGCTCCTCCTCTATTGACATCACGACTAAGTTCTCTAACAACTGTCGCAGTGATTCCATGTCCTCTTCCATGCCCGCCATTTCCATACCCGCCAACACATCTCCTAGTGACTCCGCTAGTTTATCCATCTTCTTACCTAACTCTTTTTGTTTCTCTGCTGCTTCTTGTTTCTTACCCTTAGATAAATCATCTAAGGCCTCGTCCATTTCCTGGTCTACGTCCTCTGCCTGATCTTTAACATCTTCCAGGTCCATATCCTCGCTTTCCTCTTCTATTTCAGCTAAATCCTCCTTCAACTTATCAAACTCTTCATTCAACTTCTCTTGCTTTTCAGCCAACTCTTCTTTCGATTTACTCTTATCCCTAGACTCCTCAGCTAATTCTTCTTGTTGTTTTGCTAACTCTTTAAGCTTATCAATGGTTTCTTGCATCTTCTGCTCCAGTTCTAACTTTTTCAAAAGCGCTAACATTCTATCTAATTCATTCTCCAGGTCTTCATCGCTCACCTGCATTTCTTCCATTTTATCTAAAGCCTCTTCCTTGTCCATCTCCTGCATAAGTTCTTCTAGCTTTTTAATCATAGCTTTCGTCTCCTCATCTAATACTGCATCAAAAAGTTTTTGCATTTGCTCTTGCTTCTTTTTAATCTCCGGCTTAACTTGTTTAAATTCTGATTGCTTCTTGACATTATTATCAAACTTCTTCTCTAAATTTTCCACCTTATTTTGAAGCGACTTCTGTCTATTTAACAAATCTTCGAGTTCCTTCTTGGTTTCCCAACTCAACTCTCTCTTCTGCATTAATTCCGCTTGCAACTCTTCAAACTTTTCTTGCAACTCTTTACTTTCTTCAATAGACTTTGCTAAATCTTTTTTAATCTCTTCAATTTCATCTTCCGACTCCTCTTCCATAATCTCAAGAGAGGGAAGCTCAAAAGTCATCCATTTACTTCTTGAAGATTTACTTCCATTAACTTGATCGTTATCATACACCTCAAAATAATAATTCAGTCGCTCACCTGGCTGTAAACCAATTTCTTTTAAATTCCAATAATAAGAAAACTCACTAACTGTGCCACCACTAATTGGAACTTTTATTCGTTCAATTATCTTTTCATCATTTTTAGAAATGATAGTATAATTAAAATTTAAGGCAGTCAATCCATAATCATCGATAACTCGACCTACATAGAAGTAAACATCTAAATTTGTGCTATCTACGAATTCTTCCACTTCAATTTCTGGAAAAGCGTCATAAACTACTGAAATATTAAAACTAGAAGAGTCTATTGATTTCAATTCATTATTAAATATTTTAACAATATATTTATCACTGTCTTTTAGTGTTTTATTGAAAATAAATTGATTGTTACCTATATTATTTTCAGTAATTAAAGTGTCTGAGAATCGCATAGAAATTTTATCCGTGGCCTGAGCATTGAATAACCAAGTTATTTTACTCCCTTCTGGTACGTTTATATCACCATTATTTACAATATTTTCATCTTTCAACCCAACATAGTTTGGATAATTAATTTTCAACTGAAAATTTGTAATCAAAGGTTTTAGTAAAACGTCAATGGTAAAATCCTTCGATCTAAATCCTGCAGCTTCCAAATGAAAACTTACATCATCTTGAAGATTTGAAAAAATGTATGAGTAATTACTGCTATTTAATTTTTGCGCAGAGTTTTTTAGATCATTTTTTAAGATGAAAACTTCCTGCGGTAATTCTTCCCCTATAATTAGAATGTTCAATTTGTAATCTTCAAATTGAATGGCTTTTAAATCTTCATTTATAATTTCGAAATAAAAAGGCATAGGTTTTTCAAATGCCACATTATTTTGAACCAAACGATTTGTGCTATCCTTAATTAAGTTTGGTCTAAAAAATAACAAGGCTATAAATAAAAGTAAGGGAGGGAAAATAAATTTTAAATACTTACGGTTCTCTTGTAAATTAATTGCAGCGGTAAAAGGAACCGGTTTAAGCGCTTCACTTTTTTGTTTAATACTCGCTTCAATTAAGGATGCATCTTGAAGGCTAAGAGTGTTTTCCTTTAATTGTAAGACATTTAGCAGCTTATCTTGTACCTTATTAAAGTGTACTCCAATAATATCAGCAGCTTGCTTGTGTGAAATTAGATTTCCTAATCGGTTAAGTTGTAAAATTGGTTTTAAAACAAAACCTATAAATGAACTAACGGCGGATATTATAAATCCAAAAAAGAGAATCTTCCGAACAAATGGAGTAAAATAGAATTGATTTTCAGCTAATACAATGATTAAGAAAAAAATTAATATAATTGTAATCGTAAACAAAACACCCTTTAAGAGTTTATTCACGTAGTACTTCCTTATAAACTTATCAAGTTTTTCTATTAAAAAAGAGTAATTATCTGCCATGATACTTATAGATAACATTAGTTTAGTGGCTTATGTTTCTCTATGTTTTGTAAAATTATAGGAAATTTAACACTCTGACGAATAATGTGCTTTACAAATCAGTCTAATAAAATAAGTTTTAGTTAAAATTATATCTAAAACCAAACAATAATCCAACCGCATTATAACTATCTCTGAAGGTTAACTGTTGATAGGGCTCATTTTTTCTTGCCGCAATATACGTTGAATTAGAGCTTTCTGTGATTTCATCCTCATACCTTGATAATCTCAAAACTTCTGGTAAATCATAAAATCCATATTCATATTGTATATTATCAATTTCTAAAAGGGTTTCTGCAATTGCTGCAAGAGCTTCAGGAACTTCGGCTGAAAAATCAACAAATTCTGTCTCTTTAGCCTTTATAGTTAACATCGTTACTTCCACTTCACCAAAAATTGACCAATTCTTATTGATATTATACGCTCCACCCATTTTTGCAGTAAATCCTAAAGAAAATGCTCCAGCAGTTTTAGCTTTAATATAACTTTCTGTTGGAATAGATATATCTATTCCTTTTGATATTAAACTATCAGCTAATTCGGTATTTAACACAGGTAATAATTGATCAGCTAACTCACCAGTTTCATCCTTAATATTTACTTCAACTATAGTTTTTCCAGCTAAAGGAAGTAATACCCCAAACTTAGCATAAGGTGTAAATTTTTTATTTGGATTTCCACTTACCACCAACATCGGTGCTGCTCTAAACATATTTGTATAAGAATATTGTTCAGCAAAATAGGTTTTAGCTGTAGTACCATCTAAAATAGTTTCGTTGCGAGAAGCATCTAAAATTTTAGAACTTCTCAAAAAAGAAAATTCCATTTCTATTCCAAAATGATCACTAAACATATATCCGACAGATCCAGCAAAAGTTAGACCAGCTCCCCTACTTCCAAAAGGATTTTTTGTTGAAGTAGTATAAGTTCCATCCTCAGAACTAACTATTAGTCTATTACCAACTTCAGATCTAGGAGAGCCTACAGTTGATTTAGCAGCCGCAATTGAATACCCAGACTTAAATCCAAAATAAAGACCTTTATTAAGGGCTTCATCTTGAGCAAATACCGTAGTCATTAAAAAGAATAAAACACTAAAAAGTAATAATTTTCTCATATTAATTTAATTTGGAAAGAAAGATAAGATTTAAACTGTAGGGAAACCATTAATCTATTAATATGTATTTTCCACTATCCGACATGTAGTAAGATTTAATGCGTTTATTTAAATTAAAATACTCGTATTCAAGCTCTAATGTTTTCCATAAATCTCTATGTTTAGTGTAAGCACTAAATATTGTATTATTTAAGAAGTTAAACTTATAAGGATAAATATGAACTGGAATATCTTCTTGACCTGAATTTTTAGCTAACACACTTAATATATATATCTCTTCTATAATAATATCAGTCATAGGTAAACATCCAATAGTCACACAATTACCATGAATAAATATATCACCACCAGGATCTTCTGCTTTCGTCCGAATCAAATCAACTTTATTAGGATAATTAATTCCTAAACTCAATAAAAAGTTACTAGAAGGATTAAAGCGATTAATGTAATAAAACCCTTCAGGAACTTGACCATCTCCTTGTTGTAGTTTAGGACCTAAGGTTCCACTTCCCAAACAAACCTTATAATCTTTAAAAAAAATAAAACTATCTTCTTCCAAAACCCAAATTTCTAAACTTAACTCAGCTTTAAAACTTCTTATAAAAATTTTTTTAGGAGGCCAAGTCAATTCTTTTTCTGCGAAAGATTTCTCTAGATTATTTCCACAAGATAAAAAAGCATCTCTCACCCTTTGATAATCTAATTGGTTTTCTAAAAAACTATTTTGTGCAGACATAGAATTGAATAAAATTAAAGTCAAAAAACAAGTAATCCACAATTTTAAGTCCCTATATATAATTGATTGATAATTTTTTTCTTCCAAAACGTCGTTATTAAGTGTGTTAATAGCCGTATAACTTTTGTGATTTTTCCTTGTTTTTAAATTAATATACATTTTATCCACCTCAATTAACATTTAAAGAATAATGTCACATCCTAGTTTCACGGTAAAAATAAGTATTTATACACAAACACATAAAGTTATATGCACATAGTAATAGTTTATAATTTAATTTTGTTTTCATTAACACCCGATGTGTGTAAAAGCCCACTTGTAAACACCCCCATTTAATTTTCCGCATCCTGTAAAATTTGTTTCATTACCAAAATGAGTTCTTATATTTTATGTACGTAATTATACACCCTTATCAACGTAGTAATGCACATAAACTAATATACTTCACCGATAAATTCTGGAGGCTTAATTGTTGCGTCCAAAACATTTAATTTAAACCCTTTCGCTATTAGTTCCGCTATAATTATAGCACTTGATTTTTGCTGATAATCGTCAACTATAAGATGTTTACCTGCTTTGACAAATAAACGAAGTTGGCATTCTTCTACTAAATCTTCCTTTATTTTAGCATCTATATTGTTATCTGAAAGAGTAATATGTTTAGATATATTGATAATGGAGAGATATTTTACCTCTCCAATAGGCTTCCATTCTCCATAAATTTTTGAAAACCACTTTATAGCAATTCTATATTGTTTTTTATCGAAGTCAATTTGTAAAAGTTCTACAGGAGTAAATATTGCAACGCTAATAAGGATTAATACAAGTGAGAGGGTCACCCAAAGTAGATTTACCATAAAGCCTTCTACTAAAAATTTCGCAGCCAGAAATAAAAATATAACACCTAAAGCTAACACCCCATTGGGTAAATATCTCCCATAACTGTAATTAAAGAGTTTAGGATCTAGTAATTGTAATTCTTTACTCATATGCAAGGTTTATCCCATGGCAGAATCTAAATCTTTGATAAGGTCATTTACGTCTTCAATTCCCACACTCAACCTAATCAAAGAATCTACAATACCACTTTTCTGTCTCTGGTTATAAGGAATTGCGGCATGAGTCATAGTGGCCGGATGGCCAATCAAAGATTCAACACCCCCTAAAGATTCAGCTAATGAAAACAACTGCGTTTTTGAAACAAGGTTTTTTGCATCTTCTAGAGAGTTACCTTTTAAACTAAAAGAAACCATTCCCCCAAAACCATTCATTTGTTGTTTGGCTATATAATGGTTAGGATGATCTTCAAATCCTGGCCAATACACTTTATCTATTTTAGGATGATTGCTTAGAAAGCGAGCAATTTTTTCTCCGTTTTCGCAATGTCTTTGCATGCGAAGGTGAAGCGTTTTCAATCCACGAAGAACGAGGAAGGAGTCAAATGGACCACAAACCGCCCCGCTTGAGTTTTGTATTCTATACATTTCTTTAGCTATATCCTGATCCTTAACCACCATAGCACCCATAACAACATCACTATGTCCACCAAGATATTTGGTAACTGAGTGAACCACTATATCTGCGCCTAAATCCAATGGAGTTTGTAGATAGGGGGTAGCAAAAGTGTTGTCAACCGCAACAAGTAGGTCATGTTGCTTAGTTAAATCACTTATTTTTTTTATATCGATAATATTCATCATTGGATTGGTGGGTGTTTCAATCCAAATCAACTTCGTGTTTATATTAATTTTCGCTTCAACATTAGCCACATCCAACATATCAACGAAATGGAATTTGATTCCATATTTTTCAAAGATAGTGGTGAATATTCGGTAAGATCCGCCGTATAAATCATTAGTTGAAATAACTTCATCGCCGGGATTAAGCATTTTAATAACACAATCCATGGCAGCCAAACCACTACCAAAACAAGCTCCAAACTTTCCATTTTCTAAGGCGGCAAGTTGTCTTTCTAAAGCAGCTCTAGTGGGATTACCTGTTCGGCTGTATTCAAAGCCTTTATTTACACCAATTTCACTTTGTACATACGTGGAGGTTTGATATATTGGAGTCATAATAGCCCCAGTTGCGCTATCGGGTTCTAATCCTGCGTGAATAGCTTTCGTTCCAAATTTCATATCTGGATTCTTCATAATTATTCGTTTTCCCCACCCCCACCTATATCGATAGCGATTTCTTCTTGTACGCTGGACATAAAGTGTTGTAACACTTCAGCTGTTAAATCTTTCCCCCCTCCTAGATTAGAGAAAAGAGCCCCAATTGTATAAATCGGTCCCCAAGGAATTCCCCACCAACCCAATATTAAGCTAATAAAGGTGTAAGGCAAGCCTTTGACTGTAGCATTTTGATCAGCCTTTATAAAATAAATATCTGTTGGGCGTTTAAAGGTCATTAAGATAATAGAGATACAATAAGTGTAGCTTACAAATTTTCCCCCACGTTGAACTTCTTCATTAATATCACTTAAGTCCAAACCTTCTATCCCATTAATTTTTACCATAATTAAAAGTTTCTGTTTATGGTGTAATCCAATAGCGCCCCTAAACTATCTCGAGATGGAGAAGGATCAAAAGTTTTTAAAATATCCATGGCTTTATCCCGAAAATGCAACATTTTTTCTCGGGTATATTCCATACCCTTCCCTTGCTTAACAAAAGCAATTACGTCCTTAACCTTGTCTTTATTTTCGTTTTCGTTTTTGACAATATTGATGATATTGTTTTTTTCTTTTACACTTGCGTTATTCAAGGCATAAATCAAAGGAAGCGTCATCTTTCTTTCTTTAATATCTATTCCTCGCGGCTTACCTATTTCATCTTCACCGTAGTCAAAGAGGTCATCTTTAATTTGGAAAGCAATCCCTATAGTTTCGCCTAAGGCGTGCATACGCTTAATTAGCTCTTCATCTGAAGTTACACTTGCTGCACCAATAGCGCAAGCTGAAGCGATCAGAGAAGCGGTTTTCTTCTTAATAATATCAAAATAAATATCCTCTTCTATGTCTAGGCGACGAGCTTTTTCCATTTGGAGCAACTCCCCTTCACTCATTTGTTGAACGGAGTTACTTAATATTTGTAGAGAGCGAAAGTGTTTATTTTCAATAGCTAAACTCAAGCCTTTTGACAAGAGGTAGTCGCCAACAAGAACTGCAATTTTATTTTTCCAAAGCGCATTCACAGAAAAGAAACCTCTTCTTTCAATAGAATCATCCACTACATCATCGTGCACCAAGGTGGCGGTGTGTAGCATCTCTACTAAGGAAGCACCATCATAAGTGGCGTTGTTTATCTCTCCACAAATTTTTGCAGCTAGAAAAACAAACATAGGGCGCACTTGCTTGCCCTTGCGTTTTACAATATAACTAGTAACTTTATCGAGGAGTGCCACATCGCTCTTCATGGCGTTTTTAAAACGAAATTCGAATTCATCTAATTCCGTAGATATTGGACTTTTTATTTCGTCTAATGGATGGGACATGCAGTGAATTTCTTTGTACGAAAGTAAGGGTTTTAACAATATAGTTTAGAATTAGATTCCCTTTAATTATAATAGAATGATAGAGATAAGAAATATAATTATTCCGCAAGAGACCAAGCTAATACTAGCCGACCTCTTTTATGAAAAGAATCATGGCAATACATTGGTAGTTTTTTGTCATGGATTTAAAGGTTTTAAAGATTGGGGTGCCTGGAATTTGGTAGCTAGTGAGTTTGCAAAAGCCGGGTTTATTTTTTTAAAATTCAACTTCAGTCATAATGGGGTGGGTCAAGAGCAGGTTCAAGACTTTACTCGCTTAGATTTGTTTTTTGAAAACAACTATACTAAAGAATTAAAAGACTTAGACGTGGTTCTGGATTGGACAAATCGTGATGAGAAAATGAAAAAATTAGGCATTGAAAAAATTTATTTAATTGGCCACAGTCGGGGTGGAGGAATTGTTATTCAGGGTGCCGCCAATAACCCTGTAGTTTCTAAGCTAGCCACTTGGGCCTCTATTAGTCATTTTGATCGTTTTGGTGATGAGCAAACCAAGGCTGATTGGAGGTCATCTAGTTATAGAAATTTTTTTAATGGCCGCACACAACAAGACATGAAGGTTGGCTATCAATTTTATGAAGACTACCAGGTAAATAAAGATCAATTGGATTTAGAAAAAGCGGCAAGTGGGTTAAATAAACCATATTTGATTGCACATGGAAAAAATGATGATTCGGTGGGCTTTAGTCACGCTCAACGGTTGAAAAAGTGGAACCCGGAGGCAGAACTTCTATTAATTAACGAAGCCAATCATGTGTTTGGGGCCAAACACCCATATTCGAAAGAATATCTTCCCGGTCAATTACAAGAGGTGGTTGATGAAACTATTAAGTTTTTTAGTTAAAACTGTTTAGTGTTTTAATACAATTGCTTTTAATTTTTCCTTGATGAAAAAACAAAACAACCTGCCTGCGGGAAAAACCAAGGCTATAAATAAAATTTTATACGAAGCGGCATAACCTTAAAGTGCGGCCGAGTGATTTTCTAACAATTTCAAAACTTCTCTGTCTTACTAAGGGTTAATTTACTTCTCCCAAAATTTAATTAAAAGCCAAAGACACTCCAAGCAACAGCTTAAATATTAAAAAAATTATTAAAAGCATATACGAAAACAATAAACACTGAGCGTTCAATAGGTAAGCAAAACAACTTATTATGAAAAAGCTCATTACTATTACAGCGTTTTTGCTCGGCATGATTTGCCTACAGGCGCAACACGAAATAGGAATAGGATTAGGAAGCTCTCATTTATTGGGAGATTTTGGTGGAGGACTAGGAGAAGGAACCCTCTTTATTAAAGACTTAGATTTAAAATCTACCAAGCCTTCAAGCAGTTTGTTTTATAGATACTCTTTTGCGAAAGTTTTAGCGGTTCGCGGCCAATTGACGTATGCGGGTTTAGCGAGTAATGATTTATATTCTGGTGATGAAAGTCGTTTTAATCGAGGATTGAATTCTACCGCGGGAATATTAGATTTAAGTGCGCAGCTAGAGATTCATTTTATTCCATCAAGATTGTGTAGTGGTAAAATAAAGGTGTTGCCTTATATGGCAGTTGGAGCAGGACTGTTAAGGGTAAGCCCGGAAATTGGGGGTGTTGATGTAGATGGTTTTTCAGCAGATGATTTAAAGTATATACAAGAGAGTGGATATGTGACCGTCTTAAACATTCCTATGGCAGCAGGTTTTAAAGTAAAGACAGCTAAAAACATCATTGTGGGTTTAGAGGCAAGTTATAGAATGGCCTTTACTGATAAATTGGACCGCTACGTGCGACAGAACAATGATCACTTTTTATTGATTCAAGCTCAAGTATCTTATGTGTTTTGTAAGAGGGGTGGTTTTGGGAGGACGAATAAGGAGATGCGTTGCCCAGCATATTAATAACTATTAAGCCTACGTTGTTATTTCTGCATCAAACTAAACCTTTCTCACAAATAATTAATTCTTCTAAACTCACCTTATTTCACTAATTTGTATATTCCCCATATTACGGATATATATCTTAACTCTTCGATAATTGAGTTAGACGAGTACGTCTACAATAAAGGAAGTCGATGAGACCCAGTTCACAAATTTTAGGTGGTTGGTATAATCCTCATTGAAAAATCCTACAATATCTACATACGTACTTGGACCACCAATAATTACACCTTCCTAATAACTTACACTTTCAGCTCTTAATATTTATAATGGATTTAGACCACCCCTATCTATTCATTTAAAAACACCCAATAAAGCTCTTCTGCAGCAAAAGATAAAACTTCAAATCTATAAAAAAAAGAGGGTTCAAAACTAGTTTTGAACCCTCAAATATTATTGTAATTTTATAACTTAATCAGTCAACCTTTTTCAGGAAGTTACATAAACCTATAATGACTTATGAGGAAAATAAGGGCCTTTGAGCCACTTTATTAAAGTTAGGGTTAAGCCGTAAAAATACTCCCAAACTGGTAAAGCAATATACGTAACAATAATTACCCCAAGAACAGCTGCAAACATGAAAAATAATTCTTTCAAACCGTCGACACTCCAGCTATCCACCGAGATTGATAAATCAATCGGGACGATGCCGTAGAGATAAACAAACAGGTCTGCCATAAAAAGTTTTTCGCCAAATACAAATGATATTACTCCGGCAAAAGCAGCAAATAAAAATGTTAGCGCCAATACATAGCCGGCCGCTCTTATTATTATTAGTACGAGATCTCTAAAAAGAAAACTCAACATGTCGCCCTGAACTTTTTCCACAGACTCCCCTGCCTCTCTGATGACTTGGGAAATTGGAAAAGCAGCATAAGCAAATAAAAGTAGTGATAACAAATTGGCAATAACTCCTAAAAGCCCAGGGTCGTCTCCACCATCTTTACCAACATTAATTGTAATCTCTTCTTTACTTTGAATTTCTTCGTAGGTTAACTCCCCATCAACAGAAAAACTAGTATAAGTGCTCTGCGCTAGGCTTGCTTCTTGTTCAGCCTCTTTTCTATCGTCATCATCCCAATCTTCTCCATTGAAATCTGGGTTTTTTAGGGTGATTGTGTAATATGAGTCGTCTGACTCCGTGTCTAAACCTTCGTCAGTAATTTTCTCAACATAACTTTCATTAAAGCCGTTAGAGCCATTTAAAAGATAACTAAAACCACCGAAAATAGAGCTTTGAAGCATTAGCAATAAAAAGAGAATTGTTCCTATTTTAAAAATAAAGCCAATCCATTGATAAACAGATTTTTCAGAATTATTCATTAATTCATTGAAATTGTTTTTTGGTAGTTGCTGATTTATCGTCTGGGGTAAATCAAAAATTTTTTCAAAATAATTTTTCATAATTAGTTGTTTGTTTAATGGTTTATTTAATGGTTTATTAATTGTAATTTAATAATTAATAAATTAAATAAGTTAAAAAACACTAAAAACTTTAACAACCTCTAAGCAGGAGTATCAAATTTCAACGTGGTCAAGCGGAAGATTATTATTTCTAAGTTGTTGATTTTTGCAGCGTATAAAGACGCGTAAGGCGTCCACTACAAATAAGGCGGTGTTTCTTGAAAAAAGAGCAAGTGGAAATAAAAATAAAAACAGAAAGAGGGGCTATAAACTTGGTTAAAACAACCTTATCTCTTTTAGAGGAAGCTTTTCAAGACCCTAAAATTGAATACCTCCTTTTAGTTGCTGAAAGTTACATGTTACAAGGTCATCTTATTTTTTCATATTCACTAAGCTTACAGCAAAGACAATTAGTGCACCAACAACCGCACCAATCAAAGTAGCGTCTTCTTGGCTCATTTGGAATGCTCAAGCAGGAATTCCTACCAGCTATGGGGGCGTGGAAAACTTTTACTAAAAAGCCTTGTTTGTCTGCCGTGTTTTTGGAATGTTTTTTAGTACTTTGTGGTATGTCCCCACGGGGGGATCTTAAGTCTTAAAAACTAGTAAATTCCAAGAACCAAATGCCAGAATTTTCACATCTTCATTGCCACACTCAGTTTTCATTGTTAGATGGAGCAGCCTCTATTCCAGGGATGATTGCCAAGGCAAAAGCGGATGGACAAGCAGCTGTGGCCATAACCGACCACGGAAACATGTTTGGGGCATTCAAGTTTGTTGCCGAAGCAAAAAAACATGGTATTAAGCCTATTGTGGGTTGTGAGTTTTATGTAGTGGAAGACCGCTTTCAAAAAAGCTTTACCAAAGAGAAAAGAGACAAAAGATATCACCAGCTTCTGCTAGCAAAAAATGAAGTTGGTTACCGAAACCTTTCAAAGCTTTGTTCATTAGGATACATTGATGGCCTATACAGTAAATGGCCTAGAGTAGATAAAGAACTTATTAAGCAATATAGCGAAGGCTTGATAGCCACTTCTTGTTGTATTGGAGCAGAGGTTCCACAAGCAATTATTCACAAAGGAGAGGAAGCAGCAGAGAAAATATTTCTAGAATGGTTGGATATTTTTGGTGAAGATTACTTTATCGAATTACAGCGCCACGACATAAAGGACTTAGATGGATCGGGCTTGAGTCAGGAGGATGTTAATCAGGTTTTACTGAAGTGGAGTGAGAAATATAAGGTTACTGCCATTGCTACAAATGATAGTCATTATGTAGAAGAAGAAGATTCAAACGCGCATGATATTTTACTATGTGTGAATACGGGAGAGCTACAAGAAACCCCTATAGGTAAAGGAGAAAATTTTGGAAAGAGAGGGACGCGATTTGGTTTCCCCAACGAGCAGTTTTTCTTTAAGACGAAGGCTCAAATGGAACAAGTGTTTAGCGACATCCCTCATGTGCTAGATAACACCCAGATAATAGTCGACCGGATAAATACCCCTAATCTGGAACGGGACATTTTACTCCCCAACTTTGTAATGCCCGAGCAGTTTGCCACGCAAGATGATTATTTGAGGCACATCACTTTTGAAGGAGCTAGAAAGCGCTATGGGGAGATAAGTGCACTGGTAGAAGAGCGCATAAATTTTGAGCTTTCCGTTATTAAAGACTCTGGATATCCTGGCTACTTCTTGATTGTACAAGATTTCACTAAAGCGGCTAGAGAAATGGGCGTGAGTGTTGGTCCTGGTCGGGGTTCAGCCGCAGGCTCGGTAGTGGCCTATTGTTGTGGTATAACAAATGTAGACCCCATCAAATACGACTTACTATTTGAGCGGTTCTTAAATCCAGAAAGGGTGTCTATGCCCGATATTGATATTGATTTTGATGATGAAGGTCGTCAGCAAGTAATAGATTTTGTAGTTGATAAATATGGGAAGAACCAAGTAGCGCAAATTATTACTTATGGTTCCATGGCCGCCAAAATGAGCTTGCGAGATGTAGGGCGAGTGTTAGATGTTCCTTTATCAGAAGTAAACAAAGTATCTAAGGTTTTCCCAGACCACTTAAGTGCTACCTTAAAGAAGGTTTTGGCTGATGGCGGAGTAGATAAAAAGCTGGCGGATAAATTAAATGGCGAACAAAAAGTAGCGGCTGAAGCATTTAGAAAGCTAGCTGCTGGAGATGATAAAATCGGTAGAATGATTACCGAAGCTAAAAATTTAGAAGGCTCAATTCGAAGTACGGGTGTTCACGCGTGTGGAGTAATTATTACCCCAGACGATATTACGAAGTACTTGCCAGTGACTGTGGCAAAAGACTCTGATTTATTACTGACTCAATTTGACAACTCTGTTGTAGAGAAAGCGGGCTTATTGAAGATGGATTTTTTGGGGCTAAAAACCTTGACGATTATTAAAGATGCCATCGCCACTATTAAGTTAAAACACGGAGTAATCATAGATCAGGATGAGATTCCCTTGGATGATGAGAAGACCTTTGAGTTGTTCCAGAAAGGAATGACGAATGGGGTGTTCCAGTTTGAGAGTCCGGGAATGAAAAAACATTTACGAGCTTTGAAGCCGGATAAATTTGAGGATATCATAGCCATGAATGCCTTGTATCGTCCGGGTCCAATGGAGTATATTCCTAACTACATTGCTCGTAAGCACGGGAAGGAAAAGATCGTTTATGACATTCCTGTAATGGAAGAGAAGTTGAAAGAAACTTACGGGATTACCGTTTACCAAGAGCAGGTAATGTTGCTTTCACAATTACTAGCGGGTTTTAGTAAAGGTCAGGCAGACTCCTTGAGAAAGGCAATGGGTAAGAAGATTAAGGCTATGATGGATGAGCTTTATCCGAAGTTTATGGATGGCTGTGAGGCGAATGGTCACGATAGAAAAGCGGCAGAAAAAGTATGGAAGGATTGGGAGGCGTTTGCGGAATATGCCTTTAATAAATCTCACTCTACTTGTTATGCAGTAGTGGCATTCCAAACCGCATATTTGAAAGCGAACTATCCAGCAGAATTTATGTCGGCCGTATTAGGTCACAACATGAACGACATCAAGAAGGTGACTTTCTTTATGGAGGAATGTAAGCGATTAAAGATTCCAGTTTTAGGTCCAGATGTGAACGAGAGTTATAAGAAGTTTACAGTAAACAAGGATGGAGCAATTCGATTTGCCTTGTCGGCAATCAAGGGTGTAGGTGGCGCTGCTGTAGATGCTATTATTGAGGAGAGAGAGAACGGGGAATACAAAGATATTTATGAGTTTACTTCACGAGTAAACCTGAGAGCGGTAAACAAAAAATCTATCGAGAGTTTGGCTATCGCGGGCGCGTTTGATGAGTTTGAAAATTGCCATAGAAATCATTTCTTAGTGGCCGACCCAACAGACAATAGCACCTTAACAGAAAAGGCCGTTAAGTTTGGGAATAGCGTGCAAACCTCTACGCACAGTGCGGCGAATTCTTTATTTGGTGAGCTAGCACCTATTGAAGTGGTTGCTCCTAAAATTCATCAAGTTGATGAGTTAGGTTTGATTGAAAAATTGAACATGGAAAAAGAGGTGATAGGGATTTACCTAACTGGCCACCCATTAGATTCTTATGCTTTAGAGGTTCGTTCGTATACCACGGCTACCACAAGTAATTTTAAAGACAAACCGGGCCAATCAGTAAAACTGGCGGGAATTATCAGCTCTTGCAATTCGCGTTTCACAAAAAAAGGAACCAAGTTTTGCAACTTTACTTTAGAGGACTATGAAGGCCAATTAGAAGTCTTCTTGTTTGGTAAAGACTATGTAGAATTTGGCAACATGGTGGAGATAGTGGGCAACATGGTTTTCATTACTGGCCGCTATCAAGCACGAAAATATAGTGAGGATGAATTCGAGTTTAAAATCTCAAGTATTGAGTTGCTCGAAGATATCAAAGACCAAATGACTAGTGGCATTAAATTGACCTTCGACTTAAATAAACTCGATGAAGAGTTTATTGATAATGTAGTTGCGGTTATTGAAAATCACCCAGGCAAGCACAATATTAGCATAGAGGTTTTGGACCAGCAAGAGCGTTATAAGGTGGAATTCTATTCTAAGACGAAACGAGTAGATGTGAGTCAAGAATTTATCGAGGAGTTGACGAATGCTTGCGATGTGGAGTACAAGTTGAATGCTTAACGGAAGACTTAGACCTTCCAAGTTTTTGAAACTTGGAAGGTCTAAACCTCTAAACCGACATTTCTAGGAGTGGGGCATGAAGGAGGTGGCAATCTCTATAAAGCACAAGCCCCCTTTATAACTACATTAGCTTACATCCTTAACACCTATAAATAAATACGGATTGATCAACTTCTGAAAGAACGCTTACGTTCTCACTTGACTTCAGATAGAAGGCCTGGTGGTTTTTGACCACCTTTCCATTGACGATTAAGTCTCCAAACTCAGCAAAAAGTATACAAGGTGAACTTATGTTTACAAGGCTAGACTCCTTCGCCTGTGCGTCAATAGCGGATAAATATTTGGACTTAGAATAGAATCCATTTTTATCATTGACGCCATAAACGTTTCGCTGCTCATCGGATATTTTAATCGAAACCATTCGATCTGTAGTTACGGCCAGTAAGCCATTTTTATTAAAAATATCTCGCTGAATTTGTAATCCTTGTTGGTTGGCAACTTGAAGATTGAAATTTCCATGACGAACATGGATATTAGGTGCTTGGATTTCAATGATTTGTGAATTGCCTTCCATAAGCATGGAAGCAAGCAAACTAACTCCTGTGAATAAGCCAATACTTGTGAATCCTGCTAGTTGAATAAAACGCCTTTTTTCCATAATTATCGTTTAGTCAAAAGTTTCAATTAACTTACCCATTTTCCCTTCTTGATAGTCTGTTAAGGCTTCATTGATTTCTCTTTGCGTGTTCATCACAAAAGGACCATAAGTGGCCACAGGTTCTCCTATGGGCTCTCCAGACAATAAAATGAATCGGCTATCTAGATTTACTTTTACGTCAATTTGTTCCCCATCGTTATTAAACCAGAGCATATCCTTGGCAACAGCTGTTTGACCATTAGATTCTATTTCTCCATCTAGCAGGTATATTAGGGCATTATAGCTTTTCGGAATATCCAGTGATAGTTCTGCTCCAGACTTTGTTTCAAGTCGTAATAGTATTTGAGGGCTATAAGTTTTTGCTGGACCCGTTACGGTTTCAAATACTCCTGCCACAACAGATATCACCGCCTTATGCTTTTTGATTGAAGGAGTCTTCTCGGCGGTCAATGGCAAGTAGTAAGGGGTTTCCATTTTATGCTTCGATGGAGTGTTTACCCAAAACTGAATAATTTCATTTTCTCCACCTGCGTCAATCATTTCTTTACTTGGTCGTTCGCTATGAATAATCCCTTTTCCTGAATGAATCCATTGTGTTCCACCAGCCTTGACCACCTCATTGTTCCCCAAAGAGTCTTGGTGTTTAACACCCCCTTTAAAAACAAAAGTTACGGGAGAAAAACCTCTATGTGGGTGAGGACCAACGCCCGATTCACTTTGGTGCTTTCCTTGTTTTACGGGAAGTGAACCATGATGAATTAAAATAAATGGATCTATTTGATCAACTGCTGCAACCGGTAAAGGTTGATGCAAGTGAATTCCACCCATATTTACTTTTTGAGAGGAGATTAATTTTTTGATTGTTCTGCTGGTCATTGGATGTGTATTTAATAAACCTACCACAAACGTTAAGCTTGTGGTAGGTTAAGGTTTGTTGCTTTAAATATTAGTTAACAGCTAACTCAATATCCAACGTAAAGATATCATCAATAGCCTTGTCACCTAGGCTCTCAAAAAACGAAGTTGAACCATATTTTACATTAAATTTTGAACGATCAACTTTTAATGTTGTGCTATAGGAGTTGCTTTCTTTAACAATGTCGAAAGTGATTGGCTGAGTTATTCCTTTAATAGTTAAGTCTCCATTTGCTGAAGCCTTTCCATCTTTGAATGTGCTTGCCTTCATCAATGTAAGCGTCGCTGTCGGAAACGATTCAACCCCAAAGAAATCATCTGACATTAAATGGCCAAGCAATTTTGCATTGTAACCCGCATCAGTAAGGTCTGTATTCGAGATACTTGTCATGTCAATTACGAATGAGCCTGAAACTAATCTGCCTTCTTTTTCTTCTAACTGACCACTTGCTAATTCGATAAAACCATCATGTTGTCCACCGATTTTTTTCCCCAACCAATGGATACTAGAATTTTCTGTGTTTACTTGCTGTGATTGAGCGGATAAACCTAAACTTGATAGGGTGAAGATTACGGCGAATAAATAAGTTATTGTTTTCATGATATTTATATTTAGTTAGACACAAATATAGATAGCTTGCAAAGGCTGTGCATTAATCTTGATTAAGAAATGAAAGGAATGCCTTTATTTCGATTTTGCTATTTCTCCTCGAATCTTACTTAAAGCTTCTGGTGTAATACCAACAAAGGAGGCAATCATGCGCTGGGAAACACGGTTTGTTAACTCGGGATATGTTTCTATAAAAAACTCATACCGTTGCTTAGCTGTAGCACTCATGAGCATGATTACTCGTCGCTGTAAGACTGCTACTCGTCGAGAAAGGAGTTGAATGTTTTTCGAAAGTTGTTGTTTGTTTAAGTTTAGATTACCCAAAAGTGTTCTTTCGAAAATGACCACCTCTGAATTTTCCATACAGTCGATAAATAACTTGGCAGGTTGATTGAATTCGAAGGATTCAAGGTCGGCAATAATCCATCCTTCTGGTGCAAACATAAAGACATGTTCTTTCCCTTTTTCATCAATAGTGTAAGTTCTAAGTAAACCGCTTTTCACGTAAAAAGCTTGTGCATTACTTTTTCCTTCAGTTTGAAGGACCTCCCCTTTTTTATATACCTTATGCTTAGCCTTGGAGTCAAGGTTTATAATGTCACTAATGTTATCCATTCTTTGTTTTGAGTAATGAAGAACACCCTACTTCTATCGCCTTTTATTCAACAATAGAATACAGCAAACAACTACAACAACATCAATTCCAACCATAACTTTCAATAGAAGATCCCAGTTAGGAATTCCAATTTGAATTACGGCAGCACCCATACCTACTAGTGGCATAAGAACACCTAGGAACTTACCAATTGCTCGGTTCTTATAAAGCAAATAAGCAACACCCAAGTAGACTATACCAAAAGCCGCCATCGGTAAAGAGTGTTCACCGCTGAAGTTGGTAATTAAAGGAACGAAGTGAAGAACCCCAGTAAGGAGCAATAATCCGGTAGCTAAGTATCTTATTTCTTTCATAATAATTAAGTTGGGTTGAACTATGAAGTTAATAAAAATCAAGTAAAGAAAACGGGTCATCGTATAGTAACTTTAACTCCACCGGATCTCCAGGTAATAGCTCTAAATAGATTACTTCTTTCCCATATAGAGTGTTGTTCCCTTAGTTGTTATTGCGAGAAGAGAAGAACAAACAACCCTAGACCTGGCAAGTTTTCGAAACTTGCCAGGCCTGACTTCCCATATTAAATCCTGCTCTGATAAGTATGAAGTTCGTGGTATCTACCTTCGGCAGCTAGTAAATCATTATGGGTTCCTTGCTCCGCAATTCGTCCGTTTTCAATAACTAAAATCTGATCCGCTTGTCGAATAGTACTCAATCTGTGGGCAATAACGAAAGTGGTTCTATTCTTCATCAGTTCGTTCAAACTTTTTTGAATGTAGGTCTCACTTTCAGTATCTAAGTTAGAAGTGGCCTCATCAAGGATAATAATTTTTGGGTTCGCTAAAATTGCTCTAGAGATAGAAATACGTTGGCGCTGACCGCCAGACAATTTCACCCCTCTTTCTCCAATAACCGTTTCCAAACCATCTTCAAATCGGTCGGTAAATTCATCTACATAAGCTCCTTTAACGGCTTGCTGAAGTTCTTCTTCGCTGGCGTCCGGTCGAGGGAAAAGAATGTTCTCTCGAATTGTCCCTTCAAAGAGAAAATCATCTTGAAGGACTACTGCAAGATGCGTTCTGTAACTGTTTAGATTGACTTTCGATAAATCAATACCATCGATAGTTATTTTACCTGCTTTCGGATTTAAGAAGGTGGCGACTAAGCCAGCTATTGTGGATTTTCCAGAACCGGAAGACCCCACTAAAGCAGTCACACTTCCCGGCTTGGCCTCAAAAGAAATGTTATGTAAGACTTCTTTACTTTCTTCGTAGCTAAAAGATACATCATCGAACTTTATGTCTCCCACTACCTCATTCAAAAATTCAGTTCTCACTTCTGGATCATCTTCCTCTTTCATGTTCATTAACTCCTGGGTTCTATCCAAACCTGCCATAGCGTCCGTTAACTGACTTCCAATGTTTCCCATTTGAACAATAGGGGCAATCATGAATCCAAGGAGTAAGGTAAAGGACAGAAATTCACCCATAGTTAATGTTCCTCCCATCATGAAGTAACCTCCAATCCCCATAATCCCAGTGGAAGCAAGACCAATTAAAAATATAGACGAACTACCAATAGCAGCGGTTGCTGTTAAGCTTTTTTTCACGTTTTCATACAGACGAGTCACCCCTTTTTCAAAGCTCGCACTTTCTAGCGCTTCTGCATTAAATGCTTTGATTACTCGCACACCGCCAAGCGTCTCTGTTAAACTACCTTGAACCTCCGCGTTAATCTTTCCCCGCTCTCTAAATATAGGTCGGACATAACCGAACGCCTTTAACATAACTACCGCAAAAATCAATAAAGGAATTAAAACAGAAATGGTCATAATAGGGCTTATTTGCACCAAAAGAACGATAGAAGCTATAGAGGTTAAGGTTCCTCCAATCAATTGAACAAAGCCCGTCCCAACAAGATTACGAACTCCTTCAACATCTGTCATTACCCTTGAAACTAAAGCACCAGATTTATGATTGTCGAAGAAGCCGATAGGCAGCTTCATAAGCTTACTTTGGACCTGCACTCGCATTTGAGAAATCATGTGCTGTGCTTGAACACTAAGCAATCTGGTAATACCGAAAGAGGTGATTGAGCGTATAAGAATGGAAGCAGAAACGACCACGAGAAGCATCCATAAGCCCTTCATATTTTTATTGGGAACAATGTCATCAAATAAGAATCGGCTGGCATACGGTGCAACTAAACCAGATGCACTTTGAATTAAAATTAGGATTAAACCCAAGCCCAACATTTTTCTGCGTGGCCATATATATTCTTTGAATGCCCATTTAAAGGACACGTTTCTTTTGTCTGTACTCATACCAGGATGGCGTCTAATATCAAGCCAATTGCATTTCTCTGCCAATAAGACAGACCTGCCAAGTTTCGAAAACTTGGCAGGTCTAACTTTTATAAGGCGGCAAGCTCTACGAAGCAGAACCAGAGTTAAGTCACCAGGCGCTTTCACATCCTTATCAAATACAATCCAATCACAATGGCGGTGGGGAAAAGGAAATACAATAAAAAATGAAGGTTCAACCAGAAGCGACCTTTTATAAGGTGGTCAGCGGTCTAAATTCTATCATGGTGCTAAGAGATTAAAGGGTATAAATGTTGCTATTCCTTAAAAAAAATTCACCAAGTCTTCAAGACTTGGTGAATTTAATCTTCTAATATATTTTTTACCCGACCCACTTCACCAGAATCTAACATAACTTTAATGCCATGAGGGTGTCGAGGCGATTTAGTTAAAATTCTTTTGACCATTCCTTCGCTTAATTCCCCGGTTCGTTGGTGGGTTTTCTGTACCACTTCCACCCAAGCGCCTATTTTGATATTTTTTCGATGTTGCCCGTCCATTACGATGCTGCAATAATTTCCTCAATAATATCGAGGTGGTGAGAGGTATGAATATTGATAAACTTCTTAGCGGCTTTGAGTTTTAAATCACCAAATAAAGGGTGACGAAAATGTTGTTGAGCTTTTAAGTTTTCTATTGAAACCAATCGCTGTTTTGTTTTCTCCAAGAATTCTGGGAACGTAGAAGTGTCAACAGTTTCTTTTGTATTAAAAATTTTCGGCGAGCGAGCTTTTCCTCTAGGAATTTTATTCGTCCATAGAATGTAATATTTGGGCAGACTAAATTTGGGCGCATAATCCTCCTCCTTGGAACCTACCAGAGTTTTACAAATGGAGTTGACAATTTTCAATGAATGTTCAAGGTGCCAATCCACTCCGCGCTGTGAAACTTTTTCATTCACTTTATCAGCATAGGGAATAGCGTTCTCTAATCTATTTAAAATTGATGTAAAAGGCATGTATATGGTTTAGTGTAAAGATATGTAAAGTCCAAACAATGGCCAGATGACTATAGTCATCTGGTCACCGTCAACACATAAGTCCCATAATCAATAGCTGAAACAGCGGGATCTAAACGGGCAAAATCAGGATGTACTTTCACTTTAGTGTATTCCTCGAGATTAGGCGCACTATGAAGCTCAGCCAAAACGGAAAAACCCACCTTGCGAAGTAGGTCGCCGATCTGATTCACACGCAAACGGTTTTGTGGTTGAATGTCGTTGTCAATGAACCTCCACTTCTTTTGAGAATACTGTAAGAAATTGAATTTAGAAATTGACTTATCAATATGATAGAAATGGTCATAGCAGCCAAAAGAGTGGTAGTGAAAACTTCCCTTAGTGGATAACTCCGACATGGTTTGTAAGATTTCACCAAGATATTCTGCATAGATATGCTCTAACACATTGACAGAGCTCATTACGTCGAAAGAGTTCGCTTGAAGATTCATTTGAGTAATATCCCCTATTTCATGCTTGATGTGAAGTTGCGCTAGGATATCTTGCACGGATAAATGCTCAATGTTTTGATCAATAGCATGCAAAAGTTGTAATCGGTCTTGGTCTATAAAAGGAATAAATTTTTTCAATTCACCACTTTCTTCGTAGCGCAAGAACCAGGCAATTAAAGTCTCTATGTTTTCCTTTCGAATCAAATCCCGTAAATCGACTGTTACGATTTCTTTGGCACCACTCAAAAAAAAGGCTATAGGAACAATAGGATGCCATCCCGTTCCTAGTTCAAGCACTCGTTTAGCGCTTAAGCCCGTGCTGTTGAATTTAGTATGCTGAGTTAAAAGGATGCCGCTATGGCGCAATAGATCTTCAAAGAAGTCTTTGTTTAAAACCACCGCCTTGGTAATATGCTTTTGAAAGAGATAATTTAGTCGGAAACTAAACGGTAAGCTTGCAATGGTTTTTTGAACGATAGCTTTTAGGATCCATTTTTTCATCTGTTAATGCTCGAGTTAAGGTGTGAAAGCGATAAAGATAAAATTAAATTTAAAGCCTTAGGTTCTTTTCTTTTCCTTTCCTTTCCTTCGCAAAGACTAAAATCCTTTCATGAACATATTCACCAAGCAGATAGAGACTATCAAAAAGAATGTTAACCCTAGGGTATTTTTTAGCTCTGCCTTTCTTGTAATTTTATTTGTTTTAATCACGGTGCTCAATCAGGAGTCTGCAAAGGAGTTTTTTGGGCAAACGCAGGCGGTCATTTCGGATAAGTTTGGGTGGTTTTATGTCTTGGCGGTAAACTTAATTTTAGGCTTTGTCATTTACCTTGGGTTTAGCCGGTTTAATAAGATTCGCATAGGCGGAGAAGGTGCCAAACCTGAGTTTTCAAATTTTGCTTGGCTGAGTATGTTGTTTAATGCTGGCATCGGTTTAGTGTTGATGTTTTACAGTGTTGCCGAGCCAATATTACACTTTTCGAATCCACCTTATGGAGAATCAGGTACTGTTTTTGCAGCTGTAAAGATAGTAATTGTAATACCAATTCATATTTGAATACATTAGCATAAAGTGGGACAAGCTAGAAACGCAAACTAAAGCTAAAACCTGAGTAGCAGGTGATGGAACGCAAATAGTAAACAACCCAGCCTTAGAGAAAAGAGCGAAGTGAAAAAAATTAGTAGGACAAATGACACCATCCTTTATTAATGTAGCACGAGCCGAAAGGGATAAGGACAAAATTAAAAGCTACTGGAATGCTTATCATTGTCAAAATAGCGTAGTTATAAAAGAGGGGTTTATGTATGGCAATTAATGCAAAAATAGATTTTGTATTAGTTGCACGGCTATAGGAAAGGCGGAAAACATAAATAAGTATTATAATACTATCTCTAAATGGGAAGATGTGCAACTGGGAAAACTGCGCACAACTAAAATAAATAAACAATAGCCGATGTTATGTGCTTCAATCCTGGAAGTCTTCTACATTTATTTTCAGTTGGATTGCTGATTTAGCGCAAGCTTTTGAAATGCAGTCCTTATAAGCTTGGAGATTCTTATCCCTTTCCACGCTATTCATGTAAAATTTAATTGTGGTAATATTCTTGGATATTATTTGTGAGGCAATTAAGTCAGAGTGAATTTCAATTTCTGATGACGTAAGTAAATGGTCGTAATAGTTAATTTCATCATTTGGATCTACTATGCCGTATTTACCAGAAAGAATCAAGAAAGCGGTATTTGATTGTTTTGCTGCTTCAAAGACTTTGGCAATTCTATCACTATTGTATAACTGAATAGCGGGCACTGGTATTTCAGAATAGTGTTTATCTGCAGAGCAATATGTACAATATACTAACATAAATTATAAGAGTTCAAACCTTCATTAGACATAACGCTAGCGGTTGGCTACACTGCGTTTTAATGCTGTTTAGGTTTTGTTAGTTGTAGATTTGATAATTTAAAGATTAAATAAATCTTTCCGGAAATAATTAGGATTAATCCAAACTTCATTACCTCTTTGCCTTTCTATGAAGTTGAAGCCTTTCTTAATTAGGAATTGATGAAACTTTTCATTTTTTTCTTTTTGATGACTATGCGCCTCAATAAAAATGCAAAAAATTGGAAAGGTAAAATCTATTGATTTTAACAAGTCAAGTTCACCTCCCTCTACATCAATTATCATAATATCAACATAGTCAAATCTTGATTGCTTCAGAACCTCACTCATTCTTAGGTTTTTTACTTTAAATGACCTCTTTGTATGTTGAAAAAAAGATTTTAACATAGAAAATATCGACTTAAGTTTATACTTAGATTTTTTTCTAATATTTAGAGTTTCTTTTATCCCTCCTTCTGCACCAAGTCCATGAAAAACGACATACTCTTCGGGTTTTGAAGAGACAGCGACATTAAAATTATCACAATTTGGTCTGTTGACAGTAAGTCTTTCATAAAAGTGGTTTTGAGGCTCAATTAATATTCCAGAAAAACCGAAGTAATCTTCTAAAGTTTTTGTGTTGCTATATAAAATTCCATCACAAGCTCCAATTTCTAAGAAAACCCCATTAGTTATTTTCTTTTTCAAAATGAATTGAATAATGTACTTATCCTCGTCCTGTTGAGAATGAAATTGTACTTTGCTTGGATCATCAATATCAAAATCACTACAAATTTTTTCAAATCTTGAAGTGAAGCTATCTTGGTTTAATCTCCATTCTGTGAAATAGTCTTTATTCATATTACGTTCTTTTAATTTACAGCTAGCGTT
>ERZ887849.392-NODE-392-length-47458-cov-55.648925_pt1 | contig 47458 bp, 31 predicted proteins | sample MGYA00521267_ERZ887849 | MGnify/ENA primary metagenome ERZ887849 (study PRJEB32303, sample SAMEA104408601) | aquatic metagenome | biome: Brackish water; feature: Pelagic; material: water | place: Baltic Sea | collected 2014-06-06T16:11:00 | depth 2,863 m ... | reverse complement strand
TGAAATTACAAACCGAAACCGTCATTCACATTTCAACTACTGATGGGACATCTTCGGATACCGTGGTGGCGGCCGCGCGGCAGTGGGATACACAATTACTGAACCTTAGTTACCCGGAAATATTGCCGTCGACGCCACGCGAATTCAGCTGCCAGATTGCCAGCCAAAACAGACGAGTGCCATTGTGGCACGAGACGCAAGCGTGACAAATCGGCCATATTGGCACCACTACTCAATGTCAGCCACATCCATAAACATTACACAATTCATTACACATCAACCACTTATGACTCAACAGCAACTTTTGGCATGATTTATGTCTACTGAAATCAGCAGTACAGGCGGTTCGAGCCTGTGGTCACTTAACTGGTTTTCAGTACAGAAAAGGAAAGTACCATGCGTTGCGAATTCCCCATCATGGCCGTTCGAGATCCCTTTGCAGCCGTTCGACGCGACTTTGAGCGTCAGATGCAAAACAAGGCTCACAGAAGTGCCATGCCACTCACGATTCAGGAGTCCGAAAACGGCGTTGAAATTGCATTCGACATCCCGGGCGTGCCTGAAGACAAAATTGAAATTGTGATTCACGAAGGCTGCCTGCAGGTTTCCGGAGAACGAGCTGTAAACATTCCAGAAGGCGCGTCTGTTGTGTTCAACAACCGACCAGCCGGAAGTTTCCAGCGCAGCCTGAAACTTGACGATTCGATTGATCCGGATTCCGTAGACGCCGTTCTGAACAACGGAGTCCTGACGGTCACCATGAAGCGACGTCCGGAACTTCAGCCCAGGAAGGTGGCCATTCGCCCGGCAACGTGAATCCAAAATTAAGCGGCGTTTAATAGCCGCCATCAACTGTTAAACAAGTCTTCGAAAGCCGGCGTTCGCCGGACAACATAAAGGAAACATATCAATGTCAACAAACTCAACCAAACCACGATTTTCCCTGCTGGATGAACTCGACAAAGGCTTAAACCAGCTTGTCAGCGAAGTTCTGCAACACGAACCTCGCAACGCCGATGCTCCACGACTTAGCGTCTATGAACTTGACGATCGCTACGTGATTGAATGCGATCTGCCAGGCGTTCAGCTGGAAGACATTAACGTCAACGTTGAAGATGGCGTGCTGGAAATTTCCGGCGAACGAAAACCATGCTCCACCGAAGGCGCGAAGGTGACCGTCAACGAACGTTCGTTTACGGAATTCAATCGACGCCTGCAGCTTGGCAAGAACATCAACGGCGAAGCGATCGACGCTGAGTTCGGCGATGGAGTTCTGAAAGTGACGGTCCCCAAAAGCACAGCCGCCGTCGCTCGAAAGATTGCCATTCGAAAAGTAGAAACCGAATCGTAATCCCGTGACTGATTCCGCCAATGTTTACCCCGTGGTCGCAGACCAGGCCGTGCCAAAACCGCAACGACCTGGTCCGGCCCATGCGTTAAACGACTGTGCATCGGGACATGCCGTTTCTATCCTGAGTTTTAAGAAAGTGATCGCACAATTTGCGATTCGGCCCCGAAGGATTGCCTGCGTCCGACCTGACCTACTGGGCAGAAGACGCTTCCGTCAACATTTCCCTCGCCCCCACGTCACCGCCCGTCGGGGCGTCCCAGCCCGACCTGTCTCCCCTCAGGTCGGGTTTCTTTTTTTACCAGGGCTTTGGGCTTGCCCCGGTGTTGTGGAGTGCGGGGAAAGACGTGAATCGTTCGAACCACCGAGCTGATCCGTTGTTGCTTTGAAAAACATGCGTACCCTGCGATCATCACGTCGATGCAATACTGACTTTTTACCGTAGCAGCGGCCAAAACCACAAAAGTGGGCCTAAACAACGCCCCGTCGCCAACTTGATCTCGCACAGAATTTGCTGCATTTAGTACACTATCCGGACGGCGCAGGTGAATGGCTGGGGTAGGCGTGAACGCAATTGTCCAGCCTGCCAGAAAATCACAATGTCAAAGCGAATGGATTCGTAACATGTTTGGAACGGAAGCTCGATCACAGCGGCAACTTCGACGAGCCAAAGAATTGGTGACCTATCTTCGAGGACGCCTGAATACTCCCGTATCGGTTCGGCTGTGGGACGGAACCGTCATGCCGATGGGAGACAACGCCGATCCCAATCTGCAACTCACGATTTCCGGCCCCGGAGTTATTGGTGCTTTCTTGCGCCGCCCGAAAGCTGACACGTTGCTGCGACTGTATGCTCGCGGCGCAATCGGGTACACGGGAACCGACCTTGTTTCGTTTATCGAAACGGCTCGCGTAAAAAACAGCCGAAAAAAATCGCGAGGCCTTCCGCTTGGGCTCATCGCTCGCTTCGCTTCCAGCTTTCTGCTGGCCAAGGGCGAAAGCACAGATGTTGAACATCGATTTGCGGGCGACGAAACCGGCCTCAAACGTGAACAGAAGGACAATCAGGACTTCATCCAGTTTCACTACGACGTCAGCAATGAATTCTACAAGCTGTTTCTCGACAAGAACATGCTGTACAGCTGCGGCTACTTCCACGATTGGAACGAGTCGCTTGAGCAGGCTCAGATTAACAAGCTGGACATGATCTGTCGCAAACTGCAACTGAAAAAGGGCGAACGCATGCTCGACATCGGTTGCGGTTGGGGAGCCCTGATTTGCCACGCCGCCAAAAATTACGGCGTGATCGCTCACGGAATTACGCTGTCCAAAGAACAGCTGGCCATCACTCAGGAAAAAATCGTCAAGCTTGGCCTGGAAGGTCAGGTGACGGCTGAACTAAAAGACTATGCCTATGTTGAAGGCCCGTTCGACAAGATTTCCAGCATCGGCATGGTGGAACACGTCGGCATCGACAACATGGCAGACTATATGGCCAAAGTGTCATCGCTGCTGAACGATCGTGGCATGTTCTTGAATCACGGCATTACCCGACCAGGCAAGCTGACGGACAAAGCCTTTCGCAGGATGTCGCCGGAACGCCGACTTCTGGCCACCTACATCTTTCCGGGCGGAGAACTGGATCACCTGGGGCACATGATTCAATGCATGGAAAGCAAAAGCTTCGACGTTCACGATGTGGAAGGTTGGCGAGACCATTATTCGCTAACGTGCCGCCATTGGTGTCAGCGTCTGGAAGCCAACCGCGAAGAAGCAATTCGGCAAATTGGCGAAGAGAAATTTCGCATGTGGACGCTGTACCTTGCCGGATGCGTGTTCGCATTGGGTGACGGTGGAGCTCGCATCTACCAAACTGTCGCCACAAAGCACAAAGCCAAAGGGCTTTCAGGAATGCCGTGTACTCGGCAACACCTGTACCAGGACGCGCCCGTTCAAGCAACCGTGCAAAAGTACGGCAAAGCGGCGTAGCGTGATGGCGGCCGGGCTTGCCGGCACCAACAACGCTACATCCGAACACGGTGAACACGGGGCCACCCAGTGTTTAGCGGCGGCCACCGGCTTCAGAGTCGGTCGCTCTTGCGGTCTGTGTCGGGAACGATCGTTTTTGCGTCGCAGGCGGTTGTATGGGAATGTCGTCGCCACTCGCCGAGTGACGCGTCATCGCGGGGGCAGGCTCCGGTGTTCCACAATCATCGGTGTGGCGAAACGCTGTCAACAAACGCGCTCATTGCAGCACCACCCGTCACGACGACGTCGAGAACATACGTGGCGCGTCGGGAAATGGTGTGTTTTCCGTTTCAGCCGACTGATCGAGGAGGACTTTGGTTCATTGCAGTCGACCTCCTCTACAAGTCGGGTCAAACGAATGAAATTTGTGCCACGTTGAGAATAAACCACAGAGACGATATGCCAACGGCACACCACGGCGGAGCGTGATGGCTACGTTGTTGACGCTCCGAATTCGCCGTTGTGTGCTGTGCCTGGAAACATCGCACGCCGCAAGGTTCTGTTTTCATGGCGCCGATCACGCACCAAGTTTCCCTGGTCCAGGCGTTTCAGCCTGACTGTCTGGCTTTGCGGGTGCCAGCGAGCCCGCAGGTCGATCAGACGCGATTAGTGTTGCCGAACTATCAATGATGACGATCTTCTGCCAAATCTTGCGGCTTAATCCGGTCGTCAACGTTTCGATGTCATTCACCGCGCCCACAACAACCGCGTCGGGCAGGCTTTGAGCATACAGGGCAGCCAGTTTTCCGATCAGGGCGAGCATCTCGCTGCAGTAGTCCAGATAGCGTACCAATTGAAACGGCGTAAGAACCCGCTTGGGGGATGACTTGGTTTGAGTTGCTCCTGCATGCAGAATCTGGCTGGGATCTTTGGTCAACTGGTGCATGTCAATCACATGTGCCATTGCTCGCAGATCGTGCAGCACCTGCAGTGATCGAGTTCTTTTGATGCGTGCTTCCAGGCTGAACAAAAACAACAACGCGGCTCCAATGATAATCACTTCGTTCAACGCGGATTCCACAACGCCAATCGCATCGGCGGCCCCCAATCGTTCTTCTCTTTCGTGGAACAATTCGCTGGCACCATAACCGACGACAGAGATGCTAAGAAAAATCACGACAGCCACGATGGCTCGAAGTCCGGTTTGAGGACGCTCAATCCATTCAATGCGTTTTCTGGATTCGCCCGCGATGTCGCACAGTTCTGCAGCGACTCCCGCCAGACTGGATTCGCCAAAGCGTTCCTGAATTCGGTTCCGCAGAACCTGCAGTGTGGAAATCGTCTTTTCGGCGTTCAGTTGGCGATAGGTTGTGGTGCTCAATGTTTAAATCCGCTTAGGTAACGTTGTGGTCACAACGCCCGGCATTCGAGGGCTTAGCTTGGGGCCTTCGTAGTCCAGAAGTTCGAATTCTGCGTAGTCGCTTGTGTCTGTTGAATTTGTGGCTGTCGAATTCGTGGAAGTCCCCTGAAACAGCGGTCGAGCCACCAGTAAAGAATCGACCACCAATTGGTCGTCTGGAAGTTCAACCAGCTGATTCAGTGAACGGTCGAAACCCACCACCGGATGAACGTCAGGCGGAATAATTGTTGGATTTCCGCGTTCTGGCAGTAAAAACTCGACCTTCAGACGGCTCATCGACCAATCCTCAGGCCCCGCAACTCGAATAATGGCGGCGGACGGAGCAACAACCGACTCCCCACACAACAGCTGAATCAGCAGGCTGGATGGTCGAACCGACTCGCTTACGATATCCAGAAATCCGGTTCCACCCACGTGTGTGACATGATTCAGGTCAAAGCCCAGCGAGGTGTCTGATGCGTGAGTAATGTCGCAGCGAACTCCTGCTCCCGATTTGGTGAACAGCACGTTATCAAGTTCGCAGCGTTCGGGAGCTCGCCCCAGCCACAATCCATACCCGACGCCGCTCAGCACGCAGTTCTTCAACGAAACAACTCGAGCAGTCCCGGTCGATGGCTGCCAGCGAACACTGGTGGAAAGGCTGTTGGTAGAATTGGAATCAACAACGCAATCACGCAGCGAAAGCACATCGCACACGCAATCCAAAGTGGGAATCGGTTCGCTGCTGGCTTTGCCCGCAGATGGCCTTAACTGAATATTGCTGATGACAACCTGTGTGGCACTTACCTTCCACGAAGTATCCGCCAGAAGAATTGCGGGGGCGGTGCCTGTGGTTTCGACATACATCACGCCCGCAAAACTAACATCGCGAGCAACATAGGTGGCTCCTGATTTCAGCGAGATCACGCCTGCCGGATCAGGCAGAGGAACAAGTTCCGGCCCCGTAACAACAGGCGCGGCAGCTGCGGGCGAACCAGCCGTCGATAAAGTACTGCGTTCTCTGGCAGCATCGAAAACTTCACCGCCAGACGTGGCCTGGGAATTTGCGGTGGAAGCCAGATGCAAAGGCATTGGTACCAGTCCACGGCTGACTCCGTACGCTCCAAAAGCAGACAGCATCAATACAACAGCCGCAACCGTTGGCACCATTTCTTTCCACGTTCGACGGGTGGCCCCAAGTCGATTTCCATGCCGTTGATTTGAACGATCCGGCATCCGCTTCAGCAGCGATTTTGTTGCCGAAGTATTCGTGCGGCACTGCTGTTTCCAGTCGTGCAAGGCTGCGTTGCACGATGCTGGTCGCAATGACGGACTGCGTCGGGTGAAACTGTGGATCAGGCGAGCCATAGCATCCGGACAGTCCGGCACGACACTGCGGACATCTGGAATGTCGTGTTCCTTGCCCTTTAATAACCGTGTGACCGGATCTGCCGACAGAAAAACGGGGCGAGACGTCAGCAATTGCCAAAGCACGCAACCGACAGCGTAAAGTTCGCTGCGAGAATCCGGGGGGGCTCCCGTACCCACAAGTTCGGGAGCGGTGGTTTCAACGTCGCGAAGTCGTTGAGCTACGGTAAAGGACAATGTCGGTTCATTCAATCTTGCCACAAAGGGCGAAACCAAAACTGCACTTCCATCTGGCTGCAGTCGCACGTTTCGCAGCACGATTTCTCCATGCTGCAATTGGTTGGCTTCCAGCCACGCCACCGCTTCCAGAAGCTGACGTCCGATTTCGGCAACAGCAGCGGACGGCATGCGACCGCCTCGCACAATCAAATCGTCCGCCGACCAACCGGGAACAAACCGGCTGACAACGTTGGGGACGCTCCCTGAATCCAGTTCTGAATGAACCGGCAGACAAATCGATGCGGGAGCGGACCGACGAATATCCGCCAGCTTTTGCTGCAGATGTTCCAGTTGAACGTTTGTACGTTCAGACATTCTTTCGTTGCGGATTGGCAGGCTTCGAATCACAACGCTGCGGTTGTGAGCTTTGTGCCAGGCAGCAAACGTATTGGCACCGATTGTATCTGTCAGCACGTATTCGCCAAGACGCAGTCGTTCTGGCGAACTTGATTGCAGCACGTCTGCCTGCCAGGCCGTCAGCAATCTGCGTTGAACAAGAGCGTCAATCCAGACGGAATCGAAATCGGGCAGGTTCTGAGCCAGCTTGCGAACGGTAGGTTCGCACTGTTCCAAATCACGGCGCGTGCAAAGTTGCAGGCGTGAAAGCAGTTCCGTTAGATTTTCCGAAGGGCTTCGCATCCGTGCGTGTTCTGCGGGAAAATTCGCTGACCAAATGGCGAAATACATTGAGGAACGAAGGTTTGCTGCAACCTGTCTCAGCCATTTTCCGCCGAATTCCATTGTCGGCGATTTCCACGCTTCTCACAAGTCACTTTTGCAACCGCAATTCACTGGCGTGCAACAGTTCGGGGATGATCGCTAAACAGGGCGATTTGCCTGCACTAAGGAACAGTCCCGAAATAACTTCCGGATTCGATTAGGAACGGCGTCTGTGCCAGTAGGCCTTGTTGTTACTCACAACGATTTGGTGGCAACAGTAAATGAGCTGGAAATTAGAGCGTGCGGGGCAAAGCCCAACGCCGTGAAGGGTTTTTGAGCGGGAAAACATTGAGATAAAGCGAGACATCGCAGTCTGGAGTTTGGGTGCGTTCAAGTCACGAAGTGACGGTAGGTGATAGCCACGGGCGCGAGCCCGTGGAACAGCATTCGACAGTCGTTTTCAGTCCTGAAGGGACGACAGGCAGCAACGCGAAATGATACGCCTACCGTCCCTTCGGGACTTTCCGTCTGACTTTTTGCAAACCACGGGCTCGCGCCCGTGGCTACTACCTACCGTCACTTCGTGACTGAAACGCATTCGGCATTAAAGCCTCTTCTCCATTTCAATCAGTGTTTTTGCTTTTCAAAATCCTTCACGGCAAGGGCTTCGCCCTTGACCCGGTGGCGTGGAACGCCGCAAGACGTAGGACGTCCGAACCGCCGAGCCGCTCCGTTGTCGCTACCAGATAATGATGCGCTCAGAGCACGCATCTTTTTGAGTAATACTCTAAGCCGGAGTTCCGCCGTCTTTGTGATCTGCTTCGCCCGTCGCAGAGGCCATCGCATCAGGTCTTTGAAGTTCACGCGGCAAAGTTCGGATGTGAAGATCCTGCTGAGGGAAGGCAATTTCGATTCCGTGTTCTCGAAACAGGTCATCGATTTTCAGGTGTAGATCGTGTTTCAGGCGGCGATAGTGCATTAAGCCATTTACGTATATTCGCAGATCGAAGTTCAGACTGCTGGCTCCGAATTCAGAAAACACGACAACTGGTTCGGGTTCGTCCAGCACGTTCGGATTCTCTTCTGTCACACGGTACAGCAATTCCGTTACCAGGCGATTGTCGCTGCCATAGGCCACTCCAACTGACACAATCAGTCGCAGCGTGGAATTTGATAACGTCCAGTTGACCAGGTTGCCCGTTACGAATTCGCGGTTGGGCACAATCAGTTCTTTGTTGTCCCAGTCCAGAATCGTTGTCGCGCGAATCTGGATGCGAGTGACCGTACCTGTGATGTCGCCAATGGTGACGGTGTCACCCACTCGAATCGGTCGTTCAAACAACAGAATAATGCCCGAAACGAAGTTGGCGAAAATTTCCTGAAGACCAAACCCAAGGCCAACCGTCATTGCCGCAATGAGCCACTGCACGCTGGACCATCCAATGCCGACCGCACGAAAACCCAGCAAAAATCCAGTCACCACAATCAGATATCGCGAAACAGTGCTGGCGGCGTACCTTGCACCGGCGTCCAGAGGCAGGCGTTGCAGAATCACAATTTCCATCAGGCCCGGCAGGTTGCGAGCCCCTACCAATGTTAAGCCGGCAATCGCAATGGCAAACAGCAAATCTGCAGCGGTCACCGGTATCGGAATGCGATTGTCGCCATCCGTCTGAGTAACAATGTCGTTGTCCCAGCCCAGCGGAATGTTCTTCAACACACCCAGAGCCGGTAGAGCATCAATCCAGATTAAGTAAACCGCCAGCAAAGTTGCCAGCCCGGCAACCACCTGCAGCAAACGTCTGGTCTGAATGTTGATGTCGGCCAGTCGCAGTTCGGGCGTGGTATCCTGTGGAATCGGTTGATCGGGATCAACAGCCGCCGCCTGCTGCATTTGCAAACGACGTTCTCGGCCACGTCGAATGGCTAACTGACGATACGTTACCAACAGCCAGCGAGACAGCACGGCTGTCACAAACAACGCCACCAGCACACACACCGCTGTCGCCGAAACGCGGCCAGCCAACTGAATGGCCGTGTAATGAAAACCCGCCAGAGACAAAACAGCCAACAGAACGGGAGTCACAAAAATCAGCGAAAGCCAAACCCAGCGAGTTCGCCAGATCAGCTCGTCTGAATTTTCGTTAGCCAGTTCAATGAGGATCGGACTGGTGGGCCGTAATAATTGAAACAGAGCCCAGCCGGTTGTTCCGATGGCCACCAGATAGGCGATTCGCCCAATGGACGTGACAAGTTCTTCATCACCCAAAAACGCGGTGAAAGATGTGAGCGCCAATGCGGGCAGCAGGGTGATCATCAGAAAACGCATGGTTCGCCGAACAAGGATCATCGACTTTTCGGTCCAGTCGAAGTGAGAATCTCCCAAGCCGTGCGGTTGAGCGATCTGGCGAACGAATTCGATGGCAGCCCAGCACAACGCCGTCATCTGCATGGCAAGGCCAAGTGCCTGCAATGTATTTTCGCCTCGACTTAAGCCCGAAACGCGTGTACCCAGCATCCAGATGGCCACGGGAAACGGGGCGGCAATCATCGATGTCAGCAGCAACGCCTTTACGGTGGGAGCCATGATGGTGCAACTTGATCGCCCGGCAACTTCACCAAGTGCTTTCAGTCTTCGTTTCATACCCAATCGCAAAACCAAAGCGCACAGCAGAATAATAAAAGCTGAACCCCACCCCAGAAAGTACTCTGAAGCGTCGCCGGCAACAACTTTTCCGACGTTGGCCCAGGTAGCGCCGTCAAACAAAACCGTCAGCGACTTTAATAGCGTTTGGGGGTGCGATCCCAGAACGCCGGTACTGCGAACCCATAACACGTGTTCTGCCAGCCAGTGAGATTCTTCATCAACCTGGCCTAACAGCGATTTTTCCTGGCTGTCCAGTTCGACCATTCGGTCCAGGTGAGTGTTTCCATTTTCCAGCGAATCTCCCAACAGCTTTAAGCGAGCTGCCAGAATTGCCTGCACCTGTTCAAGCAGTTCTTCATCGCTGATCGCTTCCGGTTTGGTATCCAGCTTTTCGATAATGCGAGTCGCTGCCGCAGTCAGATCCAGCAGCGGTTTTCGTTCTGCTTCCCATTCCATCAGCTTCAGGTTCAGTCGCGACACATCTGCCTGTCGCGACTGAACTCGATAATAGATGTCGTCGCGGTCCGGCAGTGCCATTTTCTGATTACGCAACAGCACGCCAATCGCCTGAGAAAACTCGGCCGCCTCTGCACGTTTCTTTAGCAGAGTAAAAGCGACTCGTCGGCTTTCCAGCTGTGAATTGACACCGTCAAGTTCGCGTTGGGTGTTTCTAAGGTCCGTTACAAGCTGTGTGTTTTCGTCGGCCAGCGTTGCGTTGTGATCTGCTTCAGCTCGAATCGATTTGTGCGACAACGCGGCCGCTTCTCTGGCCAGCCGAGCTTCATCTTCTGCCTGCAAGCGTCTGGCGGCGGCGGAGCGTTCCTGCCAGTACTGAACCAACCGGTCGAACTCCCGCACATCGCGGTCCGTTATGTCTCGTTCCATGGTCCAGCGTCGCAGCGTGCCTTCGTAGGTTCGAGATTCCTGGTCGATAAATTCGATTTCCCGTTTCAAACGCAGCTGTCGACTTTGAAGTCGCAGCGTTCTTACGGTGGTGACGTCGGGGATTTCACCTTCGGGAGTTGGAGCGGCTAACTGCTGCCCAACTTCCTGCAATTGCTGGTCGGTTTGAGCTCGCAATTCAGCCAGCTGCTGTCGCCTTGCCGCACGCCGATCGATTTCAGTGGTGATCTCCGAAAGGTTTTTCCTGGCGGTCGCTGCCGCAAGTTCTGCAGCCTTCAACCGCGCGACCATCTGCTCCAATTCGGTAACGGAAGCTGCGTCGGGCGGAGCGGCTTCCGTTTTCATCGGCTTTCCCAGCCGTTCCTGAAGCTCAATCACACGCTGAGGTGTGGCTTCCAGTTCCGCTGCCAGCTTCTTGATTCTGGCTTCGGTTTGCTCAATGGACTGAAGGTTTTCAATCGCTTTGGCGTAGTGTTGGTCCAGCACCGCGTGAGTGGCTTCGTCCAAAGCAGTGTTTTGTGCTTCTGCCTGGCGTTGAGCTGTCAATTCAGCCACGGACGGAAACGATACCGCAATATCCGGTGAAGCGTTTTCGGCAATCGCTGAATCAACCGACGGAACAATCGCAGGCGGCTGAGCAAACAGGTTTTGCGTTGATGCCGCCAGAAACAACACCACAAGACACGCTTGCGAAACACTGAATTGCCGAGTTACAAACAACATGAATTTCGAAATCAATTACTGAAGTGTCAGGATTGAGCTGTTCTCTGTTTTGACAGTCCGGCAAAGTCATTCAGCACTTTGCTGAAGCGACGCTATAAAACTGACTGCGGCCCACTTCTTCAACCGCATCGTTATGGTGTGCCGCACTCTTCGAAATCTTTCGCACGGCCCACAGGCCACACGGCCGGCCAATCGTTGGCAACCCATAATTGCAACACCGTTTGCAGCTAGTCGGTTTCGATTTCGACTTGAGACTCAGCAGCAGCGATCGGCGCAGAAGTTAACGGCGGTTCGCTATCGTTTAACTCTGCGGCAGATTCAGGCTGCGAACCTGCTTCCGACACCTGGCAAATTCGAAGTACTTCCAGCACCTGCTTGTCAAAGCGCTGCAGCATTCGTTGTTCTCGCTCTTTTTCTTCGCGTTGAGAAGCCAACGGGGCCAACGCTGTCTGCATAAACTGATCGGCTGCATGGATGCAGAAGAAATCGTCCATTTCGTCCAGCGAATTAACGAACTCCGCATCGGTGACGCTTTGAGTATTGCTGGCGTGAAAATCAATCACGACCGCAAATCGCGATTCTGCCAAACGATAAACCAACAGGTGGTGAAACGGATCGCCAGCAACATAGCCAGGAAGCTGATCGCCTGAAGATTCAACCATCAGTTCGCCATCAAACTCCAAGGGTGCACCTTGAGCTCGATTCACGGTCAACTGGAACCCCGGTGTCGTGGCTGATTCTGGACGTTTCCAAAGATTCGTGAACATGGTCGTTCCTTCTAAAGTTGAAACAATTCCGACAACGTGTAATCCGCCAGCTGTCTTCACCGCCTGAAAACCGTGCTGAATCGTAAGACTCAGGAACAGTCCTGAAACAACCTCCGTAGGGCCGGTTCCCACCGGCCGACACCGCGAAAAGTGGCCGGTAGGAACCGGCCCTACATTGGACGCAGATCGGCAAGTTAATTCCAGACAGTTCCTTCCCCCTGAACCTGCAATCAGGTCTGGGAGCCCGCCGAACACAAAATTCTTAAAGGCTTCTGCAATCAAGCTGCGGCATCAAACATTCAGAATCAATTTTTCGCTTGGACCTGCGGCCTACTGTCATCGATTGGCACCCATACTTCCATGGCGAGATACGAATTCTGTTCAGGTTGGCCGTTGATATCTGTCAACAACCGCCACCACACACCAAATTGCGTGTATTTCCCGGGAAGAATGACCTTTCGCCCCAGCACTGAGACGTCCAAAACGACTTCATTGTTGGGACCATCCGAAGAACTTCTGTGGCGAGTTCATGACGCAGACCACGTGGTCTCTCCAGATTCAGGACCAGCGATTCATAAGTTGGGCCAACAGGCTACGTTGATCTTCCCATGGCCTGTCAGCGGCCAGCGGCAACGACTGCTATGTCGTTTGGGAATGACCTTCCCACGTAAATGCTGTCGTTTCCTTCAACGAGTCCAGCCAGTATCCCGAACTGGTCACCTTAACGATCGCTGTTGCTGCCGTCGGGTGCTCGACGTCAAGATCCCAGATCAGCGAAACAGCGTCTGGAAAGTTGCCCGACTGAAGTTCGTCCGCAAACAGACGCTTTAACACGGCATCATCATCCATTCCGGCGGAAAGCATGCGGACAATCAGCTGAGGAGCGGTGTCGTCCTGAAGCAGCTTTGCAGATTCTGCGTCTTTGCATTCCACTTCCATGGTCACGCGTACGGCATCGGGAGTCGGAAACAATTGTTCGTTAACCGCCGACAACAGGCTGCCAACGCTGAACATGGTGCGATGCAATTCCATGTCGCCACCATGTTCCCACAGCTTTTCGAACTGAAATTCGTTGCTGAAGTTTTTAATCTGACCGTCGGTTAAGTTGCCTTCGAACTTATAAGCCAACACAACTTCAGCCGCTTCGGCAGGGTCCAGGTCCTGTAAACCCAGCAAACACATCTCTCGAACTTCAACTTCCGACATCCCTTCCGGCCCATCCAGTTCCAATCGTTTCAGAAGTTTTAGATAGTCGGCGGCAGTCCAGTCGCCATCCAGTTCTCGCAGCTCAGTAAATTCAACGATACTCATTCGATACGTTGTCATATTCGATTTCAGATTTGAAGTTCGTACTTAAGAACATCCGGCCATGCGCTGCGATGAAGATTTGAGAACAAAATTAGAGATGGTGCGGACACGGTAGCCTTATAGCTGAACGCCGTGCCCGGTGCGTCAAGCGTCGTGTTGATTTAGTGTGGATTCATTCCAAGTCTCAATAGCCGCAGGGCCCATGCCCCGGTTTCCGGCAACGGAAAACCAGTGGCGTCAGTCCAATGGTCCCCGGTTTTGATAGCGTTTCTTGTGATTCCGCTAACTGCGCCAGGCAAAGGCCGTGATTTTCTAATGCCAGAATGTCAGGGATGCGATGCCTGAATTTGAAACTCTGGAAATGCGGTCGGTGATTGGAAAAGTGTTCGAAGCTATGCCACACGATGAACTCAACCAGATGCAGCCGACCGGACCGGCCACCGTTGACTCGACGCTCGCCACTATCTGAATGACGATTCTTCAAAGGCTTGGCGACAGGCTGTCTTCCGGGTGCAGTCATAGATGGTTGTGAATCTGAACCCCTTGTCGTCACCCACAAATTTGAATTGCCAACTCTGAACTTTGGGTGAAAGGCCCAGCAATCTGCGTAGCCCAGCCTGAAAGGCTGGAATAGCGATTGAGGCATCCAGCAGAGAGCCAAGGGCCCGGCAGTTTGGCGTAGGAGGCCGTATCTACAATTCCGCTTGAACTGCAAATGGACGGGCCAAGCCCTTGCGTTGAGTTCGTTGGAGCTGTTCAGTGCCGAGCGGCAGCCCCAATGTAGCCATCACGCCCCGCCGCGATGAGCCGCCCATTTCCAGGTATCTTCAAACGGGGCCACTTATTCGGACGCCTGGCTGTGGTCGGCAATGCAGTTCACCAAATATCCGCATGAAGCTTCCATCTTTTGACGGAGATCACTCTGCGCCGCTCATCACGGCGGAGCGTGATGGCTACGTTGGGTTCAACAACGCGACAACGGAGCGGCTTGGCGGTTCGGACGTCCTACGCCTTCCCGCGATCCACGCCACCGGGTCAAGGGCAAAGCCCTTGCTAAGCGGCTCGTCGCAGAAATTCTGAGGTCGCTGCCATTTCTTCGGCTCGTTCGGAAACGGTGGGGAACTTCAGCACGTCCATTCCAAACTGCTTCATCTGGAGTTGATTGCTGTAGATTGGATCCTGCCAATCGGCAATTCGACCGTCTCGCACGGCTTCGATCATTTCTCGAACGCCTTCCGAAACATCAACGCTGGCGGTGAAGCCCAGCATGCGGCGGATCTTGTCAAACGAAACTCGATAGCTGCGTGGGTCGCTGTCGTCGCTGGATTCGGTAACCTTGATTCCCGGAATATGGTTGGCAATCATCTGGCCAAGTTCGCTGATGGTGTAGTTCTGACTTTCGTCGCCCACGTTGAAGGTTTGATTTCCGACAACTGGCAGCGGTGCTTCAATGCACATCTGACAGGCTCTTGCCATGTCTCGCACATGAATGAACGGGCGAGCATAGTGGCCGTTGAAGACTGAGATCTCACCCTTCGTAACGGCCTGAGCACTGAACAGGTTAGCCACCAGGTCGAAGCGAGGTCGGTGAGACAGCCCGTAAGCTGTACCGAATCGCAGCAGCGTTGGCTGGAAGCAGTCATCGGCTGTTTCCTGCAGAGCGGTTTCTGCGTCAATCTTTGTGGTGGCGTACAGCGAAACAGGATTCAGCGTTCCCTGTTCGCTAATGGCTGCTTTGCCATCGGATGCTCCATAAACGCTGCAGGTTGAAGCGAAGATGAAGCGAGAAATACTGTTAGCTCGAGCAAGCTGAGCCATCATGCGAGCCGCCTGATAGTTGACGGCAATCGTTGTTTCTTTATCGATCGCACACGCGGGATCGCCCACGATAGCAGCAAGGTGAATGACAGCATCCATGCCTCTAAGTGCGCGAGTCACGTGTTCGATATTTCGGAAGTCGCCTTTTTGAACCTGCAGTCGCTTGTTGCCAAGCAGATCCTGAAGTGGTTCCAGGCCAAACAGTTGCAGGTCAAGCACTCGCACCTGATAGCCGGAATTCAATAATTGGCGGACAAGTTCTGAACCGACATAGCCAGCTCCACCAACCACCAAAACGGATTCAATATTGGTGGCTCCATGAGTTTGCGACTTGGGAATCAGGTGAAAGAACGCAGACACAGAACGCCTGGAAAGTCGCGTCAACGCAAGACCTGAAAACAAGATGGCCCATGCAGGTATGCCCAGTTCAATGGCGGGCATCGGACGCTGCAAAGCAACCGTTCCAAACACAACCTGCAGGACAAATCCGGCAAGGCAGGTTTTGGCGGCTGCGATTAATCGATCCTGCAGACGACCACTTGGCAGCGGGCGATAAAATCCTGTGAGAGCCAGCAGTCCAATGGCCGTTATTCCGAACCATGCGGCATTCACCAGAAAGGTGGAATTCAGGCGATCGGCCACGGATCCAATCGGATCTGCAGACGACAGCTGTCGGCTGGTCACCAATCGACACAAGGATGCCGCGATGAGCGCGAAGTTGGCAATCCCAAAATCGACGGCCATCTTGGATGCAACAGTGCGTGTGCCAGAAGAGCCGAACAAACGGAAGCGGAATGAGCCACCGATGGGAGCTGTCAGAGCGGAAGTCTGTCTACCCACTGGATGATCCTTAGATTCTGGTCGCAGAAAATCGAACGCCGCCAACAGATGGCCGGGCAGTTGTTTTGAGAATCGATTACTACGAAATAACTGGTTGAGAGAGAGATTATTGGCACGGAATACCGTGCGGAACCCCGGTAACGTAGCGGACATCAAAAAGTGAGGGCAGACCATTTTGCTGCCAGATATTCGCCTGTGCAGCCAAATTCACGTGAATCCGCAGATCTGACCGTTTTGGGAGCAATGCGACACAGCCTTCCGGCAGATACTGCCGCAATTCAGGGCAGACACGGGCATTTCCACGTGGCAAGACATTGCACGGAGCCATCTGCGGTGGGCTTTTACCTGGTCTGGCTGGCTGACTTCTGATCTCCAGCAGAGTGCCCGAGCGCAGCTTAATCTTCTGGTAGTGGATCTTGTGAAAGATCCTGCGACTCGGGGATCTTTAACAAGACTCACCACCACAAAGCCCAATTCTTAGGGGTGACGCAGCTCCAGCTGAACGTGAACGCTGCCGTCGTTCGCGGACCTGTTCGCAGACAATTGCTGGCGTTACTTCCGAGGCGAATCGCAGACGAATGCTGGCGTTTGGAGGGACATCTTTACAGAAGCGGTTAGACTTAGCGAATTCGCGGGCGAATTGGTAACAATTGGGCTCGTTGGCGGTTCCGGCGTTGCTTCATCGAGTGACCGAGTCTTCGCCCGCAAGCATTCTTCATCGCAATCGCTAAGTGCGAATCTTTACATCCTGACTGTTTCACCCCGTTTTTGTCACCGGTTAATAGGCAGAAATCTCCACTATGTTGATTACTCTTCTTTCCTTTCTGTTCTTCACGGGGCTTGTCGCGGTTTGCACGTGGTGGCTGACCAAAGGCGACGACCACGACAGCAGCAGCGGCTATTTTCTGGCGGGACGCTCATTGTCGTTTCCGCTGATTGCGGGATCGCTGCTGCTGACGAATCTTTCCACAGAACAGATGGTCGGACTTAACGGAGCTGCCTTCACCGACGGCTTGTGCGTGATGGTCTGGGAAGTTGTGTGCGTGGTGGCTCTGGTATTTATGGCGTGGTTCTTTCTGCCTCGCTTCTTGAAAAGCGGTGTGGCGACCGTGCCGCAGTATCTCGAAATTCGCTTCGACCATCAGACTCAGGTGATCACCAACCTGATTTTCCTGTTGGCGTACGTCGGAATTCTGCTGCCGATCATTTTATACACAGGTGCGACCGGAATGATGGGGATTTTGAATGTCCCCGAAATGCTGGGCGGACTTCCCGAAGCGTTAGACATTAACCCGGACACGCTTTCGCTGTATTTGATTGTGTGGCTGGTGGGAATTGTGGGAGCCATCTATGCCCTGTTTGGCGGGCTTCGCACAGTTGCGGTTTCTGACACACTGAACGGCATCGGCCTGTTTGTCGGCGGATTTCTGATCACCATTTTCGCGATCAACCTGCTGGGCGGCGACGATGGATTCAGTGCCGGAGCGACTAAGCTGATCACCGAACAGAAGGCTCGACTGAATTCCGTCGGAAGCACCAGCAGCTCTGTTCCCTTTGGAACAATCTTTTCCGGCATCTTCTTGTTGAACCTGTTTTACTGGACCACCAACCAGCAGATCATCCAACGCACGTTTGGCGCCAGCAGTCTTGCCGAAGGTCAGAAAGGCGTTCTGTTAACAGGAGCACTCAAACTGCTGGGGCCGCTGTATCTGGTTGTTCCGGGCATGATTGCCTACACCGTTTTTGCCGGTGAAGGTATTAAGCCCGACCAGGCGTACGGCATGCTGGTGAATCGAGTTCTTCCGCCGCATCTGACCGGTTTCTTTGCAGCCGCGATGATTGGAGCGATTCTGTCCAGCTTTAATTCCGCGCTCAACAGTTCTTGTACGTTGTTCAGCCTCGGCCTTTACAAAAGCGTTCTGAACAAAAACGCCAGCGAAGAATCTGTGGTCCGTTCTGGAAAAGTGTTTGGCTGGATCGTCGCCATTATTGCCATGGTGATTGCTCCTTTGCTGGCGAACACCACCAGCATATTTGGCTATCTACAGAAGATGAACGGAATGTATTTCATACCGATCTTTGCCGTTGTGCTGGTCGGCATGATTTCCAAACGAGTTCCACCGGTTGCCGCGAAGATTGCGTTGATTGCCGGCTTTTCAATTATTGCGGTTGGCTATTTTGTGTCTCCGTTCGACAAAGTGGTGGCGTCGTTGCACGAATTCCATTTTCTGGGTCTTGTGTTCGCCTGGCTGGTGGTGCTGATGTTTGTGATTGGCGAAGTTAAGCCCAGTGCCGAAGAATTCAACCAGCAGGATGTGGGAGCCGTTGACATGACTCCCTGGCGACTTGCCAAGCCTGCCGGGCTGGCTCTTATCGCCACAGTGTTCGGCATCTATGCAACGTTTGCTGACTTCAGCGTGTTGGATCCACCCGCTGGGTCAGACTTTGCAGACATCCGACAGTTCACGTTGCAAAACGAAAATGGCATGTCGGTTAAGGTGACCAACTATGGAGCCATCATTACATCCATCATGGTGCCAGACAACAAAGGCAACATGCAGGACGTGGCTTTGGGATACAACAGCGCTGACGGTTACATGAACGCCGTCGACAAGCCGTACTTTGGAGCCATCGTCGGACGCTATGGAAACCGCATCGCCAACGGCCAGTTCACTCTGGATGGCGAAACCTATACGCTGGCAAAGAACAACGGAGAAAACCATCTGCACGGCGGAGTAATCGGCTTCGACAAAGTCATCTGGACGGCCAAACCAGATCCGGCCAGCAACGCGATCGAACTGTCTTACCTGGCCAAAGATATGGAAGAAGGCTATCCCGGCAATCTGGCCGTCACGGTGACGTATACTCTGACAAGCAACAACTCTATCGTCATCGACTATCTGGCCGTCACCGACAAGGCCACGCCCGTCAACCTGACTCAGCACACGTACTTTAACCTCAAGGGAGAAGGCGAAGGCACGATTCTTGATCACGAATTAATGCTGAATGCCGATTCGTATACTCCCGTTAACGAAGGCTTGATTCCCACCGGCGAACTGCCAACCGTTAAAAACACGCCATTTGACTTCACCACTGCCAAGGCGATTGGTCGCGACATCGGGCAGGACAATCAACAGCTGACATTCGGCCTGGGCTACGACCACAACTGGGTACTGAACAAGCCCGAAACCGACTCAACGCTAACCCTTGCTGCGGAAGTGTTTGAACCGACAACCGGTCGAGTGCTGACCGTCGAAACCACAGAACCTGGCCTTCAATTTTATTGCGGCAACTTTCTGGATGGTCGGCTGACGGGCAAATCCGGCAAGCCGTACGTTCATCGTGGCGGCTTTTGCCTGGAAACTCAACACTTCCCTGACAGCCCGAATCAGCCCAACTTCCCGTCAACCATTCTTAACCCGGGCAGTGAATACAAAACGAAAACCGTATTCACGTTCTCGGTTCGCAACGCAGAAGCAGAAACCGAATCTGAAGAATAGATCAGGGCTGGAAGTCCTGTTCGCTGCGATTCGTTCTGCCTATCTGTTGTCACACTTTTGTAAGTTTCATCACCATGATGTATTCCGGAATTCTGCCATTATTGTGCCTGTCCTTTTTGCTGAATGCCGCATCAACCTGTGATGCTCAGCAAATTGTTGATGAATGGCGGTATACCGTAAAGAAGCCAGCAGACGGCTGGCGACAGTCAAACTTTGACGATGCCGATTGGACGCAGGGCTTCGGCGGTTTTGGCACGCAGGATACTCCCGGTGCGCGAGTTGGCACAACGTGGGGAACGAAGTCTATCTGGCTGCGAAAAACGTTTACACTGGAAACGGTGCCAGCCAATCCGGTGCTGTTGATGCATCACGACGAAGACGTCGAAGTGTACATCAACGGAAGAGCGGTTGCTCAGCTGAAAGGTTTCACCAACAAGTACGAAGTCGTGCAGATTCCGGCCATCAATCGAGAAACCTTGCAGGCCGGAAAAAATGTGATGGCCGTGCATTGTCGCCAAACAACCGGCGGACAATTTATCGACGTCCATTTGGTTGACGGCGACAACGTACCGGAACTTCCACCGGCCAAACGAGATACAAAGCCGTTTCAGTCGGAATTGATCACCACCTGGGGCTCCGAAGTGACTCCGGAAAACGCGTGGACAGAATACCCACGACCTCTGCTGCAGCGTAAAAACTGGACCAACCTGAACGGAATGTGGGACTACGCAATCAGCGACGTGAAGCAGACAGAAGTGCCAGCCAAATGGGACGGCGAAATTCTGGTTCCGTTTTGCCTGGAATCAAAGCTTGGCAAGGTGCAACGTCTATTGGATGGCACGGAAGCACTGTGGTACCGCCGAACGTTTGAAGCAAAAACTTCCGCCAGAGAGAAGCTGCTGCTGAATTTTGAAGCGGTCGATTACCGCTGCGAAGTGTTCGTGAACAGCACGTCTGTCGGCAAACATCAGGGCGGTAACACTCCCTTCTTCTTTGACGTTTCTGCCGCAGTCAAGAACGGGGCAAACGAACTTGTTGTGCGAGTTGAAGACGACACGGAAAAGTGGCAGTTGCGTGGCAAGCAAACTCTGAATGCTCGAGGTATCTGGTACACTCAGGTGTCCGGAATCTGGCAAACCGTGTGGCTGGAACGCGTGCCAGCCACGCATATTCAAGACATCAAACTTTCCACCAATGCAGACGCTGGCACCATTAGCGTTGCGACAAGCGTTTCAGGAGCTCAGGGAACAGGCGGGCACAATGTGCGAGCCATCATTCGTGAAGGTGAGAACATTGTGGCGGAAGGCAAGGGCGCCGCGGACAATTTGACGCTGACGATTCCCAAGGCCAAACTGTGGTCGCCGGATTCTCCGCATCTGTACGACATCGAACTGCAACTGCTGGCAGCCGATGGCTCAACCATTGAAACCGTCAACAGCTATGCCGGTATTCGCAGCGTTTCCAAAGCTGCCGACAAAGACGGAAACCTCAGATTTCTGTTAAACGGCAAGCCAATCTTCCATTGGGGCCCGCTGGATCAGGGCTGGTGGCCGGACGGACTGCTGACTCCACCGTCTGACGAAGCCATGTTGTTTGATATTGAATGGCTGAAGTCGGCTGGCTTCAACATGATTCGCAAGCACATCAAGGTTGAACCGCGTCGCTACTATTATCACTGCGATCGACTGGGCATGATGGTGTGGCAGGACCAGGTCAGCGCTGGCAATAATCCGCCGTGGACTCGCCTGGAACCAAACCCCAAAGACGCTCAATGGCCGGACACAGAACACGCTCAGTTCATGCTGGAACTGGAGCGCATGATCACGTTGCTGGAAAGTCATGCCTGCATCACGGTTTGGGTGCCATTCAACGAAGCGTGGGGCCAACATCGCACCATGGAAGTTGGCAAATGGACGGTCGAACGCGATCCATCACGCCTGGTGAACGTAGCCAGTGGAGGCAACTTCTGGCCTGTTGGCGATGTGGTTGACGAACACAGTTATCCTCATCCCCGATTCCCGTTCCATCTGGGAGCCAACGGACGCTTTGATGGTTTTGTAAAAGTGATGGGCGAATTCGGAGGCCACGGGCTTCCGGTGCAGAATCATCTGTGGGACGCCAACCGCAGAAACTGGGGCTATGGCGACTTGCCGAAAGATTCCGCAGAATATCAGGAACGCTACAAAACCAGCCTGAACATGCTGAACGATCTTCGCAGGCAGGGCATCGCCGCCGGTGTTTACACTCAAACAACCGACGTCGAAGGCGAGATCAACGGACTGATGACATACGATCGAAAAGTCATCAAAATCCCAGCCGCAGAACTTGCCAAAATGCACCGCATTCTGTTTGCGAACTGACTGAACTGTCATCTGACTTGATTCCGATGCCAGCGCGTAAGATCGCGCAGGCATCGGTCATTTTTAAGGCCACAGATGAACCACTGATGTTCACAGATCACAAGTAGACGACATAGCAGGTCTGCTTTCATGCCATCACGCCATCTGTGCAAATCTGTGTTTCATCTGTGGCTAAAAAGATCACTCGGAAAAGACTTCGCCGTTCACGAGCGAAATCGCGTTGTCGCGGTTGCGTTGCCTGCGCGTCACGAATTGTCGCCAGAAATAGCGAGCAGGCAATGGTGAGTTTTAAAGCCACAGATGAACCACTGATGTTCACAGATCACAAGTAGACGACATAGCAGGCCTGCTTTCATGCCATCACACCATCTGTGCAAATCTGTGGTTCATCTGTGGCTAAAATATTCCCCTTCCGGAGCGCATGCCCACGCAAGCGAGGGCATGGCACCCGCACTTCCGTTTTTGACTGCTCGATCAACGGTATTTGCAAAGACAATAGCGTCCGGTTCACCGAAGTTATTCGGCAAACCGGACGCTTATTAAATCCACATTGTTACAGCTGAGCGACATCACAAAGGGAACCCGGCCATAACGGTCAACAACGTGCCGTGTCTAAAGATTCGGCGCCTGCCAATCGGGAATTCCGCCGTTCTTCTGTTGTTCTTCAAACAGAACGTGGAAGGGGCGAACCGGTGACATAGGAGCCGATTCGTTGACCATCATGGGCCGGGTTACCTTCCACCATGATTCATACGCGGCTTTCATTTGTTTAACGATTTCCGGATGCTGTTCAATTACGTTGTTTTTCTGTGAAGGATCAGCTTCCATGTCGAACAAAGCGTTGTTATCGACAAATCGGTACTTCTGATTGCGAACAGCAAAGTGCTTCCACTGATCATTGTCCGGGTTGACTCCCGTTTTCCAGCGTCCCTGGTGAGTAAACAGGAACCGGTCTTCCCAGTCGGCATTGGGGTTTTCAATGAGCGGAACAAGGTCTCGCCCGGAAACCTGGCCTTCCGGAAGGCTGGCTCCCGTTAATGACGCCAACGTGGGATACAGGTCGATATGAGCGGCGATCCGATCAACATCTTTGCCAGCGTTCACTTTGCCATTCCATCTCACAAAAAAGGGAACTCGCACACCGCCTTCGTCGCTGCTGCCTTTCAGCCCCTTCATGTTGGCGTTGTACAGTTGCAGTTCTTTGCCGTCGGCTGTTTTGCCCAGCGCCTTGCCTTGTCGGCCGGAACCGCCACCCGTCATGCCATTGTCTGACATAAAGATCACCATGGTGTTTTCCTGCATGTTCCATTCGTCAAGCTTCAACATCAGACGCCCCATGTTGTCGTCGATGTTCTCGATCATGCCGTAGAAACCAGCCGTTTGAGATTCAAAGCCCATGTCTTCAAATCGTTTGCGGCTTGCAGGGGGAGCAATAAACGGGCCGTGAGGAGCGTTCGTGCTGATGTACGCGAAGAACGGTTCTTTGGCTTCGTGCTTTTCTTTAATCCATCCCAATGCAGCGGTGAAGAAGACGTCTGTGCAGAATCCGTGAGTCTTCACGAACTTGCCGTTGTGACGAATTGCCGGATCGAAGTACTTATTGTCGGGAGCGTCCGCACAACTGCAGGCGTAGGCCTGGCCGATGCCCCCTGCTCCATGAATAAACGCTTCGTCAAAGCCGCGTGTGTGAGGTTGGTATTCTTCTTCGTCGCCCAGATGCCACTTCCCGAAAATTCCGGACGTATAGCCGACGGTCTTTAACATCTGCGGCAGAATGAAAGCGTCCAGCGTCATTCGTTCTCGTTCCAGAATCGTATGAGTGACCCCGTTCTGCATCGGATGTCGTCCGGTCATCAACGCAGATCGAGTGGGAGCGCACGTGGGAGCCACCAGAAAGCGAGTGAACCGCGTGCTGGCGTCGTACAGTTCGTCCATGTTCGGCGTCTTCAGCCAGGGGTGCCCGTGACGCCCAACGGGACCGTAACCCTGATCGTCTGTAATCACCAGAATGATGTTGGGGCGAGACCCCTTCAGTGAATCAGCGGCACGCAAATACGGCATGCAAGCTGCGATGGCCAGCAAACAGAAAGTAACAGTTCGAATCATCATTTAACCCTGAATTGAAGTTTGGGACGGTAAATGCCAGAACGCTAAATTACGCGTCCTGGCAGTATTTCGCAACCCGTTGCCGAATCGCAAAGCGTGATGTGGGCCGCATCGAGCGTGCGACGCGTGCCGGAACAGCGCGAACCCTGTCTGGAATAGCCTGTTGGCTGAATGCTTCGATGCAATGGCGGCAGCACACGCGATTCAGGCAGATAACTTCACCGCATTTCTTTCTAAGGAAGGCCTGGCTGGCTATTCCAGAGTTGGAATTCGTTTTGCTATATTTTTCACATGACAGGACTCAAGCAATTAGAAGCACTTGTGAGAGAAGATCGCGTTAGCCCGGGTGAACGGCAGCGTCGCGTATCAATGATTGCCGAACATGTCTTTGCGACGTCTCCGTATTTGAACGAACCGAATTTTTCTCGCTTCCATCCGGACGATCTGCAACTGCTGTACGAACTGTACGACGAAACCTTTTTCAAAGGGCTGCTGCATCGCAGTCTGAACCCGAAACAGATTTCGTTCCGACTGTCAAAACGCATGACAAGTGCCGGAGGCAAAACGACTCGCTGGATTTACCCGCAACCCAACGTGTTGCCGAAATACGAAATTGCAATTTCCACGCCGTTGATGTTTCAGTCGTTTAACGCCCCGGAAGAAAACGTCGTTGTGACCGGGCTGGAATGCGATTCGCGTCTGGATGGTCTGATGCGAATTATGGAACACGAAATTGTGCACCTGATTGAAATGCTGGTGTGGCTGGATTCCAGCTGCTCGCTGCACCGCTTTCAGAATATCGCGTCTCGACTGTTTGGCCATACAGATCATCGCCACGAACTGATGACTCCCAGCGTTCTGGCAGATCAGAAGTACGGCATTCGCACGGGATCGCGAGTTCGCTTTCACTTTGAAGGCCAGCGGTTTGAAGGCATCGTCAACAGGGTCACCAAGCGAGCGACAGTCCTGGTGGCTCACCCCAAAGGCATGCGTTATTCCGACGGCATCCACTATTTGAAGTTCTACATGCCGCTAAGCGCCCTGGAACGAGTCGGCTGAATCGCTGCAGAGCATCAGCAAAGAATAGTAGCCGTCATGCTCCGCCGTGATGAAATGCAACACATTCAGCTTGTTAAAATGACCAACCGTTGCTCTGAATATCCAGCGTCGGAAAAGCGGACTCTGCCACTTTCAATCCGCGGATGACGCGTCTATTCGCGACCGTCGCTGGTTCTGTCGAAGCGGCGTTCCAGAGCTTTGCGATACACGTCGATATAGTTTTTCGCGCTATTCTGCCACGACCAGTCGATCGACATGCCGTTCGTCATCACTCGTCGCCATTGGTCGGGCTCACTGTAAAGGTCGATCGCTCGCTCCACCGTTTCCGCTAACGCGTTGGAATCATAGCTGTCAAACACAAAGCCCGTGGCCGTGTTCGTGGCCAGTGTCACGGCATTTGTATCAACCACAGAATCGGCCAGACCACCTACCTTGCGGACAATCGGCAGCGTGCCGTAACGCAGGCTGTACATCTGATTCAGGCCACATGGTTCAAAGCGGCTGGGCATCAAAAATGCGTCTGAGCCCGCTTCAATCTGGTGAGCCAGTGATTCATCAAACCCAACGTAAATGGCCACCTTTGCAGGGTGGTGAGCCGCAAGGTGTTTGAGATAACTTTCGTAGCGAGGTTCTCCCGTGCCTAAGAACACCATCTGAATGTCGTGCGCCAAAAGTCGCGACGCACATGATGCCAGCAGGTCGAAACCTTTCTGGTCTGACATGCGAGACACCATGCCAAACACCGGTATGTCGTTGCGGCTGGGCAGTCCCAGGCGTTCCTGCAAGCGAGCTTTACAGGCCGGCTTTCCGGCGTCTATATTGGTAACCGAATAGTGAGCCGGAATAAGAGGATCTGAGTTTGGATCCCAGATATCGTCGTCAATGCCGTTTAGAATTCCCGTAAGATCGCCGCGTCGATAGCCAAGCAGTCCGTCCAGTCCTTCGCCGCCTTCACGTGTGCAAATTTCGTTGGCATAGGTGGGGCTCACCGTGGTGATTTGATCGGAGAACGCAATTCCCGTTTTCAACAGGTTCACGTCGCCGTACATTTCCATGTGATTCAGATTGAAGTACTTCCAATCCAACCCGGTCAGCGGCATGTCAAGATGCCAGAAGCGTCCCTGATAGGCCATGTTGTGCAACGTCATTACCGACGCCGCATTTTCGAAGCCAGGTCGCCCGGCGTAGACGCTGTGCAGTAACGCGGGAATTAATCCGGTTTGCCAATCGTTGCAGTGAACGATGTCGGGCCGCAGCACCATTTGCTGACAGATGGTCAGCACAGCGCGGCTGAAAAAACAATAGCGTTCGCAGTTGTCGAGATAGCCTTCACCTGCCTCCATATACAACTGAGGCCGGTCGAAATAATCCGTTTGGCAGATCAACAGAACCTTCACGCCCGTGTTTGGCAACGCCGTCCAGTTAACTCCGGCCGTGACGTATTTTCCACCAATGGAAATGCCAAATCGCAACCCGGTGTCGGATACGACCGGCAGATATTCCTGACGTGCCAACCGAAGAACTCGGTAATCCGGAACGATCAACGTGACATCGTGCCCCATGGCGTCCAGCGCTTTCGCCAGCGCCGTGGAGACATCCGCCAGCCCGCCTGTCTTGGAAAACGGGACGGCCTCTGAAGCGGCAAGGACGATTCTGAGTTTGTCTGAGCACAACATTGTGTGGGAAATCGTCTAGTAGAAGTCTGAGTATGTGGCAGATTCTGCCTGATAAAGAGATAATCGTTCCAACGGCAGGATCGCTGCGTTACTTCAGCGGCTGCAGTGGCACAATCGGCAATATGCAGAAGATTTTTCTTAGGTAACGATTGTGTCGAATATCGTGACCACTACATTTTCGAGTCTTTGGTATAATTGAGTGTTATTCAGCCATCAATGCCACAGGTATAAACAATAGACAGAAACAGATGACACGGCACGTGGCATTTGTGTGTTTTTGAAAGTTTCAGTGTTCTGAAACGCTTATTAAAACTGAAGCATCAACCCCATGATTATCCAGAAACAATATAAATTTTACGCCGCCCATCGCAACGAAACACTGCACGACAAGTGCAGCAATCTTCACGGGCATCGGTACGGTCTGCGTATTCATTTTGAGGTGGAACGAGAAGGCGACATCAGCACGCTGTTCGGCGACTTCGACGCCAAGATTGAACCGTACCTGAAAGAAAACTTCGACCACGGTTTACTCATTAACGGCCACGATCCGTTGTACCAGACACTTCTGGATCATACAGCTCGCACAGGCGAACGCTTTCGCATGAAAGTCCTGGACGGACCGACCAGCGTCGAAAACCTGGCGTGGGTGATGTTCAGCGAAATTGTGGAAATGGGCTTCACGCTGGATCGCATTGAAATTCAGGAAACAGATTCGTCGACGTTGATCTATACACACAACGATTGGGTCAAAGATAACCGCTATTTTTCAAAGCATTCAGCCAATCAAAACGTCGAACAGCCATAGCCGCCTCCGTCCGCTGAAACCGCCGCCTGAGCTTGCCTCCGGGGCGGCGCGGACTGGGCCGGGCTGGCGTGTTGGAGGCACCGCATCAGAACTAGAACTGCTTGCCGCCGCTGGAGGCCCGTACGTTGGTTCTGGAAGCTAAGACGAAGTCAGTTTCGGCGACGAAATCCAGACAACCGGTTGGGTGATCTTTCGAAGGTGCTTGCCAGATAACCAAAGTTGATCGCTTTGCGTCTTCGCGGCTTCGCAGCAGCACATCACGGACGGTAGCTTCATCAACGGCGGGGCTCCATTCAAATCCCAACGGGATCGCTACGTTACCCGATAGCCAAAACAGGCGACCGGCAATGGCGGGAAGCGGATTGCCTTTTACCACAACCATAGTGGTTTCATCGGGCCTGCCAGATCTTTGAACGGCGAACCGACAGGCGTGCAATCTAATTTCAGCGGCGGTACCGGCCCACGAAACAAATGATGATCGTTCACAAATCAACACTTCAGCGGGCCGCACTGTCTCTGATCGCACCAGCTGCAAACGTGCCTTGCGGATTCTGCCGAACGGAACAGCGGCGTTTGGTAGCGAAAGTTGCACCAGATCGCGTAAAGGCTGCCAGCTTAGATCGGGCAGCGTTTCCGTCGGGACAGCGTCGCCGGATGGAACCAACAAGTTCGGAGCCAGAACATCGAACACCGGGCCATCCGCTATGGATGCCAGCAGTACGGACGTTGCGGCATCGCGACTTTCACCTTTCAGCCAAAGATGCTCGCCGTCATATGCTGCCATTATGCCTGCCAACGTGCGAACTTTGGTTGCTCGTTGAACGTGGCTGTTGGCGATTTTCAACGCCCAGGGGCTGGTCATGAAACTGCTTCGCCGGTGTTGTTAAGCTGAGTCATCAGCTGCTGAATTCGGTCTCGCAGAAACGTCCGAGATTCTTCGTTGGCCACCCATTCGCAGCGTGACGCCAGAATGCTGAGGCGATCGGCGATCCACGAGCGTTTCGCTTTATCATTCGCTGCTGATGCGATCTGGCTTTCCAGTTGGCTAAGATCTCGAGACAGGTCTTCCGCGTTGGGAGCGTCAGCTCCGGCTGCTCTGGGGTGAATTGCGATCGTTGGCGAATCCTCTGAAGAATCGGACGTTCGGCTGACGACTTCGTCAACAATATTGGCCAGCACTTCCACCTGCTCCAAAGTGTCCCAAATGTATCGCAACACCCACAAATCAGAAACGTCGGTGTAACTACGCCCACACATTAAAGCGCTGGCAGCCGCCAGGCGCTGGACTCGTACGGCTCGCCGATCGGACACGTCGATACCGGCATGTCTTAACCTGTGAATCAGGTTCACATAGTCATTTCGAGTACCACTGACGTCGACTTTCGCAATGCAGCTTTGCAGTTGCCGCACTTCATCAACCGAGATTACTCGATCAGGAACTTCGCCCGATTGTCCTTTCGCCTGTAGGTGCCATCCGGCTTGCAGCACGTTGGCAAGCTGTTCGTCCGGTACGTTGTTGGATTGCACTCGCAGCAGAAAGCGGTCAAACAAAGCCGTCAGTGCTTCGTCTTCCGGAAGTCTGTTGCTGGCTCCCACGGTCAGCACAAAGCCTAAATTGCGAGTCTCTCGTCCTCGCCGAAAAACCTTTTCGTTCAATGCCATCAGCAAGCTGTTCAGAATCGCACTGTTGGCGTTCAGTAGTTCATCCAGAAAAACGATTTCGCCTTCGGGCAGCATGCCTTCTGTGTTTGTGAGCAGTTCGCCGTCGCGAAGTTTTCGGATATCGAATGGTCCGAACAGTTCGCTGGGCTCCGTAAACCGAGTCAACAAATAGTCGAAATAACGCCCATCCAGGCGAGCCGCGAGACCTCGGACGATCGCACTTTTGGCAGTGCCGGGTGGCCCCAGAAGAAACAGATTTTCACCAGAAACCAGGCAGACTCCCAGCAGGTCGATCACTTCATCTTTACCCACGAAGTCTGACTTCAGAGGTTCCAGCACGTGCGATCGAATGCGAGCAGCGATTTGCAGGCCTGCCTGAAACGATTGATCGGCAAGTGTGTCTGTAGCGGCGTCCGACATGAAAACGGGGACCTGACGTGATAAAAAGAAACAGCGGTGGGCCGTAATTTTGTCAGGATGGACGTCTATCGACAAGCGAACGACTGATCACAATCGAAGCAGCTGCTGGATGTGAAGCTGCGGGGCCCATGGGACTAACGTTCGAGGTCGCGAGGAAGCTAAGCAGTCGAAAAAATCGGCTAATCTGCAAACGGCAATTCAGGTTGGTCCTTTTCGGAAAGGCCCGATTTGAAGTGTAAGCGACACACGGAAACATAGCTTTCGTTGCCGCCAACTTTGATTTGTTCGCCACTGCGGATCGGGCGGCCCAACGAATCGATTCTTAACACCATCGATGCTTTGCGGCCGCAATGGCAGATAGTTTTGATTTCCGTCAATACGTCGGCCCACGCCAGAAGATGCAAACTGCCTTCAAACAGGTTGCCTTGAAAGTCTGTCCTTAAACCATACGTCAGAACGGGTATTCCCAAACGATCGGCAACATCACCCAGTTCGTAAACCTGTTGCCGCGTTAGAAACTGAGCTTCGTCCACAAACACGCAGGAAACTTCGTTGCCAGCGTGTTCTTTACGACAGATTTCGTACAACGATTCGGTTTGCGAAAACGCGATCGCGTCTGCCGCAAGGCCAATGCGTGAACCGATTTTGCCCACGCCGCTGCGAGTGTCCAGTTGAGGTGTCAGCAGCAACGGCTTGAGGCCTCGTTCTTTGTAGTTGTACGCGGCCTGCAGCAAGTTGGTGGACTTACCGGCATTCATCGCAGAATAATAGAAGTACAGTTTCGCCATAAGTTTTCGTTGGTTGATGTCTGACCAAGGGCTTCGCCCCTGCCCCGGTGGCGTGGAACGTGGATTAAGGTGGAACATCTTAATCGCCGAGCCGCTCCGTTGTCGCTGCCAAGAAATGCGGGCCGTCATTCGCCTTGAATCGTAACAATCAGTCGGCGACGACCGCCATGGTTTCTGTGTTCGCAAAGGTAGATCCCCTGCCAGGTACCTGTGAGCAGTTTTCCGTTGCCAATTGGAATGGTCAGCGATGAATCCGTGAGCGACGCTTTGATATGAGCGGGCATATCGTCCGGACCTTCGCAGGTATGCACGTATGGCCACGATTCCGGAACAAGTCGGTTCATGGCCATGTTCATGTCGACCAGCACGTCTGGGTCCGCATTTTCGTTAAGCGTCAACGATGCCGACGTGTGCATGATGAACACGTTCATCAGCCCGACCTGAAACTCACCGATTTCAGGCACTTGAGCGACAACTTCACGCGTTACCAAATGGCAGCCGCGGGCGTATTGCCGAAGAGTCACTTCTTTCTGTACCCAGCGAGTCATGAAATCAAATCACTTATGGAAAGCAAACGGGCAGCAGCACCACCAGCAAGATGACACGCGCCGCTTTTCAAACAGCCAGCCTGGCGATGGCGAAGGCCAGCACGTCATCGTTTTGGCGAGCCGCGGCTTCCAGTTCTTCGGTCAGTTTCAGGTCTACGCAAAGCGTTGAAAACGAGAAGCCGTTGGGGTCTTCCATGCGGCTGACGTGTTCTGCCGTTTTCTGCAGCACGTCTTTGGTGCGGCCGATACGCTGAGCAAGGTCCAACACCACAAAAGCGATCAACTGTCGATCCGGTGCATCGGGTTCATCCTGCAAACGCTTGATGAAGTAGTTAATGCCTGTGTCAACATCCTGCCCGGACAGCGTTTTCAGAAAATGACGGTTAGCGACATAATATTCGTCGAACGGCACGTCAGCGGGATACTGCAATTGAGCCGAAAGCATTTGCCCGTAATCGCAAAGTTCGATGGCCAGCGGAAGTTCGGGATCGTCGGCATTGAGTGCTCGGGCAAAACCAACGGTTGAATGCAGGTGCGACACGTCAATGTGATAGTTGCCTTCGGCGAACAGCCAATCGCGACCTTTAATCAGTTCGGCCACGCTGGCGTTGGGTGCCAACACGGGCATTCTGGTTTCGACTTCGCGCCGCACAGACATCTGCAGATCGTCGTAGATTGTTCGCACCATCATGGCGGCAGACGTTCGACGTTCTGCGGGGCTCATCTGTTGCTGCAACTGGCTAAGCGCGGTGACCGTGTTGCAGGTGCCGTGCGTCTTCAGCAAAAATTCCAGCCCCTTGGTAATGTGAGCTCCCTCGTACAACGCCAGGTTCATGACTTCGTCGAAGGCTTCGTCCGGTTCTCGCGGGATACGAACGCTTTCGATCGCTTTGCGCACAGGTTCCGGTTCGCCGATTGTTCGAAAATACGCCCACGCGTCAGAGAGCTTTCCGTCGTCCAGAAACAGCTGACCAACTTCTCTGGCCGCGTTGATATAGGCTTCTCGAAAAGCAGCTTCCTTGCCTGCGGGGACATTTTCCAGCGACGTTGGTTGCGTGACCGGAAGTTCCATAGCGACTCGTACGGCAATCAGCTTGGCGTCGAACAGACGGTGATAGTCTTTTTCTGCCAGAAGCGTCGCGTGTAGTGCTTTCAGGACGTCATCTTTAGACGGAGATTCCGGCAGACCTTCAGTCATCTGCTGAATACGATTGGTTGGTGCGGCGGGGGTATTCATCATTTCAATTCTGTATTGCCGCTAACGTGAGGACGTTGCGAATGGGTGACAACAACTTCAGCGGAAGCAGTGGGCGCAATCGCCTGGTCAACGGCGGCTATTCCGGTTCCGTTGGCTGCACGTCGTTCGGATCCAGCAGTTCAACGTCAATTGGTCGTTGTTCCGGATTGCGATAGTAGGTGGCAAACTTATCGTCGCCGATCAACACAAGTGGATCATCAATTGCGATCGCCTGACCTTCGCTGACATAGACCTGGCGGATGGTCCCTTTCAGGTTTGCCGTCAAAGGAATAACGGTTCCGTCCGGCAATTCAATGTCACAGATGGCCGTGCCGGTTTCTTCGGTAACGTCACCAGCTTTTACGTTCAGCTTTACAACTTTTGCATGCTTGCTGGCGCTGGAAACTTCGGGCATGCGGAAGGTTGGGCCAATTTCACGCAGGCAAACAATTTCACCACTGCTGGAAACCAGAAAGACCTGATCAGTCAGATAATTGTGATGCAGGAATCCATAGTCAGCAACTGAAGTCCGTCCTGTGATGGCAGCCGTTGACTTATCAAACGCCACCAGACGTCTGGCGCCATCGATACCAAACACGCTGAAGCGACCAATCGCAGCAACGCCGTCAATTCCCTGAACGTCCCATTGCTGAACAGGAATGACCAGCTTCAAAGTAACAATTTTTCCATCACGAATAACTCGAACCGGTCGCTCAACTCGCCGAGCAAGTTCCAACAAACTGGCTTTCAGTTCATTCACTGTCGCCACGGTAATGTCATCAAGGCTGACGATGATGTCACCAGGCATCAAGCCGCAGCGTGAACCAGGACTTTTCGCTTCGACTTCTTTGACCAGAATTCCAGAGCTGCTGATCAGTTCCAGATCGTCCTTCACCTGAGCATCAATTTCAACATCTTCCACACCGACGCCGATCAGCGTTGGCGCCTTGAACAGCGGGATTTCGACAGGGCGCCCCCAGTTGGGAGAGAAATTGTTGCGATTCAGTCGTGTCAGCGAGCCTTCTGTGGTGACGACATAAACATCGTCTCCAATAACGATCGGCGTTTCGCGCATGGGACGTCCCATTGGATAGACCCATTCTGTGCTTCCCTTTAAAAGGTCAACGCTGAAAGCAAGGTTGTCTTCGGTAAGCATCAAAATGCTGGACGAAGACTTGTTGTCGGCAATCGCCAACGCTGCAGACGCAGGATAGCTTAGCTGCATCTGAAACTCAGTGCGTCCAGGAGTAGTGCCTCGCGTTGCTATCGAAATCAGGTTGCCGGCTTCTGTGGCGAAGGCCAGAGCTTTCTCGCCCAACGCTGGAGGACGAATGATTTCTTCTTTGCCAATGTAACGCCACAAAAACGGACGAGCCTCTGTATCAGGCAGCTTGCCGTAGCGATAAGAGTATTCCAGAACGCCCAGGGAATAAGCGTAAATCGCTCCCCCCAGAACCGGCACAAACAAAGTTGATTCATTGATGACAGGACTAGCCGATGGTGGTTTAGGCAATCGCTGCTCAAAAACCGGAACGCCCGTAAACTTGTTGAACCCGTAGATAACCGGGCCCACAACAACAACAAACAGGTTCTTGTTGGAAATGGCCGACGACGCTGGCTCGTTCAGTCGGCCAATCTGAGCCGACCAGAGTTTACGACCATTTTCGGCGTTGAACACCGTCAGGATGCCGCCAGACGACTGCACGTACAAGTTGTTTTCGTCGTTGGTAACAAAGGCCACCACATCCCGACCAACGTCCAGAACAGCTTGACTGTTCCAACGCAGTTCCAGCCCCAACGGTTGCAGGTCGGCAGCCGTCGGAACGTCTGCCGCAGAAGAAACCGAATGCGCTGCTGGCAGCATAAATGTGAGACAGATAATGGCAATAGCAGAGAATCGTTGCATGTTTGCATTTCCCCACACGCTGGTGAAGGGCATCAAAACGAAGGCACGCAGCGCGAGCCCGAGAAACAACAAGACTGAACGACCAGCCTTCTTCAGTAAGGATACAATTCAAAAAACAGTGGCGATTCACCTTAATGGCCGCGCAAACGACTTTTGAACCACGTGTTGCGTCAATGAACTCGCATCTTTACAGCTAAGCATGATAACGGCACATCGAAAGCGAACTCCAGAGTGGAAACTGTCGATTTGCGTTTGTGCCTTGATTCCGTTCCATTGAAACCGATTGCGAAAGGGAATCCAGCCAGCAACACGCCAAAAACACGTCCCGAACCGCCTGATCGGAATGACGCGTGTACGCATCTGATTCGCTCCGTCAGGAAAAATGGGCAAAAACCAACGGTTTTTTTAAGCATCCTGGACCGAAAAGTAGCCATCACGCTCCGTCGTGATGAGCGGCGCAGAGTGACCTCTGTTAACAGTTGGCAGCTCCTCCGGACATTGGCGACCGACACAGCCAGCCACAGCCAGACGTACGAACACGCGACTCCGCTTGACGATACCTGGCACTGCGCGGCTCACCACGGCGGAGCGTGATGGCTACATTGCTGCCGCTCGGCACTGAACACCTAAGTCAACGCGAACCAACTTCAGGCGAACAAACGGTAAACAAGAACGCCCGACCAGTTTCGTGGTCGGGCGTTTTGTATATTTTTGATGGTTCGCTACACGAACGACATCATCGTCATCAGCTTTCTTCGCGGACGACCTTCTTGAACTTTTCGGACGTCTGAGTTGAACTGGCTGATTCTTCCAATTCTTCACCCAGACCAGTGATGGTCCATTCGGGAAGGTGGAAGCCAAGCCCAGATTCAGACAGCTTTCCGGTGCCCACGGTTCCCGACGTAATCTTGAACATGTCAGGATATCGCTTGGCCCAACGAGCATTCGGTCCGGGGCAATACTGTCTGGCATTGCCTTCGATGGCTGTGATGCCTGGAATTCTGGCGGCCAGACTGCACGACTGCAGGAATGAACCACCAGGACAAGTCAGGTCCTGAACGCACAGAAACATGCCGAACTTCTGAGCCGCAGCGGCTGCAAACAGAGATTCGGTAATACCTTTGCAGGCTTTCAACGCGACACCAGAATACCCCAGTTCTCGGCACTTCAACAGTGCTTCGTAATCGACAAGTGCTTCGTCGATAACAACCGGCTTCAGTTCGGCCACCTTGTGCATCTTCGCTGCCGAAGCTGCTTCCAGGTCGCGACTGGTTGGCTGTTCAATATACTGAATGCGATCGTAAGCCGCTTCAGAAGCCGACTTCACCTTCTTCAGGAACTCAATCACGTAGTCTGCAGATTCGCATTTTTCGTTGAAGTCGCAGCTGTAAAACCACTCTGTGCAGCCACGAGCCGCCTGAGCTGCCGCAACGACTTTTTCTGTGGCAAGAACTCGATCGATGTCCCATTGAAGATCGTCGCCGGAAAGCTTGATCTTCAGGTGAGTCAACCCGTCTGCGGCAACCCATTCGGTCAAAGTGACGGGCAAACCGTCGTCGGGGCGATCGGTTACGTCGCCATCTGTTAAAGGGTCCATTGCCCCAACAAGGTGGTACAGTGGCAGAGTTGCCGTTGGCTGACGAAGGGTGTACTGGTCCAGATATTCGCCAGCAAACTGTTCGTCAAGAAAGTTAGACAGATCTTGATTGCAGTATTCAGCAGACAACAGATTGAAGCTGTTTGTCTTGTGAACACGTCCATAAGCGTCGTGCAAGGCGGCATCGATAGCACTGGTGGCGACCAACTGAGCCAGTGGCGGCAGCGTTTCGCTGACTCCAACTTTATCAGCAACCTTCTTCGCCTGATGGAAGAATTCCGCACCAACGTTGAACTGAATTTCAACAGGGTGTGCGTATTCAGGGTAGCTGGAAAACAGTTCGCCAAACTTTTCGGCGTAGGCTTTCATGGCCATTTCCGTCTGAGCCGGTTCAACAGCTTCTGACGGCCAGGCCCACACATTACCGACCGGCATGCTGCCGTATCCGGTGGCGTGATGCCCGTTTCTGGTTTCAACCTTAACGGCTGCGTTAATCAGGTAGGTGTGATCAACGACGCGTCCTCCGAACTTGAGTGGCGCCCGAAAGGACACTGGTTCGAAATCAATTTTGACATCCAGAATCTGAATGTCGGTCGACTTGCCCTTACTCATCGATCTACCTTAGTCACTCCTGTTGAATTCGATGTTGAATTTAGATGAGCTCAACACGAGCTCGTCAAAGTCTTCTTAAAAGCCCGAAGTTGCCGCAGCAAACACCGTAACTTCTTTACTCAGATCTTTGCAAAACACATCTGCGTTTGCGAAGTGTGACATAAAGGAAGACTCGTCACCTACACTATGATCAGCATTCTTAGCAAATTTGCCATTCCTGACGAGCCTGAATGGGCTAGCAGTTACTTAAATTTTGCCCAGACTCTAGGTCGTCGATTTGGCGTTGAGTTCTTAACAGGAATGCGCCGGACAGCTGCGGAAGGGCGATTGGCAGTATATTCAGCAGTGTCTGGAGGTCTGAAATCGCGTGCGAGCCCCTCGACCGGACGTAGATTGAACAGAAAGGCCAATGTTTTTTGACAATTGAGCCCGCTGACGGAATATCTGCCAACCAGGCACGACGAACGGGCGAGGAGCGTCCAGATGCCCGGCAAGCGGCCAATAACTGAGATTCCAGCCGAGAATCGACGTGGAAATCACATTCTGAATACACAACAAAACGAAAAGTATTTTCTTTGAATGTCGACTTCGCTGCCGACCTGTCGCCACCGAGAACCGTTGGAACAGCCAGGGACTCACGGAATTTCGGCGTCGGTTCGCTCGCATCACAGCGGCGTTCCGCTGGCAGAACGTCGTGGGTGCTGGAAACACTCGCTCCAAAACAGGCCAATTGCAGGGACACCTGTCCGCAGGGAAATCGGCTCGAAGATTCATGCAGTTCGTGCGACGCCGTAATGCGAGGATTCACTTCCAACAGCCACGCGATCCCGTCTCGAACGATGAAGTCGATTCCGAAAATCCCCGTTAGCCCACTGAACTTTGCCACAACCATTCCGGCCTTCATCACCTGCCGCTTCAGGTTCGGAGCAAGTTGCACCGGCCCGGCGCTCCCGCAGAACTGGAAACCGATGGCGTTCAGTTGCGGCTGGCCAGAAAGCTGCAACGACGCTCCCAGCAGGATTGTGTCGGAATTCCCATTTGAGCTGAAGCCTGTTTCAGGGCCAGCCACCTGGCTGTGAGCCACTTCGCCGAAATCAGCCGCCGCAATCGCATGGCCTGATGGATCTCGCAAAAACGTGGCCGATATTGGGACGCCTTCGATGTATTCCTGCACAATGAAATCGGCTGATTCTCCAGGTTGATCACTCAGCAGCTCGCCAGCCGCTTCATCCAACCACGACACGCTCATTCCACCCGACGAACGAACGTTCTTTAGCAGCCACCTTTGCTTTGACTGTTGTATGTTGTCGCCCGACTGCTGCTGCCCATGCAATTGATGGGTGGCCCCATTTGCGGCTGTCCAATCGGCAAGACGATGCCAAGCCGGAACACTGCAGCCAGCACTTCTTAACGCCGGAAACAGCATCCGGGGATCTCGCACAGCACTTATGGCACCCATCTTAGGCGATGCCACAGTGTGCCTTGCGAACAGCTGTTCCAGCACGTGAGGATGATTTTCCAGACCACCACAAATCACGATCGGCACATTTCCATCAAATCGGCTTAACAATGATGGCAACTCATCAAACGACTGCATTCGCACAAGCTGATGCGAATTTTCTGTGGCATTGTTCAGGCCAATTACTGCCACCAGATCGGCGTCTACGAACATATCCACACAAGCCGGACGCAGGCCGTCTCGTATCGCGGATTCTGCAAGACTGCGGACACTGGCACCGACAAGAATGACATCTGGTTGCGACATACCGATTTCTCTTCACTTGCCCTCCCAAGGACTCCGCCCTTGCCCCCGGTGGCGTGGCACGCAGCAAAACGTCGAACGCGTTAATCGCCGAGACGCTCCGTTGTCGGTGCGGGCAACAGGCGATCACTGTCCGCTCATCATGATGGGGACGACTTTCAGACACTTGCGGGAACAGTGTAAGACAGTCGAACGGCTTACATCGACTTTAGTACCTTAAAAATTGCCGTAGTGAATCTTGTTAAAGATCCGGTTCCATCAGATCCGTTATCAATGGGATCTTTAACAAGATCCACTACGGCAGGTTCCATGTGCCATGAAGGATTTTGAAAAGCAAAAACACTGATTGAAATGGAGAAGAGGCAATCATGCCGAATGCGTTTCAGTCCCGAAGGGACGACAGGCGTATCATTTCGCGTTGCTGCCTGTCGTCCCTTCAGGACTGAAAACGACTGTCGAATGCTGTTCCACGGGCTCGCGCCCGTGGCTATCACCTACCGTCACTTCGTGACTTTAACGCACCCAAACTCCAGACTGCAATGTCTCGCTTTAACTCATTGGTTTTCAGCTCAAAGATCCTTCACGGCGCTGGGCAGGTTCCATGTGCCTGAAACGCAGAAAGCCGCCCATAAATGGCGGCTTTCTGGAGTTCCAATTCAGCACGGTGGCCTATTTACGAGCAAATCGCTTGCGTTCGTTTTCGGTCAGGAAAGTCTTACGAAGACGAATGATTTGCGGAGTGATTTCCACGTATTCGTCCCATTCGATGTATTCCAGAGCGGCTTCCAGTGTCATTTCGCGAGGTGGTCGCATCACGATGGCATCGTCAGCACCAGACGATCGCACGTTGGTCAGCTTCTTTTCGCGAATCGGATTGACGACCATGTCATTTTCGCGAGCGTTTTCGCCAATGATCATGCCTTCGTAAACGTCTTCGCCATGCTTCACGAACATTTCCGCTCGTTCCTGCAGCTTCCACAAAGCATAGCCGACAATCTTGCCGCTAACCTGAGAAACCAACACGCCGTTCTGGCGAGCAGGAATGTCGCCTTCCATTGGTCGGTATTCATTAAAGCGGTGATGCATAATGGCTTCGCCGCGAGTTGCGTTTAACATGCGAGTACGCAGGCCAATCAGTCCTCGAGCTGGAATACTGAATTCCAGGTGAGTCATGCCGGTGCCGGTAGCCGTCATTTCCAAAGTTTGAGCTCGACGATTTCCGACCAGTTCCATTACTGGACCAACGTCTGCGGTGGGCACGTCAACAACCAGCAATTCGTATGGTTCGCACTTCTGACCATCGATCTCTTTGATGATGACTTCTGGTTTACCAACCGAAAGTTCGAAACTTTCGCGTCGCATCGATTCAATCAGTACGGCCAGATGCAGGATGCCTCGACCAGAAACCTTGAACGATTCTTTGTCTTCGGTTTCTTCAATTCGCAACGCAACGTTCGACTGCAGTTCTCTAAACAGCCGTTCTCGCAAATTGCGGCTGGTGACGTACTTGCCGTGCTGGCCAGCCAGTGGTGAACTGTTAATCGTAAACTTCATGGACAGCGTCGGCTCGTCCACTTCGACTCGCGGCAAAGCGACTGGTTTATCCACGTCAGCAACAGTGTCGCCAATTTCCGGATCGTCCAGACCAATCAACGCAACAACGTCTCCAGCGGCGGCTTCTGCGGCGTCGGTTCGTCCAAGGTTGTCGAACAGCTGAACCTGGTCAACCTTGCACTTCACATTGGAACCGTCTTTTTTCATCAGCACAACCTGCTGACCAGTGCGCACTTTGCCAGCCGCAATACGACCGGTGGCAATTTTGCCGACGTACTTAGACCACGCCAAAGACGTGACCATAAACTGCAGAGGTTCTGTCGGACGAACAATCGGGCCTGGAATCTTGTCCAGAACCATATCCAGCAGCGGACAAATGTCTCCGCCAAGGTTTGTTGGATCGTGAGTCGCGTAACCGTCGCGAGCACTGGTGAAAATGTATGGGAAGTCCAGAGTTGCGTCGTCTGCACCCAGTTCAACCAAAAGGTCGAAGGTTTGAGACAGTACTTCGTCCGGACGGCAGTCCTGGCGGTCAATCTTGTTGATGACAACCATCAGTGCCAGGCCGTTTTCCAACGCCTTCTGTAGTACAAAGCGAGTTTGCGGGCGAGGCCCTTCAAAGGCATCGACCAGCAGCAACGCACCATCGGCCATTTTCAGCACGCGTTCAACTTCGCCGCCGAAGTCACTATGCCCAGGCGTGTCGATAATGTTAATTCGCACGTCTTTATACATCATGGCGATGTTCTTCGCCAAAATGGTGATTCCGCGTTCTCGTTCCTGGTCGTTGCTGTCCAGAACGCAGGTTTGCATCTTCTGGTTGTCGCGGTACATACCGCTTTGCTTAATCAGGCAGTCAACAAGGGAAGTCTTGCCATGGTCGACGTGGGCAATAATGGCGATGTTACGAATATCGTCGCGGCGCATAACGTTTTCGCTGGAATTTTGAGTGGGCGGTGTCGCAGTGGACATGACAGGGTCCGATCGGTGATGCCGGGAAAGGGCGGCCAATGAGGGCCGCAGACCGTTCCGTCCGGCTTATAAGAAGCGAGGGATACTAACAAACCATGTCGTCGAGCGTTTAGAGCCAATTCGCCTTTTAACTCATATTTCTCATATGGAGACCGGGAATTCCGCGGCGCAAGACGTCAACCGCTTGATATCTGACGGCGTCCTGAGAAACTTTGCCGCCAAACACGTCTGAAGCGATTAAAGGTTTGCCCGTAAATTGCAGCCAATCGTTTCGATTATATTCAAAACCAATTGTCCTGTGAACGACAGCGAACCCCGCCGATGTTCTGTCTCTCGGCCACAAGCTCATTAGAAACGTCGCTTCGGCCTGCCTGCACATCGGCAGGCTCGCTGAAGCTGCAGAAGACTTTCAGAATCATAAATAGTATTGGTACAGATTATGGAAATTGAAGAAGTCCGAAAGGTCGCTTCGCTGGCCAGACTTTCGCTAAATGAATCAGAGCTAACAACTTACGGCGAACAGCTGACTCAGATTCTGGGCTACGTGAAGGTGCTGGACGAAGTCGATTTAGACGGCGTTCAACCGATGCCGCACGCCGTGGAACTGTCGAACGTGTTTCGAGAAGACGTGCGACAACCATCATTGCCAACGACGGATGCCCTCGCAAACGCCCCCAAAACGGATGGACGTTTCTTTCAGGTCCCTCAGATTCTGGAACAGAAAGACGCCTAACAAGGGCTTCGCCCTTGACCCATTGGCGTGGATGGCGGCAAGACGTGGAACGTTCAAATCGCCGAGCCGCTACGTTGTCGCTACGTGAAAAGATTTGCGCACCGTGCGTGCGACTTTTTTGAGTAAGACTCTAACTGGACAGCGCCAGGTTCAATGAAGGGGCATTATTTCTGTACCCACATCAGCCGCAGGGCTTCAGCCACGGTTAGCGCAGAAAACGAAAAAAACGGGCCAACGCCCTGCGGTTCATTGCGACTGGCGCTGTTCAGCCAAAACCACAAAACTCTCGCAATCGCGTCTCGGTCCTTAACGAAAATCGAAACAAAAGAACATCAGTCCTATGACTTCTGAACACCACCAGCTTAGCACTTCCGCTCTTGTGGAAGCTCTGCAAACGGGCAGCGTTACCAGCCGACAGCTTACAGAACAATGCCTGCAACGCATTGAAAAATTCAACCCGCAGCTAAATGCGTTTGTCAGCGTTGACGCCTCGTCCGCTCTGGCACAAGCCGATGCCGTCGATGCCAAACGCTCCTCCGGGCAAACCGTGGGCTTGCTGGAAGGTCTGCCGATCGGCATTAAAGACAACATGTGCCAGGTCGGAATCACCACCACCTGCGGCAGCCGCATGCTGAACAACTTTAAGCCACCTTACGATGCCACGGTTGTCGAAAAAATCAACGCGGCCGACGGCGTCATCGTTGGCAAGCTGAACATGGACGAATTCGCGATGGGGTCATCGACGGAAACGTCTGCTGCGGGCGTCACTCGCAATCCATGGAACACAGAACATTCTCCCGGCGGATCCTCGGGAGGTTCCGCCGCAGCCGTTGCTGCCGGGCTGGTTCCGTTGGCGTTGGGTTCTGATACGGGAGGTTCCATTCGTCAGCCAGCTTCGTTTTGCGGCGTAGTGGGCATGAAGCCGACGTATGGGCGAGTTTCCCGATTCGGACTTGTCGCGTTTGCCAGTTCACTGGATCAAATCGGCCCCTTTGCAAAAGACGTTTTTGGGGCCACCCTGCTGCTGCAGGCCATCGCTGGACACGACGATCGAGATTCAACTTCCGTCAACGAAACCGTGCCCGATTACATGGGCAGCGTTAATCAACCATTGGCTGGCTTAAAGGTCGGCATCGTCGACGAACATTATCGCGACGGACTGAACGAAGAAGTGAATTCCGCTGTTCGCAAAGCCGTTGCAAACCTGGAAGCTCTGGGAGCCACCGTAAAAACTGTGGCACTGCCTCACGCCAAATACAGCGTAGCCACTTATTACCTGATCGCCCCCAGCGAAGCGTCCAGCAACCTGGCTCGCTATGACGGCATTCATTATGGCTATCGTTCCGAAAGCTTCGACAGCAGCAAACACAGCTTGACGGATCTGTATTGCCTAAGTCGCGGTGAAGGCTTTGGCCCCGAAGTGAAGCGTCGCATCATGCTGGGAACATACGCCCTGTCTGCCGGATACTACGACGCGTATTACCTGAAAGCGTTGAAGGTGCGGCGACGTATTCGAGAAGACTATGACGCCGCCTTTGCAGATGTTGATGTCATTGCCGGCCCTGTGGCTCCTTCCGCCGCCTTCAAGCTGGGCGAAAAGATGAACGACCCGCTGGCCATGTATTTAAGCGACATCTATACGATTAGCGCCAACCTGGCCGGGATACCGGGAATTTCTATTCCCTGCGGCTTCACGTCGTCCGGTCTGCCCATCGGAATACAACTGCAGGCCGCCGCGTTTCAGGAAACGGCCATGCTGCAAGCCGCCAGAATGCTGGAACAATCCACCACCTCAACAACAGCAGCAGCGGTGGCAATACCGACAGAGTTCGCCTGACAAGGGCTTCGCCCTTGACCCAGTGGCGTGGTTGGCGGGAAGACATGGAACGCTGAAATCGCCGAGCCGCTCCGTTGTCGCTCCGGCCAACATGCGCTCCGTGCGCCCATCATTTTGAGTAAGACTCTGAAGCACTTTCACGCTCCACATCACAGCCAACCGTCTATCACCAAACGCACACACCGCCCCCGAGCTTGCCTCGGAGGTTGACAGCGTCTTTGCACTAGCTTGGCAGGGTCCCTTTGTCCGTTACTGCGGCACTTCGTAAATGCGCCAGATGCTGTTCTGATAGACCGGCTCTGATTCGAACGGTCCCAACTGGCGAGTCATCACGTAGTCGACGTTGGTTAATTTGCGCAGGGCTCGCAAATCGCTGTTATCGAACATCTCGTCACTGTAGGCAGCTTCGGACCAATGGAAAATCGTCCACAGTCGCCGATTCCATTCGACGATGCCGGCTGCGTCCTGAGGGCAGTCTTTAAAGCAAATATATTCAGCTCGATTCGCAAACCACTTCAGCCCGAAACTTTCGCGAGGCCCCCAGATCAGGCAGTCTTCAGCCGTGTTTTCAGACAGCCACTGGCAGGCAACTTTCCATTCCGCAAACGACTTTGAACTATAAGCACTGGGAGCTGACGGACGAACATTCAGCCCAACCACACACATTGCAAGAACGGCCACGCTCACTACTGCCAACTTCGCTTTTCGATGAAGCACAAACCTGCTGATAGTTGCCGCAACGGCAAACGCAGTCAGCATCGGCAGAAGCGCGTCGAACATGCGGAACGGATAAAATCGCAACAAAGATGCTCGCCATTTCCAATCAGGCAGATCTTTGGCTTCGCCGGAGTGCCATCCAATGACAATTCCCACGCATGCAATCACGGCTGCCGCAAGCACCAGACACACCAGCGGCAGCCAGTTTGTGCTGGCAGAAGCATTCTGTCTTCTGCCAAGCCAACGTTCGCCGTAAAGTACCGTTGCCGCGGTCAGGCACAACACAGCCGTGTGTTTCCATGCATAGGCCGGAAACGTACTGGGATCGAGGTGATGCGCCAGACGCCAGAAAATCTGAATATAGTTGGCGGTATCCTGAGTGGCCTGATCAACGTCGGAATTGATCACCAGTTGCAGAGCCGGAATAAGGCCCGGCAAAGCGAACAGAATCGAGGTGGCCACAAAACAGGACGAATTCACCACAAACGTTCGCAGCGTCAACCGGTGAGCGGCCGACGCTACTGCGACAGAGTCCGCCAATGCTTCACGTTTCGTTCGGCACAGGCAGACTTCACACATGGCCATTGCCAGGCAAAACCACAGCCCAACCACTGGATGCAGCGAAACGGCCAGTCCGGCCATGCTGCCGGAAATCAGATAGGGCCGTTTCTGCAAAGTGCGAAAGCCATCCAGCCAATATGTTACGGCCAATAGAGCGAAGCCATAGGCTGGCACTTTGCTTTCAAAGCCGCCAATCACCCATTCGCCGGAAAAGTTTCCGCTGGCCGCAATCAGGCAGTACAGGCACGCGGCGCACAGAACGGAAAAGTTGCTTAGCCCGATACGTCGGCCAAGATGCACCCATCCGGCAGCCAGTAGCCATAAACTCAGAATTCGCCCCAACAATGCCGTGGCCGAAAACGACAACACGTTGGCGACGGGGCCAACCAGCGCAAAGAACACGGCATGGGCGTTCGCGGACTGCAGAAAGAAGTCTTCGCGACACCAATGCGGGGCTGCAAAGTTACGAGCCTTCGTAAAATAATGAGGCTCGTTGACGCCCGGAATCGGCACGCTTAACAGCGACCATGTGATAAAAACAGCGCCAGTCGCAAAAACGACTAACGCAGTCCGGCTAGTGGGACTTGTTTTGATCTTCACTCCGTTCATTGGAACGGCTAATTCTTAGACTTTTTCTTTTTCTTGGCAGCCTTCTTTGTGTCGGCTTTGGGAGCGGCTGCTTTGGCCGCCTTGGGAGAGGCCACTTTCTTAGAGTCGGCCTTCTTTTTTGATTTGCCAGTCTTTTCCGCCTTGGAATCCGCAGAATTGCCTCCGCCGAACGCCTGATCCCAGTTTGACCAGAACTTTGGATTCGTCCCCGTCCTTACGATCGGACCACTCATAGCTTTTCCCACTTACACATAGACTCAACAAAATTGATACCTGGCTCAAACATCGTCAAACGCACAAAAACGCTGCGATCAACCAGTGCGCGGGATTGTTTTCGTCTTTGCCCCGTTCGTCAACCACAGCAGCAACGTTCCTGGCAGTTCGCGTCAACATTCCTGCCTTGTTGGTCATATGGCCCATTTTATGGAAGCTTCCAGCCATCAAACTCTTGCCCAAACCCGCCATAACAACATAAACTTAATAAACGTGATGCTGGGCGGCCCGCCAGCCGATTCGAGCCGACGTTCGAAAACGCTCCGTGGTCATCATAAGAGAATGATACGAACCGACCACGCATCATCTTCTGGAAAAATCAATTGGACAGCGTCAGGTTAAATCAAATTTTAGCATTTCGGTAACCACATCAGCCGCAGGGCGTTAGCCCCGGTTTGTGCGGATCACGGAAGACGACAGGGGCGAACGCCTTGCGGCTGATTGAGATTGAAACTTGGCGCCGTCCAGCTAACGATCAGTCGTTTCACGATTGATGCCGATGCCTGCAGGTTGCATGTGTCGATTTCAGACGGTGGCGAGTCGATATTATTGTGTCAGCCTGGCCTGAAGCCAGCGAACATGTGCTTGTTACGGACGAACGGATTTCTGAGGGATTTACAAACGTGCGTTTTCGTACCAAAGAACGACCTCGCGGCCTGCTGAAGGCTCGCGACCAAAAGCGACTGACGCTGCTGATTTTTGGCCTGGGCGTCATTATGATCTGCTTTACGGTCGTTCGACGGCCTCAGTTTTGGAGCGGCCTGTTTCCTGAAACTGTGCCGGCCAGTCAAGCTGCAGATGGTTCGCTTAATAGCTCTTCTGCAGGAACCGCGGAAAACGATGCCAACTGGAAAGTTGTTTCTCCCGCAGCACAACAGCCCGCTGAGGAAACTTCCGCGCCCGACAATTCTATTAAGCACGACGAATTTCTTATCGGCGAAGAAGCTCGTTCTGCCAACAGTGCAGACGAAGCTGTTTCTGTAACAGCACTCCGCCCCGCCTATCAGGTGCTTGCGGAAAGCCCGGACGGCACTACTCCCAGGTTCGATCCCAAAGCAATTCCCAGCGTTCCGGAAAGCCTGTTGAAGGAAATTCGAGACGACGTGATTGGCGTGCATTCTGCCGAATCAGATGCCTACTTTGCTGCGATGAAGATGGCGTCTGTGATTGCCGAACGCAAACTGGAAAACGCTCCAGCAGGCGCGTACGCACTGTTTATGGATTCGCCCAACGGATCTCGCGGCAAGCCATGGAATATCTCCGGCAAGCTGCGAAAACTGTCCGTCGTCAAAGGGCAGGTCAACGCTCTGGGAGTCGGCACTGTCTACGATGCATGGCTGACAACGGCTGATTCCGGAGAAAATCTGGTTCACGCCGTCAGTCTGAATGCTGACCCCAAATTGGTCGCGTTAATCGGCGAAAATAATCCGACCAGAACGAGAGACTTCAAAATCAAGGACGCTCCTTCTGTAAAATTTACCGGTTACTTCTTCAAACGCGAGGGCTACGAAAGTCGTAATGGGGTGTCGATGGCTCCCTTGTTTGTCGCCAGCCGTTTTCGTGAAGTCCCCAAAGTGGTCGTGACGTCAACTCGAGCCGATCAGCTGACACCGTATCTCGGTTGGCTTGCGTTCATCGTTTGCGCGGCAATGCTGCTGATGGTTTGGAGCTTCAGCATGAGCGACGCCGCTCACGCGCAAACTCGAGCACACCAGCTGACCAAGCTGCCAGCCGTCGGCTCATTCGAAGACGTCACCTCAGTCACCATCGTCGAAACACTCAACCAACTCGAAATGGCCGCCCAATCCCCCACCCCCAAACTCGACCGCCACTAAAGCTGGCCGAGACGCCTCGGCGGGCGGTGGCGTAGGTTCGACGGGATATGTTTAAGTGAGCGTGTTTCGCCGAGCGATGCCGGCCGAGACGCCGCGGCGGGCGGTGTGGCGTAGGTTCGATGGGATGTGTTTAAGTGAGCGTGTTTCGCAGAGCGATGCCGGCCGAGATGCCTCGGCGGGCGGTGGCGTAGGTTCGACGGGATATGTTTGAGTGAGCGTGTTTCGCCGAGCGATGCCAGCCGAGACGCCTCGGCGGGCGGTGGCGTAGGTTCGACGGGATATGTTTGAGTGAGCGTGTTTC
>ERZ887849.388-NODE-388-length-47959-cov-15.478227_pt1 | contig 47959 bp, 49 predicted proteins | sample MGYA00521267_ERZ887849 | MGnify/ENA primary metagenome ERZ887849 (study PRJEB32303, sample SAMEA104408601) | aquatic metagenome | biome: Brackish water; feature: Pelagic; material: water | place: Baltic Sea | collected 2014-06-06T16:11:00 | depth 2,863 m ... | reverse complement strand
CTCAGAAAAACTTCAACTACTAATAGAAGACGAACCCTTAAGAATAAAAATGGGTAAAAAATCTAGAGAAATATTTGAAGAAAATTTCACTTTAGATAAAGTTGTAAAGCAGACATTTGAGCTATATGACAGCCTAATTGTTAAGAACTGAATTTTATTTTTTTTGATACATACAATATCTTTACTGTAAAAAGTAAAATGCCGTTTAATTCAGATACAGCAAGAAAGGTAAATAACGTATTAAGTCAATAAATACAGGGTCTGACAAAGAATAGTTTTGAAATAACTACGGGCTGTAGTCAAAATAAAAATCTTTTAATATAAACAGAAAACCTTCTTATCTTTAAAAAATTTAAACATGAAAGCCATTCTCCTTGCCGGCGGCACAGGATCCAGACTCTTCCCAGTTACACTAGGTGTTTCTAAGCAGTTATTACCTGTCTATGATAAACCTATGGTGTATTATCCCTTATCGGTACTCTTGCAGGCAGGGATTAGAGAAGTTTTAGTGATTAGTACTCCAGAAGATTTAGGGCAGTATCAACGGCTATTGGACGATGGAAGTCAATGGGGAATTAGTTTGCAGTACAAAGCTCAACCAAAGCCCAACGGACTGGCAGAAGCCTTTCTGATCGGGGAGGAATTTATTGGCCAAGACCCTGTTTGTTTGGTATTGGGAGATAACATTTTCTATGGTGAGGGACTCAATGTTTTGATGGAAGAAGCGGTTCGTCAATCGGATCAAGCCACAGTTTTTGGTTATACGGTCAAAGACCCTCAGCGTTATGGCGTAATAGATTTTGATGAAACGGGGAAAGCCCTTTCTATAGAAGAAAAACCTCAACACCCCAAAAGCGACAAAGCCGTGGTGGGATTGTATTTTTATCCCAATGAAGTGGTAGATATTGCAAAGCAGATAAAACCCAGTGCTCGGGGGGAGCTGGAGATCACCTCCGTCAACCAAGCTTTTCTCGAAAGCGGAAAACTACAGGTAAAACTATTGGGCAGGGGTTTCGCTTGGCTCGATACAGGAACCCACGAATCCCTGATTGAAGCAGGGCAATTCATCCATACGGTCGAAAAACGACAAGGGATTAAAGTCGCTTGTTTGGAGGAAATTGTTTATAAAAAGGAATGGATCAGCCACGACCAACTCCTCACTTTGGCGCAAGACTTATCAAAAACCGAATACGGTCAATACCTTTTGGACCGCTATCAAAAATAAGTCACAGATGACCATTATTCCTACAGCACTTCCCGAAGTACTAATGATACAGCCCAAGAAATTGGAGGACGAAAGGGGCTGGTTTCTGGAAAGCTTTCGAAAAGATTTGTTGGAGGAAGCCGTAGGCCATGCCCTTGACTTTTGTCAGGATAATTTAGCCGAATCCTCTTATGGAGTGATCAGAGGCTTGCACTATCAAATGCCACCCCACGCCCAATCCAAATTGGTTTCCGTGTTGCAAGGAAGTGTGATAGACGTGGTGGTGGACATCCGCAAAGGTGCCCCCCATTTTGGAAAACACATCGCCATCGAATTGAGCGGCGAAAACCAAAATCAGCTTTTTATTCCCCGTGGTTTTGCCCACGGCTATGCTTGTTTGAGTGAAACCGCCCTTTTGACCTATAAAGTGGACAGCCATTACAACAAAGCCGCTGAGGCCAGTATCGCCTTTGATGACCCACAATTGAATATCGACTGGCAAATCCCGGAGGAAAAACAAGTCCTTTCCGCAAAAGATCGCCAGCATCCCGCTTTTGAAGCCGCCCCTTTGTTTAACTACAACACACCGATTTATGACTAAGATCTTGGTCATCGGTGCCAACGGACAATTGGGGCAATCCTTCCAATATTGGGGATCTCATTTTCCCCATTTTAAAATGCTTTTTAAAGACCTGCCGGAATTCAACCTTTTGGATCAAGACCAATTGGAGCGTTATTTTCAATCAACAGCCATAGATGTAGTGATCAATTGTGCGGCCTTTACCGCTGTGGATCAGGCTGAGGATCAGCCCAAAAACGCTCACCAACTCAATGCTACGGCCATCAATTCCCTTAGTGAATTGTCCAAAGCCTATGGATTTAAGCTCATTCATTTTTCCACCGACTATGTCTTTGATGGTTCGGCCGATACCCCCTATGGTGAGGACGACCCCCTCAGCCCTTTGGGGATTTATGGCAAGACCAAAGCCGAGGGTGAGGCCCTGATGCAATCCGCCGGGATTGACGGTTGGATCATTCGTACTTCGTGGTTATTTAGCCCTTACGGCAAAAACTTTGTCAAAACCATATTTTCATTGCTGCAAAACAAAGATGAAATCAATGTGGTTGCCGATCAGACGGGAAGCCCAACTTATGCCATAGATCTGGCCGCCGCAACCCTCAAAGCTTTGGATCAAAAGCCCGCATTCGACGGGGTCAAAGTCTATCATTACACCAACAGTGGGCATACCACTTGGTATGGATTGACGCTTGCCATTCAACAACAGATCAATACCCATTGCAAAATTCATGCGGTGGATACGGCCACTTATCCCACCAAAGCCAAAAGACCTAAATATTCAGTCCTAAGTTGTGAAAAAATAAAAAAGGACTTTAACTTGAACCCACAAGCTTGGGAATCGGCACTAAAAGACTGCCTCAAAAAAATAGGATGAACAAAAAATCAATTTTAATCACAGGGGGAGCTGGATTCATCGGATCACATTTGGTCCGACTGATGGTCAATCAATATCCAGATACACAATTTGTCAATCTCGATGCCCTGACCTATGCTGGGGATACTGCAAAATTAAGGGACATAGCATCCCAACCCCATTATCAATTCGTTGAGGGTGACATCACCGATACGGCACTGGTCAAAAAGCTTTTTTCGCAACACGACTTTGACGGGGTCATTCACCTTGCGGCAGAATCACACGTCGATCAATCCATCAAAAACCCCTTGAATTTTGCCCAAACCAACGTTATGGGTACCCTCACCCTGTTGGAAACTGCCCGAAGGGCTTGGGAGGGAAATTTTGAAGGCAAACTTTTTTATCATATTTCCACCGATGAGGTATATGGTAGCTTGGGAGCAGAAGGTAAATTCCTCGAAACGACCTCCTATGATCCTCGATCACCCTATTCCGCCTCCAAAGCCGCCTCAGATCACTTTGTAAGGGCCTATTTCCACACCTACGGGCTGCCCGTTGTCCTCTCCAACTGCTCCAACAACTTTGGGCCCGATCAATACCCCGAAAAACTCATTCCCTTATTCATTCAAAACATCGTTCAGGAAAAACCATTGCCCGTTTATGGCGACGGCCAAAACGTAAGAGATTGGCTTTATGTCGAAGACCATGCAGGTGCCATTGATTTGATTTTCCAAAAAGGTAAATTGGGAGCCACCTACAACATCGGCGGGAACAACGAGATCAAAAACATAGATATTGTCCACCAACTCATCGCCATTGCCGACCAATATTTGGGGCGCCCCCAAGGGCATTCCCAAAAACTGATCCAATACGTCACCGACCGTTTGGGACACGATTTTCGCTATGCCATTGACGCTTCCAAAATCAAAAAAGAACTGAACTGGGAACCCCAAACCGCTTTCAAAATCGGAATTGACAGAACCGTACACTGGTATTTAAAACATTTTAAGGCACTGCCCTAAAATGATAAGAAATTATCATTTACACCCCAGACCCTCTTTTGGGACGAACAGATTTGCGCCAAGTCCTTGATTAGGCCTGATTTGATGCGCTAAATTAAATTTTTCAAACTTGTTTTTGAAGTCAAAATAACTATATTTGCAGTCCAAAATTATAAACTATGTACGCAATTGTAGAGATAGCAGGGCAGCAATTTAAAGTTGCGAAAGACCAAAAGCTTTTCGTACATCGCTTGCAAGACAAAGAAGGAAGTAAAGTTTCCTTTGATAAAGTCTATTTGCTTGACGATGGAAAAAAAGTGACTGTTGGCGCCCCCGCTATAAGCGGCGCTTCGGTAGAAGCAAAAGTCGTGAGTCACCTCAAAGGGGACAAAGTCATCGTTTTCAAGAAGAAACGACGTAAGGGATACCGTGTCAAAAATGGACACCGCCAAGCCTTGACCGAATTGATGGTCGAAAAAATTGTAGCTTCTGGATCCAAACCTGCGGCAGCAAAGCCGAAGGCCGAAAAAACTGAGGCTCCAGTAAAAGCTACCGATAAGCCCAAGGCTGCAAAAGCCGCTCCTGCTAAAAAAGCCGCTCCAGTGAAAAAAGCAGTGGCTGAAGTAGATTATTCCAAAATGACTGTGGCAGAGCTCAAAGCAGCTGCCAAAGAAAAAGGAATTTCAGGTTACACCAGCTTGAAAAAAGCAGATTTAATCGCTGCATTAAGCAAATAAAGATCACCATAAAACAACAAGAATATGGCACATAAAAAAGGAGTAGGGAGCTCCAAAAACGGAAGAGAATCTGAATCGAAACGCTTGGGCGTTAAGATTTTTGGAGGCCAAGCCGCCAGAGCGGGGAACATCATCGTTCGTCAACGCGGAACAGCCCACAATCCTGGTGAAAATGTTTACCTCGGTAAAGACCACACCCTTCACGCCAAAGTGGATGGATTGGTAAAATTCACCAAAAAGAGAAACAATAAGTCTTATGTTTCTATTGAGCCTTTTGAGGCTTAACATGAACATTACCATAAAAAAACCCGCCTATTGGCGGGTTTTTTATTGATCTGTTGAGACCCTTACTAGTATCGGTAGTATTCCGGTTTAAAAGGTCCTTTAACCGTTACCCCAATGTATTCCGCTTGATCTTCTGAAAGATCATCCAATTCAACACCAAGATGATCCAAATGCAGTGCAGCTACCTTTTCATCCAAATGTTTAGGCAACATATACACCTTGTTTTCGTACTTGTCGGAATCATTCCACAATTCGATTTGTGCCAAGGTTTGGTTGGTGAAAGAGTTACTCATTACAAAACTGGGGTGGCCAGTAGCACATCCCAGATTGACCAATCTGCCTTCTGCCAAAATGATTAATTCTTTTCCTTCTTCTAGGGTATACAAATCCACTTGTGGTTTGATTTCTACTTTGGTATGTCCATAATTCTCATTGAGCCATGCCATATCAATCTCATTGTCAAAGTGGCCAATATTACAAACAATGGCCTTGTCTTTTAGAGCTAAGAAATATTCTTTTCTTAAAATATCTTTGTTTCCAGTGGCTGTAATGACGATATCTGCATTTCCAATTACGTTGGATAATTTTTTCACTTCATAACCATCCATAGCCGCTTGAAGGGCACAAATAGGGTCGATTTCTGTAACGGTGACAATGGCTCCAGCACCTTTAAAAGAGGCAGCAGTTCCTTTTCCAACATCTCCGTATCCAGCAACGACTACGCGTTTCCCTGCCAACATCACATCGGTTGCACGACGGATGGCATCTACAGCACTTTCCTTACAACCGTATTTGTTGTCAAATTTTGATTTGGTAACAGAGTCATTTACGTTGATTGCAGGTACAGGCAGTGTGCCGTTTTTCATTCTTTCATACAGTCGGTGAACACCGGTAGTAGTCTCTTCAGACAAACCATTGATGTTTTTAACCAACTCGGGATAGTGATCCAAAACCAAATTGGTTAAATCTCCACCATCGTCTAAAATCATATTAAGAGGCTCGCGTTCTTCCCCAAAAAACAGGGTCTGCTCGATACACCAATCAAATTCTTCTTCATTCATTCCTTTCCAAGCATAGACGGGTATTCCCGCAGCAGCGATGGCAGCGGCGGCATGATCTTGCGTAGAAAAAATATTACAAGAACTCCAAGTCACTTCAGCCCCCAGAGCGGTAAGCGTTTCAATCAAAACAGCTGTTTGGATGGTCATATGCAAACATCCTGCTATCCGAGCTCCTTTGAGCGGCTGACTTTCGCCATACTCTTCTCTTAAAGCCATCAAACCTGGCATTTCAGCCTCTGCAAGATGAATTTCTCTCCTACCAAATTCAGCCAAAGACATGTCTTTTACTTTATATGGCAGATAAGTGGACGCTGTTTTCGTTCCCATAGTTGTATATTTATTGTCTATATACAGCAAAAATACGCACTTTAATTTCAATATCAAATGCCATTACACCAAAGGATAAATCTTGAAGAAGATACCCAATTTTTGATTTGGCATATTGAGGAGGCGGAGGACGAACTTCTAAAAGGTTTGAATTTGTCCAAAATCGATGAATTGAATTTTCAAAAGAGAAAACGCACTTCTCATCGAAAAGAGTTTTTGGCGGCGCGGAAACTCTTGATGGAAGCAGGCATTTCTCCACAAACTTTAAGTTACAGTCAAGATGGAGCCCCTCAATTGGAATCAGGGCGACAGCTTTCTATTTCGCACTCCACTAAGATAGCCGGAATCGCTTTGGGAGAAAAGCCTTTGGGGTTTGATTTGGAAGAGTACCGTCCCAAAATAATCAAAATAGCACCGCGCTTTCTTCATTCCAAAGAAGTTTTTATAAATCAGCCCCCTTTTATAATGGAGAAACTTACTTTGATTTGGACCGCTAAAGAAGCATTATACAAAGCCCTCAATCAAAAAGGAATTATCTTTTCTCAACAGCTTTGTGTGGCTCCTTTTGAGTGGGGAGAAAAACAGGGTAGTGCGAAAGTTTTTATTTCTGATAAAACCCATAATTTTTCCCTTAATTTTATCATTGAAAAGGCGTACTGCGGTACATTAGCCACTCCAATAAATTAAAAAAATCATGAATATTTCTGTAGAATTGACATTGCTCCCGCTCCATGACGATTTTCAAATTCCAATCAAAAGTTTTATCAAAAAATTGAGAGGCCTTGGGTTTAAGGTTTTAGAAAACCCAATGAGTACTCAAATTTATGGCGAGTATGATGCATTGATGTCCTCCCTCCAAGAAGTGATTAAGGATAGTTTTGAAAACGAATCTGCAGTTGTTTTAAATATGAAAATCATTAAAGGAGATCGCAGCGATTATGTCCCCAGTTTTTGATTTTTTATTTGGGCAATACAGCGGTTATAAAACCGCAGATGTTATTTTGGAAATTACCGCAGTGATCTTTGGATTGATCAGTGTTTGGTACGCCAAAAAAAACAGCATTTGGGTGTATCCCTCTGGGATGATCTCTACGGCGATCTTCGTTTATCTACTCCTCAAATGGGCTTTGTTGGGGGATATGCTCATCAACGCCTATTATTTCATCATGAGTGTATACGGTTGGTACTATTGGTCAAAAAAAGAAGAGCAGGTTCATCTCCATCCAGTGAGCTTTACTCATGCCAAAGAATACAAAATGGGATTGGTACTGTTTTTGGCAAGTCTAATTTTCATATTCTGGGTTTATCAAATCTTTGACAAATGGCATGATTGGACTGCTTATGTAGATTCGCTTACCACCGCGATATTCTTTGTGGGAATGTGGTTTATGGCCCGACGAAAATTAGAACATTGGCTCTTTTGGATTGTAGGAGACATCATTTCTGTACCCCTCTATTTTTACAAAGGACTTACCCTGACCAGCCTTCAATATGTTATATTTACAATCATTGCCATCTATGGATATCGCTCATGGAAAAAGATCTTAGACAAGTCCCCTTTCCTCTCTTTAGGGTAGTGCTTTATGGCCCCGAATCTACAGGGAAAACCACCTTGGCAAGAGCTTTAGCCAATCATTATCAAACCGAGTGGGTTGAGGAGTTTGCAAGAGATTACCTTCAAAAAAAATGGGAGGAACATCAATCAACATGTACCCTTAAAGATTTGCCCAAGATTGTTGTTGGACAACTGAAATTGGAAAATCAAAAGGCATTGAAGGCCAATACCCTCCTTTTTTGTGATACCAATATTGTAGTCACTCGAGTTTGGTCGGAAACCCATTTCGAGGGCTATTGTGATCCCGATATTTTGGCCTATTCTGAAAAATTCAACTACGACCTTTATCTGCTCACAGGAATTGATGTGCCCTGGGAAAAAGACGATTTAAGGGATCGACCCAATGACCGTCAGTACATGTTTGATTATTTCAAAAACACTTTGGATCGATTGAATAAAAAATATATTATCCTGCATGGAGATCCTGCCACCCGATTCCAAGAATCCATATCATTGATTGATTCTTTACTAAAAAAATAACAGCCTCTTCTTCCTGTAATTTTTTAATCCTTTACTATCTTTGCAGTATATCTCGAAGGGGTGCCTGCCATTGGTTAGGCTGAGATCATACCCATTGAACCTGGGCGGGTAATGCTGCCAAGGGACTTTCAATTCACATTTAACACAGAGAATAATCACCCCTTGTATTCGAATAAAATGATTCGGATGAAAACGATTTACTTGGGATTTTTTGCGATAATCCTTATTACACCATCGCTTGCACAAACTACTGTTGTTCAAGACAGTATTCCAGAAATTCAATTAGAAGAAGTAAAACTTGCGGGGCTACGTGTAGACGAAGACCAGCCTTTCTCTTTTTCCAATGTGGACAAAAAAGAACTGGCTTCGAGGAATTTGGGTCAAGACCTGCCCATTCTCTTGAATTACCTTCCGGGAGTAGTCACGACCAGCGATGCCGGTGCGGGAATCGGTTATACGGGAATTAGAGTCCGCGGTAGCGATGCCACACGGGTCAATGTGACCATCAACGGTATTCCGTATAACGATGCAGAAAGTCAGGGGGTGTATTGGGTCAATATGCCCGATTTCACTTCCTCCGTTTCTTCCCTTCAAATTCAGAGGGGGGTAGGAACTTCTACCAATGGTTCTGGGGCTTTTGGCGCCAGTATCAATTTGCTTACCGATGAGGTATCCCCAAATGCTTATGCCGAAATGGCCAATACCGTGGGAAGTTTTAATTCTTTAAAACATACCTTGAAATTTTCTACTGGACTGCTCAACGATCATTTTGAAATTTCAGGAAGGCTGTCCAAGATCACTTCCGATGGTTATGTGGAAAGGGCCTCTTCAAATTTAAAATCCTATTTTTTGCAATCTGCTTTTCGAGATGAAAACACCTTGATTAAAGCCATTATTTTTGGAGGACACGAAATTACATATCAATCATGGTTTGGTCTCGACGCCCATACCTTGGTCAACAATCGCCGATACAATCCTGCGGGTGAAATTTATGATGATAACGGAAATTTGAAAGGGCATTACGACAATCAAGTGGACAATTATCAACAAGACCATTATCAATTCCATTGGAACCAAAAAATCGACGCTTATTCCAGTCTGTCTTTGGGATTGAATTACACCTATGGAAGGGGGTATTATGAAGAATACAAAGACCTGTGGTTCGAGCAAAATACCAATTTTTCTCCCGACAATTATTTTACATATCTCGGTCTCCAACCTATTACTATTGGAGCCACCACTATAGAGACTACCGAAAATATTATTCGCAAATGGTTGGACAATGACTACTACGTTGCCACTTTTTCCTTCAACAGACAAAAAGGAAATACAGAATGGAACTTGGGGATACTCTACAGCAGTTATGTGGGAGATCATTTTGGCGAATTGATTTTTGCCAATTATGCCGCTGGGGTTGCCCCTGGACATCGTTTTTACGAAAATCAGGGGAATAAAAAAGAAGGCAATGCCTATGCCAAAGCCAACCACAGATTCAATGACCAACTTTCGGGTTATTTGGACTTACAATACCGCAAGATCCGCTACTCTGTCCATGGAAATCTAAAAGGTCCTGAGCCCATCAATGTAGATGAAAACTATGGATTTTTCAACCCCAAAGTAGGGGTAGTATATACTTACAACGCTAAAAATAAATTTTATATTTCCTTTGCAAGAGCGCACAGAGAACCCAGTCGTACTGATTTTGAAAATGGAATTCCAAAACCCGAGGAGCTCAACGATTATGAGTTGGGGTGGCGATTCCATTCCGAAAAAGCCAATCTTTTGATCAACGTTTATGCGATGGATTATACCAACCAATTGGCCCTTACTGGGGCACTGGATGATGTGGGAACACCCATCAGAGAAAATGTTGGGAAGAGCAGCCGATTGGGAATAGAAATAGAAGGGACTTTTGAATTGGGCAATCGATGGACTTGGCAACCCAATATGACCCTAAGCCGCAATCGAAATCAAGATTTTTATTTCCAACGTGATGGAATTTTGATGGATTTGGGCAATACCCGACTTTCTTTCTCTCCTGCATTGGTGGCAGGAAATAGCATCGCTTTTCAGCCTTCTGATTCTTGGAAAATTGTATTACTCTCCAAACATGTCGGCCAGCAGTATATGGGAAATATCGATTCCAATGCTTCTAAACTGAATGCCTATACCGTATCAGATTTGAATATGAATTATCGTATCATTCCCAAAAGTCTGTTTAAAGAAGTCAATGTTTCATTATTGTTGAACAACCTACTGGGGGTAAACTATGTCTCCAATGGTTTTTTCTACACTTTTGACGACGATTATTCTCAACCGGGAGTGATCACCACTGTTGAGGGGGCTGGATATTACCCCCAGGCACAATTTAATTTTTTGGCAGGACTGAGTTTGAAATTTTAAAAACGGTAGCCCAGGCTAAATCGAAATACAGGTCTTCCCATTGTATCGGGATCAAGGGTATTTACAAATTGATTGAGCAGTAAAACCAATCGCACTTTTCGATTGAATTCCACGCCCGTTTCGATGCCGTATCCGTAACTGAGGGATTCCAATTTATCGTTAAAAAAAAGAGTCAAATCCTCTATATTGATCTGGCTTGCCATCAAGCGGGGAAAAGTCCAAAAATCAATTCTTTGATTTTCGATAGCGTCCTCAAAAAGCAAGCGTTGATATACAAATCCCAATAAACCGTATGGGCTTAAAAAAGAATTTTCTGAACCCCTGAGGGGGGTTCCTTGTATCCATTTGGTCCCCACCTGGGAGTTGATTCTAAGACTGCTCTTTTCTTTTCCTTGAAGGGGCAGGGAAAAATATAAACTTCCATTGATTCCGCCCAACGGGTTGAGCAAATGGGAGAGGTTATTTTTTTTATCGTCTTTATTGCCAGAAAAGATACTGGAGGTTCCTACTAAAGTCAGGCCGCTGATGAATCCCTTTTTATTGCTGAAATGTATTTTTAAAACCTCTGAATGAAGTTCTACATGTCCCAAAGTATTGACCCCCCCCAATAATTGTTTGAAAAGGGAAACTTTAAAAAGGCTTTCCTTTTTGGCAAAAGAGGAATAATCTATTTCCAGAAGTTGACCGTATAGGGGGGTGGAGGCGATAAGAATGAGGAGGTAAAGTGATTTTTTCATGCATTTAGGGAATTAATTGGAGATGAGGAGCGTATTCCCATTTCGTCTAACATTATAGAACAACAGGGGATATGGATTTTTAGTGTTTTTATCCGGATTGAGCAGTTGACCTGTAGCCAAACTGTATCGGAATTCCTCACAAGAGCATTCTGCCAAAACTCCCGTTATAGTCAAAACAGAACATTCTTTGAGGGAATGATTGGGGCAACTGGCCTCCCAAGCCAGGAAATCATTTCCGTTGAGATTAAAGATCAAAAGCCCGTTGATTCCCCCTTGAGGAACAGCCATTCCTCCACCCGCATACCTCAAATTGTCATAACTTGGGAGATTGAGGTTGAGGTTGAGGTTGAAATGGACAGAGCTGAAGTATGGATTTTGATCGATTTTATCCTTACCGCAGCCGTTAACGATCAACAGAAGCAGTAGTAATGATTTAAAAAAGAAAGTTTTACCAAAAACACTCAATTCCTTATCTTTGAATATACTCCCCCTAAAGCGGAGCTTAATTATTTTATAAATTAACAAAAAAGTGAGCAAAGTATCTTATTACACCGAAGAAGGTTTGAAAAAGCTAAGAGACGAACTCAATCATCTTAAAGATATTGAGCGACCTAAGGCTTCCCAAGCCATTGCAGAGGCCCGAGATAAAGGGGATCTGAGTGAAAATGCGGAATATGATGCTGCCAAAGAGGCGCAGGGCCTTTTAGAATTACAAATTTCAAAAATGGAGGCCATCCTCTCCAATGCAAGACTCATTGACGAATCCCAGTTGGATACCTCCAAGGTTTTAGTGCATTCTACGGTCGAAGTAAAAAACATGACCAATGGGGCCGTTATGAAGTACAAACTTGTGGCCCAAAGTGAAGCCGATCTCAAAACGGGTAAAATCTCAGTAGATTCTCCTATAGGAAAAGGATTGTTGGGAAAAAAACAGGGAGAAACGGCTCATATCACTGTTCCCAACGGTACTATTGAATTGGAAATAGTTTCTATCAGTCGCGATTAAAGATGGGAGGTGTTTTTTCAAAAATCATCGCCGGAGAAATTCCTTGCTATAAAATAGACGAAGACGAAAACTGCTTTGCTTTTTTAGACATCAACCCCAATGCTCTGGGACATACCCTGTGCGTGCCCAAAAAAGAAGTTGACAAAATTTTTGATCTGTCAGAGGAAGATTACAATCATTTGATGCAATTTTCGCGAAAAATTGCTTTGGCGATTCGACAGGCCATTCCGTGCAAAAGAGTGGGAATAAGTGTTATCGGATTGGAAGTACCCCACACTCATGTTCATTTGATTCCACTCCAAACCATGGAGGACATAACATTTCAAAAAAAGGTCTCCCTCACATTAGAAGAGTTTGAGACAACCGCTCAAAAAATTAGGGATTGCCTTTAGGGCGTTTTTTTAATATCATTTCGAAGGTTGTTCCTTTTCCCAATTCAGAATTTTTAACGCTTATTTTGCCCTTGTGGTAGTCTGTAATGATTCTTTTGGCCAAAGAGAGGCCCAACCCCCACCCGCGTTTTTTGGTAGAGAAACCAGGGCCAAAAATCTTTTGGTAAAGCTCCTTTTTGATCCCCGAGCCTGTATCATTGATTTCAATACTGATGGAATGTGCTTGTTCGTAAAGATGAAGTGTTAGGGTGCCTTTTCCTTTCATCGCATCTATCCCGTTTTTGATTAAATTTTCTAGAGTCCAACTAAAAAGCTGAGTATTGAGGGGAAGGAGGATTTTATTTTTAGGGAGTTGGCTTTTAAAGTGGATCAACTTGGAGCTGCGTTTCTCCAAGTACTGTAAAGTTTTTCGGGTCTCACCTACAACGTCGGCCAACTCTAATTCAGGAAGTGAGCCTACCTTGGAAAAGCGATCTGTAATCACCTGAAGGCGTTCAATGTCTTTTTCTATTTCCACCAAAGGTTCGCTTGTTCCCTTTTCTTTGAGAAGGGTGATCCAACCTATCATTGAGGACAATGGGGTTCCAATTTGGTGCGCAGTTTCTTTGGCCATGCCCACCCAAAGTCGGTTTTGTTCGGATATTTGGGAAGTTTTAAAAACAAAATACAACACGGCTCCAAAAAGAAAGATGATCAGCATTAGCGCCAGCGGGTAATATTGTAATTTTTTGAGAAGGATCGAATCGCCATAATACAATTTTTGATTGATGTTCGACAGACTGTCTTGGTAACGGATCAATATGGGCTGGTTTTCCTTTTTGATGTTTTCCAATTGTTGATAAATCAACAATGAGTCTTCCGATTCAGGATCCCAATCGATGTTTTTATATCCAATGATTTTCTCTTGTTCATCGACTTGGATCATGGGATTGATCCAGGTTTGTTGAAGAACCTGAAAGGTGAGGTTATTGACCGTACTGTTTTCGATCAATTCTTGTTGCGCCATACCCCATAACTGCATTTTGGCCCTCTCCTCTTTTTTTAGATTTTGAAATAAAATATGGGTATTCCACAAGATCAAGGCAACGATTAAAAAGGCCCCCAGAAGCCAACTGTTGTTCTTGTTTTTTTTGATGAAAGCCAGCACCTTATTGAGGTATTTGATATAGCTAATATACTGTAAATAAAAGAAAAGTATTCCGCCTATATCTCGACGAAACTTTTTTAAATTTGTGATCATATCAAAAAATTATACAATGGAAGTATCTGGAAAAATAAAATGGTTGGATGAAACCAAAACATACGGGAATAACGGTTTTAGAAAAAGGGAAGTGGTCGTTACCACGGAAGAGCAATACCCCCAACATATTCTGGTTGAATTCGTTCAAGAAAAATGCGATTTACTCAACGCTTTTCAGATGGGTCAAAATGTAAAAATAGGAATCAATATTAAGGGTCGAGAATGGGTCAACCCACAGGGAGAGACCAAGTATTTTAATTCCATTCAAGGATGGCGTATTGAAGCCGCTGGAGAGTCGTCGGGTTCGGAAATGCCTCCTATGCCACCACCTCCAGCATTTGAGCCTGCAGACGATGCCTCAGATGGACCAGACGACGATCTCCCCTTCTAGCTAGTTCCTCAATTCTTCGTATCGGTAGCAGTCCTTCAAATGATCATTAACCATACCCGTGGCTTGCATATGGGCATAGACTACTGTGGGGCCTACAAACTGAAATCCGTTTTGCTTTAAATCTTTACTGATCGTTTCAGAGAGCAAAGTCTTAGCAGGGATTTCTGCTATGGATTCAAACCGATTTTGTATGGGTTTGCCATTTACAAAACCCCAAATGTATTGCGAAAAAGAACCGTGTTTTTGTCTGATCTCAATAAAGCGCTGGGCATTGTTGATCGCTGCGGTAATTTTTGGTTTATTTCTGATGATGCCTTTGTCTTCGGATAACGCCTTTATTTCTGGATCTCCATACTGGGCTATTTTTTCAAAATCAAACAGGTGGAAAGCACTTCTAAAGTTTGTTCTTTTTCGCAAAACGGTAATCCAACTCAAACCCGCTTGGAAGGTTTCCAAAGTCAGAAATTCGAATAACTTCAGGTCGTCATAAACGGGTACTCCCCATTCTAAATCATGATATTGTATGTACAGGGGATCTCCCAAACACCATGAACAACGCTTTTTTATTTTTTCCACATTACAAGTTAGAACTTTTTCAAAAAAAAAGCACCTCCAATGGAAGTGCTTTATTGTTTGGTTGAACAGTGTTTTATCCCAAAGCAACGCGTTTAAATCCAGTAATGACCAAATCGGGATCATTGGATTTGACGTAATCGGATACAGAAATTTTAGCGTCTTTGATGTAAGCTTGGTTGACCAAGGTGTTGTCTTTAAAGAAACGGTTGAGTTTTCCTTTAGCAATATTGTCCAACATGGCTTCTGGTTTACCTTCCTGACGCAATTGGTCTTTGGCAATTTCAATTTCTTTTTCAACGATACTCGCATCTACGCCTTCCTCGTTGAGTGCAATAGGATTCATGGCAGCGACTTGCATGGCAACATTTTTAGAGATTTCGGCAGCGTTTTCAACGATTCCAGAAAGGCCTACCAATGTGGCAATTTTATTACCCGCATGGATATAAGACCCTACATAGGGAGCTGTGAGTTTGCTGAATCCTCCGATTTCTATTTTTTCACCAATCACACCCGTTTGCTCGGTTAATTTTTCGGAGACAGTCATTCCTTGAAATTCGCTGGACAAAAAAGACTCTTTGGTATCAAAGGCTAAGGCGTGGTCAACTAAAGCATGGGCCAATTTCAAATAGGAATCGTTTTTGGCCACAAAGTCGGTTTCACAGTTGACCGATACCAAAACACCAGCCGTATTATCTTCATTTACTTTGGCTAAGGCTGCCCCTTCAGAGGAATCTCTATCGGCACGATTTGCGGCTACCTTTTGGCCTTTTTTTCTAAGGTTTTCGACGGCTTTATCAAAATCGCCTCCGGCTTCTTCCAATGCTTTTTTACAATCCATCATGCCCGCACCCGTGGACTGACGTAGTTTATTTACTTCTGACGCTGTAATTTTCATGCTAAATGTATAGGTTGTTTATTCTTCATTGGCCTCGGCCGCCGTTTCGTCATCAGATGCTTCAGCTTCAGGAGCTGTTGCTTCTGTTGGAGTTTCCACTTCGTCAGCAATTTCAGCAGCTTCTTCAACAGGGATTTCGGCAGTTGCCTCGGCTTTTTTGGACGTTGGAGTCGCTATTTCTGTTTCGGCTTCTTCTTGTTCTTCTTTTTCGTTTTTACGTTCGCGAAGACCTTCTGCGATCGCATCAGTTACCAACGACAAGATTTTATCGATGGATTTGGTCGCATCATCATTGGCAGGAATCACATAGTCTACTTCTCGTGGATCAGAGTTGGTATCTACCATGGCAAAAATTGGAATTTTCAATTTTTGGGCTTCCTTGATGGCGATGTGTTCTCTTTTGATGTCAACCACAAATAGGGCGCCAGGCAGACGGGTCATGTCATTGATGGAACCTAAGTTTTTTTCTAATTTAGACCTCAATCGGTCTACTTGTAATCTTTCTTTTTTGGAAAGTGTTTCAAAAGTACCATCCTTTTTCATACGATCGATGGCGGCCATTTTCTTAACAGCTTTTCGGATGGTGACAAAATTGGTCAACATTCCTCCTGGCCAGCGCTCGGTGATATAGGGCATTTTTACTTTTTGTGCCGAATTCGAAACGATGTCTTTCGCTTGTTTTTTGGTCGCTACAAAAAGAATTTTTCTCCCTGACGCAGCAATTTTACTCAAAGCTTCAGATGCTTCTTCGATCTTCGCTACTGTCTTGTAGAGACTGATGATATGAATACCATTCCGCTCCATGTAGATGTACGGAGCCATGTTGGGATTCCATTTACGGGTAAGGTGTCCAAAATGGACGCCTGCTGAAAGCAGGTCTTTTACGGTAGTTTGTGCCATAGTTTTAGTTTACGTTCTCTTGATAGTAGCAATAAACCTTGGGTTTATTTAGATGCTAAACTGGTTCCCGCCTTAGCGGTTCAAGCAACAGGGTTTTAAAATTAAATGAATGAACTTATCAGCTCTAAAACACGATTAACGTTTAGAGAATTGATATTTTTTTCTTGCTTTTTTCTGGCCGAACTTTTTACGTTCTACCATTCTGGGATCACGAGTCAAGAGACCTTCTGGTTTTAATACCAAACGGTTTTCCTCATCGATCTTACAAAGGGCTCTCGAAATAGCAAGTCTCACCGCTTCCGCCTGACCATTGTAGCCACCGCCTTTCACGGTTACTTTGAGATCGAAGTTGCCTTCGTTTTCAGTCAAGGCAAGGGGTTGCATGATTTTGTATTGTAATGTGGCGGTAGGAAAAAACTCAGTATAATTCTTTTTATTTACTGTGATGGCTCCTTTTCCTTTGGAAACATAAAGTCGGGCTACAGAGGTTTTTCTTCTACCAATAGTGTGAATGACTTCCATTTATATGTGTTCTTTTATATTAATGGTTTTTGGTTTTTGTGCTTCGTGGCTGTGCTCACTTCCTACAAATACTTTGAGGTTTTTGAACAATGCAGCTCCCAATTTGTTTTTGGGTAACATCCCTCTTACGGCATTTTCGATCAAACGCTCTGGACCTTTTGCGTTCAATTGTTCTGCATTGAGCGATCTTTGACCCCCTGGATAACCCGTATGACGGATGTATTGTTTTTGTTTCCACTTATTCCCTGACAGACTCACTTTATCAGCATTGATCACGATGACATTATCACCACAATCTACATGGGGAGTAAAATTGGTTTTGTGTTTACCGCGGATGTGGAGCGCCACAACAGAGGCTACTCTTCCTAAGGGAAGGCTGTCGGCATCAACCAATACCCACTGTTTGTCAACAGTTTTTGCATTGGCAGAAATAGTTTTATAACTCAGTGTATTCACAATTGTAATTTTTAATACCCTTTAAAGGGGTGCAAATCTACAATTATTCCCTTTGTTCTAAAAATATTTTTCATCCTTTTTATTAGTTATGCTTTTTTTGTATTTGTATCTATTTTACACTTATATAAAAATTCTGTTTTCCTCACATGGTAGATTTACGAAAAACAGCCGAATAATTTAGATCCAATGACCCTTTCTAAAATCACTTTAAAAGGATGCGGTACTTCATAAAAATATTGATAATATGGGGATAAATAATCCAAATCATAAGCAGTACCATCGAATCATTAATCCCGTTATGGACAAAAGTATTGCGATAAGGAAAGTCAAATTGAGAAAAGTTTCAATTATTGGATGGGGAGGATGAAAATACAATGAGTAGAACATAACGGTAAAAAGGGTGAAAGACCAGACAATAAAAGGAAAGGAGCCGGCTAAGAGCTAAATATACGAATGAAATTTAGGCAAATCAATCTTCTCAATGTGCCTCCAACCAATTTTCCCCAAAACCGATATCCACCAATAGTGGTAATCCGATATCGAAGGCTTTTTCCATTTCGGTTTTTACCATTTTTTCAAAGCCTTCCTTTTCGCTTCTGAGCACATCGAATACCAATTCATCATGTACTTGCAGTAACATTTTGGATTGCCATTTTTCACTTTTTATCTTTTGGTGTATTTGTATCATAGCCAGTTTAATGATATCGGCAGCACTTCCTTGGATGGGAGCGTTGACGGCGTTGCGTTCGGCAGCCCCTCTGACCACAGCATTCTGAGAGTTAATATCTTTTAAATAGCGACGACGACCCAATACTGTGACTACATAACCGTGCTCCCTGGCAAAATTTACTTGATCAGAAATGTATTGTTTGAGTTGGGGGTAACTGTCGTAATAGGTGTCGATCAGTTCTTTGGATTCGCTTCGGTTGAGATTGGTTTGTTGACTCAATCCAAAAGCGGACACTCCATAAACAATTCCAAAGTTGACGGTTTTTGCATTGCTTCTTTGTTCGCGGGTTACTTCCTCTAAGGGTACATTAAATACCCGTGCGGCGGTAGCGGCGTGAATGTCTTCATGGTTTTGAAAGGCTTTTACCATAGCAGGATCTTTGCTCAAAGCAGCGATGATCCGAAGTTCTATTTGTGAGTAGTCGGCAGCCATTAAGATATGGTCTTTATCTCTTGGGATAAAGGCCTTTCGAACTTCTTGACCTCTAAGGGTTCGGATGGGAATATTTTGCAAATTGGGATTGTTACTGCTCAATCGTCCGGTAGCGGCTACGGCTTGATTATATACGGTATGAATCCTTTGGGTTTGGGGGTTGAGGTCGTTCGGAAGAGCGGATACGTAGGTGTTTTCGAGCTTTTGTAAGGAACGCCATTCTAATATTTTGGCGACAATGGGATGTTCTTTGGCCAAATAAGAAAGGATTTCCTCGGCAGTGGAGTATTGTCCTGTTTTGGTTTTTTTGGGCTTGTCCACCAGTTTGAGTTTTTCAAATAGTATCACACCCAATTGTTTGGGAGAGGCAAGATTAAAAGTTTCTCCCACTTCTTCAAAAATATCTTTTTCCAAAACCGATAGATCTCCATTTAGGGTTTGGGAGAGTTTATTCAAGAAATCTACATTCAGATTGATGCCTTCTGCTTCCATATCGGTCAAGACCTCTACTAAGGGGAGTTCAACGGTCTTAAAGAGATCGGTGGTATGAGCTTCTGCCAATTCCTTTTCGAAATGATGCTTGAGCTGAAGGGTGATGTCGGCATCTTCAACAGCGTATTGGGTTTGCTGTTCCAACGGCACATCGCGCATATTGCCCTGATTTTTTCCTTTTTTTCCAATCAATTCGGTAATAGATTGGGGACTGTAATTGAGATAGGTTTCTGCCAAGACATCCATATTGTGCCGCATATCGGGATTGATAAGGTAATGGGCGATCATGGTGTCATAAAGTGGGCCAGATACTTTAAGATTGTATTTGAGTAACACTTTTAAATCGTATTTGAGATTGTGACCAATTTTTTCGATTTGATCGTTTTCAAAAAAGGGGCGAAAAATATCGATTATGGCTTGGGTGGCTTTTTGATCTTCTGGCAGAGCAAGGTAGTAGCCTTTGTGAAGATCCCAGCTAAAGGCAATACCCACCAATTCGGCTTGCAAAGCATCGAGTCCAGTGGTTTCAGTATCAAAACAAACACTAGATTGTTGTAAGAGTTTTTCCAGCAAAAGCAATCTTCCCGTTGGGGAGTTTACATATTGGTACTGATGATTGATGGATTGTTGGCTGGATCTTGAAGAGGCATCCGCCAATGGAATTCCTTGCCCAGGAGGAGGATTAAACAGATCGAACTGTGCGGAAGCAATCGGGGCTAATTGGGGCGATTCGGGAGCGGTTTTTGGAGATTCTGTTTCTGTATCGAGCGTAAAAATCCGTCTAAAATTTTCCTGGATTCTTCTGAACTCTAGTTCTTCGAAAAGAGCAGTAGTAGCCTCAAAGTCAGGTTCAGAAAGCTCATAGTTTTTTGCATTGAATTGAACAGGAACATCGGTATTGATGGTCGCCAACTTTTTGGACATCACGCCCAAATCTTTATTGGCTTCAATTTTTTCTTTGAGTTTGCCCTGTACTTGATCGAGGTTGTCGAGAAGATTTTCCATACTGCCAAATTCCTTGAGGAACTTCTTGGCAGTTTTATCGCCAACTCCTGGAAGTCCAGGAATATTGTCAACACTATCGCCCATCATTCCCAGATAATCGATCACTTGTTCGGGTCTTTCGACCTCAAATTTTTCTTGAACTTCAGGGACTCCCCATATTTCAATTCCATTACCCATTCGAGCAGGGCGGTACATAAAAATATTTTCGGAAACCAATTGGGCAAAATCCTTGTCGGGAGTCACCATAAAGGTGTTGTAGTTTTCTTTTTCAGCCTGTTTGGCTAATGTTCCAATGATATCGTCGGCTTCAAAGCCCTCTTTCACGACTACAGGAATGTGCATGGCTTCCAGAATCTTTTGGATATAGGGAACGGCAATGACAATGGCCTCTGGAGTTTCATCTCGATTGGCCTTGTATTCGGTAAACATTTCTGTCCGCTCTTGTGACCCCCCTTTGTCAAAACAGACCGCTAAGTGGTCGGGCTTTTCCCGTTTGATCACATCCAAAAGGGAATTCATAAATCCCATTATGGCAGAGGTATTCATCCCTTTGGAGTTGATGCGGGGGTTTTTGATAAAGGCATAATAGCCTCTAAAAATCAGGGCGTAGGCATCAAGGAGAAAGAGTCTTTTTTTTTCGCTCATTGTTTGCGGTATAATGATTTGTTCAAGTTACAAAGATAAAGTTTCGCTTGTACCCACTGAATGGGTTTTGTATTTTCACTTCATGGAAATGTTTGATGATACTTATTTTATGAAGCAGGCTTTGGTGGAGGCCCAAAAAGCCTATGACGCCGATGAAGTGCCTGTAGGAGCGGTAGTCGTTATCGACCAAAGAATCATTGCTCGTGCGCACAATTTGACCGAAAGATTGAATGATGTAACGGCCCATGCAGAAATGCAGGCAATAACTGCAGCGGCACATTTTCTAAACGGAAAGTATTTGACGGGCTGTACTCTTTATGTGTCTTTAGAACCCTGTGTGATGTGTTTGGGAGCTCTTTATTGGTCTCAGTTGAGCAGGATTGTTTTTGCCGCTTCCGATCCCAAGAGGGGATTTCAACAAGCTCATTTGAACCCTCATCCCAAGACAACAATACAAGGTGGGGTAATGGATAGAGAGGCAGCAACGCTAATTCAGGATTTTTTTAAAAATAAAAGGGCATAAAAAAAGCCTCCATTTGGAGGCTTTAAAATAGTCGTAATGTATATTATAACAGGGAAATTTGCGAAGCTTGCTTCCCTTTTTTTCCATCTTCTTCTACATATTCAACTTTATCACCCTCTTGGAGTGTTAGCCCATCAAGGGCAGAAACGTGAACAAAAACATCTTCAGATGTTTCGTCATTGGTAATGAATCCATAACCTTTGGATCCATTAAAAAACTTAACTGTACCAGTCATATTATGATTTAAAAATTTAGTGCAAGTTACATTTTCTTATGCTGGTTTGCATAATTTGATCATTTTTTTTGTTCTAAATCACGAAGTTTCTCTAAATTTTCCTTTGAAAGGGTGTAATCTATTAAGTTTTTTCCCTTCCAACGGTGGACTAAAAAAATAGGCATAAACACGAAGGCCGAAGTCAACACAGTAAACCCAATGACTTTATTTCCCAACAAAAAATTTCCAGTGCTATTGATGTAAAGTCCAGACATTAAGCTGATTAGAAGTGATAAAAAAAATATTTTGAGAAAAAGATTCATTTAAAAGAGCTGTTTTTGTAGGAATTTTCTTTTAAGAGGGATTTTTGGGTAAGGATTTAAGATACAATTCTTCCAACTGAGATGCTTCCAATGCAGCAGGAGCATTAATCATTACATCTCTACCGTTGTTGTTTTTTGGAAATGCGATAAAATCTCTAATGGTTTCACTTCCTCCCAGAATGGCAACCAGTCGGTCGAGCCCTAATGCAATTCCCCCGTGTGGAGGAGCACCGTATTGAAAAGCGTCCATCAGAAATCCAAATTGCTCTTGGGCCTCTTTTTTGGAGAATCCCAATAAGTCAAACATTTTTTCTTGTAAGCGGGTATTGTGGATTCGGATCGATCCTCCGCCAATCTCGTTTCCATTCAACACCAAATCGTAGGCATTGGCCTTTACTTTTCCCGGATCGGAATCCAGTAAGTCTAAATCTTCTCTTTTAGGTGAGGTAAAGGGGTGGTGCATGGCGTGATAACGTTGTGTCTCCTCGTCCCATTCAAATAGAGGGAAGTCGGTTACCCAAAGAGCGGCGAAGTCGTCTGCTTTTCTCAATCCCATTTGTTCAGCAATTTCCATTCGTAAGGCACTCAGCTGGCTTTGGGTGGAGGAGGTTTCTCCTGCCATAACGAAAATTAAATCTCCCGCCTTGGCTCCAGTTGCCTCTGCCCATTGGGCCAGATCCTCTTCCATAAAAAATTTATCGACAGAAGATTTATAACTCCCGTCTTCGTTGCATTTCACCCATACCAAACCTTTGGCTCCCACTTGGGGTCTTTTGACCCATTCAATCCATGCGTCGATTTCTTTTCGGGTCATATTCGCCCCTTGAGGAACGGCTATACCTACCACCAATTCCTGACTGTCAAAGACATTAAAACCCTTATTTTGGGCTAGTGCATTCAATTCTCCAAAAGTCATCCCAAACCTAATATCGGGTTTATCATTACCATATTTTTGAAGGGCTTCCGAATAGGTCATTCTCGGAAAATTTTCCAATTCCACCCCTTTGATTTCTATCAATAGATGTTTGATCATTGCTTCAAATTGCACCAAAACATCCTCTTGTTCGACAAAAGTCATTTCGCAATCAATCTGGGTAAATTCCGGTTGGCGGTCGGCTCGGAGGTCTTCGTCTCTAAAGCATTTTACAATTTGAAAATATTTGTCAAACCCAGCCACCATAAGCAGTTGCTTAAAGGTTTGTGGAGATTGGGGAAGGGCATAAAATTGTCCGCTGTTCATTCTTGAGGGGACGACAAAATCCCGAGCTCCTTCGGGGGTAGATTTGATCAGATAAGGCGTTTCTACATCGATAAAATCGGCTTGAGATAAAAAATTTCGAACAGCCATGGATACCCTATGTCTAAAGATCAGGTTTTCACGAACAGGAGTCCGTCTCAAATCCAGATAGCGGTATTGCATGCGTAATTCTTCACCTCCGTCGGATTGATCTTCTATCGTAAATGGTGGGGTTTTGGCTGCGTTGAGAAGAGTCAATTCTTGTACCAATATTTCGATCGCTCCCGTTGCCATATTGGGATTTTTGGATTCTCTTTCAATGACTTTTCCCTTGATTTGGATGACGTCCTCTCTCCCTAAGTCCAAAGATTTTTTAAATACCGACTCTGGGGTGCGCTCCTCATCAAAAACCAATTGGGTGATGCCGTAGCGATCCCTCAAATCGGCCCAAACAATAAACCCCTTGTTTCTTACTTTTTGTACCCAACCGGCCAGGGTAACCTCTTCATGGGAATTCTTTTCATTCAGTGCGCCGCAGTGGTGGGATCTCAACATTTTATTTTTATTAGTTGCAAAGGTAATAAGAAGCCTTTCCCCTTGCCAAAAATTATTTTTTATATAGTGCCTTCCATTTCAGTTTGATCTGGTAGGCAATCAGAAAAGTAGCAGGAACGATGATCAGGGTAAGGAAGGTGGCAAAAGTCAATCCAAAGATAACTGTTTTGGCCAGCGGTCCCCAAAAGATCACGTTGTCTCCACCGAGGTATATACGAGGATCCCATTCTGAAAACAAGGAGAAAAAATCGATATTCAGTCCAATTGCCAATGGGATCAGCCCCAAAATGGTGGTAATCGCAGTGAGGATTACAGGACGTAATCTTGCCGTTCCTCCTTCAATGATGGCCTCTATGGCGTGTTCTTGGGGTAACATTTCCTCGCCGTCAATATCCATAGCGATTTTTTTTCTATCGATCAACAATTGGGTATAATCCAAAAGCACGACCCCATTATTCACCACAATTCCAGAAAGAGAGATGATTCCCATCATGGTCATCAGTATCACAAAAGGCATTTGAAAAAGAGTAATCCCTAAAAATACCCCCGTAAAACTCAAGAAAATTGAGATCAGAATAATAATGGGTTTCGAAATGGAGTTGAATTGGAAAACGAGCAATAACATGATGAGTGCCAATGCCGCCAGCAATGCATTGGATAAAAAGGTCATGTTTTTTTCTTGTTCTTCGATCTCTCCAGTAAACTTGAATTCCACTCCGGCATCAAGAGGATAATTCATCAGCGCCGATTTTATGTTGGCGACTACTTCGTTGGCGTTGTAGCCTACCAAAACGTCAGAGTATAAAGTGACCAATCGAATCGATTTTCGGTGTTTGATGGCACTGTAAGAGTATGAATTTTGGGTATTGACTAAAGCAGCTATAGGGATTTCCTTGATTTTTCCTGAGGATTGATCCCTAAAGGTTACATATTGGTTGAACAAGGCGTTGTTGTCATATCGGTAGTGTTCTTGAAAACGAACATTGATTTCGTAGTCCTCCCCGTCTTTTTTATAAATCCCAGCTTTTGCTCCAAACAAAGCATTTCTGAGTTGCGAACCTACCATCCCTGCAGAGACTCCCAATTCCCCTGCTTTTTTTCGATCAATAATCAGTTGGGTGCCCGGTTTGTTTTTGTTCACATCGATTTTCAGTTCTTCTACTCCAGGAATATTATTTGTATTGAGGAAGTCTTTCATTTCTTGAGCCGTCGAAATGAGTTTTTCATAATCTCTGCCAGAAATTTCGATATTGACAGGGTAACCCACTGGAGGACCTTTAGCATCTTTTTCAACAGATATAGATACACCGGGATAACGTCCATTGAGGAATTTTTGAATTTCACTGCGCAGACCTTCACTCGAAAGTCCATTTCTGAATTTAAATTCCCGCATGGTAAGAGAAATTTTGGCCTTATGAGGCATCTCATTGGTCACTCCCCCATCGATTTCGGGATTGCCAGCTCCAGCACCTACTTGAGCCACAGCATCTTCTACCAAAAAGTTGTACGTTCCTTTTCGGTATTTTTCTTGATTGATGACAGAAAAGATATCGGCTTCAATTTTTTGGGTAATGGCATTGGTTTTGTCAATATCCGTCCCCTCAGGGTATTCGATATAGGTGAGGATCTGAAGGGGTTGATTTTCTGGAAAAAACTCCACCTTGGGCGGAAAGATACCCATCAATACAAAGGAGGAGATAAGCAACACAAATGTACCAATCAAGAAAGCAGCTGGACGATATCCCTTAAGTGCAGTCGATAAAAAGGAGCGGTAGCCACTTTCCATGCGGGGTAAAAATTCATTTTGAAAAATAAAGGCTAATTTTTTGAGAAAAAATTTATAAGCCCAAAAAAGTAAGGTCAGTGCAATCATCATGCTACCCAATCCTCTTAAAACCCCTTTATTGAAAACCAATATCAAACCGAGTCCTCCCAAAATGAGTGTCAATCTTAAAAGACTTTTGATGGATATGTTTCGTTCACTGATTTCCATAAATCGGGAAACGAGCATGGAATTGAAAAATAATGCTACAATCAGTGAAGATCCTAATACGACTGAAAGTGTGATGGGAAAGTAAATCATAAATTCCCCCATCAGTCCGGGCCAAGCTCCCAAAGGAACAAAAGCCGCGATGGTCGTAGCAGTGGAAACAATAATGGGAGATGCGATTTCTCCTATTCCAACTTTTGCCGCTTGAATACGGGTCATCCCCTCTTTTTCCATCAATCGATAGACGTTTTCGACCACAACAATGCCGTTGTCTACCAACATTCCCAATCCCATTACCAAACCAAACAACACCATAGTATTCAAAGTATAGCCCAGTAAGGAAAGGATCATAAAAGACATAAACATGGACATAGGAATGGCAAATCCCACAAAGAGGGAATTTCTAAAACCTAAAAAGAACATGAGAACGGTAACGACCAAAAGCACTCCAAAAATGATGTTATTCACCAAATCACTGACTTGGTTGAGGGTAATGGCCGATTGATCATTGGAGACGGTCAATTGTATGTTTTTAGGAAATATATTTCCCCCAATATCATCGATTAGGGCCTGAATTTTTTGGGAAGCTTGAATGAGATTTTTACCGCCTCTTTTTTTGACGTCCAGCAAGACCACTTTATTTCCAAATGATCGAGCATAGGAGGAAATGTCTTTTTCCTTAAAACGGATGGTGGCGATATCTCCAAGATAGGATGCGCCTTTTTCACTTTTGATGACAAAGTTTTTGAGTTCCTCGGGATCAGAGATTTCTCCGATGATTCTCAAACTTCTTCTTTGACCTCCTGCAATAATATTTCCGGCAGATAGGGTAGTATTTTCTCCACTAATCGCGTTAAGGATATCGTTGAAACTGATTTTTGCCGCAGTCATTTTATAAATATCGACCGCTACTTCAACCTCAAAAGCTTGTATTCCCCGAACATCAACCGATTTAACTTCGGGCAATTGTTCAATTTTCTCTTCGAGGTAACCTGCAAAATCTTTCATTTGTTCGATAGGATAGTCTCCGATCATACTGATACTCAAAATGGGCATCAATTCAGAAAAATCCATTTCAAATACCGAAGGTTCTACCTTGGCATTGTTAAAAGTGGGCCAGTCGGCACCCGAAACCACACCATCCACCAAGTCTTTGGTTTTCTGTTTGGCCAAATCAAGTGGAATGTCTTCATCGAATTCCAATTGTATTACAGCAAAATCTTCCTCTGAAGTGGAAGTAATATCAACCAGATTGGAAACTCCTTTCAATGCATCTTCTAAAGGATCCACAATCAGCCGTTCAATGTCTTCGGCTGTATTTCCAGGAAATACTGCAGAAACAAACATACGGGTGTCGTTGATTTCTGGGAAACTCTCACGGGGCATGATATTGTATGAACGAATGCCCAAAAAGAAAAATAGAGCCATGATCACATAGATCACGGTTTTGTGGTCGATGGCCCAGCTCGATAAAGCAAATTCTTTGAGTGTTTTTTTCATCTTTAGGGCTCTCTTATTGAATATTTTTAACTCTTTGATTGTTTTCAACCATGGTTGCCCCTTCGTTCACAATCAAATCACCCACTTCTAAACCTTCCAGCACTTCAATGTGATCCAAATTCTTTTTCCCAAGTTGAATAAAAACTTGTTCGGTTCGATAGACCTGTTCCTTTCCGTCGGGTTTCAGCCTGAAGATGTATTTTTGGCCAGAGGCATTTTCTTTGATGACTCCCAAAGGAATCATGAGGGCCTCGGGATTGTTGTAGTCGTTTATTCTTAATTTACAGCTCAGATTGGGTTTGATCATTTCATCGGGATTGGGTAGAGGAGTTTCAATCCTGAAACTGCGATTGTTGGGATTGATAAAATTGCCCGTTTGACGAATAGTGGTTTGGTATTTTTTGCCCAACATCGGTATGTCAACACGAGCTAATGTTCCGGGTTTTATTTGACTGAGGTAACGTTCGGGGACATTGGCTTCTGTGTACATCTCTTTGAGATTTACGATTCTCATCACTGGAGTTTGCCCAGGGATTAGGTTGGCCCCTGTATTGGCAATTATTTCATCGATGGTTCCTGTAAATGGAGCCATAATTTGGGTGCGAAGCAATTGTTTTTTCAGTTGTTCAATGGTTTTTAATTGAGCTTCATAATTCGCTTTAGATTGTAGCAACTCCATTTCGGAACCTATGTTCTTATCCCATAGTCTTTGGACTCGATCGTATATGGTTTTTGAAAGCTTAGTTTGAATTTCCAATTGTTCCAATTGATTTTTAAGTCCCGCATCGTCAATTTGAGCCAGAAGTTTTCCTTTTTCTACCTTTTGGCCTTCCTTGACATAGACTTTTTTTAGGATTCCATTGAATTCGGGATAGAGCAAAACATTTTGTCGGGTTTTGACATTGCCTTGGACTTCGATATAATGGTCAAAATTTTCGGGTTTTATCTCCATCATCGAAATTAAAACCAGTTTTTCGGAGGGATCCAAATCGGAAATAGCGGTATCAATTTGGTCCAACTCCAACTTTAAAGCATTGAGATTTTTCAACTTTTTTTCTTTACGCATCCTCAGGCCTGCTAAGTCTTTTGCCGAAATAAGATCTTGGGTCGATGCCGTTTGATCTCCAGAGCAAGCCACTATAATGGCAGTTAAAAAAAAGGAGTAGATTTTTATTTTCATGACTTAATTGGTGTTAGATTGATTGAGTAGGGTTTCCAGTGCAACTTTATTTTTTATGACTTTTTGGATGGCGGCCACAAAACTACTTTGAGCTCCATAGAGCTGCAACTGGGCCATTCGGAGTTCAAAACTTTTTACCATACCCTCGTAAAATTTGGTTTGATTTTTTTGCTCTATGCTTTCGGCCAACCTGAGGTTTTCTTTTTCCGTATAATAGTTGTCTATGGCCAGTTGGTATTCGTTCAGTGCAGCGTTTACTTCAATTCTGATTTTGACTTGGGTTTCTTCCAATTGGGTTTTGGCCTGATCCAAACTGATTTTTGCTTTTTGCGAACTGGCATTTCTGCCCAGAGAACTGAAAATAGGAATCTTCACATTCAAGCCTAAAAGGGAAGAACCATACCATTTTTGATCGCCATTTGTAAAAGTGAAATCATTACTGTTTCCAGTATAAGTTCGATTGATAAAAGCGTTGACTTTAGGCAAGGCTTTGGATTTCTCTAACTTCAGCAGCAATGCCTCTGCTTTAACGTTGTTGTCGGCGATTCGGATGTCAATATTATTCTCGATATCATCCGTATTGGGAAGGGATTGGAAATAAAGGGTTTCATTGAAAATATCGTCCAACTCATCGGTCAGTTTCAAAGGCGATTCAACGGGATAACCAATGACAAATTTCAACATATTCTCCTCGATTTTCATCAGGTTTTTGGCGTATTTCAACTGACTGCCTATCTGAGCCAAGGACAATTGGATTTGTTCGACACTCTCCTCTTCTTCAAAACCGTTTCGAAAAAGTTGATGGATTTCTTCCAAATTGTCCTCTAAAGAGGCTTTGTTTTTTTCCAAAAACAGGATATTGTATTTCGCCAAAAGCGCATTGGAGTAGAGGGTCGTTATGATTTTTTTGGTCTCTAAATGGGTTTTTTCAAACAGATTTTCTGAAATAGAAAGATAAACGCGAGAGGCTTCTAACCCCACCAAATAAGAACCGTCAAAAAGGAGCTGTTCTACTTTGATCGAACCGATCATGTTTTGTTCTGTTCCAAAAGTAAGCTCCGAAAATTCCCCAGGATTTCCTCCAAAAAATTCTGCAGGAACCAAAGAAACTGGCATTTCCAAAAAGTTTTGGTAATTCACATCCGAACTGATCTGAGGGAGTCCAGCCGCGATGGTTTTCCACCGATCTTTTTTTGCCTTCTGAATGTCCCGATCAGCATTGATGATCGAACGGTTGTTGGTCAAACCATAATCTATGGCTTCCTCCAAACTCAGTGACTCTGGTAATTCTTGTGCCTGAGCCATCAAGGCGAAAAGGATGGACGATAAAAGTGAAATAAATTTCATGGGGTCAAAATGGTTTTGTGGTATTCTTCTAAAAATTTTAATCCTTTGGGGGTAACAATAGCCCTAAGATGATAGTCGATGTATTCTCCTATGATGAGATCAATATCATAACTTTCGGGCGGAAATAATTCAATGTCTCGCAACCCTCTGAATCCATTAAAATAAATTCGGGTGATGAATTCTGTATTGAGGTCGCTTCTGAACAACCCTAAATCCATCCCTTTTTTAAGACTTAATTCAAAAGACTCCCCCAGAGCCGAAAGTTCTTTTTTTCGGATTTCAGAGTAAATGGAAGGATAATACTTTTGCAATTGGTATTGAGGGGATTTGTCTTTCTTACCCAATACCTGAACGGCTATTTTTTTGATTTCGTAGAGGGATTCAATGGGATTGTCCATTGAGGATTGAATGTCTATAATTTTGTCCTTAACCTCTTCAAATACTTCAAATACTACCGACCGGACCAGTGAGATTTTGTCATCAAAATAGAGGTAAATTGTTTTTTTGGAGATCCGCATGTGCTCCGCGATATCATCCATAGTTACGGCCTTATAGCCGTATTGAAGGAATAATGAAGAAGCCGCCGCAACGATTTCTTTGTCCATATTAATTTTTTGGCAAATTTACCACAGAAAACTTTAAATACAAAAAAAGTTTCCAAAGTTTATGCTTTTTATATTATACTTTAACTTTGGGGAATGTAATTTTATAAAAACTTATTTTTATGACGCTCTTCGAGACTTATCACAAAGCATTTCAGTCTGCTCTTGAAGATTTTAACCAAGACCAATCCCCCCAAAACCTATACCTCCCCATGCAATATCTTTTGGATTTGGGGGGGAAAAGAATTCGACCATTTTTGACGTTAATGGCAGCACAAAGCTATGGTGTTTCGGTGAAAGAAGCTATGGGAGCAGCCATGTCGGTTGAGGTATTTCACAACTTTACCCTCATGCACGACGACATTATGGACAAAGCGGTCATGCGAAGGAAAAAGACTACAGTTCATCTAAAATGGGATGTCAACACCGCAATATTATCGGGTGATGCCATGTTGATCAGAGCCTATCAATCGCTTGAAAGCTATCCCGCCGATAGTTTTCAAAAATTGACCCGTTTGTTGAGCAAGACCGCCATTGAGGTCTGCGAAGGTCAACAATACGACATGGATTTTGAATCCAATCCCCATGTGACTCAAGAGCAATACATTGAAATGATCCGACTCAAAACAGCGGTTTTGGTAGGCTGTGCTTTACAAATGGGAGCAATCCTAGGAAAGGCAAGTGCGGAGGATCAGCAGGCCATTTATGATTTTGGAATTCAATTGGGCTTAGCATTTCAATTACAAGATGATTATCTGGACAGTTTTGGGAATCAAGACACCTTTGGAAAAAAAATTGGGGGAGACATCCTCGAGAACAAAAAAACCATACTTTATCATTTGGCATTACAAAACGGAAGTCAAGAGGAAAAAGACACACTGCAATCCCTTTTGGGGGGAAATAGTTCAATAAAGGAGGATGAAAAAATCAAAAGGGTAAAGCTTTTATTTGAGTCTTCAGCGGCGAAGTCGGCTACTCGAGATTTGATTCTGCATCATTCCCAATTGGCAGCTATTGAATTGGAGAAATTGAGCATAGCTGAGGATCAAAAAAAACATTTTCGGGCGCTTAAAATGGAATTAATGCACCGTACCTTTTAAAAAATCCGCTTCCAAAGAGCACTTACAAATTGCCTTACATTAAAGGATTGCATGATTTGAAGTTCTTGGATCAAAGAACTTCTTTCGTCCAAAAATTTGAAAATTAAGTCGGGAGAATTTTTTTGAAACATCCTTTTGAAGAGATCGGATCCTTGGGCATTGTCTTTTGCCAGTACATCTATAAAGAGCATATCGTAAAACCAAAACCGATCCCTTTTTCCAAAACGCGACAAGGGTTCCCCTTTTTTAATGAAATCAACCAATGCTTTGGTTTTTTCATTGATGCGCTGGAAAGTATAGCCCGTACTGGGTTTTGTCCAACCTCCTGCTGTACCAATATGCAATAAACGTGGGCTGTTTTTTAGGTCAAAACGGTAACAGGTCATAGGAATTTTACCTTCTTCTTCTTCCAGAATCTTGTATCCTCCTGTAGGTAATTTTTCCAAAAAAGCTTTTATGGAATCCACATACTCCTTTCTTTCCAAAAGATTTTCGGAAAAAAGAGTGTATTCCAACAAAGCTTTATTTTCGGTCAAGGGCAATACATACATGAATCGGGTATTTCCTTTTTGAGGAACATTGAAATTCATGAATTCAATTTTTCCTGGATCAAAACAAGGCTTTTGCGTTTCAATGATTTGTCCTACAAAATGTTGTAATAAAACAGGGTATTTTTTTTGTTGATATAAAGACTTAGGGTCATAAATACTAGAAAAAATTAACCCCCCGTGATAGGTTTGTACTTCAGTCGTCACATCATTTTCACCTATACTACTTACCCTTTCTTGGATCTGAGTAAGTTGGCTGAACTCAGCCAATGTCTTTTGCATGAATTGGTAAAAATCAAGACTTCGGATCATCTTGTATTGAAAAGGGGCTAAAGAAAAGTCCATTTCAAAACCGTCGGCATTGAAATAGGCTTGATTCCAGGTTTTGTGAACCATCATTTCCAAATCTCCATCACCCAACTCCCAAAAACACCAGGTCCTGTCATTGGTGTTTTTCGCATCTTTTTCGATTAACAAAATGGATTGATCATTAAAATAGGGGTCATTACACATTCTGTAAGCCAAAAGCAAACCCGAAGCACCTCCTCCACAAATGATATAGTCGAAATGATTTTTACTCATTGTACTCCAAAATTAGTCAATCCCTCGAATAGGCCATTAATTTCACCGCTTTTATATACCTTTAGAGACAATTTAATTCTTTGGGTGTGGGATCTATAGTAGAGTTTTTTTCGAGTATTAGTCCTGTAAAAGGAGCATTTTATGCCACCGTTTTTACTTGGTTACTTACGGCTCTTGGTGCGTCTTTTGTTTTCATAGTCAAAACCATGCATCGTGGATTTTTAGACGGTATGCTTGGTTTTACCGGAGGAGTCATGGTGGCAGCCAGTTTTTGGAGCCTTTTGGCCCCAGGGATCGAAATGTCCCCCGGCGAGGGTTTTGTGAAAGTAATCCCTGCTGCCGTTGGGTTTGGATTGGGGGCTCTTTTTATTTTTAGTTTGGACAAAATATTACCCCACACTCATATCAACTTTAAGAACTCAGAGGGAATCAAAACCCCTTGGCATAAAACAACCTTACTGGTATTGGCCATAACCTTGCACAATATACCTGAGGGTTTGGCTGTGGGGGTACTTTTTGGGGGAGTAGCCGCTGGAATTCCTGAGGCCTCCATTGGAGGAGCCGTTGCTCTGGCCATTGGAATTGGCATTCAAAACTTCCCCGAAGGAATCGCAGTTTCTATGCCTTTAAGAAGACACGGGGTCAGCAAATTCAAAAGTTTTTGGTACGGTCAATTGTCTGCCATTGTGGAGCCTGTAGCCGCTGTATTGGGGGCTGTTGCGGTGACTTTCTTTACTCCGATTTTACCTTATGCCTTAGCTTTTGCCGCAGGGGCCATGATATTTGTGGTAGTAGAGGAGGTCATTCCCGAAACCCAATTAGATAAGTACACCGACGTTTCCACCCTTGGATTTATAGGAGGTTTTATCGTGATGATGACCTTGGATGTAGCCTTAGGCTGATCCGTGTTTATTGAAATTTTTCCAGCCTTGAGCCTCCAGTGGAATGGATTGTCCTAATCCTGTGATCAGATTGCAAACCTCTATTTGATCGGTAAAATGGCCTATGGGGGTCAACAAGGGATGTCCTTTTATTTTTTCGTAATCTTCTGTTTTGATGGCCATCAACAATTCGTAATCTTCACCTCCATTCAGTATCGCTGTACTGCTATTGATTTTGAACTCCTCGGCCGTACTCAGGGTTTGAGGATCAGCGGGTAATTGCTCTTCATAAACATTGCATCCTACAGCCGAGGCCTTACAAAGGTGAAAAATTTCAGAAGAAAGTCCATCGCTAATGTCAATCATTGCGTTGGGGACTATAGCCAGTTCTTCCAAAAGACCGATGATATCTTTTCTCGATTCGGGTTTCAACTGCCTTTCTACGCAATACGAGTAAAGCGCCAAATCGGGCTGATTGTTGGGGTTGACTTTGAAAACCTCCTTTTCGCGCTCCAGTACTTGAAGACCCATATAGGCTCCGCCCAAATCACCACTTACCACCAAAAGATCATTCGGTTTTGCACCCTTGCGGTAAGTGATTTTATTTTCTTGAGCTTGTCCTAGGGCTGTAATCGAAATGATCAGCCCTGTAGTACTGCTTGTGGTATCTCCTCCCACCAAATCAACCTCGTATTTCTTACAGGCCAAAGCGATTCCAGTGTACAACTCCTCAAGCGCTTCCAAAGGAAAGCGATTGGAAACGGCAATAGATACCGTGATCTGTGATGGGTGAGCGTTCATCGCATAGACATCGGATAAATTCACTATTACAGACTTGTAACCCAAATGTTTTAGCGGGACATAGGACAAATCAAAATGAATTCCTTCAATCAAAAGATCGGTGGTCACTACGGTTTGGCCCGCTGTAAAATTCATTACGGCGGCATCGTCTCCGATTCCCTTGTGGGACGATGGATGTATCAAGGAAAAATTTTTTGTCAAATGGTCGATCAGACCAAATTCCCCCAATTCGGAAAGAGGGGTGTTGTTTTTGTTTTCAAACATTTGTTAAAATTACTAAGATTTAATCAAAACTATTTAGGGTTTGATTAATTTAGAGGAATCCCAAATCCATAAACCCAAAATTTTATTATGCACACTAAGTTGATTTTTAAAGTATTTCTGTTCACACTCCTTCTTATTTCTTGTAAAAAGGAATTCATTGACGATGACAACACCAATGACACCTCCGAGGGTTCGAATTCAACAGCAGACGGGTCAGGTTCTTCGGTGCTTTGCGAAGACAGTTATGGTGTAAAATATCCCTGTAAAGGTTTTGATCTATTGGCTCATGTCAAACTCTCGTCATTCGATGCCAAAGATGGAAATGACTCTTGGGGGTGGACCGACCCTTCAACTGACAAGGAATACGTGTTGATGGGACTGGACAATGGAACTGCTTTTGTCGATATCAGCGATCCTAAAAATCCCGTTTTGTTGGGAAAACTACCTACCGAAACTGAAAGCAGTAGTTGGAGGGACATCAAAGTTCACAATAATTATGCCTTCATTGTAAGCGAAGCCTCCAATCACGGAATTCAGATTTTTGACCTTACCCGTTTGAGAACGGCGCAAGCCCCTCAAAACTTTACAGCCGACAAGGTGCTTACATCTGTTTCAACAGCACACAACATGGTAATGAATGAGGAAAGTGGGTATGGATATGTGGTAGGAACAGATCGCAACGATAAATACAAGGGAGGTGTTCATTTCCTCGATGTCAACGACCCACTCAGCATCCGTTTTGTTGGAGGGTTTGCTGACGCAGGCTACAGCCATGATGCTCAGGTGGTAACTTATAATGGACCCGACAAGGACCATACAGGCAAAGAAATTTTTGTAGGGTCCAACGAAAGTAAATTGTCCATTGTCGATGTAAGCGATAAACAAAATCCGAAAATCATTGCGGAAACCCATTATGAAAATTTACGATACACCCACCAAGGATGGTTCGACAAAACCCAAAGATTTTTTATTACAGGAGATGAACTGGACGAATACCGCTTAGGCGGAAAAACCAGAACACTGGTTTTTGATTTTAAAGATCTGGACAATCCTGTTTTGCATCATACCTACTATGGCACGACCAATGCTATCGATCACAATGGATATGTGAATGGGGATTTATTTTATTTGGCCAATTATACTGCAGGGTTAAGAGTGATCGCTATTGATGATTTGGAAAACAAAAACATGAATGAAATTGGATTTTTCGATTCTTATCCTGAAAACAACGCTACAGGTTTTGCGGGCGCTTGGAATGTCTATCCCTTTTTCAAAAGCGGAGTAATTGCCATCAGCGATATCAATGGGGGTCTTTTCTTAATCAAAAAATCTGAATAAAATTGACCCAAAAAATTAGTCTAATCATTTCAATGGTCTTTTTTTGGGGATGTTTTCCAGACTCTGACCCCAACACGGCTCCGATGCCCCATTTTTATGGGGTTTTGACAGATTTAAGACTTTTTGGAGGAAGTGAGGAAGAGCTGGCAAGAGAATTGATTCAACTCCATCAAGGAGGATTTGCAATGGTGGGGAGCACCCAAAGTACCGATGGAGATTTTAGCGGACGTATTTCAAAGGATTGGGATATGTTTTTGATAAAACTCGACAATACGGGGGAAGTGATTTGGACAAAAACATACGGTGGTAGTGGAGATGATTTTGGATTTTCATTGGTAGAAACTCCCGAAGGGGATTTTGTATTAACGGGATACAGCAACAGCCAAGATGGAGATGTTCCTCCTACCAAAGGATACCATGACAATTGGATCATCAAAGTCGATGACTCTGGAGAATTAATCTGGAAAAAATCAATGGGGTATTCGGGGCACGACCATGCCTACAATGTGATTGCAACCTCCGATGGAGGGTATTTTTTCAACGGTTTCTTGGATGTAACGGCTTCCAATGGATTGGGGAATTCCGGAAAGTCATCGAAAGCAAACAGGCATGGAGTAGGAGAATTTTGGTGCCACAAATTGGATGCCAATGGAAACATTCAGTGGCAAAGGTATTTCGGAGGAACGAATAACGACCGATCCTATGACGCCATTCAAACCAGAGATGGGAATTTTTTAGTAGTAGGGACCTCAGAGAGCGATGATGTTGATGTAAAAAATCCATTAGGCAGTTATGACTTGTGGGCGGTAATGCTATCCCCCCAAGGAGAGATGCTTTGGGAAAAATCCTATGGAGGAAGTTTGGTAGATGAAGCTTCTAAAGTAATAGAAGACTCTTTTGGATACTTCAGAATCATTGGCAATAGCCATAGTAGTGATGGAAACATAAACAATCCCTTGGGACAATCAGATGCTTGGAAAATTACGATTGATAAAACAGGGAAATTGATATACAGTCAAAACTTTGGTGGAAGTGAATTTGACACAGGAACTGGGATTGCTAAGGGGTTATGGGGCGTTCTATTCATTACGGGCTATTCCCGAAGTCTCGACGGGGATTTTATTCAAAATGAAGGAGAAAACGATATTTTTTTGACTGTTATACCCGAAGAGGGTAGTCCGCATAAAACCCTAACCTTAGGCGGAGAAGGACAAGACTTTGCCTTTGATGTCTTAGTCGAAGGAGAGGGGGGAGTCATCCTGGTGGGACAATCTTTTAGTAAAAACTCTCCCTTCCAAAACAATAGGGGTAAAGGAGATATTTTATTGGCCCGATGGCATTAGTAATTATCGATTGGACCATAATCAGAATTGATAGTAAAAGCCCACTATTTAAAGGAAATACGCTATATTTGTATGGTTTTTAATTAATAATTTTTTCACATGATCAAAGTATCACCAAATGCGCAAAAAAAAGTGACGCAGTTGATGCAAGAAGAGGGATTCAATCCCCTTCAGGATTTTGTACGTGTTGGAGTAAAAAGTGGGGGCTGTTCGGGCCTTTCCTATGATCTGAGTTTTGACAAGGCAAAATCAGACGAGGACCGCTTGTTTGAAGACAATCAAGTAAAAATCGTCGTGGATAAAAAAAGTTTACTTTATCTGCTGGGAACTACTCTCGAATATTCCGGAGGCTTGAATGGCAAAGGATTTATTTTTAACAATCCCAATGCAGAACGTACTTGCGGATGTGGAGAAAGTTTTTCCTTGTAACAAATCGGATCTATGGCATATACTGAAGAAGAATTAAAAAAAGAACTGGAAAACAAAGAATATGAATACGGCTTTTATACCGATATTGATTCTGATACCTTTCCGGTAGGTCTGAATGAAGAAGTAGTCCGTCGAATTTCTCAAAAAAAGAACGAACCCGACTGGATGACCCAGTGGCGTTTGAAGGCATTTGAGGCATGGAAAAATATGGAAGAACCCGATTGGGCCAACGTTCAATATAAAAAGCCAGATTATCAGGCCATATCGTATTACTCTGCTCCTAAGAAAAAAGATCAATACAAAAGCTTAGACGAGGTAGATCCAGAACTGCTCAAAACTTTTGAGAAACTTGGCATTTCCTTAGACGAGCAAAAAAGCTTGACAGGAGTGGCGGTAGACATCGTTATGGATTCTGTTTCGGTGGCCACTACCTTCAAAAAAACATTGGCCGAAAAAGGGATTATTTTTTGTTCGATATCGGAAGCCATTCAGGAACACTCCGAATTGGTAAGAAAATACTTAGGAACAATCATTCCCATCAAAGACAACTATTTTGCCGCATTGAATTCGGCTGTTTTTTCAGACGGTTCTTTCTGCTACATTCCCAAGGGAGTTCGATGCCCTATGGAATTGTCTACTTATTTCAGAATCAATCAAGCGGGAACAGGCCAGTTCGAAAGAACACTCGTCATTGCTGACGAATCCAGTTATGTGAGTTATCTCGAAGGCTGTACAGCCCCTTCAAGAGACGAAAATCAATTGCATGCTGCAGTGGTTGAACTCATTGCCTTGGACAATGCCGAAATCAAATATTCAACCGTTCAAAACTGGTTTCCTGGAGACAAAAACGGAAAAGGGGGGGTTTACAATTTTGTAACCAAAAGGGGCATCTGCCACAATAATTCTAAAATATCTTGGACTCAAGTCGAAACGGGCTCGGCGGTGACTTGGAAATATCCTTCTTGCATCCTCAAAGGAAATCATTCCATAGGAGAATTTTATTCCATTGCCCTTACCAACAATCATCAGCAGGCCGACACGGGAACCAAGATGATCCATATAGGGGAAAACACCAAAAGCACCATCATCTCCAAAGGGATATCTGCCGGACAATCGCAAAACAGCTACCGTGGTTTGGTACAAGTACATCCAAAGGCAACCAATGCAAGAAACTTTTCTCAATGCGATTCCCTATTGATGGGCAATCATTGTGGAGCCCATACTTTCCCCTATATTGAAGTCAAGAACAAAACTGCACAAATCGAACACGAAGCCACCACCAGCAAAATTGGTGAAGATCAAATATTTTATTGCAATCAAAGAGGCATAGATTCAGAAAAAGCCATTGCCCTTGTGGTAAACGGCTTCAGTAAGGAAGTGCTGAACAAATTACCCATGGAATTTGCCGTGGAAGCTCAAAAATTATTAGAAATCTCCTTAGAAGGATCAGTAGGATAAAAACACACTTATGCTAACCATAGAAAATCTTCACGCTAAAGTAGAAGGCAAACAAATCCTCAACGGTATCGACTTAGATGTCAAAGCGGGAGAAGTACACGCCATAATGGGACCCAACGGATCCGGAAAAAGTACCCTATCATCCGTGATCGCAGGACACCAAGATTATGAAGTCATTCAAGGGACAATGCTCATGGAGGGACAGGAATTGTCTGATTTATCTCCAGAGGAACGTGCCCACAAAGGGATCTTTCTCTCGTTTCAATATCCTATTGAAATTCCAGGAGTGAGCGTCACCAACTTCATCAAAACAGCCATCAATGCCTCCCGAAAAGCTAAAGGTTTAGAGGATATGCCCGCGAACATTATGCTGAAAAAAATCAGAGAAAAATCTGCCCTTTTGGAGATTGATTCACGTTTTCTCTCCCGTTCGTTGAACGAAGGTTTCTCAGGAGGCGAAAAGAAACGAAATGAAATTTTCCAAATGGCCATGCTGGAACCCAAACTTTCCATTTTGGATGAAACCGATTCGGGTTTGGATATCGATGCCCTTAAGGTGGTCGCCAACGGGGTCAACAAATTGAGATCCAAAGACAATGCCGTAATCGTCATTACACACTATCAAAGACTTTTGGAATATATAGTACCCGACTTTGTTCACGTGTTGTGGGAGGGGAAAATTGTAAAATCTGGCACCAAAGATTTGGCCATTGAGTTGGAAGAAAAAGGATACGATTGGATCAAAGAAATGGCCTAATTTTTATGGAATTCAAAGAAAAATTATTGGCTTCCCACTTGGCTTTAGAAGAAAAAGTCGATCTCAACGATGCGGTTCACCAAACCCGTTTGGAATCCCTCAAAACGTTTGAACAAAAAGGATTTCCCTCGCCCAAAGACGAAGCTTGGAAATACACCTCCCTAAACGCCATGGTGAGACAGGATTATGCTCTTTTTCCCAAAGCCGAGACAAGCATTGAACTCAAAAAAGTAAAAAAATATTTTCTTTATGAAATCGACACCTACAAAGTGGTCTTCATGGATGGCGTTTACAGTCCTTTCTTGTCCGATACCACCCATGATGGTTTGGATGTATGTTTGATTTCTGCGGCCTTGTCCAAAGCAAAATACAGGAATTTAATCAATACCTATTTCAACAAAATCACCAACAAAGAAGACAGTCTAACCGCCCTTAATACCTCCTATACCTTAGAAGGAGCTTATGTCTATATCCCCAAAAGTGTCGTTGCCGAAAAGCCCATTGAGATCATTCATTTTTCTACAGGTAAAGAAAAGGCCTTATGGTTGCAACCGCGCAATTTGATTGTCGTCGATAATAATGCACAAGTGCAAATCGTGGAACGCCATCAGAGTCTCAAAAAACACAGTGTGGTGACCAATTCTGTCACCGAAATATACGCCCACCAAGATGCCTTAGTGGACTACTACAAAATTCAGAACGATCTCAGTACCGCATCACTTATCGATAACACCTATATATCCCAAGAAAAAAACAGCAACGTTAGTGTTCACACCTTTTCGTTGGGGGGTAAACTAACCCGAAACAATTTGAACTTCTACCTCAAAGGAGAGCGGTGCCATTCTACCCTCAAAGGAGTTACCCTATTGGAAGATCGGCAGCACGTTGATCATTATACTTTGGTGGATCATGCCTCTCCCCATTGTGAAAGTCATCAAGATTATAAAGGTGTTTTTTCTGAAGGGTCCAAAGGCGTTTTCAATGGAAAAATTCATGTGGATCGATTGGCCCAAAAAACCAATGCGTTCCAACAAAGCAACAATATACTTCTCGACGATAAAGCGACCGTCAATACAAAACCTCAATTGGAAATCTTTGCCGATGATGTAAAATGTTCTCACGGCTGTACCGTTGGGCAGTTGGACGAAGATGCGCTCTTTTATCTGCGTTCCAGAGGAATCCCCAAAAAAGAAGCCAAAGCACTCATGACGTATGCCTTCGCCAACAATGTGCTGGAAAGCGTGGAATTGCCCGTTTTAAAAAAACGCATCAACAAATTGATTGCGGAAAAACTAGGGGTCAACCTCGGATTTGATCTTTAGTCATATGGATGTCCAAAAAATTCGCAATGATTTCCCCATTTTACAGCGAAAAGTAAATGGCAAACCCTTGGTTTATTTTGACAATGCCGCGACTTCTCAAACCCCTATTCAAGTCATCGATACAATTGTTGACTATTATAAAAATTACAATGCCAACATTCATCGTGGAGTACATACCCTAAGTCAAGAGGCTACAGAGTTATACGAACTGGCCCGACAAAAAATTCAAAAACATTTCAATGCGGCCCAAGCACATGAGATTATTTTTACTTCAGGAACGACTCACAGTATAAATATAGTCAGTAATGGATATGCCCAAATACTAAGCAAAGGAGATGAAGTCATTGTATCGGCCTTAGAACATCATTCCAATATAGTACCTTGGCAAATGATGTGCGAAAAAACAGGAGCAGTGCTCAAAGTCATCCCCATGAATGAGGATGGGGTTTTGATCATGGAAGAATACGATCAGTTACTCTCCAATACAACCAAGTTGGTATTTGTCAATCATGTTTCCAATGCCTTAGGAACGGTCAATCCGATTGAGGAAATCATAACCAAAGCCCATGCCGTGGGTGCCGAAGTATTAATCGATGGGGCACAGGCCTCTCCCCACATCAAAGCTGATGTTCAAGCCTTGGATGTGGATTATTATGTTACCTCTGCTCACAAATTGTGTGGCCCTACGGGAGTCGGCATGCTCTACGGAAAACAATCGGCCCTCAACCGATTGCCTCCCTATCAAGGGGGCGGGGAAATGATTGCTGAAGTAACTTTTGAAAAAACCACCTATGCCGACCTTCCCCATAAATTTGAAGCAGGTACCCCAAATATTGCGGGAGGGATTGGTTTTGGCGCAGCTTTGGACTACCTCAACACCATCGGAATGGAGGAAATTGCTGCTTATGAAGAGCAACTCCTCAAATACGCGACCACTGCTTTAAACAATATACCCGGTGTAAAAATCTACGGTGTCGCCCCCCAAAAAACAGCCGTCATTTCTTTTAATGTGACAGGCATTCACCCCTATGACATTGGCAGTATTTTAGATCAGTTAGGGATAGCTGTAAGAACAGGGCATCACTGTGCCCAGCCCATTATGGATTTTTACCAAATCCCAGGAACAGTGAGGGCTTCCTTCTCTTTTTACAACACCTTTCAGGAGATAGACAGCATGGTAGAAGCCCTAAAAAAGGCCATTCAGATGTTACAATAAATCACTAATTTTGAATATGGAAACCATTAATGCAGTACAGCAAGAAATTGTAGAGGAATTTTCCATGTTTGACGACTGGATGCAACGTTATGAATACATGATCGAGCTGGGGAAATCCCTACCTTTGATTGATCCGCAATACAAGACAGAGGATAACATCATCAAAGGATGCCAAAGTAAAGTATGGGTACATGCAGATTTGGAAGATAATAAACTGATTTTTACAGCCGATAGCGATGCGATCATAACCAAAGGCATTATTGCCATTTTGATACGTGTTTATTCTCACCAACACCCCGATGCCATACTGGAGGCAGATACGGCTTTTATCGATAAAATAGGCTTGAAGGAACATTTATCTCCTACCCGCGCCAACGGATTGGTCTCCATGATCAAACAACTGAAAATGTATGCGATTGCCTTTAAAACTCAATTGAATTAATCATGTCTGAAGAAAGTATTGAAACGGCCGAACTGGGCGACAAAATTGTAGGAGTGCTCAAGACAATTTTTGATCCCGAAATCCCAGTAGACATATACGAATTGGGACTGATTTATGACGTTTTTGTTAACGAAGATGCCGAGGTCAAAATACTGATGACGCTCACTACGCCCAATTGCCCAGTAGCAGAAACACTACCGAGAGAGGTGGAAGAAAAAGTCAAGTCTCTCGATCAGGTTAAAGACGCTGAGGTGGAAATTACTTTCGATCCTCCATGGTCACAAGATTTGATGAGTGAGGAAGCCAAATTAGAATTAGGATTGTTGTAATATGGCCGATACCCTTGTCAATCGCGTTGCGAAAAGTCCATTAATTACTTTCGATTTGGAAAATTTTTATCAAATCGGTACCCGTCAATCTTTGGATATGTCTCAGTGGCTGGATCAAGGACTGCTTCTTAAAGAAAAACATTTCAGAGCCCAGCTCAATGCGCACGATTGGAGTATGTACCAAGATCAATTCATTGCTCTATACTGCTCTACAGAGGCCATTTTACCCGCTTGGGCTTCTCTTTTGGTCTCTACCCATTTGCAACCCTATGCCCGAAAAGTGGTCAGGGGTTCTTTACACGATTTGGAAGTACAATTGTTTACAGAAGAAATTCAACGCTTGGATGTAACCCCTTTCAAAGACCAACCCGTGATCCTCAAAGGGTGTAGTGACAAAACCGTTCCTCCAGAGGCCTATGTTCAATTGATTGCTAAATTACAACCGGTAGTCAGAAGTCTTTTTTACGGGGAAGCTTGTTCTTCCGTACCCCTTTACAAACGAAAGAAATAGTTACTTTTGAAGTAAGCAGTTTCTTTTGAAAGACAACAAAAAAGTTTTGATACTCACCTATTACTGGCCCCCGTCTGGAGGATCAGGGGTCCAGCGTTGGATGTATTTTGCCAAATATCTCAAAACATTGGGATGGGAACCTTTTGTAGTTACAGTCGATGAAAAAAAGGCTTCTTATCCGGTTTTAGATTTTGAACTTTTAGAGGAGGTCAAAGATCTGATAGTCGTCAAAACCTCTACTCAAGAACCTTTAAAGGTCTATTCAAAATGGTTCACAGGGTCTCCCAACAGAGGGATTCCCCAAGGACAGGTTTCCAAAAAGGGGTGGGTTGCCCGAGCAGCAGCGTTTATGCGCGGCAATTTTTTCATTCCCGATGCGCGAAAAGGATGGAACAGTTATGCCCAAAAGGAAGCGGAAAAGCTCCTACAAAATGAGGGCATCCAAAAAGTAATCACTACCGGCCCTCCTCATTCTACCCATTTGGTGGGGTTACAATTAAAAACAAAATGGGGTATCCAATGGTGGGCCGATTTCAGGGATCCTTGGACGGACATTTTTTACAACAAAGATTTGTACCGTACCTCATGGGCTGAAAAAAAAGATGCCTATTGGGAGCAAAAAGTTTTACAAAGCGCAGATGGTATTTTGACAACCGTGGGGGGGAGTTTGATTCAAAAACTTCAAAAAAAAGCGCCCGATCAAAGCTTCCATGTATTGCCGAATGGGTATGATGCAGCTCTGATGTCCTCCGTTCCCAAAACTTCCGTCAAACCCTTTCATGTGGTATATACCGGCTTATTAACAGAAAATCAGGATTTTCTTCCTGTCATTGAACTGTTGAATGATATAGCCAATGATTACTCCATTAGGCTTTCTTTGGCGGGGAACATTGCTCCCCATTTGGTCGATCAAATCCAAAAAAAGGGACCCAAAATCGAGGTGAATTATAACGGCTACTTGTCCCATAAAGACGCCATTGCACTGATGAAAAGTGGCGACCTTTTGCTCAATTTTATTTTTAAAGGAGCCGATCAAGATATGATTTCTGGAAAGCTCTTAGAATATCTCGCTTCGGGTGTACCTGTTCTGTCTATTGGAGCGCAAGAATCGGAGGCAGGACGGCTTTTGGCCTCAGCCAGTTTTGCCAAAATGATAAGGGTCGATGAAAGGGACAGCCTTAAAAGCTTTATGGTAAAGGCTATCCAAAATAAAGGAAGCGCTACAAACGCGCTGCCTGAGATCGATAAATGGAGCCGCCAAACCCTCAGTGAGCATTTGGCAGCTCTTTTATCGGAAAACAATCTATGATTTAGCTAAAAGCCAAACCTCCATTGATGTCGATGTTGGTTCCTGTGAGAAAAGAAGACCGATCCGACGCCAAGTAAAGCACTAAATCAGCGACCTCATGGGCTTCTCCCTCTCTTCTCAGTGGGGTTGCCCCAGCGACTTTTTCTCTTACAACGTTCTGGGTAAAATCGTCATGAAATTTAGTGGAGATCATGCCGGGACACAGAGCATTCACCCGAATGCCTTGAGGACCAAACTCTTTAGCCAAGGCTCGGGTGTAAGTCATTACAGCCCCTTTTGAGGTAGCATAAATGGCCGCACCTGGACCCCCTCCATCGCGCCCCGCTTGGGAAGCAAAATTCACAATTGATCCCCCTTTACCCATATAGGGTTTGATGGCTTTGGTAACCAAGAAAACAGATTTTAGATTGACGTCCATCAAAAGGTCGTAAAAAGCTTCATCCATTTCTTCTATGGTTTTTCGAGCAAAAAGTCCCCCAGCGACATTGACCAAAATATCTATTTTTGATCCATAGTGATCTGTTGTAGCTTTTACCATGGCATCGATATCATCTTGTTTTGTGACATCTGCATATACAGCAATGGCAGTACCTCCATTTTTTTCTATTTCTGCCACCGTCTCTTTGCCTTGTGATTCATTTTCAAAGTAATTTACGGCCACTTTTGCTCCCGCTTTTGCAAGACTTACAGATACCGCTCTACCAATATCTCGAGACCCACCAGTGACTACAGCCACTTTTCCATTTAAATGTTCCATTTATTATTTTTTAAATTTATTCAATAGGTTTTATTTCTTTAATTAATACGTGTACTGAGAGTACAGATAGTGGGGCTAAAACTCCTAAAATGATGAATGCAGGGGTATAGGATTCTACCGTAATGATAGGGATCAACCAATTCATGATGATTACCGAAACGGCTCCTATACTGCCTCCAAGTCCTGCCAATGTGCCTACAGATTTTCCGCTCAATAAATCACTGGGGATGGTTTGGATATTGCTGATGGCAAATTGAAAGCCAAAGAGCACCACAAATACAAAACCCACAAATTTAGCAGGAGTATCGGCCAAAAGTATGGCGCCAACGATGGCCAATACAATAATGCCTACAGCAATGGTTATGGTTTTTTTACGACTGTAATCTAAACTGTGTTGCTGGAGTAATTTTTTGACATACCATCCGCCACAAATACTACCTATCATGGCTCCAACGTAGGGGAACCATGCATAATACCCAATTTCTTTTACATTGAAATGGTACTCTTTATAAAGGTAGATAGGCATCCAAAAGACAAATAACCACCAAATGGGTTCGATAAAAAAGCGAGCTGCTATAACTCCCCAAGACTCTTTTTTGGATAAAATATCCATAACGCTCAATCCTTCCGATGCTTCGTCAGATTGAAGACCTACATTCATTCCTGAAATGATATGCTCTTTTTCGGATTCGGTAATCCAAGGATGTTTTTTGGGAGGGTTTTTGTTGATTACCCACCAGGGAATGATCCATAAAAAACCAATGATACCTATGATCACAAAAGTTATCCGCCATCCATACAGTCCGAAAAGTTCCGCAATGGTGGGTGCAGCGACAATCGATCCAATTCCTGCTCCTGCATTAAATATTCCCTGAGCCAATGCACGTTCCTTAACCGGAAACCATTCTGCATTATTTTTTACAGCTCCAGGCCAGTTTCCGGCTTCAGCCACTCCCAAAAGGCCTCTGAAGATTCCTAATGATGCAGCGCCTCTGGCAAAAAAGTGCAACAGTGAAGCCAAAGACCAAAAGAAAATAGAAAGCACAAATCCTATTTTTGTCCCCACCTTGTCATACACCTTTCCCGAAATGAATTTGCCAACGGCATAAGTGATGGTAAAAATATTAATGATCCATGCGTAATCCGCCTCAGTCAATCCGAGATCCGTTTTCATGGCAGGCCACATGATCCCTAAGGCCGCTCTGTCGATATAATTAATAATGGTGGCCAGACATACCAGTCCAATTATCCACCAACGCAAACCCTTCAATTTCATTTTTTTCATTTTTTTAGAGTAAAGAGAACGCGTTTATAGTGCATCTTTAACGGTTATAACAGTATTGGTATAAGGCAATAAAATGTTCCTTCATGGCCTTCTGGGCACGTTCAGGATTTTGATCCTTAATCGCATCGAGTATACTTTTGTGCTCTTGTATTCCTTTGAAAGCAGAGTCTTTATCACATACATGATGCTTTTCAAAATTATTGATGATTTCCGGTGTAATTTTAAGCATAAAGGAATTTAACATAGTGTTTCCACTGGCCTTAGCTATGGCCAAATGAAAAAGTAAATCTTCCTGAACGGCTTCTTCACCTCTAATGACTTTATCAGTATAATTGGCCAAGGCCTCCCCCATATTTTCCAGATCCGTTTCAGATCTTCTCAATGCAGCCCATTTTACACTTTCCAATTCTAAATGGATTCGAGCCTCTACTAAGGCTTTAAAACCGGGTGTATTCAGTCTTAAAATATCTTCTATCATTCCATTGAGAGCAGTGATTCCAATTTCAGCGATAAAAGTTCCACTTTGAGGAATCGATTTCACCAAACCATAATATTCTAGTGTTTGAAGCGCAACCCTAAGGTTGTTTCTACTCACATTGAATTTTTCGGAAAGTGATCGCTCTGATGGAAGTTTATCTCCAGGTTCTAAGTTTTTTAGATTGATCAGATTCTTGAGCCGTTGGATGATTTCCTTTTGGCTTTTTTCGACTTCGTTATCAATTATCATTTTAAAAATTTATAGATAATACAGCATCTTAATAAATTTACATAAAATCATATTTAAATGCTATTTGACAAATATTGGATTTTTATGACAATTTCACTAACCAATAATTTATTTACTATATTAA
>ERZ887849.382-NODE-382-length-48158-cov-9.030227_pt1 | contig 48158 bp, 46 predicted proteins | sample MGYA00521267_ERZ887849 | MGnify/ENA primary metagenome ERZ887849 (study PRJEB32303, sample SAMEA104408601) | aquatic metagenome | biome: Brackish water; feature: Pelagic; material: water | place: Baltic Sea | collected 2014-06-06T16:11:00 | depth 2,863 m ... | reverse complement strand
GGGCAAATAGAGGATCTTTATCAATAAGAAAGTCGGAAACGCGAACCGGCTGAAAGATATCCCCTTGGCGCAGTGCTTCGAGTTTTCGAATGCGCTGAAACAGAAAGAACAATTGGGTTGGCAGGGCATTGCTGCGCCGGTCTTGATAAAAGCGCTCGAGAAAGGGGTTTTCTTCCGCGTCTTCGAGCAGGGTGTCGTAATTAAATGAGCTGGCGAGTCGTTTTGCTAAGGTGGTTTTACCAATGCCGATGGGGCCTTCGATAGCGATATATTTGGGAATAGAGACGGTCGACAGATCGAGATTAAATTCGCTTAGAACAGTTTGCCCCACAGTAGTCTCCGCTGTCACTGGCTATCACCTGAGTAAAATTGAGTGGAATTCAATGGTTAGTCGCGATCGGTTTTTACAATACCTTGCTGTGAGCAGTTTGCCAACAGTTGTCGAACGGTTTGACCATTTGGGAGTGATAAATCTGCCGCAATATCTGAGAGGGGAACCAAGACGAAGGCGCGTTCGTGCATTCTCGGGTGTGGGAGCGTGAGCCGTGCTGTATCCAGTGTCAGATTGTCGTAAAGCAGAATATCTAAGTCTAAGGTTCGCGGTCCCCAGTGCACCGTGCGTATGCGATTTTGCTGTTGTTCAATGGCCTGTAGCGTATCGAGTAACTCTTCTGGCTCCAAGGTTGTTCTCAGCTGCGCGGCGGCGTTGATAAAATCTGGTTGCTGTGGGCCGATAGGCGCTGTTTGATAGCGAGCGGAGACGGCCAGCAGCGCTATTTTCGGATGGTTTGCGAGGCTGGCGAGTGCGCGGTCGAGTTGTTGCTGCGGATCGTCGAGGTTACTGCCGAGTGCTATATAGGCGATCGCCATGGCTATTCTGAATCGGTGGTCTGGCGCTTGCTGTTGCGCCGGCGTCGCGAGCGCTTGTAGTTGCCGCTGGTTGCCGACGTCTCTTCCGCCATCTTCTCTTGAGACTGTTCATCAGCGCTCTGATAGGCTGTCCACCAAGCGCCCAAGCCATCGAGGTTTTCACCAGACTGTTCTCTGAGCAGCACAAAATCATAGGCGGCGCGGAAACGGGGATGTTCCATTAAACGCTGAACGCGATTGCCGCCGCGGCGCAGCATGTGCTGCTGGAGATCCCAAATTTCTCGCATGGGAATCGTGAAACGCTTCGGTATTGCGGTCACCTCAATTTGTCTGGCGGTCACTTCACCCGCGGCTTTACTTAGGGCGTAGGGCGGTGAGTTGCCATTTTTCTCGTAAGTTTTCGCCAGTTTTTGCACGACCGGCCAGAGCAGGGCTGCATAAATAAACGCTGGCGCGACGCGCTGGTCCGATTGAATGCGGATATCTGTGTTGGTAAAAGCTTGAGTAATCAACTTTAACGGTATGCCGTTTTGATCGTTCAGCATGGGTGCCAGCTGCGGAACAATATAGTCAAAGAGCTTATGCTCAAGAAGCAGTTGAAAAGTGGCGACGGCATTGCCAGTCATAAATAATTTCAATGTTTCGTCGAACAGTCGCGGCGCTGATATCTGGCGCAAATCGGCGGCGCGGTGGCGCATCGGTGTGGCGGTGGCAGACTCAATTTGAAAGCCGAGCTTGGCGGCAAAGCGCGCAACGCGCAGCATGCGCACGGGGTCTTCGCGAAAGCGCGTCGCTGGGTCGCCAATGATGCGAATAATACTGTCGTCTATATCATCCAGTCCGTGGGTGAAATCGTGGATGGTGTTGTCGCTGGGGTCGTAATAAAGCGCATTGACCGTGAGATCGCGGCGTGAAGCATCTTCGATTACGGATCCAAAAACATTGTCACGGGTCAACATGCCGCTATCTGTCTGCTGACGATGGTTTTTATTGCTGCTCTCTTCGTCGTTTGAGCGAAACGTGGTGACTTCGATAATTTCGCGGCCAAATTGAACGTGCACGATTTGGAAGCGACGGCCAATAATGCGCGAGCGTCGAAACAGCGATTTAACTTCCCAAGGACGCGCGCTGGTGGCGACATCGAAGTCTTTCGGCTCTAGATCAAGAAGCAGGTCGCGCACGCATCCGCCCACCACATAGGCTTCAAAGCCTGCTTTCTGCAAAACATCAACAATACTGCGGGCATTGCGATTGATCATCGCAGGGGTAAGCGAGTGTTCGCTCGGGCCGAAGATGTAGTGCGTTGCATCTGGTTTAGACTTGAGATTTTTTTTGAAAAATCTGCTTATGCGCTCCAGCATTAAGTGATTGCCAATTAGAGTTGTTGTATGTGGCCGGAGTTTAACAGAGGATCGAGAGCGACGCGAAATTAAGATAAAAAAGTAAACTATACGCGTTTAAATTATTTATAAAAAAATGAAGCAGAAACTACCAGCAGAAGGGGTGTGAAACGTTGAAAGTCTTGGCTGCCAGCAGAGCTGACATCAAAGTTGAAAGTAAAGCAGAAGGCAAAGCTGAAAGTAAATAAGGGGCGCCCGAAGACGACCCCCCTCAATGGTTCCCAGACGAGTACTTAAATTCAAGATAATCTTGTTTTAAGCCACGTAGAACCCTTCTTGTATCCATCCAGATATTATTGTTATTCGTTATTATTTTTACAGAAGCTCCAAGGCTTCTTGCGCTCGATTGTATCGGAAAAATTAGGTTGTTCAAGCGCTAATTCGTAGAAATAACGATTAGTTTTTTTCGGTAGCCGACGCTCTATCAGACGTGTCGTGGCCTTTTTTCCTGCCAATACCCAGCTTTTTGCGCCGTTCCCACAGGCTTTTGCGACTGATGCCGAGCTTTTTGGCGAGGTCTGTTTCACTCATATTCTCTTGGTTTTCAAGAACAAACCGAGTGAAGTAGTCTTCAAGAGATAATCCCGCCGGTGCATCGTCAAATGATTCATTGCTCGGTCGAAGCGAAAAGTGCGGGCCGATCGAAGCCTTAGATGCAGCGACACTTTCAATACCAATCTGCGCTGCGCTTAAAGGAGTGTCTGGCTCTGCCAAAATAGCCGCCTGCTGCAGCGTATTGCGCAGCTGCAATAGATTCCCCGGCCATGAGTGGTGGCTTAGTGCCTCAATGGCATCGCTATCGAGGCCTGCATTGCTACTGCAGTTGCGCAGAATAAGATCAGCGAGGAGCGGGATGTCTTCGCGGCGCTGATCTAGGCAGGGCATGGGTATAGTCACAACAGTCAGTCGGTAGTAGAGGTCTTTGCGGAATAGCTGCGCCGCTAAGAGCTTTTCTAGCTGAGAGTCAGCGGAGCTAATCAGGCGGCATTGACAGCTTTCCAGCGCGCGCAACAGCAGTGGCTGTAAGGGTAATGGCAGCTCGCCAATGTTCTGCAAAAAGAGTGTTCCTACAGCGCTGCAGCGCTCAGCCAGCACGGCTAACTCGCTTTCGTTGAGAGAGGCGCAATTGACGGTGACAAAGGGTTGTTCGCAGCGCTGGCTGGCGTGATGAATGGCCATGGCGACAGATGATTTACCGCTGCCGGTCTCACCGATAATCATAACGGCAGCGTCTGTGCTCGCTACTTTTGAGATCAGGTGTTGAACTTTTGTAATCGCACTGCTCGTGCCTGCAAGCGCTAAATTGTGTGGTTGAGTTTGCAATGCTGATAATAACGATCGATCGCTGCTGACAATCCGCTCTACCGCGGCCAGCATTTCGTCGTGATCAAAGGGTTTTGAAATATAGTCGACGGCCCCTTGGCGCATGGTCTCTACGGCGGAACGCAAGCTTGCATAGCTAGTCATGATCAGCACGGGTACCGGCTCGGCAAGCTGAATAAGATCTGTCCCTGGTTGTCCTGGGGCGCAGGTCGCTAATAACAAGCGAGAATATTGAAAAATCAAACGTCTCGCGGGCAGCTTTAATGCTCACCGCATCGCTGACACTATAACCGTTGCGCTCAAGCAATTTGCGCAGCGAAGAACGAATAATTTCTTCGTCTTCAACAATGAGTATGTGGTGTGTTGTTGGCGAGTTGCTCATAGCATATGCGGTATTTGTAAAGGCGGACGCTATTGTTACTCCGAAGTCCCTGCGATACAAGGCACTCGTCGAATTCCCGGGTTCACTGATGGGCCGTGTGCTGATCGACAACCGCAAAATGGAGTCGCGCCGTCGTGCCGCGGTCACTGTTTACCGCAGGGCTGGACAGGTTGATTTCACCACCGAGCGCTTTTACGAGATGAAAAACAATCCAAAGCCCCAAGCCAGTGCCATCCCCGGGCTCTTTCGATGTGACAAAGGGCTCGAAAATTCGCGCTTGGATATCGTCCGGGATGCCCGTGCCGGCATCGCTCACCATAATGGTAATTCTGCTGTCGCTGCGCTCTGCGCTGATAGTGACTTCGCTGTGTTCTGGAGACGCATCTCGCGCATTGCTCAGCAGATTTAAAAATACCTGCACAAGCTGGTGGCGATCGCTGACAATTTCCAGCTCGGGACTCACATGACAGACAAATTGTTGGCTGGCGTGTTGATTGGACAGTTGCAGTAATTGAATGGCTTGTTCGGCTATCTCCCGCACATTCACTAACTCTAAGGCATTCTCGTAGCTGCGGTCGCCGCGGGAGAAATTGATCAGTGACTGCACAATTAGATTGATGCGATTGGTTTGCGACAAAATCAATTCAGCAGATTTTTCAATTTCACTGGCGTCGGTTTCATGCTGCAAATTCTGCGCGAGACAAGCAATGCCAGTGACTGGATTGCCGATCTCATGGGCTACGCCAGCGGCTAGGCGTCCAACAGAGGCAAGACGCTCGTTGTTGATGTAGTTTTGCGTCAACAGAACCGATTTACTGTTGTCCTCAATCAATATAATCGCATCGTTATCGGTGGCTTGATCGACGGACTTTTGCAGGTTGAACCAGCGTGTCTCGCCGTCGATATCAATACGCAGATTTTCGATTGCGCGCTCTGCGCCACTGGCAAATTGGTTTAGCTGCGACCCCCACGGTTCAGGCAGGCTGCCCACTAGTACGCCACTGGCCGATTCAGCATCGATGCCAGTGTAGGTGGCCATGGTGCTGTTCCACTTGAGGATGGCGCCGCTCTGTCCAATCGCAATAAGGCCAATCGGAAGATTGTCGAGAATTTCACGGTGGTGAATGCGCAGTTTATTTAACTCACTGGCAATACCGGTGAGCCTGTCGCTGTGGATCGCCACCACCGACTCAATCATATAAATATCGTCAGGTTCTTGGTGGCTGGTTGTGGTCAAGGGAATGCACTTTTCCATGATCCGATAGGTGGCCAAAATACCGAGCCGCATATTCAGGGAAGAGTTGATATGGTCGCGAATTTTTCGCAAAGCGGCAGGCCGAGTTTCGCTATGGGTCAGATCGAGGGCGGATAGCGCGTGTTCAATTTCGACATCTGCCTCTGTACCAAGGGCGCGGCGGAGGCTTTCCGTCATCTCAGCCACCGAGGCTTGGGCGAGCTCGACTCTGGCGGGTATGTAAATGTTATCGACCATGCATAGCCGCGCAAACAGCTTCTCCTCTCGGTTCATGCTACCGAAAATGGAAAACAACGTGCAGAGCAGAATATTCACCATTAACGCTTCAAAGGCCCAGACATCCCAGCTCTGCATTCCGGTCGTCACATGAATCGATGTGCCGGGAACGTGGCCGCTCCAGTCGCCGAAAAATAGCGGTAACACTAAGGTGACAAGCCATATCAGCATGCCCCCGACCAGACCGACGATAAACCCTCGGCGATTCGCAGTCGGTATATAAATTGCGGCGAGCATACCGGGCGTTAGCTGCGCCAGCCCTGCAAATCCAATTAAGTAAAGGTCGGTAATGCTGGTGTTTTTAACCAAGGCATCAAGCAGCGCACAGGCCAGCAGCAGGCCACTGGAGATAATGAGCAATCGGGAGTTTATCCAGCGGCTGAGCTGAGGCTGCTCTTGCAGTTTTTTGGTCGGCAACACAAAACTGTTGAGCACCATTTTAGCCAGCATGGTTGACAGGCTGCACAGCAGAGCAATAGCGACCAGAATAATGCTGGCGGCACCGAGGGCAGCCACTGCAGGATGCCCAGTGATTGCTGGAAGGGCGAACAAGTAGTCTTGCAGTGGCGAGGCAGATTGCACGGCAATCCCCGACCACAGCAGTGGAAAGATCGGAATACTGGCAAGCAGCATCAGCAGCGGGTAGGCCCACGCGGTCATACCCGACTGCTTGTTGGAAATATACTCAGAGATAACAATGGTGAAGTTCACTGGCAGCGCAAAACTCGCCGCTAAAAAAATCACAAACAGGCTGTAGGAAGAGTCCATACGCTGGACAATAAATCGCTGGCCGCTGTCGATAACCCAAGTGTTCATATCGTTGATGCCACCAAAAATAGCATTGACGGATACCAGCGCCGAGAGCGCGAGAGCCACCAGCAGTAACAACCCCGCCGCAGCCATAATCCAGCGCAAAGAGGTGACGAGGTTGGCCTCTATCGAGCGCCAATTAAAGACCACAATAATCGTAAATATGGCAACTAAGAGCAGTAACTTCTCGTCGCCAAAAAGAAAGCTGCTGACGGACGTTAAGGCTCTGAGCTGGGCGATGAAAAGCGGCACTGTCGCCAGCACAAATGCGCTGCAAACGACTACTGCCACCGACTTACCGCGGAACCGAAAGGTTAAAAAATCTGCTACCGAAGCCAGTCGAATAATGCCGTTGAGCCGGCGAATGGGGTAGAAGATAAGGGGCGAAAAGACAAACACCATGGTGAAGGCAAAGAGTGCCAGCAATGTACTGTACCCGTAGCGGCCAGCCATTTCGATGGAGCCCATCGCCAAAAGCACGCCACTACCGGAAAACAGCGCCAACACAAGGATTAGGCTGTGCCCGGTCTTGCCGCCAAAGGTTGACAGTATAAAAGAGAGCAGCCCGCCGACCGCGATGAAGGTCAACGTGAGTAGGGTGATTTCAAGACTCATTAGTGGTCCTGTGACGCTGCAAAATATAGGCAGCAAAGACAATAATTGCCCAGACAACAAAGGGTCTGAACCAGCTCCCGTGCGACTCAGCGGCCCACTTTGAGGCCAGCGGCACAAACACACTGCTGAGAAAAATAAGAACAGCCACTAGTCGATAGTTAAGCATGACAACGCTCGGCGCTAATCGCCACGATGAATTTAGCCACGATGGTATGCAAGCTCGAGGTGCAAAGCAAATGTGCCGCTCTTGAGAGGGTAGTTGAGACGGCAGTGGAGCTATTGGTTGAGGGATTAATAACTGCTGGGAGCAGGCAAGTTCAGCTGCTTGGGCACTGCCGCCAGTTGCCAGTGTGGAATCGCCCAGTCGAGCAGTTCTTGCACCGAGCATAGCTGCAATTCTCGCGGGGGTGATTGCCGCAACCAGAGCAGCGCCTGCCAGAGATTGTTGGCTTCATCACCCTTTAGCAATGGTTTGGCGAAGTTTTGCTTGCTGAGTTTCTGTCCTTCCGCGTTGGTTGCAAGAGGCAGATGTGCGAAGTGGGGTGCGGCAGACTGAGCGACAGGTAGCGCTAGGCACTCTCGAGAGTAGAGTTGTCGCAAATAGAGTTGTCGCGGCGTGGAGTCGAGTAAATCGGCGCCGCGCACAACATGGGTAATATTCTGAAAGAGGTCATCAACAGTCACCGCGAGTTGATAGGAAAATAACCCATCGCGGCGCTGCAGAACAAAATCACCCACTTGAGTGGCAAGGTTTTGTTGGTAGTCACCCATAACAAGGTCGTTAAAACGCAAGCTGGCATGCGCGCAGTCAGCGGCGGGTGTGAGCAGGCGGATCGCGCCCTGTGCTGATAACTGTCGGTGGCGACAGTGCCCATCATAAATACTACCGAGAGAAACAATTCGCTGCCGCGTGCAATCACAGTGATAGGTGAGCCCTGCGGCCTGAAGTTGCTCTAAGGCGTCTCTATAGGCAGGTAGGCGCGCGCTTTGATAGAGCAGGTCACCCTGCCATACCAGACCGTGGTCTTCCAATTGGTGCAGTATTGTTGTCGTGGCGCCTGGGACTTCTCGCGGAGGATCAATGTCTTCAATTCTGACCAGCCAGCGGCCTGCGTTGTGATGTGCATCAAGATAACTGCCTAAGGCACATATCAGTGAGCCAAAGTGCAGGGGACCGGTGGGGGAAGGGGCAAAGCGGCCAATATAGGGCTTTTTGTCCATAAAAAAATCTACTGCAAGTAATAGGCAGTCGCCGCCGCTGCGCGCGTGCCGTGGTATTTTTGCAGTAGATTGATTGGCAGGTTAGCCGCCAGTGATCTGTTTTTCTTTAATTTCGTCAAGAGTCTTACAGTCGACGCAAAGGTCAGCGGTTGGGCGAGCTTCAAGACGTCGTATACCGATATCAACGCCACATTGGTCACAAAACCCGTAGTCATTGTCTTCGACGCGCAACAAAGTTTTATCAATTTTTTTGATCAGCTTGCGTTCGCGGTCGCGAGTTCGCAGTTCAAGGCTAAACTCTTCTTCTTGCGTTGCTCGGTCGGCAGGATCCGGAAAGTTAGCGGCTTCGTCTTTCATGTGATTAACGGTGCGATCCACTTCTTCCATAAGCTCGCGGCGCCAAGCTTGGAGAATCTGCTTGAAGTGCTTGCGCTGATTTTCGTTCATGTACTCTTCATTTTTTTTCTCCACATAAGGAGAAAGCCCATGAAGGGTCGTTGAGCTGCTTGCGTTAGCAGTTGAAGTCGATTTGGTTTTCGCTGTTGCCATCCCTAAAGTCCGTGTTGAGTTATTAGGCTAGATTAAAGGACGTGAGTTTATAGAGACATTGAGCCAATTATTCAAGAGAAATTTAACGTAATCCCGATAAAAACTCTAGCACCGCCGCATTTTTTGCTGAGAGCAGGGATTAATCACCGTATCTCTCTCAATCATAATGTCTGCCTGAGAGACATCACGATTTTTTACACCTCTTATTCATAACATAAACTGCTAGTATTGCCACTCGACGACTGAAATTAATCAAAGAGTGGGTTATACGTGTTGCACCGTGCTTTTTTCTTGAAACGCTATAAACGGTTTTTTGCCGACGTCCAAACCGAGAGTGGCGAGCTCCTGACCCTACATTGCGCAAACACAGGTTCTATGCAGAATTGCTTAGTCGAGGGCTCGCCCTGCTGGTATTCGCTCTCCGATAATCCGAAGCGCAAATTGGTCGGCACATTAGAAATCGTGACAACGGCCTTTGGCAATCTTGCTGGGGTCAACACCGCTCGCCCCAACGCGCTGGTAAAAGGGGCAATAGAGGCTGATCTGATACCTGACCTCTGCGGCTATTCGACGATTCGCAGTGAGGTGCGCTATGGCGACGAAAAGAGCCGCATCGACTTGTTGCTTGAACGCGACGGTGAATCCTGCTACGTCGAGGTAAAAAACGTTACCCTAGATTGCGGCAATGGCTGCGCACAGTTTCCAGATGCTGTGACCGCACGTGGCGCGAAACATCTGCGGGAACTGTCGGCCATGGTTGCGGCGGGGCATCGTGCAGTGCTGCTATTCTGTGTTCAGCTGAGCGGCGTTGACAGGGTTTCTGTTGCCTCGCATATCGACCGAGTCTACGCAGAGACACTCGCTGAGGCCATGGCCAGCGGCGTTGAAGTTTTGGCGTGGCAGGCGGATTTTGATGGCGCTGATATACGCTTGCAGCGCCCTCTGCCCTTCAAGCTCTAGTTTCTAGAGACTAGTCGAGATCACGCATAGCTGCAGCGCGTAGATTGATCAACGGCGCCGGCAGTGGCTGATTGGCGGAAATAAAATAGTGGTCGCCCTCGGCCTTTAAGCTAATGACAGTCAGGTGATCGCTCACGCAGGGCCCTGCGACGCACTCGCCGTCGTGAATTTGAAACAGTGCACCGTGTGACGAGCACTGCAAAAAGGTTCGATCTAAGTCTAAAAATCTCTCGGGCCGCCAATTAAGTGGCACCCCCATATGCGGACAGCTGTTCCAATAGGCAAACAGCTGGTTGTCCTGACGAATTGCGAAGAGCTGACGATCGGCAATCGTCAGCTCGATGGTTTGCAAATCCTCGAGGTCGCTGAGGCAGCAGAGAAAATAATCGCGATCGATGCTCTGCTGCGTGTCAGGGTTACTGACCAAAGCGCAGCGCCTCAATTCGCTCTTCAAGCGGTGGGTGAGTCATAAATAACTTCGAGGTGCGCTGCTTCCAGCCGGACGAGATGCCGAACGCCGTTAATGTGTCTGGCATCTGGTTTGATACGTGCGCCTTGGTCTCTTCCTGAAGTTTGCGCAACGCGCCAATCATCGCTGAACGCCCGGCGAGCTCTGCGCCGGCAGCATCCGCGCGGAACTCTCGTCTGCGCGAAAACCACATAACGATGATGGATGCGAGAATGCCCAGAAAAATTTCTGCGACGATAGTGGTAATCCAGTAGCCAAGGCCTAAGCCTCGTTCGTTTTTCAAGATTACGCGGTCGACAAAGAAGCCAATCAAGCGGGCAAAAAACATCACAAAGGTGTTGACCACGCCCTGCACCAGACTCAGGGTGATCATGTCGCCATTGGCAACATGGCCAATTTCGTGAGCCAGCACGGCGCGCACTTCGTCGCGGCTGAAACGCTGCAACAATCCTGCGCTTACGGCGACAAGCGCGTTGTTTCTATTCCAACCCGTGGCGAAGGCATTCGATTGCTGCGCTGGGAAGATACCGACTTCGGGCATTCCGATATCGGCTTTTTTGGCCAGTTCAGCAACCGTCGTCAGCAGCCAGCGCTCATCGTCATTTTGCGGTTGGCTGATAATCTTCGTGCCGCTGGACATTTTCGCCATAAATTTGGACAGCAGGAGGGAAATAAAAGATCCGGCAAAGCCAAACACTGCGCAGAAAATCAGCAGAGACCCTAGATCTAGGTCAACGCCGTTGTTGGCCAAAATACCGCTCACCCCGAGCAGGCTTAAGGTAATACTCGCGACCGCAATAATGGCCACGTTAGTGAGAAGAAATAAACCGATTCTAAACATTTGTGTCTCCAGGTTTGTCGTAATTACTGCTGTGTCTATAGATGAGGTCAGGCAGAAATATTTCAATCACCGACTACAAATATATATTTATCCATGCGCAGGACAGATTTTGCGGCAAATCGGCCTTTACTTCTAGGCCGCCGCGCGAGTATAAACAATGCCATGCAGGTCAATCATAGCCATTTATCGATCAATCGAGACAGCCTAACCGGCTCCACAGAAAAGCATCTGGCGGAATGGCAGGGTTGCGCCTCGCCTTTTTTGGTTCATGGCGAGGTTATTGATCCGCTTAATAGGTTGGTTTCCCATGCTGCGGAGCACGGCTTTCAGTTGCGTCTTTGCAGTAGCTTCCGCAGTTTTGATCGGCAACTTAAAATTTGGAACGATAAGGTGCTGGGGTTGCGGCCGGTCTACAATGATGACGGTGCGGTTATTGATTTGAGTCAATTAAGTGAATGGCAGCAGGCGCAGGCGATTTTGCGCTGGTCTGCACTGCCTGGAACGTCACGGCATCACTGGGGTACTGATTTTGATATTTATGATGCAGCGGCGGTTGATAGCAATTACCGCGTTCAGCTGACGCCAGACGAAGTCGAGGGCGACGGTGTTTTTGCGCCGATGCACAATTGGCTGGACACTCTATTGGCGCCAGGTGCTGAGTTTTACCGGCCCTACGCACTCGATAGGGGGGGTATTGCGCCGGAGCGCTGGCATATTAGTTACCGCCCTCTCGCGGAGCAGTTCGCCGCAAAATTGAACACGCAATTGATAACTGAGCGAATAGAAAGTTCGCAGATTTTGCTGCGCGATGTTGTGCTGGCGCATTTAGATGAGATCTATCAGCGTTACATTCAGTTGCGCGACTAACCGATACAAGAGATGGAACAAAAGATGCTCGAGCCAGACCCACTGTGGCAATTGATCCGAACTGAAGCGCAAAACGCGGCAGAGCGCGAACCGATCATGGCAGCATTTTTTAATGCCGCCATTTTACAGCACCCCAGTCTTGCGCAGGCCTTGAGTGCTAATTTGGCGGAGCAGTTGGGCGACACTATGCTCTCTGAGGGTGTTATCAGTACTGTTATCGCGGATGCGTTGGCCCAAGAGCCAACCATTTTAGACGCTGTGCGCAGCGATATCCTCGCCTGTTTCGAACGCGACCCCGCCTGTCAGACGCATTTTATGCCGATGCTCTACTTTAAAGGCTTTCAGGCGCTACAACTGTATCGCGTGGCCCACTGGCTGTGGCTGCAAGAGCGCAAGATGCTAGCGCTGTTTTTTCAAAGCAAGATTTCTGCTGTGTTCACTGTCGATATTCACCCGGGTGCGCGCTTGGGTTCAGGCATTATGATTGACCATGCCACTGGCGTCGTCATTGGAGAGACAGCCATTGTTGGCAATAATGTTTCGATTCTGCATTCGGTCACGCTGGGCGGCAGTGGCTGCGCGAGTGGCAGCCGGCACCCGACAATCGGCAACGGCGTCCTGATTTCAGCTGGGGCTAAAATTTTGGGTAACATTTCTGTCGGCGATGGCGTGAAGGTCGGCGCGGGAAGCTTAGTGCTCGAGTCGGTGCCAGCCCACGTTACTGTTGCAGGTGTTCCCGCGCGGATTATTGGCACACCTGTTGAAGATCAGCCGGCACTTGAAATGGATCAGCATTTGAGCGGCAGTTAGCAGGGTCGCCGCTTGGCATTAGACATGCGCAGTACGGCGGCTACACTACAATGATCATGTGAGTGAAAGACTAGGAGGTCGCTTATGGTTGATGAGACGCCAGAAGAATCCAGTAGTGGGCCAGAGAGTGCCACTTTCGATGTTGTATTTCGTGGCGATATCCTTGACGGCGCCACTACAGACGAGGTCAAGCGGCGCGTCGCGACAAGTTTTTCCTTGAACGACGCTGCGGTCGACAAGCTGTTTTCAGGGTCTGTGGTATACGTTAAGCGAAATATCGACAAGCTGACAGCGCAGCGAATTTATCAGCGTCTTTTCGATGCCGGGGCGCAGGCGCGGGTCGTGGAGAGTTGTCGTGAGCCAGCGGATATATCGGCCAGCACCAGTCCCGCTAACCCCAGCATCCCTAGCCCCAGTTCATCCAGCAAATTCTCACTCGCGCCTCTGGGTACAAATGTCCTACCCGCAGTCGAGACAGCGCAGCCCGTTGGCAATATCCCCGTTGATCATTTATCGCTCGAGCCGATTGGCAGCGAGATTATTAAACCTCAGGAAGTTGATGCCACAGATGCAGTGCAGGTTGATACTTCTCATTTATCTCTGGAGTGAGTACTAGCTTCTTTCGAAGATAACTCTTATTAATCTGTTATAAACAAATGCCAACCAAGTGCTGAATTTGCTTTTCTAACAGTAACTGGCGTCCTTCGGGAAAGCCCTGCAGAACAAAAAAGTGGTCATCGAAGGGCAAGAATCGGGCGATCGACGAGAGTTGATCAATGTCGAATTCCAATGAATGCATGCCGATAGTTCCTTCTTGCAGTTGTGTGGCCATCACCATAGCTTGCTGCTTCAATTCATCCAATCCCTCGTGATATTGAAATAATGGCGCCGACGGCAGCGCCTTGCTGCACACTGTCCAAGCAATTTCCAAGTCAATGCCAAGGGCCTTAGACAGCCGCTCAAGAAGTTGTTGCAGGGAGTAGACCGCCATCAGACACACTAGCAGATGCTGTTTTGAGAGCTGGGTTGAGCGAATATAAAAGTGTATGGCACCTTCACTGCCTTCAATGCGCTGTCCGCCGTAGAGTTCCAGCGTGCGCAGTGTGCAGTAGTCAATTTTTTCAAAGAGCAGCGTCAAATTTTGACGATTGAGCTGGCTGTCTAGTCGCTGTCGATTTTTAATGGTCGCGGTAATCAGTGAGCAGTAGTAGTCTGTGTCTGCCAATCCTTCATCGGTGCGTCGCGACAATAGCGGTTGCAGGCGCAGCTCAAGCGCCGCTATCTCGTCGCCAAAGGTTTCTGAATTGCCGGGCAGTCGATTGATCAATAGGCGAATGCGCCGCGACAGCTGTTCCGCAAATACGTGACAGCCGTAGGTGCAGGCTGCGGTGAACAATAACCACAACACTAACCATCCTGTTACAGCTGCATTCTGGCGCGCTTGTATCGCTTGGCTATTGACGGTCAGTAGAATTTTGCCCGCTTGAGTGTCTTGCAACATGATGTCGCGGCTGAAATTATTGACCACTGTCTTGTCAGCGGGGGTGTTCTTACTTTGCGCGATCAACTGGTTGTCGACGCCATAGACGCTGGCGCTGATGATTAAATCATCTTTTGTGACATTCTGAAGTGCTACCTGAATACTAATGGTATCGTTGTTAAATAGGGGTGTTCGAACCAGCTCCATCAATTGATTGATGGTGATATCGCCTTTCTCTTGGATAGTTTGCTGGCTAATGTCATTCGCGTAGGAGTGCAGCAGCGCCCAGCTAACGAGGCCTAGCAGTAGGCATATTGACAGTACTGCGGCGGGTAGTTTTTGAGCCATGGAATAGTGGCGGTGCATTCCGAGTCCTTGTGTCTTGCCCGATTAAAATTTAATTGCTGCGTATTCTATCCTATTCCTCCAGCTTTTATATAATGGCGACCTCAAAACGACAATGGTCCAAATCTGTGAAAGACATATTACTGATAAATGTTTCGGGGCATGACAAGCCCGGCGTCACCAGTGCGGTGACCGCGGTGTTGTCCCGCTTTGCGGTAACCGTCTTAGATATCGGCCAAGCCGTGATACACGATCAACTCAATTTAGGGATTTTAGCGGCCGTGCCGCAGAGCTCTGAAACCGCTGAGATGACTAGTCAAGTGCAGTCAGAGCTGTTAGCGCTGGGCATGCATACCCGATTTCAGCCAATTTCAGAGGCCGATTATCAACATTGGGTTGAGCAGCAGGGCAAGTCTCGCTACATCGTCACCCTACTGGCGCGCAAAATAGACGCGGACCATTTGGCGGCGGTGACCAAAGTCACCAGCGACCACGGCTTAAACATCGATAAAATTGTCCGCTTGTCGGGGCGTGTGCGCTTGGATGAAACCCATCAGCTGGGACGTGCCTGTGTTGAGTTCTCCGTGCGCGGCGAGCCCACAGATGCCGTGCAGTTTAAAAGTGAATTGCTTGAGCTCTCGAGTCGCTATGAAATTGATATCGCCTATCAAGAGGATACTATTTTCCGTCGCAACCGACGGCTCGTGGTATTCGATATGGACTCAACCCTGATCGATGCAGAGGTTATCGATGAGCTTGCCTATGAGGCTGGTGTGGGTGAACAGGTAGCCGCGATAACCGAGGCGGCGATGCAGGGCGAGCTCGATTTTAAACAGAGCTTTACCCAGCGAGTTGGCCTTCTTAAGGGCCTTAGTGCCGACGTTTTACAATCAGTTGCCGAGCGCCTGGTGCTCAACGAAGGCGCCGAGCATCTTATTTCAACCCTCAGGAAACTGGGTTACAAAACGGCGATTGTTTCCGGAGGCTTTACTTTTTTCGGCCAACATTTACAGAAGCGTTTGGGTGTTGATTATGTTTATGCCAATCAATTGGATATCGAAAATGGCTATGTGACGGGGCGTGTTACCGGCGATATTATTGATGGGCAGCGCAAGGCGGAATTGCTGCGTCAGATTGCGGCGCAGGAAGGTCTCAGACTTGAGCAGGTCATTGCTGTTGGCGATGGCGCCAATGATTTACCTATGCTGAGCATTGCTGGTCTTGGTATTGCGTTCCGCGCTAAACCGCTGGTAAAAGCCTCTGCTAAGCAGTCTATTTCAAATTTGGGGCTGGATGGTATTCTCTATTTGTTGGGCTACAGCGACAAGGACACGCGGTTGCTCGACTAGCGGGGTGGGCACGAGAGCGGTGTCTGTGGACAGGTCACCGCCGCCAAAAAATTACTGCACTAGACACTTTTTTAGCAAAGCCATATTAAGTGCCCTCAGAGAAGTCAAAGTCCATGTCGGGGGACGGCTTTTTAATATAGTGGCCTTGAATATACTGCACACCCTGCTGCCAGAGGGTAGGGATAATTGAGGCCCGTTCAACAAAGGGAACGATGGTGTTCACGCCAGTGCCGGTCATAGCTCCCATCAGCTTTTGAAAATCTGTTTTACCTTCTGGCCCTTTTTCGAGCTTTTCGGCAATCATACGGTCTATTTTAATAAAATCTGCGGCAATCATTTCAATGGTTTTAGCGGGATTGATGGCGATACCAAAATTACTGATTCCCACCTTAAAGTTAGCTTGCTTCATCTGTCTGCAGATTGACGCAGCTTGATTCAGATGGCGCACCGCATCAATTTCCCGAAACTGGAAAATCAGCGCGCTAGGGGAGAGATGGCTCGCCTTTAGAGTCTCTTGCAACCACGGCATGAAGGCTTCGTCAGTAAAAGACTGTGCGCTGATATTCACGAAAAGCTGTGTTTCGGGATGACTTTTGAGTTTCTCTGCCAGAGCGGTAAGCGCATGCCCGATAATCCAGCGGTCAACCTCTGCGGCAATTTCAGATTTAAAGAGATTGTTAATAAAGTCATTGGGTATTTCGGATGTTGGAACGTCACTGCCGATGCCGAGAATTATTTCGTAGTATTACTTGCCATGGCTGTCGTCCATCAACGGCACAATGGGTTGATAGTGGATCGAAAAAGAACCATTGGACAAAAAGTTTTTTGCGGTAATAATCACAGCTTCAGATTTAGAAATATCGTCAGAGTGAATATCCGGCACGTAAAATTTTGCGCCGTTGCCACGCTCACCATCAGTGCGAAGTTCATTTATCGCTTCTTGGCTGCGCTCGAGTGCGCGCTCGACTGAAGGGACGTTTTCGTTGAGTACGGTAATGCCAATCGATGTGGTGAGGGAAAATGTTTGATTATCAATATCGAAAACTTCATCGCTTATTTGTTGCGACATTTTTTCGCTGAGCGCTAACACTTTTTCAGCGTCACTCTCAGCGAGAACAACGATAAAACAGTTTTCAGAAATTCGCCCACAGTCAACGTTGTAGTCAAATAATTTGGCGGCAAACATCACAACAGAGTGGGCAATCTTTTCAGCTTTGGCGATGCCCAAGTCTTCTTTGAGTTGATCAAAGTTATCAATCTGTATATTCAGTAACATGCCGTCTTGGCCGTTCTGAGCAGACCGGTTAATGCCTCGGCTGATGAGTTCGTAGACCAGATGGGGCTGAATTGCGCTGTATTCTGTCTGGGCTTGGGCTTCACTGGGGGCCATGTGCGCTTCGAACAGTTTGTCTTTGTTAATCGTGAGTTGCAGTGCTGGTTCGCCTTCATATTGGATCTGATGTATTTGAAGAAAGGATTCTATTTGACGATTGTTAATGTCTAGTATCTGCGCTGCTGCTTCAAATGGAACAATGTCGTTGTTAGCTTCTAGAGGTACCATGTAGGCCTTTAATTTTTCCCGGTCCTTGGGCGCTATGTTGTCGATAATCGGCAGGCAGAGCATTTCGTCGGGGTCGGAGAAGCCGAAGATATTGGCGCAGGCCTCATTTGCGTAGGCGTAGGCCCCTTCTTTGATAATCGCGATAGGAAAACGTGATATCTCCATTAGGTGGTGTGCGCGCTTTTCTGCAACGGAGAGCTTACGCTCCCACTCGCGACATTGACGTCGGTCGTGCACGCTTGCCAGTGTGCGTTGAACCACCTGTATAAGGTGTTGGTCTTGGTCTTCGATAACCACATCGACAGCGCCGAGACGCAGACCTTCGATAAGGTTTTTTTCGCTGTATTGTTGACTAATTAAAATGACAGAGACGTCTCTTTCCGCCCGTCTAATGCGTTGAAAAATATTTTGCACCGGCACAGTTGTATAGCCGAGCGCTGCTAGCAGAAGATCCCAGTTGCGCATTGAGATGTATTTTTGTAACTCTTCTTCGTTGGTTGCTAGCTTGGCGTCCACATTGAAATCGGCGCTGCGCAGAATACTAATAAAGCGATTTGCTTCGTCGTGGGATTTCTCGACAATAAGAATATTCAGTGTGTCATTCGAGAGCATAAAAGTATCCATTCCGTGGCTATAGAACCCGTTTTGAAGTGCGCGCGATGCCCGCCTCGCGTTAGCAGGGTGTTATTTTAAAGTGTGTTAAATGTTCAGTGCTGTCGAGCTCCTCGCCAAGAATGACACGCATTTTTTTGTGCGTGCTGAGCAAGCGTATTTTGCTTCCTTTGTGGTAGCGCAAAGGCGGGCAGAGCAGCGATAATTGGTCTGACATATCCTTCTTTTTTGAGAGCAGTATCCCATGCACAAAATGCTGCTGACCCTGCGCATCCGATGGGCCGCTTTGAATGGCGCCGGCTGCGCAAAAGCGCGAGGGGAATTGAATGCCACAGAGCGCGGTAAGTGATGGCGATGTGTGTTTCCAGCGGATAATACCGACTTGCCATTTGCTGGATCCTTTAACGCGTATGGCGACCACTTCTCCTGGTTTAAGCTCAGACTCCTCGCGAGGTAGTTCGATGCAGCATCCGTTCAAACTAATATCTGTGCGCATCCCTCTTATGAGGCTGAGTTTGGTTTTTTTAGCGCGAGTAGGTGTGTAGATAACGGGATCGGCAGGGTGGCTGTCAATTGCTTCGAAGGATGTCCCCCAGGCGTCGTCTACCCGTTTTATACCTCTCACGCCCTGCTCGGCTCGAGAGGGTTTTTGTCCGCATAAAAGAAGAAAATTTTCAAAAGAATCTGTTCTCGAGAGCATGCATACACTCGAGGTAAAGCCGCTAGCAATGCTCACTTCGATTTTATCTTTGATGTGCGTTTCTCTGCGCTTTATCTTCGTTCCCCACTGACGTACGAGGTCTTTGATGACGCGTCGAGATACGCGATCGGAAAATAACGCACTGTTGGTTTCTTCGAGGGTGCTGTTCAAAAATTTAACGAGATTAAATGTATCCAATGTTACATAGGGTGAGCTGGGGTCAATTTCGTCAGCGTAGACGGCACCTCGATTGCTCGATGGGTCGATGGCAAAAAGTCCACCTTTCGAGCCTTTCTGAAGTTCTGCCAGTGGTGCCCAAAAATCGAGTTCGGTGTAAACAAACATCATTTCGTAGTGAGAAAAGTGATTGGGTCGCGTGCAGTTAAACAGCAGCAATTTTAAGTACACCTTGCTGATGGATGTATTGATGCCCGTCGCTGATGGGATATCCATGTCGTGGATATTGAGCCTTTCTGCGAGTAGGTTTAGGCAGTGCAATTCGCGCCAGAAGTAGGGCGGTTGCGCAAGATAGTGGCTGAGGCTGTTGAGCTGGATTTTCGCCAGCACGTTGCAGGCGTTAAAGATGGCCTTGGCCAGTTTTTTGGTCTGCTGCTGGTTGTCGCGCTGCAATGCTGTTCCGAGCTGAAAAATGACGAGTTTGTAGCCTTCGTAAACCAGCCTCATAAGGGCTTGGCCGAGAGAGATAGCTTTCGCAGAGTCCGCACGCAACTGCGTTTGCAGGAGGCAGTCGGCGCAGCGCGCGACGGTGGGCGCCAAGCTGTCGAGAATCGCCATTTTGTCGGAGGGGTCGGTATCCAGCCTAACCAGCGATGGCAGTACGCGGTAGAGCTGGACGGCGTTATCGGCATAGTTAGTGGCTGAAAGCTGGCTGATCCAGTCTTCAGTGCTGGCAACGTCGGTCAGTGGGCATTGAGTCTCCGTGGCGAGCTCGTCAGCCAGCGACGGTTTGATAATATTTAGCAGTGCTGAAATATTGTTGTCTGAGAGTACATTCATAACATTTAGCGCAAAACGCTTCCCGATCCATTGGTGGCCAAAATAGACGCAGTCGCGCCTTTTTGTGGGACTGTCCTGTGGTTGTCCCTATATGCCTCTAAGTGTAGTCAAATTTCCTGATCAATCTGAGCAATTCCAGCGACCGCCCATTTTTGCTAAGTGGCGCTGCACAATCGTTTTAGTCGCACTTAAAGTAGTGGTCCATGGATTGTGCGGGCTGGTCGTAGCGTGTGTCGGCAATAACCGACGCTGGCACACCGGCGACAATTGCATGTGCTGGTACGGCTTTTAAAACAACGCTCGAGGCGGCAACCATTGCGCCTTCTCCCACCACGATATTGCCGAGGATTTTTGCGCCGGGCCCAATTAAGACGCCTTTGCCAATTTTTGGGTGACGATCGCCGGAGGCCTTTCCCGTGCCGCCAAGAGTGACCGACTGCATGATGGAAACGCTGTCCTCTACTACCGCAGTCTCGCCAATTACTAGTCCGGTAGCGTGATCAATCATCACGCCGCTACCGATTTTTGCTGCGGGGTGGATGTCTACAGCAAAGGTTAGTGAAATACGGTATTGCAACAGCCGCGCGAGTGAATGACTGCCCGCGTGCCACAAATGGTGGGCCACGCGATAGGACTGCAGGGCGAGGAACCCTTTGTAGTATAAAAAGGGCGTCAAGTAGGCGTTGCAGGCGGAGTCTCGGTCGACGGTTGCCTTAATGTCACTGGCGGCAGCGTGAAGAATGCTCGGCTCTGCAAAGGCGCTTGCGGCAACCTCTTGCAGAACAGCTACCGGCACTGCGTTGCTCGCGAGTTTCTGCGCGAGGTAGTGGCTGAGTGCCTGTGCCATTGAGCTGTGGTTGAGGACAGACTCTTGTAGGAAGTTGGCCAACAGCCGTTCATCTTGGGCGGCGGTCAGTGCTTCGGCATAGATATGTTGCCAAATGGCGTCGGGTTGATTGCTAAGTGATGTCATGTCGCCCATTTTGAGTCAGCGCGGGTTTTTATTCCAGCTCGTTCTGGCAATGCACCACACATCGACCCTGTGCACCCCTGCCTCAAGCAATGTGCGCGCGAGCGCCGATGCGCTTGCGCCGGTGGTGACCACATCATCAACAATGGCGATGGTCTGCTGATGGATGTCAGCTGCGGTTTGAGGTCGCAGGTTAAACGCCTGTCTGATCCCCTGCAGCCGCTTGCGTCGATCCAGTAGATGTTGGGCTTGGCCGTGAACCGTGCGGACGGCTATATCTGTGCGAAGATTCAGGGTTTTTTGCGTCAGACGCTGAATATCGGATGTGAGCAGACGTGCAATGATCTGGCTTTGGTTAAAGCTTCGATAGGTGAGTTTTTTCCAGTGCAAGGGCAGCGGTATAACAATACTCGGGTATTCCATCTGCCGGCGCTCATATTCCTCGGTAATGCGCTGCGCGGATAGGGCCGCCAACTGAACTATTTCTGTGGTGTGAGGGTTGTTTTTAAAGCGCGTAATAATTTGGTCTATTGGGGCGTCATAGGCGAACGCGGAAAGGCAGCAGTGGAACGGTGGCGGGCGCTTTTGGCAGTTTGCACAGAGATGGTTGTCTGGCAGCGAGACGCCGCACTGCTGGCATTGATTGCTTAACCAGGGTAAATCGGCGATGCAGTCATGGCAGAGACTGTACTTGCAGTCCGAAATATCGCCGCAGCAAATCGCGCAGCTGCTGGGCAGCGCTTTGCGCAGGGCACCGTTTAGTGTGGGATGGGTGAAAAACCTGTGAATCGCAAACCTCCGTGCTTGCGTGACATCATCCTTGCAGTGACATTAGCCTACCCGTTGCGTGGGGTCTCGGTCATCGTAGTCATCGTCGCTGTCAGTATTGTCCGCCAGGCTGTCGGGTGGTGACTTTTTGGCTTTGCTTTCTTCAAACCCGTAGCGTTCGTTGAGCACGCCGCCTGGGACGCTTGGGGCATAGTCTCTGGGTACTTCAATGTGATGGAGATCAATAATCGGATTGCCCATTGAATCGAGCATGTTAATGTCGTGACCGCTGGCTTTTAACAATTGGCGACCGACTTCTGTGTTGGCGAGTCTTATCGCTCCCGCTGCGAGGTGTTCGTTAAACTCTCTTTGGCTCTGGGTAACATTGCCAGTGAGCTGCGCGGTGGCAACGAAGTGCTCGGTGACTTCTTGCTGATAATTTTTAAGGTCGTCTTGGCTCTGGCGCAATTTCTGCTGGAGTTTGTGCACTGACTTTTCGCTGCTATCTATTTTCCGTGAGAACAGGTGGCCGATACCTGCGCCTATCAGGAAACTGGCAGCTGCGATCAGAAGGGTTGTCAATGTCATCAAAAGGTTGCTCCTATGCTCAAATGTTCAGCGTCTCTTAGTGTCGCCAAAGCGTGTTGCCGAATCAATGATTTTATTTGTTAATTGCGCAACTGCGCCGCTCCTACCAAAGATTGACGGCCTGCACTGCGCGTTTATGGCGCTTGGCGCGGGTGGTCAGCCATTTAGTGGTTGTCTTGCATCGCAGCCATGGTTACAGTTTGTCTTTATCCGTCGACTGCACACTATTCCATGTTAACCCCCAAACAACGCTACCAAAACGATCTCACTCGTCTGGGCTTTACCGCCGATTCGGCGCAAGCGCATGCTGTCGAGTTATTGGACAAATTGTACCATCGACTGGTGCGTCGGTCTGACCTCAAGCGGTCAGGTCTCAGCGGGCTGTTGGCAAGGCTCGCCAAGCCCTCTAAATCTAGTTTGGAGCCGGAGCGCGGCCTGTACCTGTGGGGTGGTGTGGGCAGGGGTAAAACCTTCTTAATGGACAGTTTTTACGAGAGCCTTCCTTTCGAACAAAAGATGCGTGTGCACTTTCACCGCTTTATGCGACGCGTGCACGGGGATCTCGATCGGCTCAAGGGGCAGGTCAACCCGCTCGATAAGGTTGCGGAGTCGATAGCCAGTGAAGCTCGCGTAATTTGCTTCGATGAGTTCTTTGTCAGCGATATCACTGATGCGATGATTTTGGCGCGGCTTTTGGATGGCCTGTTTAAAAGAGGGGTCACCCTCGTCACCACTTCCAATATCGTGCCTGATCTACTCTACCGCGATGGTCTGCAGCGTCAGCGCTTTTTCCCCGCCATTGCGCTCCTCAATCAGCACTGTTTAGTCGTAAATGTTGATGGCGGCACAGATTACCGTCTGCGCGCGCTGGAGCAAGCCGCGCTCTACTACACCCCACTTGGCGATCCGGCAGATCAATCGCTCGAGGCTACGTTTAACAGTTTAGTGGCGGTAGAGGGTGAAATTAGGTGCCATGTTGATTTGTTGATCGAAGGGCGAATAATTCCTGCGCGCAAGGTCGCTGAGGACATAGTATGGTTCGATTTTGAGGCGATCTGCGAGGGCCCGCGAAGCCAAAACGACTATATTGAGGTCGCCAAAGAGTTCCATTCCGTGGTTGTCGCCGGTGTACCGATCTTTTCTGCGGCCAATAATGACGCCGCTCGGCGCTTTATCAATCTTGTTGATGAGTTCTACGATCGCAGCGTGAAATTGATTGTATCCGCCGCCGCGCCTCTGCATCAGCTCTACAGTGGCGGCCGATTAGGCTTCGAATTTCAACGCACGGAGAGCCGTTTATTGGAGATGCAGAGCCGCGAGTATTTGGCCCGTCCGCACCGTCCATGACAGTCTTTGTAAAAAACTTTCAGTTTGCTCAAATGCCCCCTTGTAATGCGTGCTGCCGATCATTACAATTCGCCCCCTTTTTTGGTATCCCGAAAAGTCAGGCAAAATAAAATGAAAACGTTTAGTGCAAAAGCAGAATCAGTTACACGCGATTGGTATATCGTTGACGCCGAGGGCAAAACCCTGGGTCGTTTGGCGGCAGCTGTGGCCACTCGGTTGCGTGGAAAACACAAGCCGGAATATACTCCCCACGTTGATACAGGTGATTATATTGTTATCGTTAACGCCGAAAAAATTGGCGTCACAGGTAACAAGGCAACACAGAAAATTTATTACTCTCACACCGGTTATCCTGGTGGCATCAAAGACATTACCTTTGAAAAGTTGATTGATAAGGCGCCAGAGCGCGTTATTCAGTCTGCGGTAAAGGGCATGTTGCCACGCGGACCTCTCGGCCGTGAGATGTTTAGAAAACTGAAGATCTACGCTGGTACTGAGCATCCTCATACAGCGCAGCAACCCCAAGTTCTAGAACTGTAACGGACAGCGATCATCATGGCAGAAACTCAATATTATGGTACAGGCCGTCGCAAGACAGCAGCCGCTCGTGTTTTCCTGACATCAGGAAAAGGCAACATCACTATCAACGACCGCACTATCGAAGCCTATTTTGGCCGTGAAGTGGCGCGTATGATCGTTCGTCAGCCATTTGAAGTGGTTGACCTGGTCGATCGTTTTGATATGAAAATCACAGTTGATGGCGGTGGTAACTTCGGTCAGGCTGGCGCTATTCGCCACGGTATTGCGCGCGCATTGCTGCAATACGACGAAAACCTTCGCTCACCGCTGCGAAAAGCAGGCTTCTTGACTCGCGATGCGCGTCAGGTTGAACGTAAGAAAGTGGGTCTGCACAAAGCGCGTAAGCGTCCGCAGTTCTCCAAGCGTTAATACAGCATCAAAAAAACAGCCCGACCAACGAGTCGGGCTTTTTTTTGCCTTTAAAAACAACAGCTTACACTATTGCGCTAAAACTCTCTGGTTGCGTAGATAACTGCTTTCCGTTACTATGCAGCGCATTTTTCAATTGCATGCGAATCCGCGTGTTTTAACATCCAAATATTGCTGTTTAGGGAGAACGTCATGACTAGTGACGGTGTCAACCATAGTCGCCGCCGATTTCTTACTGGGGCTACCTGCGTTGTAGGTGGTGCTGGTGTAGTGGGTGCAGCGGTACCCTTCGTTTCATCTTGGCAACCTAGCGCGAAAGCGAAGGCCGCTGGTGCGCCGGTTACGATTAATATTTCCAAGCTTGAAGAAGGCGGCCGTTTGGTTGTCGAGTGGCGTGGGAAACCTGTTTACATCGTGCGTCGATCAAAAGAGACAGTCGCGGCCATCGCGATCATGGACACCTCAATACTCCGAGATGCTGACTCAACGGCTGCGTCTCAGCCTGCCTATGTGACTGGCAGTGCGCGCACGCTGGCAGGGCATGAAGAGATTTTAGTCTTAGTCGGTCTGTGTACCCACCTGGGTTGTGCACCGATGTATCGTCCAGACGTTGGCGCAATGGACCTCGGCGGAGCCTCTTGGATGGGCGGCTTTTTCTGCCCTTGCCACGGTTCAAAGTTTGATCTTTCTGGCCGTGTTTTCGCGGGTGTACCGGCGCCAACCAACCTTGAAATTCCTCCCCATGTTTATGAGTCGGACGACATCATAACAATTGGTATTGATTCGGAGATTGCGTAATGAGTAAAGCAGCTGCTTTTGCCGAGTGGTTAGATTCGCGTATGCCCACGCTCAAGCGCGAGTGGAATCGGCACATGGCCGAGTACTACGCGCCCAAGAACTTCAACTGGTGGTACTACTTTGGCGTTCTGTCGATGGTTGTACTGGTGATTCAGTTGGTCACGGGTATTTGGTTGTTGATGAGCTACCAAGGTTCAGCGGAGCAAGCATTTGCTTCAGTTGAATACATTATGCGCGATGTCGATCTGGGCTGGATAATCCGCTACGCCCACTCTACCGGCGCATCGGCGTTTTTTATCGTGGTCTACATGCACATGTTCCGCGGCTTGATTTATGGTTCCTATAAGGCACCACGCGAGCTGGTGTGGATATTTGGTATGACCATCTATGTTGCCCTCATGGCAGAAGCGTTCCTTGGCTATGTATTGCCATGGGGCCAGATGTCCTACTGGGGCGCGCAGGTTATTATCTCCCTGTTTGGTGCGATTCCGGTTGTCGGCGGTGATATTGTTGAGTGGATTCGCGGTGACTACCTGATCTCAGGCATTACCCTGAATCGCTTTATGTCACTGCACGTCGTGGCCATGCCGATAATCTTGATCGCGCTGGTGGTGATGCACATTATTGCTCTGCACGACGTTGGCTCGAACAACCCCGATGGCGTCAGCATCAAGAAGTACAAAGATGAGAACGGTAATCCTATCGATGGTATTCCGTTCTACCCGTACTTTGTTATTCATGATCTTGTACCAATTGTGGTCTTCCTGTTTGTATTCTGCGCCATTCTGTTCTTTATGCCAGAGATGGGCGGCTACTTCCTTGAGTACGCCAACTTTGAAATTGCTAACTCACTGAAGACACCTGAGCACATTGCACCAGTATGGTATTTCACGCCTTATTACTCGATGCTGCGCGCCGTGCCGGACAAGCTTGGTGGCTTTATTACGATGGCAGCCGCGATTGCGATTCTGTTTGTATTGCCATGGCTTGACCGCAGTCCAGTGAATTCAATGCGCTATAAAGGTGTATTCAGTCGCATTGGTATTTTAGTGTTCGCGGCTTGCTTTATTATCCTCGGATACTTGGGTGTTAAAGCGCCGACAGAATCTCGCACTCTGCTCGCTCAGATCTGTACGATCCTGTATTTCGCGTACTTTATCGGTATGTACTTCTGGACTCGCATGGAGACCACAAAGCCAGTGCCGGACCGCATAACCATGGATGGCGGTATGGGTGTTTGGAAAACCATAGGTGCGTTCCTGTTTGTCGCTCTGATGGTTACCTTGCCGCTGAAAGCGGTGGGTGCCGAAGGTAAAGACTGCGGCACGATCAATTGCGACGCCTTTGAAGCGGATTTAACAGACCATGCGTCATTGCAAAATGGTGCAAAGCTTGCGGTTAACTACTGCATGGGCTGTCACTCATTCAAGTACTCGCGCTGGGAGCGTGTGGCCAATGACCTCGGTATTCCCAATCAAATGATGCTAGACAATATGGTCTTCAGCGGTCAGAAAATTGGCGACCTGATGAAGATTGCTATGCCGGAAGAGGGCGCTAAAGAGTGGTTTGGTGCTGTTCCTCCGGACTTGACCTTGGTCGCTCGTGCACGCTCGCCAGAGTGGGTCTATACCTATCTGCGCAACTTTTATGTCGATCCAACTCGCCCGCTGGGTGTGAACAACAAAGTCTTTAAAGACGTAGGTATGCCCCACGCATTGCTTGATCTCCAAGGCTTACCTGAGTGTGCGCCCGGTCCAGTGCTAGCGGCCAACGGCGGCATCAAGCGGGACGTATTGACTGGCGAAGACATTCTTGATGATCCCTGTGGACGCTTCAATATTACCGTCCCCGGCACACTTTCAGCGGAAGAATACGACGTAGCAGTCTATGATTTAGTCAACTTCCTCGAATATGTGGCTGAGCCAATGGCTGAAGAGCGTAAACATATTGGTCGAATGGTGTTGCTGTTCTTATTGTTGCTGTTGGTATTTGTTGTGTTGTTGAACCGCGAATACTGGAAGGGCATCCACTGATAGGATGCTGCAATTAGGACGCTGAAATACTGCGGCAGTAAACGGCAGTATTTGGAATTGAGACAGACCAGAAATACATGGACTGTCTATTTTGGGGCAGTGCAAGCTGCCCCTATTTATTACGTAAAATGAGAGGTACCTGTGCGACGATCTTCGATGACATTGTTTTCTGACCCCATCTGCCAGTACAGCCACAGAGTTCGTATTGTGTTGGCTGAAAAGGGTGTAACCGTAGATATAGAAGATGTTGACGCCGGTGCTGTGACCGAGGAAATTCTTGAAGCGAATCCCTACGGAACCCTGCCGACATTGGTCGATCGTGACTTAGCTCTCTACGAGTCTAAAGTCGTGATGGAATATTTGGATGAGCGCTTTCCGCATCCGCCGCTCCTGCCGGTTTATCCCGTAGCTCGCGCGCAGAGCCGATTATGGATCCACCGTATCGAGAATGATTGGTGTAGCTTGATTGCTCAAATCCTGAAAAGCCCAGAGAGCAAGAAAGCTGAAGATGCGCGCAAAGAGTTCCGCGATTCCCTGCTCAGTGTTGCTAGTATCTTTACCGATATGCCCTATTTTATGAGCGAAGAATTCACCTTGGTTGATTGCTGTATGGCGCCTATTTTGTGGCGTTTACCCGAGCTCGGTATTACCCTGCCCGATAACCGCCAGACCAAGCCGCTTCACGATTACATGACGCGTTTATTTGAGCGCCCTGCATTCCAAGAAAGCCTTACAGACCTTGAGTTAGAGATTCGTCCCTAAGATGACTATGCGCTCTAATCGGCCCTATCTGCTTAGAGCTTTCTTCGATTGGATTGTGGACAGCGATTGCACACCCTATGTGGTGATCGACGCCCACTATCCTGGCGTCGAAGTGCCGCAAAGCCATGTTACCGATGGCCAGATCGTTCTGAATATTGCACCGCGGGCCGTGACTAACTTTTTGCTTGACCGCGAAATACTCGCCTTTTCAACGCGCTTTAGTGGCATGCCAATCGATATCCAAGTGCCTATTTCAGCGGTGATCGGCATTTACAGCCAAGAAAATGGGCAGGGCATGGTGTTTGAACATGAAGCCCCCGATTTAACGCCACCGCCAAGCGGACCAAAGGCCGTTAAAACAAAGTCGCCCGCATCGCCCGCCCCACACCCCAACAGCCCGACCAAACTCAAGCCTTCGCTGCGAGTTGTTAAATAATCTAATACTTAGGAGGAGTTTTCATGTCTCAGCCAATCGCAATTCTTTCTGCGTCACGCACACCTATGGGTGGCATGATGGGTTCACTTGCCGACGTCTCTGCGCCAGAGCTGGGCGCGGTTGCCATTCGCGCGGCGATGGCCCAGTCAGGGCTGGATAACAGTCAAATTGATGAAGTTCTGATGGGCTGTGTACTATCCGCCGGTCTCGGCCAAGCTCCCGCTCGTCAGGCAGCCCTCGCGGCCGGTCTCGCTCAGAGCACCGCCTGTACCACCATTAACAAGGTCTGTGGGTCAGCCATGAAGTCGATCATGATGGCATCCAATGCACTGCGTGCAGGTCAGGCAAGCGCCGTGGTTGCAGGCGGCATGGAAAGCATGAGCCGAGCGCCCTATTTGATACCTCAGGGTCGTCAGGGCTACCGCTTTGGTCACGGCCAATTGCTTGATCATATGCAGTTCGATGGCCTGCAGGATGCGTATCAGGGCGTCGCCATGGGCTTGTTTGCAGAAAAGTGTGCGGGAAAATACACCTTCACGCGCGAAATGCAGGATGCCTACGCGATTGAATCCCTGCGTCGCGCCAACCTGGCCATCGCCAACGGCTGGTTCAGCAATGAAATTGCCCCCGTCACCATCGCCTCACGTCGCGGCGACACCGTCGTTGATACCGATGAGCAGCCGGGCAAAGCCAAGCCAGAGAAAATTCCACAACTCAATCCCGCCTTTGATAAAAACGGCACGGTTACCGCCGCCAATGCCAGCTCGATCTCAGACGGCGCTGCAGCCTTGACCTTGATGATGGCTGACGAGGCTGAGGCGCGAGGCTTGCGCCCAATCGCGTTAATTCACGGTTTTGACCAGAGTGCCCATGAACCCGAGTGGTTTACAACTGCACCAGTGAGCGCGATTAATAAAACTCTGAAGCGTGTTGGTTGGGCTGTTAGTGATGTCGATCTGTGGGAGATTAACGAAGCGTTTGCGGTTGTGGCAATGGCCGCGATGCAAGAGATTGGCATTCCCCATGACAAGCTCAACGTGCACGGTGGTGCCTGCGCTCTGGGTCATCCCATTGGTGCCAGTGGCGCAAGAATCATTGTGACACTGATTCATGCGCTACAGCAGCATGGTGGTAAAAAGGGTATTGCAAGTTTGTGCATTGGCGGCGGCGAAGCCACCGCAATGGCACTGGAACTGGTTTAATCGACGTATTCGAAGACCTTGACCACCTGACGGACACCACTGGACGCGCTGGCGATCTCGGTTGCTTTTTCAGCACTCAGACGGCGGACTTTACCCATCAGGTAAACCACGCTGTCTTCGGTGGTGACGTTGATATCACCAGACTCAACTTCCTTATCAAAGGCCAGCTTAGTTTTGACCTGAGCTGTAATTAAGCTGTCATTCGTGCGCGAAACAATGGAGGTGTTTCCGCGAATGGCCAGCTCGTTATGCACTTGACGGACGCCCGTGTAAGCTCGCGCAGTGTCTCCCGCCAGTGTCTTCATCTCTTGTGAGGGCACCTCGCCAGTCAATAGAACCACACTGTCGTAGACGTGGACATTGATGTGGGAGTCGGCCAAACGCTCATCCGCTTTCTTAATATTCACACCGATAAAGGTATCCATCTTGAGGTCGTTAAGGTCTGAACCGATGGTTGACGCTGTTGGATCTGGATTGATCGGCTCTTTAACGACTGAGCTAACAATCGATGTGCAACCGGACACCAAACAGGCCATCAAGACAAGTGCTGTAATAACACGCATTTATTCACCTCCAAAAATGAAATTTTCGACCAGTGCCGAGATGCACTGAATAACCTGTAGCTGAGACTGTGTTGTCAATGGCCCCGAAAGACCGCCATTGCCAATATGAATATCATTGTAGCTCACCGCGCTGGTTAATAAATCATCATTTTCGCCTGACAATACCACGACGGTCATACCTCGATTTACCGCAGTATTAAATCCATCGATCAGTGCGGCAGCAGAATCTCCAGCGCTAATCAGCACCAGTATATCGCCCCCCTTACCGTGAGCATTGAGTGCCTGACTAAAGCGATCGTCATTGGTATGTTGGGCCGTGATTTGATTAAGGTTGATAACAGGGAAAGCGGGTCGATCGATATGGTAGCCAAACGCGAGATAGTCTGAAAACAGCTGAGCAATTGACGTGCCCGGCCCCGATGCGCAGGTAAAAATAGTGTTACCACCCAGCAGAGCAGAGGCTATTTTTTCGGCACTGATCGCGATCGGTTCTGCGGCAGCCTCACCTGTGGCCATCGTCGCTTCGATCATCGATTGGAATTGGTTAAATACAGATTGATCCATTGCCTTTGCTACACCGCTCTTGTGCTGTTTTTGTGTCGCTGCAGAGAGGCTGCGCGCTCTACTGCAGGATATTTTTCAGCCAGTTTACACGATAGCCCGCGCTAACATCAGCCCCCTTTGTGTCCTTGGCGCCGAGATTGTCACTATCAGTGCGCGACGCTACCGGACTCACAGCAATAGCATCAAACCGAGCGCCGATGCTATCGGTGAGACGAAAGTGCTGCAAATAGGCCTCAGCCGCCGATTGCAAACGCTGGCATTTGGCGGCGGTAATCGACTCTTCCGCACTGCCATAGCGACTACTCTTGCGAAAACGCACTTCCACAAAGACGAGGCAGCGGCCATCTCGCATAATCAGATCAATCTCGCCCCTGCGTGTGCGATAGTTTCGCGCCACCAGCTGAAAGCCCTGCAACAGCAAATAATCCAGCGCAATTTGCTCCGCTGAGTTACCACGGCCAATAGACGTCGGGCCGAGTCCTTTAGAGCTGGGCTTTAAAGTGCCTTGCTTCATTACATTCATCCTTGAATTGAGTGATTACCCTAGCGCCTCAGGGCTGTATCGGCTTCGCTTGACCATTGCTAAATACCGCCCACTGACCTTCGCGCTTAATCACCCCAGCGGAAATTGTCAGCAGACCCGTAGAGCCAAACAGCGGCACCGTATTGGGCCTACTCAACTCCTCAAGCATGCCGTGCAGCATAAAAGCATCGTAGCCAAGGGCGTAGAGTTGTCGGTAGGCTGTCGGCAGGCGCTGGTCTGGCGTGAGTTTTTTTGCCATATAACCTTCCATCGACCACGGCATAGCGCTGAACTCGATGTTGGCGAGATCGCGGTTTAGCTCTGCTTCCTGAGTGCCGCTATATATGTGCGATGTGGCATAGACCGGCAAATCACCAGCGTAGAGAAAGTCCAAAGCAGGCTTTATCTGCCGCACTTTTTCCGAATAGCCCAGCACTACAACAAAATCGATATCCTGCCGTCGGCGCGGGGTATAGGACAAATTGCGATTGACGTAGCGACGCAATTCAAGCCCGCGCTGCTCGCTGAGATCAATCTCCAGAGGCGCCTTGAGAAGACTGGTGAAATCATTGGTTGACTGGCCATAGCTGACGGCATTGGTAATCACGCCCCCTTTATCTTGCCAGTAGCGAACAAAATGGGCACTCGCGCGCTCGCCCCAGCCATTGTTCGGGGAAATAATCAGCGCATTGACTTTCCCTTGCTGCCACGCCCGGTCAGCGATTTGCTCCACCTCATCCAATGCGGAAAGGCCAAACTGAAATAGATTGGCAGGGGGATTATCAAGGGCTTTATCGATGCGGTTTAGAGTAATCGTCGGCACGCTCAGCGTCGGCAATAACAGCAGCTCCTCCACCTGCGACTGCCGCATGGGGCCGATGACTCTCTGTGCCCCGCGCTCGATGGCGCTGTTGTAGACGTCTTCGATGGGGCGCGAAGAGGTATCCAAGATATCGACGTGAGGCACCGCGCTGCCACGCGCCATGCTTTCGTAATAGGCGCTCATAAAACCGTTGAGCAGAGTTTCGCTCGGAATAGCGTATTCATTTTGCAGCGGAAGCAGCAGGGCAACAGTTTCAACGGTGGTGTCACGCGCTTTTCTTTTCAGAGCAGAGGGCGTAACAATCGCCGCGGGATGCTGCGGCCAGCGCTGTTTCCACACATTAAATAGACGCTCTTGAGCCATGCGGTCACCCTGTTGGTAGCGCATGGTGACGGCTAATTCGCGCCACCCAGACAGAACATCTTTGGCGCCGAGTTTAGCTTTTTGCAGCTTGTAAAAGGGCAGCTCGTTGAGTTGACGCCAAATTTTATTGTGGATCAGAGCGATAGACTTCTGTTCTGTCGGTTTTGTCAGACTAAACAGCTCGGCCAGAGCGACAGACTGCGCAATGCTCTGCTCTACGTTGCCCTCAGCGTAGTAGAGATCACTTTCAAGGCTCAGCAGGCGCTGGGAAAAATTGGCGCTCAGATTGTTGCGCGCAGCGTTAAAGCGCGGCTGCTTTAAGCGCTGGTGTGCTGCCGCCAGCTGGTGAGTGGTGAGATCCAGCTCGACGCCGAGAAGAATGTACTCACTGTAAAAGTCATCAGAGAGATTGTCAGGATTGATCAGCTGCAAGGTTTCAAGGCTCTGAGTGACATCTCCGCCCTGAGCAAAGAGCAGGGCAGCATCTAACAGCAGTGAATCGCGGGTAGTAACACCCGGCATCAGAGCGCGGTCAGCCGTGCGTTCAGCTTGGCGCAGCAGCGAGGGATCCGACTCTTGAGTTTGCGCACCGGAGGTCATGCGCGGCACGGCCGATTGTTGCGTAGTTGTTGGCGCACAGCCCCCGATAAAGGCTAAGATGCATCCTGCATAAATTATCGAGAGAAACAGTCTTTTAGTCATGAATTCAAATCAATCCGGTACGTTATATATTGTCGCCACACCCATTGGTAATCTGGGTGATATGGTACCTCGCGCCATCGAGACGCTTCAATCAGTTAGCGCCATTGCCTGTGAGGATACCCGCCACAGCAAAAAATTGCTGGATCATTTTCGCATTGATAAACCGTTAGTGGCGTATCACGATCACAGTGACAAGACTAGCAGCTACAAAATTCTTAAGCGACTCGCTTCTGGGCAAGATATTGCATTAATTTCCGATGCGGGTACACCGCTGATTTCTGACCCCGGTTATCGTCTTGTGCTCGCGGCCCGTGAGCAGGGCTTTGCTGTCGTACCCATCCCTGGCGCCTGCGCCGCCATAGCAGCGCTCAGCGTGGCAGGCTTACCCACCGACAAATTTCGTTTTATCGGATTTTTACCGGCAAAGAGCAGTCAGCGCATCAAGAGTTTTGAACAACTCAAAGGCGTTGATGAGACCATGGTGTTCTACGAGGCGCCACACCGTATTTTGGAGTGCCTCAAAGACGCGATAGCGGTTTTTGGCGGAGCGCATATTGGCTTTATTGCGCGAGAAATCACCAAAACCTTTGAAACCTATTTGTATGGCACCTTGGCAGAGTTACTCGTGAAGGTTGAAACCGACAGTAATCAGCAGCGCGGAGAGATTGTATTGGTGCTCGGCGCGAGCGAGATCACCACAACGGCAACCTCAGTGGATGACGAGCGGCTGTTGCGGCTGCTGCTCACAGAGTTGCCGGCCGCGAAGGCAGCGGCGCTGGCGGCCAAAATCACCGGTGGTGACAAAAAGCAGTTCTATCAAATGGCGCTGGCTCAGAAAGGATAGTGACCTTGGCGAGAGAGTATTCCTCTCGCCAATGCCGCTGTTGAGTTACTTGCGTTGATGGATATCGGCAACCGTCAGTGCTGTCATATTGAAAATACCGCGCGATGATACCGACGGAATAACAACATGCGCAGGTTTTGCCAGCCCCGTAATAAACGGACCGATCAGCAGCGCGTCAGTCAGCGAGCGAATCAATCCCATGGCAATATTCGCCGCATCGAGGTTGGGCATTACCAAGACATTGGCCCGGCCCGACAGATTAGCCTGAGGATAAATAGTCTTGCGCAGTGCAGGATTAAGGGCGCTCAACACATGCATCTCACCATCTATTTGCACCGTCTTGTGCCGTTCGCGCAAAATTTCTGCCGCCTGACGTACTTTTTTCGCGGACGGCGCATTGGACGTGCCAAAGTTTGAATGGGACAACAGGGCGACTTTGGGTTCAATGCCAAAGCGTGCGACCAAGTCCATACAGGCTTCCGTAATGGTGGCGAGCTCCTCCGCCGTCGGATCAATATTCATGGCAGTGTCTGCCAAAAACAGCGGGCCATCGTCCATTAAGAGAACCGCTGACGTCGACACGAGTTGATCTTTTTTCTCCGAACCGAGCAACTGCATAATTTCTCGCAGATGGAAGTCAAAGCGCCCAACCTTGCCACAAATTAATCCGCCTGCTTCACCCATCGCAACCATGACCGCAGCAATCGCAGTGTTGTCATCGCGCATTATTTTTCTCGCCGCTGCAACAGACACGCCACTGCGGCCCACTTTGGCATGGTAAAACGCGGCATAGGCTTCATGCTTTTCGTTGTCGGCGGGGATGTAGACTTCCACGTCCACATCGAGGTCGATACGCAAACCAAGACGCTCAATGCCGGCTTCGATTTTGTGGCGCCGGCCGATCAAAATCGGTTTGGCAATCTTTTCGTCAATCACCGCCTGCACAGCCATTAACACATCGTCATTTTCACCCTCGGCGTAGACTATTTTTGCCGGTGACTTTTTCGCCACTTCAATAATCGGCTGCATAAACAGTCCCGCTTGATTGACAAACTCATGCAGGGTTTGGCGATAGGCTTCGAAATCTTCGATCGGTCGCGTGGCCACACCGCTGGCCATCGCCGCTTTAACCACAGCCATTGGCACGTCTTCGATTAGACGGGGGTCAAAGGGTTTTGGAATAAGGTAGTCGCGACCGAAACGCAGTTTCTCGCCCACATAGGCCGCTGCCACCACATCGGAGGTTTCCTTTAGCGCGAGGTCAGCGATCGCCTTCACGGCGGCCATTTTCATCTCTTCGTTAATAGTCGACGCACCGCAGTCTAATGCGCCGCGGAAAATAAACGGAAAGCAGAGAACATTATTCACTTGGTTAGGGTAGTCAGAGCGACCCGTGGCCAGAATTGCATCTGGCCGTGCTGCCATTGCCTCCTCCGGCATGATCTCGGGAATCGGATTCGACATCGCCAAAATAATCGGCTTTTCGCCCATCTTCTTCAGCATTTCGCCGTTTAAAACGCCAGGGCCAGACAGACCCATAAACAGATCGGCACCCTCAATCGCATCTTCAATGGTGCGATCACTGGTCTCCACAGCGTACGCTTCCTTCCACGGGTTCATACCCTCGGTGCGGCCGGCATAGATAACGCCAGTGCGATCGATCATGCGCACATTTTTCTTTTGCAGCCCCATGCTCACCAGCAGATCGACACAGGCGATACTCGCCGCGCCTGCGCCAGAGACCACCAGTTTTACATCTTCAAACTTTTTGTCGACGATACGCAGTCCGTTGTAAATTGCAGCGGCAGCAACAATTGCCGTACCGTGTTGGTCGTCATGGAAAACGGGGATTTTCATGCGCTCGCGGAGCTTTTTCTCCACCATAAAACATTCCGGCGCTTTAATGTCCTCAAGATTAATCCCGCCAAAGGTAGGCTCGAGAGAAGCAATAATATCGACCAGCTTGTCCACATCGGTTTCATCAATCTCAAGATCGAACACGTCGATATTGGCAAACTTTTTAAACAGAACAGCCTTACCCTCCATCACCGGCTTTGCGGCCAGAGGCCCAATATTGCCCAGACCGAGTACCGCAGTACCGTTGGTAATTACCGCAACCAGGTTACCGCGCGCGGTCACTTCGGCTGCAGCGGTTGGGCGCTCTTCGATTAGCTGACAGGCGTAGGCGACGCCCGGTGAGTAGGCTAGAGAAAGATCGCGCTTGTTCGCCAGGGGCGTTGTTGGACGAATTTCAAGTTTTCCCGGACGGGGATGGGTGTGATATTTCAGCGCGCTTTCTTTGAATGAGTCGGTCATGCGAGAGATTTTCCTGTAATGTAAGACGGGCAGGCGGGGTCAGTGCAAATGAGCACGCATTTTAACGTGCATAATCCTGAAATAGCTACGCGCAAACAGACAGTGCTTGTAATAGCGGGGATGTATTGAAAGAATACCGCAGCAATTTAATTGGGAGTCACCTATTGCACATCCACCGTCATGTCAGGCCCTCACGCCTTTTTTTCTATCTTAGCCTGCTTGTCTCGCTGATTATTTGGCCTCTTGGCAGCCTGGCCCAAACGGAAAGTGCGCGGTCACTTTTTTCCGACAACAAAGCCAGTATTTTACAGATACGCATTATTGATATTACCTCCGGCAGCAAGAGTGCCATTGGCTCGGGTTTTGTCATTGAGAGCGATGGACTTATTGCCACGAATTATCACGTTGTGCAGCTGGCCGCGAGCGAACCCGGACAATACAGAATTGAATATAGCGCTGCCGATGACAGCACCGGCGATTTGCAGCTGGTTGATGTCGATGTAGTCAACGACCTAGCACTGCTGCAAACCCAAGATACCATGCCATCACCGCTGCCCTTGGCGATGGTTGAACCTGATATGGGTTCACCCTTGTTCGCTCTAGGCAATCCGCTGGATCTTGGCCTGACCGTGGTTCCCGGCACCTACAATGGCGTCAATCAGACCAGCTACCATCCCCGCGTACATTTCACAGGCTCCCTCAATGCCGGTATGAGTGGTGGCCCGACACTGAGCGAAACTGGGGAGGTTGTCGGAATCAATGTTTCCACCGCGGGCAATCAAGTCAGCTTTCTCGTGCCGGTGAAGGCGCTGCACAACCTGCGTGCCGAGCATCGCGCCAGAGGGCAAGGGGTAAGTGATTTCACGCAGCGTATCGGCGAGCAGCTAAAAGCCGATCAGGCAGACAAGTTCTCCCGCCTTTTCGCCCTTGAGTGGCCGACCATGTCACTGGGCAGCGCCCAAGTGATTGCCGAAATAGTGCCCTTCGCGAAATGTTGGGGTGGCTCAAATAGCGCATCCGAGAAAGCACAGTTTCGCAGTGCCGACCGCACCTGTCGAAGCGAGGACAATATCTATCTCAGCGGCGGCTTTAACACCGGCGTCATGGAGTATCAGTTTTTTTGGCTCGAAGCGGACAAGCTCAATCCAATGCAGTTTTATGCCTACTATGAGCGACTATTTGGTGACTTTGCGCCTGGCAATAAAGGCAGTGAAGAGGACCTGGGTGAGTATCGTTGCGATAGCCAATTCCTCGCCCTTGCCGAGAATCGCAACAGTGATAGCCGCAAAAGCAAAAACATCTTCTGTGTTCGCGCCTACAAAGACTTTCCCGACCTCTACGACGTCCTGTTTTTACACGGCACCGTCGATGCGTCGCGCGCAGCGTTTATCAGCCATTTCACCCTTGCCGGAGTGAGTCAGGACAACGCTAAACGCTTTGTGCAGCGATTTTTGGGAGTTGCCAAATGGCCGTCATAATTGAAGTGTTGGGATGGGGCGGCAAACGAAAGCAATTTTACCGTTTGGACGGGCCATCGATAGCCATTGGCCGCAGCTATCAAAATGACGTGGTGCTGGGAGATGCCCATGTTTCCGCCAATCATCTGCGCCTAGACCTTGTCAACGATGGCTGGCAAGTGACTGACCTGCAAAGCCTCAACGGCGTTGAAATTCTCAAGCCAGGTCATCTCGAGGCCACCGCTAACCCGTCTACTGAGGTGATTATTGGCAGCGGTGCGGAAATTAAAATTGGCCGCACCCGCTTGCGCATCGTCAACGAGCATCAGCCCGTTGATGAAGCCAAACGCCTGCATCGGCTAGAGGCAGGGCTCAACGGATTAAACCGCTGGTCGGTTTGGTTGCCAATCGCCATCTTAGCCATCAGCGTCGATATTCTCTCCCTCTATCTCAGCAGTTTCGTTGAGTGGCAGTGGAAGAACATCGTCATGCCAGTCCTGCTAAGTCAGGCGATACTGATGCTCGTGGCCGGTGTTTTCGGCATTCTAGGACGATTTTTGCGGGAAGAGAGCCACTTCTTAGGTCATTACAGCTTGCTATTAATTGCCGGCGCACTGTTTTCCGTCGGAGAGGCCCTCTTCAATGTGGCAGGTTACAATTTTAACGCCCCCATTTTTGACGTCTTCGTGATTCCGCTGTTCGGACTGCTCCTGCTGGGACTTCTGCTATCAGCAATGCTAGCGCTGGCATCCAATCTACTGCCGCGCCAGCGCTGGTCAACCTCTCTAGGTTTTGTGATCTTGCTATTAGTTGTTAGTATGGCTTCGCGATTGGCCGATTGGGGAGAGTTTTCAGCCTATCCAGATTATTTTTCGGGGCTTGAAGTTCCCTCGTTACATTTCACCGACGGCGCGAGCCTCGATGACTACACAGGCAGTCTCGACGATCTCTTTACTGAGGCCGATCGCACCATGGAAGATCAAAAAGTACGCACTAAAAAAAATAATTAATCTCTGACGCGACCCACCGTCGCACTATGATCAAGGGGTATGGATCTTGGAAGCACTTGTAAGTTATCTGAATAGCATTATCTGGAGCTCGGCACTCATTTATCTGTGCCTCGGCACCGGCCTCTATTTCTCTCTGCGCACACGCTTTTTGCAGCTGCGGCATTTTCGCCACATGATCAAACTCATGTTTGAAGGGCGCAGTTCAGACGCTGGCGTATCGTCTTTTCAGGCTCTCGCCATCTCCCTTTCAGGCCGTGTTGGCACAGGCAATATTGCCGGCGTTGCCACAGCCATCGCCATTGGCGGGCCCGGTGCGGTGTTTTGGATGTGGACAGTAGCCTTCTTCGGCGCATCAACCGCCTACGTTGAAGCGACACTCGCGCAGATTTACAAAGAAAAAGATGACAACGGCAACTACCGAGGTGGTCCCGCCTACTACATCGAAAAAGCCATGAAACAAAAATGGTACGCGTGGACGTTCGCCGTCGCGACAATCGTCGCCATGGGCTTTTGTCTCCCCGGTATTCAATCAAACAGCATTGTCGCTGCCGTGGAAACTGCTTGGAGCGTGCCCGCCAAATTCACCGCAGGCTTTTTGGCGATTGGTCTAGCCCTGATTATTATCGGCGGCGTAAAGCGCATTGCCCACTTTGCCCAGGTTGCAGTGCCGCTGATGGCGCTGGGCTATATCGCCATCTCACTGGTGGTTGTGGTGATCAATATCGACATGGTGCCAGCCGTCTTCAAATTGATTGTCAGCAGTGCCTTTGGCCTCGACGCAGGTTATGGCGCCATTATTGGTCTGGCAGTGCAGTGGGGCGTTAAGCGCGGTGTTTACTCCAACGAAGCTGGACAGGGCAGTGGCCCGCACCCAGCGGCTGCGGCAGAAGTATCCCATCCGGTAAAGCAGGGACTGGTTCAGGCCTTTTCGGTGTATATCGATACACTGCTTATTTGTTCTGCCACCGCCTTCATGATCTTGCTCACCGGTATGTACAACGTCGAAAACGCAGACGGAGGCTTCCTCTATGAGGGAATGCCCAACGCTGCAGCAGGGCCAGCCTATGTGCAGGCAGCCTTCGACACCATTTTACCCGGCTTTGGCAGCAGTATTTTGGCCATCGCACTGCTGTTTTTTGCCTTTACCACCATCGTTGCTTACTACTACATTGCCGAGACCAATGTGATGTACATCAACCGCAAAGTGCATCGCCCATGGTTAGCCAATTTACTCAAATTGCTGGTATTGACCTCCGTTGTTTACGGCGGCATCAAAAGCGCTGATTTAGCCTGGGCATTGGGTGATGTCGGTGTAGGCATAATGGCCTGGCTCAATATTGTGGCAATTATTATTCTGCAAAAGCCAGCGATGTTGGCACTGAAAGATTACGAATCACAATTAGACGACGGGTTAGATCCAGTCTTTGATCCAGTTAAAGCGGGAATTGAAAACGCCGATTTTTGGGTTAAGAAGTAACGCGTAAAACGGTTGTAGCACCTCTCAACAAGCGCCTGTTCAGAAGCGCCTCTTCAGACTGTCTGGAGAGGCGTTTTTTTTATGGCTGCAGGTTTCAGCCCGGCCAGCCACCAAGGGTTTTCCAGCGATTGACAATCTTGCAGAACAGTTCAGCGGTTTTGATCGCATCATACAGCGCACTGTGCGCGTCGCGATTATCAAAGTCTAACTCAGCCGCCATGCAAGCCTTAGCCAGAACCGTTTGCCCATAGGCGAGCCCCGCCAGTGTCGACGTGTCAAAGCAGGAAAAGGGGTGGAAAGGATTGCGTTTGATCTGATTGCGATTGACCGCAGCGTTAACAAAACCCAAATCAAAATGCGCGTTGTGAGCCACCATCACCGCACGAGTGCAGCCCGTAGCGCTAATTTCCTGACGGATCGGACGAAATATATCCCGCAGCGCCTCGCCTTCATCTTCCGGCATACGGTCGGGATCGTAGATATCGATACCCGTAAAGTCGAGAGCGGCGCGTTCAACTACAGCCCCCGGAAACGGATCGATATTTTTACTGTAACTCTCTTTGATTTGCAGGTGACCCTGCGCATCCATCTCTAAAACAACCGCAGCCATTTCCAGCAGCGCGTCGGTGCGAGAATTAAAACCACCTGTTTCAACGTCGACCACCACCGGTAGAAATCCGCGAAACCGCTGACCTATTTCACCTGTGGGTAAATTGTTATCACTCTCGACGTCAGAAGAAGGGTTCATGAGTCAGTCATTTTCCAGTTGAGGGTCGATCCTGCGCCGAGAGGAACGAGCTGCGTATCCTCAAACGGAATAGTGGCTGGCAATTGCCAAGGTTCTCGCACCAGCGTAATCGTGCTGGTATTGCGCGGAAGGCCGTAAAAATCAGCGCCATTAAAACTTGCAAAGGCCTCAAGCTTGTCCAGAGCGCCCGCATCATCGAACGTCTGAGCGTATAGCTCAATAGCCGCATGGTGGCTAAAACAACCGGCACAGCCACAGGCACTCTCTTTTTTATTCTGCGCGTGGGGCGCCGAGTCGGTGCCAAGAAAGAACTTTGGGTTACCGCTCGTTGCCGCCGCAATAAGCGCCTGTTGGTGAATATTGCGCTTCAAAATAGGCAGACAAAACAAGTGCGGGCGAATACCCCCAACCAGCATATGGTTGCGATTGTAGAGCAAATGCTGCGGTGTAATGGTTGCGGCGATATAACTGCTCGCAGCAGCGACATAGTCCGCCGCCTGCTTCGTTGTAATATGCTCCAAAACAATTTTTAAACGCGGAAACTGCTCGGCCAGCCAGATCAGGTGGCGCTCAATAAACACCGCTTCGCGATCAAAAATATCAATCTCAGCCGCCGTCACCTCACCGTGCAGCTGCAGTACCATACCAACCTCTTGCATAGTCTCCAGCACCGCAGAAATATTCTTCAAATCGGTCACGCCAGAGTCAGAGTTAGTAGTTGCCCCCGCGGGATAGTATTTGCAGCCATGAATAAATCCACAGGCCTTTGCCGCACGAATTTCATCGCAAGTCGTGTTGTCGGTGAGATACAAAACCATCAACGGCTGCCAAGACGAACCCGCCGGACGCTGCGCCAAAATGCGCTCGCGATAAGCGGACGCCTGCGCAACAGTCGTTGCCGGCGGCAGAAGATTCGGCATAATGATGCCGCGACCAAAACCCCGCGTCGCAGCGGGCACTGTCGATGCTAACGTCGCGTTGTCGCGAAGATGAAGATGCCAGTCGTCGGGTTGGGTGAGCGTTATACGATTCATTGTAATGATGTCCACAGATTGCAGCATGAATGCTACCGGAAACAGTGGCGCCATAATAGGTTTTGTGGAAAAGTAAGCGAAAACAAATGAGCAGACCATGAATATAACGCTACTAACCAACCGCGACCTAGCGAGCCACGTAGCACTAAGTCAGCTTATTCACATCCTCAGCGACCACAGATTGACTATTTTTCTCTCCGAAAAAGTAGGCGGCAATCAACAGTTACCCCAGCCATTGATAGACCTTGCCACCGTCGAGCGCGCGCAACTGGCAGACGGACGCCCCACGTTTGAAATGCTCGCACAACAAGCAGGCTGCACACTGCAGGGATTCACCGACCTCGGCAACAACGTCAACAGTCCCGCCGGTATCGCACGCATACAAGCGAGCCAGCCAGACCTAATTATCTCAGTGCGCTTTGGATTAATCATTCGACAAGACGTAATCGCCATACCCAAGCACGGTGTTATTAACCTGCATTCGGGCGTGTTGCCTGATTATCGGGGCGTGATGGCAACCTTTAGAGCCATGCTCAATCAAGAACCCGAGATCGGGTCAACCCTCCACTATATTCAAGACAGCGGGATAGATACCGGCGATATTATTTCAATCGCCTCCATACCCCTCGCCCGCGACAAATCCTACCTCGCCAACGTACTCAGCTTATACACCGGCGGCTGCCAGCAAATTCAACACGCCGTCGCCGCCATCAGTGCCGGACAGCCACTGCCCGCGCAGCCGCAGCAAGGCCCCGCCGGCTACTACAGCTTCCCCACCAGCAGCGACCTAGCGCAATTCGCCTCCCTCGGCCATCGCCTCTATGACCTCGCAGACGGCTCAGCCCAACCTCTCCCCATAACGTCTTAAGCCTGCAAGAACAGTTAGCACCTCACAAATCGTCACACCTCCACCACCGCTTTTAAGCCGCTAATGCGCAAAAAGAGTCCACGCGCTTTTCCGGCGATATTTTTTCTCTGTGCTACCTTTATTAATACCTGCGAACCAAATAACCGAAGCGCTCATGTCGAAAATATTACAGGCCTTTCAAGAGCACGAAAAATCCATTAAGCGAATCTTCGCCCGCTACTGCCGTCGTGCAGAAGACATCGAAGATTACACCCAAGAAACGTTTCTCAAAGCCTTTGCCGCAGAAACCAAAACCGACATCCAAAATCCAAAAGCCTTTTTATTGCGCGTTGCACAAAATCTCGCCTTCAGTGAAATTAAACGAAAAGTGAACACCAACACAGATCACTATGAGGATTCTGGGGGTGAGGAAGTCTTACAGGATGAGCGTCAAGTTTCCATCGAAAACCAAATTGACGGCCAGCGCAAACTTGTCGTGGCAGCAAAAGTGATTGCCAGCTTACCGCCAGACTACCGACGCGCACTGCTCATGCGGAAAATGGAAAAACTGAAATTTAAACAAATAGCCACAAGGTTGAACGTCTCACTAAGCACCGTAGAAAAGCGCGTCGCCGCCGCGCTTGTCATGTGCAACAGCCTGCTGCGAGAACAGGGCTACGACCCTGAAGAGTTTGGCTCCGTGCTCAACCTGCCCGAGCCAACCAGCGAGCGACAACCGACTGAGCGAAAAAAGGAAGAGACCACTGAGAGTGAACAGTCATGACCACCGACAGTATTATTAGCTTTCCTGACATCAAAGAAATCGAATCGCAAGCAGCCCTGTGGGTTATGCGCGCCGATGAAAATGGCCTATCCGCCGCGCAAAAGAGCGAGTTTCAAGCCTGGCTCAACAGTGGCGAACAACATCGTGAAGCCTACGCCCGCCTCGCCGCCTTATGGGGTGGCCTCGATATTCTCGAAGAACTCAACGACCACGCCGCAACCGACAGCCACCAGCGCCCCCAAAAGCCAGCCATCGCCGCGCGATGGGCAGGCCTAAAAGCACTTGCCGGCACCCTGTTTGCAACACCCAAATTTATAACCGCAGCCGCCTCCATAGCCCTTGTCGGAATACTCGGCCTAACCTATCAGCTCATCAACAGTAGCGCGCAACTGCACCAAGGCACCTACACAACCGCCCTCGGAGAACGAAAAACCATACAACTGCCCGATGGCTCCGCCGTGCAACTCAACACCAACAGCCAAATAGACGTGTCCTACAGCAAAACCCAGCGCAAAATAGTCCTCAAATACGGCGAAGGCTATTTCGACGTCGCCCCCAACAAACAAAAACCCTTTGCAGTCTATGCCGGTAATGGCATCGTCACCGCCGTCGGCACCGCGTTCAGCGTCTTCCTGCGCGACGAAAAAATTGATGTCATGGTCGAAGAGGGCACCGTCGCACTCTCCTCCACACGCGCCTCCACAGGTGCAGCCACACGCACCCTCACCGAGCAAGGCACAACCCCGCAGCCAGCAGCGCTGCTTGGCACCGTCAGCGCCGGGCAAAACGTCATCTTCGAAGAGACAGTCGAGCGCGTCGACCTAATTGCCCCCGACACCGTGCAACGCAAACTATCCTGGCGCGAAGGCAGGCTCGCCTTTGCCGGCGAACCCCTGTCCGCCGTGGTTGACAGCATCAGCCGCTACACCGACATCAGCATCGACATCGAAGACAGCGACCTTCGTCAATTACCGATTGCCGGCAGCTTTAACGTAGGAGAAGTAGACGCCATGTTTGAAGCATTACAAATTATGATCAATGTGCGTATCGAACGCATCGACTCAAAGCGCGTGCGCATATCCAAGATCTAACCATCTTTTCAGTACTCGCCCAACGGCAGCAGTCACCTGCAGAGGTCAGTACACATTATTTTTGTCTACCAAGGGGTTATTTATGGGTTTTCCAATCTTAGAAGTCTTTATGCATAAGATCGGTAGGCAAGACTGAAATCCTATGTTGAGCACCGAGTCTAGTTTGTGGAGAGTGTTTTGTATAAAGCGAATTAAGTTTGCCCTGTGCATAGTTGTCGCACTCGGCATGATCGCACTAAATGCAAACGCACTTGACCCCCAAGCGCGATATCACTTTCGTATCGAGCAGGGAACGCTAGGAACAGCAATGGATGCTTTCGTCAAACTCACCAACGTCCAACTGCTGTACCCCCACGAACTAGCTCACATGACCGGCGTAAATCCAGTCAACGGTGTGCATACGATTAACGAAGCCCTCGGCATATTACTGCGAGGCACAGACTTCTCTGGCGATCTTACAGATGGTGGCGTGATTGTTATTTCACTTCGCCAAAATACTTTACTGAAAGATCAGGAGAAGACTATGGAACGGGGAAGAAACAATAAAAGAACTTTACTGGCAACACTCATTGCGTTTTTTGCAACTGGGGCGGTTACTCAGGGTGTGATGGCGCAGGATGTTAATAACGATGGACAGACTGCTAAAAAGCAAAATCAGATTGATGAAATTATTGTAACGGCGCAAAAGCGTGAGGAAAGATTGATTGATGTGCCGATGAGTATTTCGGTGGCGGTGTGGTCGCCGGAGCTTGACCTTTCGGGAAATTCCTATGTGGGGACGGCGGCATTGGCCTATCTCACTTCGTTGACTCGAAGCTCTATTTTTTAACGCTGGGTTTAGCCGCTGTTGATGGTTGGGTGCGGATTTACTCGGCCGGTTTTTCGTTAAACTATGAATCCCCACGCTGCTTGGGGTAAAATCCCGCCCTCTTGTTAACCAGTGAAGGTAATAGCAACGTGTCAAATATTAACAAAGTAGTCTTAGCCTATTCAGGCGGTTTGGATACCTCGGTCATTGTGAAATGGCTGCAAGAGGAATATCAATGCGAAGTGGTTACCTTTACGGCTGATATCGGTCAGGGTGAGGAAGTTGAACCTGCGCGGCTTAAAGCACAGGCTTTAGGCGTGAAAGAAATTTATATCGATGATCTGCGCGAAGAGTTTGCGCGGGACTACGTTTTCCCGATGTTTCGTGCCAACACAATCTATGAAGGCGAGTATCTGCTGGGCACGTCGATTGCGCGCCCGCTTATCGCTAAGCGCTTGATTGAAATTGCCAATGAAACGGGTGCTGATGCAATCTCTCATGGTGCGACGGGCAAGGGCAACGACCAGGTGCGTTTCGAGTTGGGTGCCTACGCGTTGAAGCCGGGCATTAAAGTGATTGCGCCGTGGCGTGAGTGGGATCTTAATTCCCGCGACAAGCTGATGGAGTACTGCGAGACACACAATATTCCTGTTGAAATGAAGCGCGGTAAAAAATCGCCGTTCTCAATGGATGCCAATTTGCTGCATATCTCTTACGAGGGTGGCAATTTGGAGGACCCTTGGTCGGAAGCTGAAGACGAAATGTGGCGCTGGACGGTTGACCCGCTGACGGCACCTGATGTGGCAACCTATATTGAAGTGACCTACGAGAAGGGTGATATCGTTGCGATTGATGGTCAGGCGATGTCGCCGGCCACGGTGATCGAGCATTTGAATAAGGTGGCAGGTGCGAACGGTATTGGTCGTTTGGATATTGTTGAAAACCGCTATGTGGGTATGAAGTCGCGCGGATGTTACGAAACGCCTGCGGGCACGGTAATGATGCGCGCTCACCGGGCGATTGAGTCTATCTGTTTGGATCGCGAAGTGGCGCACTTGAAAGATGAGTTGATGCCGCGCTACGCGAACCTGATTTACAACGGTTACTGGTGGTCACCCGAGCGGTTGATGTTGCAAACCGCTATCGATAAGAGCCAAGAGTCTGTGAATGGTGATGTGCGACTTAAACTCTACAAAGGCAATGTTACCGTGGTCGGTCGTCGCTCTGCTGACAGTTTGTTTGATGGCAAGATTGCGACTTTTGACGACGATGCTGGTGCCTACAACCAAGCGGATGCGGAAGGCTTTATTAAGTTAAACGCGCTGCGTTTGCGCATTGCTGCTAACCGCGGCCGTGAGCTTAAGTAATTTTCTGTCGTAGTGGGCGCCTCAGTGATTCTTTGGGAATATCTGGCGGCGCCCGTGTTTGTAGACGGCTAACGCATGTGCACATCGACCTGCGGGAATGGAATCTCCAGACCGTGTTCTCGCAGGCTGTTGTAGATGGCGGTTAGGTAGTGAGACTTTACCAGCCCAGGTCGTTTAACCCACTCGCCCTCAACCCACACTGAGAGAATAAAATCTACGCCTGACGAGGCCAGCTCGGTCAGCATCACATCGGGCATAATATTGTCGCGGTGCAGTGTTAAGGGCACATTTTCAGCGGCTTTTAGCACGGCTTTTCGCACTAGCGCAATATCGCTGCCATAGGCCACGCTGAAACGAATCGAAAAGCGTCGCACGTCGTCATTCAGAGTCCAGTTGTTCACCTGGTTATTAATGAAATCGGAATTTGGCACAAGAATATCGGCGTTATCGACAGTGCGCAGTAGGGTGCTGCGGATATTGATTTCCCTCACTTCGCCGAGCAGACCATTGGGCAGCTCGACAAAATCACCCACGCGCAGAGACTTCTCAAATAAAATAATAATGCCGCAGACAAAGTTATTGACGATAGATTGCAAGCCGAAGCCGATACCCACACCCAGCGCGCCGGCAACAATCAGCAAGCGGTCAAAACTAACCCCCAGCGAGGACAGCGCCAACAATATACCAATGCCGTAGATGACGTATTTGAGTACGCGGTGCACGATATAAAGGTCTTTTTCATTCGCTCGACTGCGTTTGGAGGCAGCAGTAGATGCGCGCACTATAAGACGATAGACGATCATGGCCCCGATGAAATAAGCCATGGCTGAAATAATTTCAATGGTTTCGAGGCTGTAGCTACCAACACTAAACAGCGGCATTGCCAGCCAATTTTGCAGATTTTCCATCATAGCCATTTGTTCCTCTTAAACAGTGCTACTAAGCCAAGAGCAATGGCGCACATTACGCCGACCAAAATATAGTAACCGTTGTGGTGATGTAATTCCGGCATATTGTCGAAATTCATGCCGTACAGGCCCGCGAGAAAGCCCAACGGCACGAAAATGGCGGTCACAACGGTGAGCACACGCATGGTTTCGTTGAGTTTGTGGGATGTCAAAGAAATGTGGCCGTCGATAAGGTCGCCAGCTAAATCGTAATAGAGTGTTGATAGGCTGTTGAGCCGCTCAAATTTTTCATAGACGTCGGTCACGGAATGGATCGCGTCGGTATCTGATTCGTGCTCTTGTTTTAGGTGCGCCAACCGTTGCGA
>ERZ887849.381-NODE-381-length-48169-cov-10.739099_pt1 | contig 48169 bp, 37 predicted proteins | sample MGYA00521267_ERZ887849 | MGnify/ENA primary metagenome ERZ887849 (study PRJEB32303, sample SAMEA104408601) | aquatic metagenome | biome: Brackish water; feature: Pelagic; material: water | place: Baltic Sea | collected 2014-06-06T16:11:00 | depth 2,863 m ... | reverse complement strand
ACAACCCAAGGACTAGCCGCTCGACACGGACCACCACGCACTCGTCATCATGCATACGGCCTCCAAATTTATTGGTGTTCGCCAAATGGATTTTGCAATTGAAACCTACATCAAAGGTAGAGAGTTGTTAAAAGATAAATCTTTGTTTGGGTTTGAGTTAGGCAATGTATATTTACAAGAGAACAAAGCTAAGGAAGCGGTTAGCACCTATCTTTTGCTAATGGACCAAAATCCAATTTACAAAAACTCCGTTCAAAGTGTTTTAACTAATAACATAGACAAGGACAATATCCAAGAAGAATTAGAAACTCAGCTTTACGCTTTGGTGCAGAAAAATACAGCTAAGAAGGAGTATTTAGAATTGCTTATCTGGCTTTTCACTCATCAAGCAGATTATGAACAAGCCTTAATTCAAGCCAAAGCTTTGGACAAAAGAAATCAAGAAGATGGAGGTAGAATCATGCAGCTGGCCGCAAATGCTATAACTGAGAAACAGTATGATGCAGCTATTTCTGCATTTGAATATGTTGAGTCGAAAGATGAAGGTAACCGCTTCTATCAAGCTGCCAAATCGGGCCAAATAGATGCCAGAAAACTAAAAGTAACCCAAACAGTGGATTACTCAAGCGAAGATATTACCACGCTAAAACTTGACTATCAAAACTTCCTTGAAAGCTATGGCAAGACACTAAGCACGGTTAATTCTATGCAAGAGTTGGCCATGTTAGAAGCCTACTATATTCATGACATGCCTGCCGCAATTGATTTGCTTGAAGAGATTTTAGCTATCCCTAGTTTACCTAAGAAAACAAAGAATGAAGTTAAGCTTGATTTGGGCGATTTTTATGTGCTTGATGGAGATGTATGGGAGGCGACACTTCTTTATGCTCAGGTCGATAAAGATGAAAAAGATAGCCCTATTGGAGAAGATGCAAGATTCAGAAATGCCAAATTGTCTTATTACAAAGGAGAGTTTGAATGGGCCCAAGCTCAGCTGGGAATTTTGAAAGGAGCAACAACAGAGTTAATTGCAAACAACGCATTAGAGCTTTCTATATTTATTTTGGATAACTTAGGTTTAGATACGACCACCGCCACCATGCAAATGTTTGCAGATGCGGACTTACTACACCGGCAAAACAAAGATCAAGCTGCATTAGAAAAATTAGATGAGTTGATGCTTAAATACCCTGGTCATACATTAACAGATGACGTGTATTTCAAACAGGCTAAAATTCATCTAGAGTCTCGAAACTATGATAAAGCCACCAATTTATTGGAGCTACTTTTACAAGATTACAGTGAAGACCTATTAGCCGATAATGCACTATATGTTCTGGGAGATATCCACCAAAATTATATTGGCCAGCCAGAAAAAGCCATGGAATACTATAAAAGAATCATTACGGATTACACAGATAGCGTATTGATGGTTGAGGCTAGAAAAAGATTCCGTTTCCTTCGTGGTGATGACGTTTAAACGCTTAACTCTTTAACTTCAAGAACTTGCCCATCCACGAACTAAAAGCTTGCACATTACGAGTTTGAATATAAACTTCTGTGGGTCCCGTTATTTTGGTAACTAAACCTTCTCCAGAACTCAGGCTGTTAATCCAACCTTTACTTGCTTTTTCAATTTTAATCTTTGCATTGTCCGGCCAAGCCACCAAATGGTGATTGTCAATAATGTAATCTTTCCCAGCTTCTATATTTACTTTTACCACAGCGCCAAAACTACTCAAAAAAGCTTTTCCTTCACCACTCACCTTGACTACGAAAAAGCCTTCTCCTGAAAAAAGACCTTTAGCTAAATTTTGCATTTTAGTACTTATTCTCAATCCTTCTTCTCCAGCAAAAAACCCATCCTTTGCCACATTCCAAACCACACCAGATTCTACATCCAATTCAATGATATCGCCTAATATTGTAGGGGCAAGAATCACTTCCCCAGCGCTTTCCTTGGCTTTCAAAGTTTGCACGAACATAGTTTCGCCAGCGAGCATCCTACCAAGTCCTCCCAACAAGCCTCCATCTAGTTTACCCTCAATTTGAATACTCACATCCTTGGCAACCATTGCTCCTGCTTCTGCTTTAATTCCTTCTCCTTTTTCAAGCTGAATTTTAAGCGCAGCAAAAGTTCCATTTTCTATTATTTGAAAATTCATAGTTGTATATTTGGTACCACTATCAAATATAAAGTAAATGACTTGGCATTTATTCTTAAAATAGCATAAGATGAAGGTAAATAATGAAATTGGAACACTACGTAAGGTTGTGGTTCATTACCCAGATGATGGTATAGAAGTAATCACACCAAAGAATGCGTTAAAATTCTTGTATGATGATATTGTGTTTTTACCCTTAATGCGCGAAGAGCATGCTCTTTTCACCCAAGTTCTCAGCCATTTTGTTGGACAAGATAATGTGATTGATACCTTGCAAATGCTTATTGATACCTTGGAAGCAAATCCTAACAATTCTAAGGATAAATTAATCGACTACATTGCTGATTTAGAGAATTTAGAAGATGAAGGAATCGCTATTCTAAAAGCGCTTGAGCCAAAAGATTTAGCCTATACACTGTTCACTGGAATTCTTGCATCAACTGAAGAATCATTGATTCCTCCTTTACCGAACTACGTGTTTACAAGGGATATCGGCGTAGTAGTGAATGATCATATTTTGATTTGCCATGCTTCTAAAAAAGCACGTACAAGAGAATCTATTTTAACCAGATATATCATTTATTATCATTCAGAATTTAAGGCATTTCAAGAAAATAGAGATGCTAAAATTGTTGACATGACTAAAAATGGAGATGAGCATACTTTAGAAGGCGGAGATGTAATGATGCTTGACGAGCAATACCTACTAGTGGGTTGCAGTGAACGTTCAACTCCTGAAGCATTTGGTAGTTTGAAAGAGGAATTGTTTGAAAAAGGAGTGATAGATAATCTAGTGAGAATTGTAATTGCAAAAGATCGTTCTTCTATGCATATTGATACCTTGTTTACTCAAATCAGCAAACATGAGTATGTGATTTACGAAGACACTTTGAGATCTGATATCATTAAAGTAACGAAGTATAGCAAAGATGGAAGTAAACAAGAGTTTTCCACGTTGTACGATTTCTTTATAGACTATGATCCAAAAATGGAATTCATCCTTTGCGGAAATGGAGATGAAACTTTTGGTGCTAGAGAGCAATGGACAGATGGGTGTAATTTAGTATCAGTAAAAGATGGCGTGGCCATTGCTTATGATAGGAATTTCCATACTGCAGTTGCTTTAAAGAATGCTGGTTATCGTGTAATAAACGCAGAAGACTTTTTAAAAGAAGCTCCAGACCCTAAATCTGTAGAAAAAACTATTATATCCATTAAAAGTACCGAGCTTTCTAGAGCTAGGGGTGGACCTCATTGTATGACTTTTCCTATTAGTAGAGGGTAGAAAGTACGGCGCACTGATAATTTAAAAAGCCCCCACTTACCCTAAGGCAAATGATGGCTCCACTGTTAAACAAACTGAGCATACTTTAAGCACTTTCCTCTTTGTTATTATCAAGCCATCTATCTATATTTTTGGCTTCATTTATAGTATCCTCTTTTAACTGCTTTTGATAATGCATTTCAACGAATTCGTCTTCAAGTGCTCCCTCGATCTCTTACTCAATGAAATCTTCGAGTGTTTCATCGAATTCTAAGTCATCTTCCTCGTCAAGGATTATTTCGCAAGTCAAACATTCTAAGCCATTACCTGTCATTAACCAAGTGTTGTTAGCTAATTGCTTTTCTTTGAATTCATCTTGTACCTGTTTACCCATGGACTATCAGGAGTTGAAACCCCTGAACCTGCAGCGGTAGATGATCCAAGCACTACCACTCGAATTGGATTGAGCGAAATGCAAGGATTACTTTGTTGAGCAAACAAGATGGATGAAGAACTCAGCAACAAAAAGAGTATAAAACAATTTAGAATATCATCTAATTTCCTCATTAATTAAGAAATTTAATACGATAAAACAATTACTATAGTTCACTCAAAACTAGGGTTCCATTAGATTCTTTTTCTTTGAGTTCGTTTACTAAATCTAAAGCATCAGGAATAACGTCACTACACAATACAATTAAAGAACCTTTAGTTACATTTCTCACAGCATGCAGAATAGCATCCCTTTCTGAAGGAATAATAGTAGTCTTTTTGTTTGGATCTTGAGCTATAATACCATCATGAAGCATTTTGATAATTTCTTCTTCGGTTTTACCTCTTAAGTTTTTATCCTGACGAATAATTACTTCATCAAACATTTGGGCTGCGATAGCACCCATTTCATTATTATCTTCGTCTCTTCTATCCCCAATTCCAGCAATGATACCCACTTTATGGGTAAACTCTAGGCTATCCGTAAAATCTTTGAGCGCTCTCATACCAGCAGGATTATGTGCATAATCTAAGAGGATACTGAAATCTTTAAAATTAAACATATTCAATCGACCTGGAGTAAGAGTAGGTGAAGGAATAAATGACTCCAAAGCCATTTTCATATCTTCGATACTCATATCTTGAACATGGGCAGCAAGAACAGCAGCAAGAACATTTTGAATCATGAACTTAGCCTTTCCTCCAAAAGTTAGAGGTATATCTTCAGCTCTCATCACACGCATCTTCCACTCTCCTCTACAAATAGTAACATAACCATTTTCATATACAGCACTAATTCCGCCCTTGCGTTGAATGGCTTTTATATGTGGGTTGTTTTCGTCCATAGAAAAAAAAGCCAAATTACATTCAATATTTCTGCGCATTTCATAAACGTATTCATCATCTGCATTAAGTATGGCATACCCATCAGGCAATACCGTTTCAGGAACTACTCCTTTGACTTTTGCCAATTGGTCCATAGTATGAATTCCTTTTAAGCCCAAGTGATCTGCCGCAACATTAGTAACAATACCCACATCGCATTTGCTAAATCCTAATCCAGCTCGTAACAATCCACCTCTTGCACATTCCAATACGGCAAAGTTTACTGTAGGATCTTTAAGCACAAATTCTGCACTTGCTGGACCTGTACAATCACCTTTCATTAATAGTCTATTCTGAATATACACGCCATCAGTAGTCGTATAGCCCACTCTCTTACCAGTCATTTTAGCCATGTGAGCAATTAGTCGAGTTGTGGTCGTTTTGCCATTTGTTCCACTAACCGCTACTATTGGTACCCGTCCTGTTGACCCTTTCGGAAATAGCTTATCTATTACCGGAGCTGCTACATTTCTAGGCAAACCAGATGTTGGTGCTAAATGCATTCTAAACCCAGGGCCCGCATTGACTTCCAAAATAGCCCCTCCAGTTTCTTCCAATGGTTTTGAAATATCTGTAGTCATAATATCGATACCACAAATATCCAAATCAATGATTTTAGAGATTCTCTCAGCCATTGAAATATTAGCTGGATGTACGATGTCCGTAATATCTTCAGCTGTACCACCGGTACTTAAATTGGCTGTATCTTTTAAAATTACTCTTTCCTCTTTTTTTACCACGGTATCTAAAGTATATCCTTTAGCTGCGATAATCGTTTTAGTCAAATCATTAAGCGTAATTTGAGTTAACACATTTTCATGTCCATACCCTCTTCGAGGATCGTTATTCACTTCGTCCACCAATTCCTGAATCGTAGATTTACCGTCACCCACCACATGCGCGGGTGTTCTTATGGCAGCAGCGACCAATTTATGATTGATTACTAATAACCTATAATCTTCTCCAATTATCAGTTTTTCTATAATTACCGCACTAGAAACTTCTTTGGCAGCCTTAAATGCCACTAATGCATCTTCATAATTTTTTACATTCACTGTAATACCTCTACCATGATTCCCATCAACCGGCTTCACCACCAAAGGGTAGCCAACATAAGAACACGAAGATTCTAAGCTACTCTCTCTTCTAATAATCTCACCTCTTGGAACAGGCACTTCAGCTTGCTCTAACAAGTATTTAGTATCTTCTTTATCACAAGCTATTTCCACTCCAATACTACTTGTTTCACTAGTAACAGTAGCCTGAATTCTCTTTTGATTAGCTCCATGCCCTAATTGACAAAGCGAATATTTATTTAAACGAATCCAAGGAATCCCTCTTGCTTGTGCTTCTTGGATGATAGAACCTGTACTTGGTCCTAGGCGCTCCTTTTCTCTTATTTCCCTCATTTCCTGAATGTCAGGCAATAAATCATATTCCTTTCCATCAATCAAAGCTTCACATATTCGGACTGCTGACTCAGCTGCATATCGTCCTACTTTTTCTTCCATATAGGCAAAAACTACATTATAAACTCCCGTCTCTCCATAGTCACGTGTTCTTCCAAAGCCCACATCCATACCGGCAAGGGTTTGTATTTCAAGGGCAATATGTTCTATAATATGTCCCATCCAAGTACCGTCCTTTACTCTTTCAAAAAAGCCGCCAGCGGAACCCACAGAGCAACGATGCTCGTACATAGTTGGGAACATTGCTTCAAGTCTATCTTTAAAACCTTCTATTTTATTAGAAGGTCGTTCCTCCATTTCTTCAAGGTCTAATACCATTACTATTAGCTTGTGTCTTCTAACGGACCAGTAGTTTGGCCCTCTCATTGCATTGATTCCCAAAATTTTCATAGAGTTCCCTTTTAAGTCGTCTAAATATATACAATTTTAGCCTAAAAAAGGCGTATTTTTAGGCTTCAAAAACAATCTATGCAAGAAGCGAAAGGCACATTAATACCTATTGGGGGAAATGAAGACAAAGCACAAGATTCCGATGAGAGATATACACAAGATTTCATTACTGAAGGTATCCTGTATCATGTGGTACGAGAAGCTGGAGGAACTGATGCGAAAATTGTAGTTATTCCCACTGCCTCAAGTATTCCCGTAGAAGTAGGTGAAAATTATCTACAAGCTTTTAAAACTTTAGAATGTACCGATGTAACAGTACTAGATATACGATCTAAAGAAGACGCTGAACTAGCTGAAAGTATTGCCCTGATAAAGGGTGCAGATTGTGTTATGTTTTCTGGTGGAGATCAATCAAAAATCACCGATCGGATTGGTAGCACGACCATTCATAAAATTTTATTGGAGCGTTACAAAAATGAGGAAGGATTTGTCATAGCGGGAACAAGTGCGGGAGCTATGGCGATGGCTGAAGAAATGATAGCCGGAGGAAGCAGTACCGAAGCTTTTGTAAAAGATGCAGTGACTATGTATAAAGGCTTAGGCCTTATTCCCGAATTGATTATTGACACCCATTTTATTCAAAGAGGACGTTTTGGAAGGCAGTCGGAAGCCATAGCTATTCATCCTAATTTAGTTGGAATTGGTTTAGCAGAAGATACTGGGTTAATCATTAAACGAGGTATAGAGTTTATTGTAATTGGATCTGGAATGATTATCGTTTTTGATCCCAAGGAAATCAAACATAATAATCAGAAGATATTGAATAAAGGTACACCGATGACCTTAACGAATATGGTCGTTCACGTACTATCCAATGGTGATCGTTACAATATCGCTACTGGAGAAATCAATATACTCCCTATTGAAGCTCCTTTTGTTTAGGAATTAACTAAAAACAAGAATGGTGTTTTAAGTAAAGTCATACTTGTTATTTCATCTTACTCTTACTCTTACTCTTAATTCTTTACTTTTTGTTTGATGAAAATTAAGCGCAGCGTTCTCATGAAAACCTTAAAAAGCTTCATGCTGAAAAAAGTAACAAAAATTCGAGGCTGTCATTTATAATATAATTTACTTTTTGTAAATTGAAACTTCTTCTCTTCCATCTGAAGACTTACAAGCACGATACATTCCTTCTGTGTTAAAGGGCATACTAATATTGCCTTTGGCATCAACAGCAATTAATCCACCATCTCCATTGATTTCTAGCAATCGATTTTGGACAACTTCCTGACTTGCTTGCTCTAAGTTGAAACCTTTATATTCCATTAAGCATGAAACGTCATAAGCTACAACAGCTCTGATGAAGTATTCACCACTACCCGTGCAAGAAACTGCACAAGTTTTATTATTCGCATAATTACCAGCACCTAGCATTGGACTATCTCCAACTCTACCAAATTTCTTATTCGTCATCCCTCCAGTAGAAGTTGCTGCTGCTATGTTGCCTTTACTATCGCAAGCAACAGCTCCAACGGTTCCAAACTTTGAATCCTTTTTCTTTGCATGATCCAATTGAAAATTATCAGAATCTTTGATTTCCAGCCATTGTTGATGTCTGAATTCATTATAAAAATAAGCTTCGTTCTCCATTGCTAGATTCTCCTGCTTGGCAAACTCCAATGCTCCTTCACCCGCTAGAAAAACATGTTCACTTTTCTCTAAAATTGCTTTAGCTAAGCTGATTGGATTTTTAACTCCTTGAATCAAACTAACAGCCCCTGCATTCCGGTCATGCCCGGTCATTATAGATGCATCCATTTCATGGGAGCCTTTTGCTGTAAATACACTCCCTTTTCCAGCATTAAACAAAGGGCAGTCTTCTAAAACCACCACCGCTTTTTCCACTGCATCTAGCGATGAACCACCCGCTTCTAATATTTCATACCCAGCATGAAGTGCTTCCGCTAAGGCCGATTTATAGGCTGCTTCTTTCTCCGGTGACATAGCCCCTTTTATTAAGGTTCCAGCTCCACCATGTATGGCTAATGAAATTGTTTGCATATACTTTTATGAATTTGAATCGAAGATAAAGGATTTTTATTGAGCAGTTGACTCCGAGTCAAACGCTCAATAAAAATAAAAGCCATCAAGCAAATGCTTGATGGCTTTTATTTAGTGCTGTTAGCAAGCAAACATCAACCTGAGCAGCTTTCGCATGCATCCGGATTATCCAATGAACAAACTGCAGCTGCAATTTTGGTGTCATCAATTTTATCTCCTTTTAAGTATTGACTATCTACAGTAAACTTAATGGCATCTCTTGCTGCTTTCGTTCTCAAGTAGTAAGTACCTGTTTTCAAACCAGCTTTCCAGGCGTAGAAGTGCATTGAAGATAATTTCTTAAAGTTTGCATTCTCCATGAAGATATTCAGACTTTGAGACTGACAAATAAACGCCCCTCTATCTGCACTCATATCAATTACCGCTTTTTGAGAAATCTCCCAAGCCGTTTTATATAGGTCTTTTAAATCTTGTGGTACTTCAGGAATATCTTGTACTGAGCCGTTTCTTGCGATAAGCTTGTACTTCATGTCTTCGTTCCACAATCCATTTGAGATTAAATCTTTTAATAAGTGTTTGTTCACGATTACGAACTCTCCAGACAATACTCTTCTTGAATAGATGTTACTTGTGTATGGTTCGAAGCACTCATTATTTCCAAGAATTTGAGAAGTTGATGCTGTAGGCATTGGTGCAAGCAATAAGCTATTTCTTACTCCGTGCTTCATTACTTCTTTTCTCAACTTATCCCAGTTGTGCATACCACTTGGCTTAATATTCCAAAGATCAAACTGGAATTTACCTTCGCTTAAAGGAGAACCTTTGAACGTTTCATAAGCCCCCTCTTTTATAGCTAAATCTTTAGACGCTGTCATTGCAGCGAAATAAATAGTTTCGAAAATATTCTTGTTTAACATGCGAGCTTCTTCACTTTCAAAAGGAAGTCTAAGCAACATGAAAGCATCAGCTAATCCTTGAACACCAATTCCGATTGGACGGTGACGCATGTTTGATTTTCTTGCTTCAGGTACTGGGTAGTAATTATTATCGATGATTTTATTCAAGTTTAAAGTCACTTGGTAACTCACATCATATAATTTCTTAAAATCGTACTTGCCATCAGCTCCAACATACTTGTTCAAGGCTAAAGAAGCGAGGTTACATACAGCTACTTCATCCGGAGCCGTATATTCCATAATCTCCGTACATAAATTAGAAGATTTGATTGTACCTAGATTTTGTTGATTCGATTTTTTGTTTGCTGCATCTTTGTACAGGATGTATGGCGTTCCTGTTTCAATTTGAGACTCACAGATTGCAAACCACAATTTTTGAGCTTTAACTGTTTTACGTGCTCTTCCTTCTGATTCATACTTTGTGTATAAAGCTTCAAACTCTTCACTATGCGTATCAGCTAAACCAGGAGCTTCGTTTGGACAGAATAAACTCCAATCACCATCGTCCATAACTCTTTGCATAAACAAATCTGGGATCCAAAGTGCATAGAATAAATCTCTTGCTCTGTTTTCTTCTTTACCGTGATTTTTCTTCAAGTCAAGGAAATCAAAAACATCCGCATGCCAAGGTTCTAGGTAAACTGCAAAAGCCCCTTTACGCTTTCCACCACCTTGGTCTACATATCTAGCGGTATCATTAAATACTCTTAACATTGGAATGATTCCGTTAGACGTACCATTCGTTCCTTTGATATAACTTCCGTTAGCTCTTACATTGTGGATGCTTAATCCAATTCCACCCGCAGACTTAGAAATTTCCGCGCATTGACGTAGGGTGTCAAAAATACCTGAAATACTATCATCTTTCATAGTTAACAAGAAGCATGAAGACATTTGTGGTTTTGGTGTACCTGCATTAAACAATGTAGGAGTAGCATGAGTAAACCATTTTTCTGACATTAAGTTATAGGTCTCAATTGCAGATTTGATATCTTCTTTATGAATTCCAACTGACACTCTCATTAACATATGTTGAGGTCGTTCAGCAATCTGACCGTTCAACTTTAATAGGTATGCTCTTTCCAAAGTTTTAAAACCAAAGAAATCATAATGAAAATCTCTAGAATGAATCACAGCAGAATCCAATTCTTGGGCATTCTTCATGATTATTTCATAAACATCATCAGCTACTAATGGAGCCAGTTCATCTGTTTTAGGATCGATATACTTGTGCAAATCTTCTACCACCTCTGAAAAAGACTTCTTCGTATTCTTATGTAAATTAGAAACCGCAATACGTGCTGCAAGAATGGCATAGTCCGGATGAACTGTTGTCATTGATGCTGAAGTTTCCGCTGCTAGGTTATCTAATTCTGTTGTGGTTACGCCATCAAACATCCCTTGAATCACTTTCTTAGCGATATCAATAGGCGTCACATATTTGTTGTCTAAGCCATAAGATAATTTGTTAATTCTTGCTGTGATCTTGTCAAACATTACAGCTTCTTTTCTCCCATTTCTTTTTATTACGTACATTCTTGGTGGTATTTTTAGGTGGTTCGTATATTATTAATTCGTCGTTCTATTATTTAAAACTCTTCATCCATTGAGAAAGAGTGATCATCTTGTTTAGCAGAAACGCCTGCTTTTTGATATTCAGCTACTCTTTTTTCGAAGAAGTTAGTTTTTCCTTGTAGTGAAATCATTTCCATCCAAGGGAATGGGTTAGTTGTATTAAATATTTTACTGTATCCTAGAGAAACTAATAATCTATCAGCAACAAACTCGATATAGTCACACATCATATCTGAATTCATACCAATCAATGAAACTGGAAGCGCATCACTTACAAATTCTTTCTCGTATTCTACAGCATCACTGATAATCTCATTTACTTCTTTTACATCCAATTTATTCTCTAACATAGAATAAATCACACATGCAAAATCACAGTGTAAGCCTTCATCTCTACTAATCAATTCGTTAGAAAAAGAAAGCCCCGGCATTAAGCCTCTTTTCTTCAGCCAAAAAACTGAGCAGAAACTTCCTGAAAAGAAAATCCCTTCTACCGCAGCAAAAGCAATTAATCTATGAGCAAATGAAGGTGAATCATCTATCCATTTCAAGGCCCAATCTGCTTTTTTCTTAACACAAGGAATGGTGTCAATTGCATTGAACATTTTTGTTTTCTCTTTTTCGTCTTTAATATAAGTGTCGATTAAGAGACTATATGTTTCCGCATGAATATTTTCAATAGCAATTTGAAAACCATAAAAACATCTAGCTTCAGGAATAGTAACATCTTGCATGAAGTTAATCACCAAGTTCTCATTTACAATTCCATCACTTGCAGCGAAAAAAGCTAAAACGTGACTAATGAAATGTCTTTCATCATCCGTCAAACTTTCCCAGTCTTTCATGTCTGGAGCTAGGTCAATTTCCTCCGCTGTCCAGAAGCTAGCTTCTGCCTGCTTGTACATTTCCCAAATCTTATTGTGTTGGATTGGGAATAACACAAAACGCTCGTTGTTTTCATGTAAGATTGGTTCAACTGCTTTATCGCTCATTTCACTTGTTTTAAATTAGGGATAAAATTAATCGTTTGACGCCCCTAAACCGACAAAAATTATTAGTTATTAATCGAAGTAATTACTTACTTCTCCTATTTTGTTTGAATCTAACTACGAGGTAATTTTCGCAAGTAGTACAGAACAAGCACTTTATGAAATATCCCAAAAACAAATTACCTATTTGGAGTTTTGGTAAACAACAATTACTGTTATTTGCTTTTCAAAAGTAGCTTGAATTAAACTAAAATGAAAGGGTGGTTTTCAACATTAAAAAGTGGAAATGTCTTAATTCCAATAAACGTCTATGCTAGGCATGTGGATTACAATAAACTAACATTTAATTAACATGCTGTAAAAAAAATTTTGTTTTTTCCTAGAGATTATTAAGGGGAATAACTGGCGTGCCATTTTCGGCAATTTAAGCTTAAAATTAGCGACAAGCTACCTCCCCCAATAGAAAGAAAAAAAATTCAAAACAGCAATGCTGAAATGATTAAAAAAATTCTATCTGAATTTTATCCTATTCCATCATGTAGCTCTTTCAAGAAGAATTACATTTCAACACATCTATATTTCTCTCTAATTGTTTCTAAAGTGTCATAGAGCTCTTCATGTTCCATAGAGTTAACCAATTTCATTCGATAGGCCTTTATATCTCTAAACCCTCGAAAGTAACTTCCGTAGTGCCTTCTTGTTTCCAACACTCCTAGCACATCCCCTTTCCATTTAATAGAAGTCTTTAAGTGTTTCAAGGCAGTATCTACTCTTTCGTCTACAGATGGGGGAGCTAAATGCTCTCCAGTAGCCATGAAGTGTTTAATTTCTCTAAATATCCAAGGATAGCCAATCGCTGCTCTACCTATCATGATTCCATCTACCCCATACTTGTTTTTATAATCCACACATTTCTCTGGAGAGGTGATATCACCATTGCCGAATATCGGAATGTGAATCCTTGGGTTTTCTTTAATCTTTGCTATCTCTGACCAATCTGCTTCCCCTTTATACATTTGCTTTCGAGTACGGCCATGAATACTCAGTGCTTTGATACCGACATCTTGTAATCTTTCCGCCACTTCTTGAATACGTATTGAATTACTATCCCACCCTAAGCGAGTCTTTACCGTTACTGGCAATTTAGTAGATTTCACCACCGCATCTGTTAAAGCTATCATACGCGGAATATCTTGTAGAATTCCAGCACCTGCCATTTTACCAACGACCTTTTTTACTGGACAACCAAAATTAATATCTAAAATTTCTGGATTAGCTTCTTCCACTATTCTAGCAGACATCATCATAGATTCCAAGACGGATCCAAAAATTTGAATACCTATAGGCCGCTCGTCATCATAAATGTCTAACTTCTTAACACTCTTGTCCGCATCACGTATAAGCCCTTCCGTTGAGATGAATTCTGTATACATCAAATCTGCTCCATTCTCTTTACAAAGTGCACGAAACGGAGGATCACTAACGTCTTCCATTGGCGCTAACAAGAGCGGGAATTCACCTAGTTCTATCTGGTCAATCTTCACCATGCGGCAAAGATACATTTTCCTCATAAATCCACTATGAAAGCAAAGTATTAGTGCCAGCCACATGTAAAGCTTACTACTTGAAATAAATTGTTACTTTTGCTTTTTTATGGAAAACGACTCATCCAAACCCCAGAAAGGAACATTAGAGCATAGGCCATTACTCATATTTGTATGGGCCGTATTGCCTATAATCGCCATTTTTGGTGTCACAATAATGAGCCCAACGGCAAGCTCTACCGAACTTATTGCCAATCAAAGTTTAATAGGCTTGAGTTTAGCACAGTTAATCTCCGTGCTTATTATGTTGGTTATTCCGGCCTTGCTTATCGCATACATATATAAGAGAAAAGTGCTAAACTTTTTAAACTTACTTAAAGCTCCCGACCCTATTCATCTCTTACTAGGAGCTATTCTCATTTTAAGTTCTAATTTCTTTTTAAATTATTTGATGGACTTAAACGCAATGATTCCATTAAGTGAGGCACTCACTAACAAATTTGAAGGCTTGCAGGAAGCAACTACGGAAACTCAAGCATTTTTCTTGAACTTTTCTGGGGTTACTGAATTCTTGATCGTCTTTTTAACGATGGCTGTCGCTCCTGCTTTAGCAGAAGAAATGTATTTCAGAGGGCTTCTCGTTGGCGTTTTAAGCGATTTAAAGATTGGTGCTTTTCATGTGATTTTTATCTCTTCTATCCTATTTGCCATGATGCATTTCCAGTTCTATTACTTGCTGCCCCTTCTTTTTATGGGCGCATTATTGGGATATGTATATTATCGAACAAGAAACTTATGGGTAAGTGTATTTATGCATTTATTAAATAACGGTTTAATTGTAGCACTTACCTTAAGTAATAAGGTAGAATTGACTCAAATAGACCTCGAAGGAAACCCTCCTATTTATTTATCAATCATTGGAATAATTGCTTTTATCGGAACTCTTTATTACTTTCATAAACGAACCGAAGAGACTTCATTACCAAACTCATGAATACACTAGTTACTCGAGCAGTTACAGGAATAATTTTTGTCGCTATTATGATAGGGGCCTCATTCTTCCAATTAGGATACATTGTTCTAATGGCATTAATTACCGCTTTTTGCACCAATGAATTCTTTGACATCACTAAACCCTTAAGAGGTGAAAATGAAAAGTTTGCAAAGATCTATCGCATTTGGCTGATGGTCACTAATGTATTAGCCTTTTTAATTACGGCAGCATTTATGTCGGACAAATTGAGTATTAAATACCTTAGCATTTTGCCTGTGCTTATGTTTGGTTTGTTCATTGTAGAGTTATATTCTAAATCTGAAAAGCCAATAATTAATATCAGTTTAAATCTAAGTGCATTTGTATACATTGGAATTCCTTTTTCAATGTTGAACTTCATTGTTTACAAGAATGGTTTTTATTCCCCTGGTACATTGATAGGCATATTAATTCTAGTTTGGGTATACGACAGTGCAGCATATTTAATTGGCAGTCAGTTTGGAAGTCGACCATTATTTAAACGTATTTCTCCAAATAAAACTTGGGAAGGGTCTATTGGAGGACTACTAGTGCTTACTGCACTAGGTTTTGGATTAGGATATGTTTTTAAAGACCTTAGCTCCTTAGAATGGGCCGTCATTTCTTGGTTGATTGCTTATTTTTCAGCAACAGGAGATCTCGTTGAATCTTTAATAAAAAGAAGTTTGGGGATAAAGGATACAGGCACAATACTTCCTGGACATGGTGGATTTTTAGATAGATTTGATGCGTTCATTTTTGTAATTCCTTTTATCGCTTTTTACATCCTTTGTTTTACCTAAGAATTAAAGGGAACAATTCTTCATTATAATTGTTATTTTTGCACGTCCCTTGAGGTATTATTTATGAGAATTAACAATAAGTACGACATTCACAAAGAAGGATATAAAATTATTCTAGTAACAATAGCCATTTTGCTATTACTGAATATATCAGCGAACTTTATGCAATCCATGAACTCATTTAGGGTGTTTTTTGGTGTTACATCATTATTGTTTTTTGTGTTTGTAGTTGCATTTTTCCGCATTCCATTCCGAATTTTTAGCAGACAGAACGATCAAATTATTGCTCCCGCTGATGGGAAGGTTGTGGTAATTGAAGAGGTAGAGGAGCCAGAATATTTTAAAGATAAGCGTATTCAGGTTTCTATTTTCATGTCACCAACCAACGTGCATGTTAACCGAAACCCCATAGCTGGAGATGTTAAGTACGTAAGATATCATCCAGGGAAATATTTAGTAGCATGGCATCCTAAATCATCCACTAAAAATGAACGATACACCGTAGTTCTTGGAAATGAGCAGGTGGATATTCTAGTAAGGCAAATAGCCGGAAAACTGGCTAGAAGAATTGTTAACTACCTTAAAGAAGGTGAAGAAGTAGAGCAATGTGAAGAATTTGGTTTCATCAAATTTGGATCTAGAGTGGACTTGTTTTTACCCTTAAATACCGTGATTAATGCTAAGTTGAAAGACAAGGTTAAAGGCGGAGTAACGGTAATTGGGACAATTACCGCCTAAGTATTCTTACTTGTTACATTACAAAATAATCCCATTATTACTTTGCTCTAGGCAAAGAAGGACATAACTTTGGAACTATATCCAAGCAAATTAAGATATTATGATAAACGTTGAATTACTCGCCACCATTACAGAAACCGCTGGAGCTCCAGGCTTTGAAAATAGAATTAGAACATTCATTAAAGACCAGGTTAGCCCTTTTGTCGATGAAGTGAGTATTGATGCTATGGGCAATTTGATCGCCCTAAAGAAAGGTAAAGATAGTAGCAAGCGTGCCATGGTAGCAGCTCATCTTGATGAGATAGGCTTTATGGTTACTGGCATCGATGATAACGGGTTTGTTCGTTTCCATACCTTAGGGGGATTTGACCCTAAGACATTAACTGCTCAGCGTGTAATCGTTCATGGAAAAAAAGATTTAATTGGAGTTATGGGAAGTAAGCCCATCCATGTAATGACTCCAGAAGAGCGTACTAAAAGTTTAAAAACTACTGATTTCTTCATTGATATGGGAATGAAAAAAGAGGAAGTTGAAAAGTATATAGAAATAGGTAATCCAATTACTAGACAACGCGAGTTGATCGAAATGGGAGATTGTGTTAATGCTAAATCATTAGATAATAGAGTATCTGTTTTTATTCTTTTAGAAACATTAAAAGAATTAAAAGGCAAAGAGATTCCTTATGATTTGTATGGAGTGTTTACGGTACAAGAAGAAATTGGAATTCGTGGAGCTATTGTAGCTGGCCACCACATTGAGCCTCATTTTGGTTTTGGTTTAGATACGACTATTGCATTTGATGTGCCAGGTTCTACTCCGCATGAGCAGATTACGAAAATGGGGGAAGGAACGGCCATTAAGATTATGGATGGTTCTACTGTGTGCGATTCAAGAATGGTTCGATACATGAAAGAAACTGCTGATAAGAATAAGATAAAATGGCAGCCAGAAATATTAACTGCTGGAGGAACTGACACTGCAGGAATGCAACGTATGGCCAAGCATGGTACAATTGCAGGAGCGGTTTCTATTCCTACAAGACATATTCATCAGGTTATTGAAATGTGCCACAAAGAAGATATTTATCTTTCTATTCAATTGCTTAAAGCATGTTTGAGTAATTTAGATCAGTTTGATTGGTCACATCAAGACAACTTTTAAATAATGACCGTTATGTGGAAAGAACAAGATAATGAACTCATAAAGAAATTCGAATTTAAGGATTTTTCTGAAGCGTTTGCCTTTATGACACGAGTGGCAATTCTTGCTGAAAAACACAATCACCATCCTTGGTGGAGCAATGTGTATAATCAAGTAGAAATTCGCTTAAGTACACACGATGCTGACAATACGGTTACCAAAAAGGATACGGACTTAGCTCAAGCAATTGACAAATTGTTAGCTTAGGTAATTCGCTATTCTTCTAGTTTCTTCTTTCCTGATTTCTTACCAAAAAAGTCTACCTGAAAAGAGATGATTGGTAGGAGTCCTAACTGATAACTATACTCCAATTCGTTTAGGTTGGCGAGTTCTGGGGCGAAGAATCGATACATTTCATCCGACTTAATTTTGGGTAATCGATAGGCAAGTTCTAGGGCATATTTGGCATATATACGCTGTTGAATACGCTCCCCAGTTTTTAACTGAAGTACTTCCAACCACCCAGCTAATAACTAAGTTTCCAAAACAGAAAAAAAATTGTTTGCCCTATATAAGGCACTGATAGTAAGGTGTAAATTAACTTAGCTTCTCGAATCCTACGAAGCTTTGAATAGCCTTAGGAATCCGAATTCCATCTGCTTCTTGATTGTTTTCAATCATTGCGGCAATAATACGAGGAAGAGCAAGTGCACTTCCATTTAAGGTGTGCGCCCAGTTTCTCTTTCCATCTGCGTCCTTATAACGCAGTTTCAGTCGGTTTGCTTGATAGGATTCAAAATTTGAGATGCTACTTACTTCCAACCATCTCTTTTGAGCCGCACTATATACTTCAATATCATAAGTTAATGTCGGAACTGAACCCATGTCACCACCACATAGTCGCAATACTCGGTAAGGTAATTCTAAGGCTTGCACTAAAGATTCCACATGTTGAACCATCTCTTCCAAAACTTCATAGCTTTTGGAAGGATGTGCTATTTGTACAATCTCTATTTTATCAAATTGATGCAAACGGTTTAGCCCTCTAACATGAGCTCCATATGAACCTGCTTCTCTTCTAAAACAGGGTGTATATCCTGCCATTTTTATTGGAAGGCTAGCTTCTTCAACTACTTCATCTCTATAAATATTTGTAATAGGCACTTCAGCTGTTGGAATCATAAAATATGGATCCTCCTTCATCTGATACATTTGACCTTCCTTATCTGGAAGCTGCCCCGTGGCTCGTGCACTGGCTTCATTAACCATTAAAGGAGGTACAATTTCTCTATAGCCTGCATGGTTTGCTTGGCTTAAGAAATAATTAATCAAACCTCTTTGCAATTGAGCACCTTTTCCTGTGAAAACAGGAAAGCCACCACCTGTCAGTTTAACACCGAGTTCCAAATCAAAAATATCAAACTTCTTAGCCAACTCCCAATGAGGCAATTCATTATCCTGAGCAAGAACAGGGAATTCACCCCAAGTTCTAACTATTTCATTGTCTTCAGGTGTTTTACCCGCTGGGACACTCTCATGGGGAATATTAGGGATTTGCATAAGCTTATCCTCCAACTCCAACAACACCTGCTGCTGCTTTTCCGAAAGTTCCTTAATTATCTCCTTCAAGTCAACCGTTTGTTGACGCATCTTTTCAGCTTCTTCTCGATTACCGCTTTTGAATAATTCGCCTATATGCTTGGAGATTTTATTAGATTCCGATAAGCTTTCATCTAGCGTAGTTTGAATTTGCTTTCTAGAATCATCTAGCTCAACTACTTCCTGTAGCATTTCATCTCCATTAGCTATATTCCTTTTCTTCAATCCAGCACTAGCTATAACAAACCTCTCTCTTATAAAATTAAGATCTAACATCGATATCCTTTATTTTTCGCAAAAATAGCTATTGTATTGGCAAAATACATCCCATAAGCGCTTATTTGTTCAAATAATGTTTGCAGATATAAAAACTTTGCGTAACATTGCGTCAATATTAAAACCACTACGCGCTAGATCTAGTGCTTCAAAACAATCTCAACCAATTTTTTCGTAAGAATAAATTTCAAAAACAATCAAAATATATGTACGATTTTTCGCAGCTGAATGACATGCTCGTTCCTGAATTAAAGGACCTTGCTGAAAAGCTTAACGTAAAGAATAGTAAAAAACTTGTTAAACAAGACTTAGTCTTAGCTATTTTAGATGCTCAAGCAGTTAACCCAACAGCGGTTAAGGCAATTAAACCTGAAGTAAGTTCTAGTCCCCAGTCAACTGAGCCTTCTCAAGCTCAACCAACAAGGGAAAAAAGACCTAGAAAGCCTGCTCAAACTCAAAATCCAGTTCAATCAACAGCTCCTGAAACACAAGGTGAAAAGCCAAGTGAGGATCAAAGCGCTCAATCCATTGAAAAACACATCAAGCCTTATGAAAACAAAGGACCAGAGAACAAAGGACCAGAAAATAAAGGACAGGCGAACAAACCATCAAGACCTGAGAGAAAGGATCGAGATGACAAGAACAATCCAAAGCCACAGCACGATAACAGAGATCAACAAAAGAAAGTACATCCTCCTAGAGAGAAAAAACCAGCTGTTCCAGTTTTTAATGTAGAGTTAGATGGAGTTATTGCAGGAGAAGGTGTTTTAGAAATGATGCAAGAAGGATATGGCTTTTTACGTTCTTCAGACTACAATTACCTATCATCTCCGGATGATGTTTACGTTTCTCCTTCTCAAATCAAACTGTTTGGATTGAAAACAGGAGACACTTGTACGGGAACAGTTCGTCCACCGAAAGATGGCGAAAAGTATTTTGCCTTACTTAAAGTAGACAAGATAAATGGAAAGAACCCTGAGGAAGTAAGAGATAGAGTTCCTTTTGATTACTTAACTCCTTTGTTCCCGAATGAAAGATTTAACTTATCGACTGGTGATCCTAGAAATTACTCAACAAGGGTAATGGATTTGTTCACCCCAATTGGGAAAGGACAAAGAGGAATGATTGTAGCACAACCGAAAACTGGTAAAACTACCATTTTGAAAGATGTGGCAAATGCAATTGCTAAGAACCACCCAGAAGCTTATTTAATGATTTTACTCATTGATGAGCGTCCTGAAGAGGTTACAGATATGGAAAGAAGTGTAAATGCAGAAGTGCTTTCTTCAACTTTCGATGAAACACCAGATCGTCACGTAAAAGTGAGTAACATGGCTTTACAAAAAGCAAAAAGACTGGTAGAGTGTGGTCACGACGTGGTTATCTTGTTAGATTCTATCACAAGATTGGCTAGAGCATACAATACAGTTGCCCCATCTTCAGGTAAAGTATTATCTGGTGGTGTTGAAGCTAACGCATTACATAAACCAAAGAAATTCTTTGGTGCTGCACGTAAAATTGAAAATGGTGGATCACTTACTATTTTAGCAACAGCTTTAGTAGACACAGGTTCAAAAATGGACGAAGTTATCTTTGAGGAATTCAAAGGAACAGGAAACATGGAATTACAATTAGATCGAAGATTAGCTAACAAACGTGTTTATCCTGCTATTGATTTAGTTTCCTCAAGTACAAGAAGAGAAGACTTGTTAATGGACGAAGATGTCTATAAAAAGATGTTAATCTTAAGAAATCATTTAGGGGATATGAAACCGGATGAATCTATGGACTTTATATTGAAAAACATGAGAGGAACCGAATCAAACGAAGAATTCTTAATCTCAATGAATAGCTAGATAATTATTTTCTAGCAATCTAATATTGAAAAAGCGATCTTTTTATACTGCACCAGCAGATAGAAAGGTCGCTTTTTCTATTTCAGGAGTCATAGCTAAATCCATCATCTTACTTAGTTTTATCATCCTAGTTGCTGCGGCAACCTGGTACTATGGCTTAACAAGTTTACCAATGGGTATAGAAGTAATTGGAGAAGACTAGGATATTTACCTAATGCCGTCCAGCTTCTGCTGAACTTTACGCACTTTATAAGCTTGATCATCGATGTCGAGTTGCATAAATTTGACTTCACTAGAAATTTTAGCTAGTTGGATTTCACTCTGACGAATATAGCTTTCATTGTTATCTATATCTTGATGATAGTTTTCATTTTGCTTTTGCAACTTCTTAAAGTCCTTTTCTAATTCTTTTAATATTTTTTCAGCCTCATCTTTTTCTTCTTCTCCTGCATTCGCTAATTTAAGGACTAATTCCTTTTGAGCTTGCATCTGAATTACTTTGTTAGACTGATCCATTTTATTGAGCGTAATCTCATCTTTTTTTGTAATAATTGCTCGTTCAAACTGATTGATTTCAAACCATTTACTTTCTGTTGAATTAAGTAGGCTTGTTTTCTGTCCTTCCATTTTCTTAAGCACCTTCTCTTCTTCCTTTAATTGGTCAGCAACGGCTTGTTTGTATGCCACAACCGCAAAATCTCTAACATACTTCTTAGTAGGAATGTAGATTTCTTCATCCATTTCTCGAGAGATCCATTGATTGCCTAATTGGAAAGCGCACACGAGCATAAGCTCACCATCATATTCTTTGAGGTATGAATAAATGTTTAAAGGCGTGGCACTAATTTTCTCATATTCTTTATTGAGCATATGGACTTCCTTGTCCATTAATAATGTTTTTTCTTTAGTATCTTGTTTGAGATATTTATCCCATTCTTTCATTACATAGTTGTAATTCGCTTGTGGAATGAATGTAACAAAGGAGGGTACTTCCCCTACTGAAAAAGTTTTACTCTTTAGTGTAACAACAATCTCTTCCTGGGCAAAAGAAGATAGGCCCACAACTAAAAAGAGACTTAATATTAAATTTCTCATGTAATCATTTTAATAAATAACTATACAAAATCATACCAAACTCGAATTACATCGAGTAAGCGCATAAATAGAAGGAGTTAAGCGGCAGATTTTTCTTGCTCAGGTTCAGCAAAAAATCGTTTCTGAAAAACAATAATTAGGATAATCCCTATACTTATAGCCGCATCTGCTATATTGAAAATGAAAGGAAAAAACTTTTGCCCTCCGTATCCAGGAATCCAATTAGGAATTCTAAACAACTGGAAAGAAAGCATGTCAACTACATTGCCCTGCATAAAGCTTTTATAGCCGGTACCCCAAGGAACGAAGCTTGCCACTTCATGTGTGCTATCACCAAAGATTAAACCATAAAAAAGGCTGTCAAAAACATTACCCATAGCTCCAGCTAAAACCAAGGCCATAATAGCTATTAAGCCTTTTGACGCATTGGTTTTAACAAGTGTGTAGATGTAATAAATGATGACTCCAATAGCAACTATTCTGAAAAGGGTAAGGCTATATTTGCCTAATTCACCACCCCAAGAAATACCCATTGCCATTCCTTCATTTTCTACAAAATGAAGTTTAAACCAAGACCCAAGCACCTTAGTTTCTTGACCTAAGACCATAGAAGTCTTGATCATAATTTTAGAAATTTGATCTAGTAGTAAAGTAATAGAAGTAATCGATAGTACGAGGGCAGTTCTGCTTTTCAATACTTATTTGTTTTGAGACTTTTTAGCTTCAATACTTAAAGTTGCATGAGGAACAATAAGTAAACGCTCACGTGCAATCAACTTGCCTGTTTCTCTGCAAACCCCGTAAGTTTGATTTTCAATACGTACAATAGCCTTTTCTAAGTGACTAATAAACTTTGCCTGACGAGAAGCTTGCTGGCTTAAATACTCCCGTTCTACTAATAGAGAACTATCCTCTAGCCCATTAAATTTATAATCCGTATCAGATGAGCCTGTATTTTTCTTAAGAATTTGATCTTGATAATCCTTAAGTTCAGCTCTTGCTTCCACTAATTTTCGTTCAATCAATTCCTTGAATTCTACCAATTCAGCATCTGAATATCTTGTTTTCTCTTTTGCTGCCATAATTCTATTTTTTTATAAGTGCTACTTCTAATTTTATCTCATTTACTTCAATAGCTATTCCATTGTCTAAAGAGGAGACTACTTCTATATCTGTAGCTAATATTTCCGCACAAATATAGTTTTTATATTTATCTAATGCAGGAATAAAATCTTCATTGATTAACAATTTAATCAAGATTTTATCTGTTACTTCAAAGTTACTATCTTTTCTTAGATTTTGCACTCTGTTCACGAACTCACGTGCATTTCCTTCTGCCTGTAAATCTTCGCTAATATGAATATCTAGCGCGACAGTTAAACCTTTATCACTTGCGACCAGCCAACCTTCAATGTCATCTGAGCTGATGATGAAGTCCTCTTGGTCTAATTCTAATTGCTCACCGTCTATTTCTACATTATACGCCCCTTGCTCTTCAATAGTTGCAATTTCGTCTTCTCCAAACGAACTCACCACCGTGCTTATTGCTTTCATATACTTCCCAAACTTGGGACCTAAGGTTTTAAAATTAGGTTTTATGGTCTTAGAGATAATACCTGAAGTGTCACTTAGGTATTCAATAGACTTAACATTAATTTCGTTCAGAATGTAGTCTTCTACCTTTTCAACCTTCGCTTGTAAACCCTCTTTGATAACAGGAACAATTATTTTTTCTAGTGGCTGTCTTACTTTAATTTTTTCTTTCTTTCTCAAGGATAAAACCATAGAAGAAATAGTTTGAGCAATTTGCATTCGCTCTTCTAAACTCATATCAATTCTATCTTCCAAACTCTCAGGGAAGTCAGCTAAATGCACCGAGCTAGCTTCCTCTTTTCCGCTTATTTCATTTAAGTTTTTGTACAAGAAATCACTAAAAAACGGGGCAATTGGTGCCATCAATTTGCTCAAAGTGTCTAAACAAGTATATAAGGTTTGATAAGCCATTACCTTATCTTCAGAATATTCTCCCTTCCAAAATCTCCTGCGATTTAAACGCACATACCAATTACTTAAATTGTCATCCACAAATTCCTGGATTAAACGAGCTGCATTCGTTGGCTCATAATCGTCATAGGCAGCTGTAACATTCTTTACTAAACTATTGAGCACAGAAAGAATCCATTGATCAATTTCTTGTCTTTTAGATACTTCTATTTCTTCCTCTTTGAATGCGAAGCCATCAATATTAGCATAAAGTGCAAAGAAGGAGTAAGTATTGTACAAGGTACCGAACAGTTTTCGACGAACCTCTTCTATTCCCGTTACACTAAATTTCAAATTATCCCAAGGTTGAGAATTTGAAATAATATACCATCTAGTGGCATCTGCTCCATATTTATCTAGGGTTGTAAATGGGTCTACTACATTCCCCACTCGCTTCGACATTTTTTGTCCTTTTTCATCAAGGACTAAACCATTAGCGATTACGTTTTTATAAGCAGGCTTATTAAAAAGCATCGTTGAAATAGCATGAAGAGTAAAAAACCATCCTCTAGTTTGATCAACGCCTTCAGCAATGAAATCTGCTGGGAAATTATCACCAAACACTTTCTCATTTTCAAATGGGTAATGTTGCTGGGCAAAAGGCATACTTCCCGAATCAAACCAAACATCAATAACATCTGATTCTCTCTTCATTGGCTTACCCGATGGAGATACCAAAGTAACTCGGTCTATATATGGCTTGTGTAGGTCGTTTATGTCTTCATTTTTAATCCCTAAAGCTTTATCGGCCTTAAGCATTTCCTCTTTCAGCTGAGCTACAGATCCAATACAGATTACTTCCTCCCCGTCTTCTGTTCTCCAGATAGGCAAAGGAATACCCCAAAAACGAGATCTGGATAAATTCCAATCTTGCAGATTCTCTAACCAATTGCCAAATCTACCTTTACCTGTACTTTCAGGTTTCCAATTGATTAAATTGTTGTTCTTTATCAGGTCCTCTTTTACCGCTGTAGTTTGAATAAACCAACTATCTAATGGGTAATACAAAATTGGTTTATCTGTACGCCAGCAATGCGGATAATTATGCACGTATTTTTGTACGTTGAAGGCTTTATTCTCCTCTTTCAATTTAATAGATATGTCAATATCTACCGAACGATAATTTTCTTCTTCCTTATAATCCTTCACATATCTGCCAGAGAATTCTCCCACTCCTTCGATAAACTTTCCTTGCTTATCTACTAAAGTTAAAGACCCAATACCTGCAGCCTTTGCAACGCGCATATCGTCCGCACCAAAACTAGGGGCAAGGTGTACTATCCCAGTTCCATCTTCCGTACTTACAAAATCACCTAGAATTACTCGAAAAGCATCGCCTTCTTCAGGTTGTTGAAAAGGAAGCAATTGTTCGTATCTAACTCCTTCTAATTCCTTACCAGTAAAACTATTTACTACTTTCCATGGAATAGCTTTGCTGCCTTCTTCGTAGGTCTCAAAATCACCATTCTCTTGGTCTTCTTTAAACCATTTAGCTACTAAGTTTTTAGCAAGCACTAAATGAACCAATTTGAATGTATACGGATTGAATGTTTTTACTAATTGATACTCAATCTTCCCTCCTACAGCTAAAGCTGTATTTGAAGGTAATGTCCAAGGAGTCGTTGTCCATGCAATAAAATAAGTGTCCTCTACCAAATCATCAAACAAGGCCTTGGAATCATCGTTTGCTAAAACCTTAAACTGAGCCACTGCACTAGTATCCGTCACATCTCTATACGCTCCAGGTTGGTTTAACTCATGCGTACTTAATCCTGTACCAGCAGCTGGAGAAAAAGGTTGAATGGTATAGCCTTTATAGATTAGGTTCTTTTTATAAAGTTCTCCTAACGCCCACCAAACTGATTCAATGTAGTCATTATCGAAGGTTACGTATGGATTGTCTAAATCTACCCAATAACCCATTTTTTTTGTTAGGTCGTCCCAAACATTTTTAAACTGAAGGACGGTTTTTCTACACTCCTTATTATAATCTTCTACGGATATTTTTGTTCCTATATCTTCTTTAGTTATTCCTAACTCCTTTTCTACTTTCAATTCTACAGGCAGACCATGCGTATCCCAGCCACCTTTTCTAAGCACTTGATAGCCCTGCATAGTTTTGTATCGGCAAAAGATATCTTTAACCGTTCTACCTATTACGTGGTGTATTCCTGGCATACCGTTAGCAGAAGGAGGCCCTTCATAAAACACAAATGGCTTTTTACCATCCTTCGGCTCCATGGATTGTTTGAAGACTTTATTCTTCTCCCAGAAACCCGCAATTTTTTGATCAATAATTGCCAAATTTAGACCATCAAATTCTGGATATAAACCTTTGTCTTGAGCGTTTTTCTGCTTCATGGAATCCTTCTATTTTAAATTAGTTGAACAAAAGTAAGAAGATTAGAGAAAGAATGTAAAATATAGCGCTTCCAATTGCGTTTTTAAAGTGATTTTGTTTTTACTTTGTATCTGATGAAAGGACTTTTTTCTAGCCTGTTTATAATATTGTTTTCGTTTCAATTTGCCTTATCTCAAAGTATTGGTGAATGGAGAATGCATATTAATTATCGAAATTCAAATAGTGCTGCTTTCGGTGACAACCGGGTGCTTTCAGCCAATGATAAATCTATCTTAATTTATGATTTAGATGATGGATCTATACAAACCATAGATAAAGCAAGGGGTTTGAGCGATTTCGGGGTTCGAGCGGTCTCTTACGATGGAAGCTCTAACACTTTTGTAATTGCATATGATAACAGTAATATTGACCTGCTAAAGGGGAGTACTATTATTAATATTCCAGATATTAAAAACAAGCTTAGCGCTGGGTCAAAAACAGTAAACGATATCTATTGTTATGATAATATCGCTTATGTGAGCACCGATTTTGGAGTGGTAGCCGTCGATTTAATCAATGAAGAAGTTGATAACACTTATGTTATTGGGTCAACTGGTAACCAAACTATTGTATTAGACTGTACAATCAGTCAAGACACCATATATGCGCTAACTATTGAAGGTTTAAAGCGAGCCAGCCTTCAATCTAACAATCTTTTAGACTATTCTCAATGGGAGCACAACTTTTCGGCAATTCCTCTGGTAAGCGAGATTGAAGTGTATGAAGATACTTTATACGCTTTAGCATCCGACTTATACAAATGGAGCAATAATACTTGGAATGTAGTTGAGAGTGCTTCGGGAAGAACATTCAAAAAATTGAGAGGAAGCGACTTTCTATCGTTTGTAAGCAATAACACCACTTTAATTTCTTATCGCAACAATACTTTGGATACTTTAGAATCTGGTTTCTTAATTGCACCAAATTATAGTATTCGCTACAATGGCAACAACTATTTCGGAGATGAAAAATTTGGCCTCTTTCAAGGCACTCAATCCATAAGTCCTTCTTCTAGTCCTTTTACAAATGATGGATTTCGAGCTATTTCTATAGACGATAATATGGTAATTAGTTCTGGGGGGTTTGATCGACTCTTAAATGGAAACGGAAACGTAGAAGGTGGCTTCTATATTTTTGAGAATAATGAATGGAGCAATCAAAACATCTATTCTTCATTAGCACAGCAAGCTCCTAGTAGGGATTTAAATAGAATGGCCTACAATTCTTTTGACGGCAAATTGTACATTGCCCAGTTTAAAGGTTTGATTGAGTTTGGTTTTAATTCAGTGGAAATTTACAATAATTCAAACAGCCCTATTGATTCCGCATTGGGGAATACCTTTTTTCAAAAAATCAGTGGAGTTGATATCGATAGCGAAGGAAACGTTTGGATAGTTAATCCAGAAACCAACCAAGCACTTTTAGCTAAGTCATTAGATGGAACTTGGACAGAATTCAGCATAGGGAATGATAATGCAAAGTATAACAATCTCTTTATTGATAGTTATGATCAAAAATGGATTGCTTTAAGAAATCAAGGACTCTTGTTGTACAAGGAAGGAGAAAACATGAGTGCTACAGGCGCTCAGCGGCTTGAATTAAGTACGAATAATGGACAAGGAAATTTACCTAACAATAATGTGAACAGCATTATAGAAGATAAGGACGGACAAGTTTGGGTTGGCACTGATGAGGGAATCGCTATTTTTTCTTGCCCTAGAGATATTTTTGATGGCAGCACTTCCTGCAGAGTTTCCGATCGAATTACGAATACATTAGATCAATTTACCGAGTATCTTTTTGAAACAGACGCTGTAACAGTGATTGAAGTAGATGGAGCAAATCGCAAGTGGATTGGAACCAGTGCTGGAGTTTGGTTGCTGAGTGAAGATGGCAAGACTGAGCTTCAACGATTTAACACAGAAAATAGTCCAATTCCAAGCAACACGATTTATGACATCACTGTCAATAAAGGAACTGGAGAAGTATTTATTTTGACTGACAAAGGGATGGTTTCTTATTTCAGTGATGCTACTGAAGCTTCTGAAACCTTTGATGAAGTAATTGCCTACCCCAACCCCGTTCGACCTAACTATACTGGATTCATTTCGGTTACCGGTTTAGTACAAGATGCCTTTGTGAAGATAACAGATGCTCACGGTGTGCTAATCGACGAAGGCTTTGCTTTGGGTGGCAAATATATTTGGGACGGCAATGATTACAATGGCAGAAGAGCGAATACTGGCATATACTATGTGTTTAGCGCTAACCCAGATGCTAGTGAGAAAATAGTTACTAAAATTGCTTTTGTAAAGTAAGCTTCAAATTCCGTACTTTTACCTGAGCAATGATTACCAAAGAAACCATAGCGAAAATAAATGACGAGGCCGACATCATCGATGTCTTAAGTGATTTTATTTCCCTCAAGAAGGCGGGAAGTAATTATAAGGCGAACTGTCCCTTTCACCATGAAAAAACACCCTCGTTCGTAATTTCTCCAGCCAAGCAAATCTATAAATGTTTTGGATGTGGTAAAGCAGGTGATAGTGTTAAATTTGTAATGGAACACGAGCATTTTAGCTACGTGGAGGCCCTTAAGTATTTAGCTGGGAAATACAATATTGCTATAGAAGAGACTGTACAAAGTCCTGAAATGATTGAACAACAATCAAAAAGAGAAGGTCTTTACGTTGTTAATGAGTTTGCCAAAGACTTCTTTGTTCAGCAGATGTTTGAACATGAAGATGGAAAAGCCATTGGACTAAGCTACTTTCAAGAAAGAGGGTTTTCGGAAGCTGTTATTAAAAAGTTTCAATTAGGTTTTGCTTTATCCTCATACAGTGCACTTACTGATGCGGCTTTGGAAAAAGGGCATCAGTTAGAAATGCTTCAAAAGGCAGGTCTTAGCTCTAAGAAAGAAAATACCAAACTCGATTTCTTTAGAGAACGAGTAATGTTTCCTATACATGGCGTATCTGGAAAGGTGCTTGGTTTTGGTGGACGAATTCTAAAAAACAATGTAAAAGCACCCAAATATATTAATACTCCTGACACAGATATTTACGACAAAAGTAAGGTCTTATACGGGATTTATTATGCTAAAACTGCTATCCGTAAGGAGGATGAATGCTTTTTAGTAGAAGGATATACCGATGTGATTTCATTAAATCAAGCTGGAATTGAAAATGTAGTCTCCTCTAGTGGTACTTCATTAACTAAAGACCAAGTACGCCTGATTAAGCGCTATACAGAAAACATAACAGTACTTTATGATGGGGATGCGGCGGGTATAAAGGCTGCACTTCGTGGAATAGATATCATTCTTGAGAATGGCTTAAATGTTAAAGTTGTTCTTTTACCTGAAAATCAAGATCCAGACTCATTTGTTCGCGAAAAAGGGTTGAACGGCTTTGAAGAGTTTGTAAAAACTAAGCGGAAGGACTTTATTCTTTTCAAATTAGAATTATTATTAGAGAACGCTCAAAACGACCCCGTAAAAAAGGCGGCATTAGTTGTAGACATCTTAGAGAGTATCTCCAAGATACCTGACCCCATAAAGCGTTCAATCTATTTAAAAGAATGCTCAAATTTATTAGGCGTTAGTGAGCAAATCTTGTTGAATGAATCTAACAAGAAGCGTAAAGAAATTCTGAGCAAGCAACGCAAGGACGAGCAGCGGCAGGAAGATCAATTTGCAGAAAATCAAACCTTGGTTAATGAATTGGTTCAAACGGACCAGGACTATATTGAAGCGGGGATTAGTATAGAAAAATTTGAGCGAGATGTCATTCGAACATTACTGGAATATGGAGGAAAGCCATACACAGAGGAACAGTTAACCGCTGAATATATATTAAATGAACTGGAGGGAGTTCCTTTTGACAATGAGCTTCATAAAAAAATTGTAGACACGGCTAAAAGCTTACAGACTCCAGAAGAGAAAACTGAAATCAGCAGTTTATTTGTCAATCATACCGATGAAGAAATAAGCAATTTAGCCATTACTTTGATACTTGGCAATTACAACAAATACGACACCGAATTATCCGAGGGATGGGCTAAGAAAAAGGTCTTTACGCTAAATAAAAATGATATCTACAAAGATGATATTGCCACTGAGTTCTATTGGCTTAAATTTTGGCGAATAAAATTGTTAGAAATAGAGGTGCTTAAACGTATCGAAGTAGCTGATCCCAATGAAGACTTCACTAAGCTACTCTTAATGAAGAAAAAAGTAGATGGCGAAAAACTAAAGTTAGCGAAGGAGAAGAATACCGTTCTAACCCCAAGGTAGCCTATTGTTTTTTTAACTGGATACTTTTTACAAGTGCATCAATTTCTTTACTCAAGGCAAGTAATTCTGCTGCTGCCTGGGTATTTGCTTTGATTACTTTATCTGTCTGTACTGTATGGTATTTCAAAAAGAACTGAGGAAAGTCAACATTATCTATAGGATAAATATCTGGGTAATTTTCCCAATCTAACTTATTCATCTGAGCGAATAAAGCCTTGACTTTGGACTCTTCAATTACCCCAACATGTTTGCCCTGATGCGCTGTAAACCCCTTGCCTTCGTAAGAGACTATGCCATTACCAAAGATACTTACTTCATAGATTGGACATGTGCCATAACAGCCCGTCCGTTGCAGAGTAATCATGTCTTCAGCATTGGCTTCATAAGTAACAGGTGTATTCTTCGTACTACGACATGAAAAAGCTAACAACAGGAAACAAAAAAACAGGGTTCTCATAATTACTAATTTACAACTAAGGTTAAACAAAAAGCCCGCCAATTATTCATCAGCGGGCTTCTCAATTTATTTATTTTGGATTCTACATATCCAGGTCTTCGTCGCTGTAGATGTACCAGTATACTTCACCGCCATCTAAACCTACTTCAGCATCTTTGTCATCTAAGTACCAAGAAGTATACGTAAACTCTTCGTCAGAATACTCTTCTTCAGAACCATACTTAGCTACAAAATTCTCTTTCATATCTGTGTAGAAAGCTTTAGCTGCAGCGTCATCATAGTTATTGTCAGTATCGTAGAAGTATACGTAACCGTCAATTGAGTTTAAATTATCACTTTCATCAAAGTATAAATCTAAGTAATATTGGTTGTTACCTAATTCCCAGTAGTAATATAAGTAGCTATCAGTTTCATCGTCAAAAGCATCATTAGGTAATTTGCCTTTAACAGCATCTCTAGGATCTCCTAACTCTAAACCAATAAACTCACCATCGTTGTTTGGAACTACGTCAGCAAAATATTCTGAGTTGTACTTTGCAGTTTCTACTACTTTAGCGTCAGCTGTTTCAGCAGAATCACCACCACCACAAGCAGTGATAGTAAATGATGCAATAAAAGCGATCATTAAAATTGATAAAATCTTCTTCATTTGTTAAAAATTAAGGTTAAGAATTATAAGTTAGTGCTAAAGATAGTGAGTTTACCACAGTTTTCCTAACATTACTTTTGAAAAGAGTTCCAGCCTTGAGCCACTAACTCATGAAGATGGTTGGCTCTAGTTTGAAGCATTAGTCCTTTATCTTTCTCTACAATCTTCCCAATTATAGCAATATCAATTTCTTGATTATTGATTTTGCTTTCATCACTTGGAGAAACTGTAAATAGCAATTCATAATCTTCTCCCCCACTAAGCGCGGCAGTAATAGGGTCCATGTTAAATTCTAGTGCCTGGTTATAGGTTTCATTGTGCACTGGAACATTGGCCTCATAAACATGACAACCTACATCACTTTGCTTGCAAATATGCATTAAGTCTGAAGACAAACCATCAGAGACATCAATCATCGCAGTTGGACGAATATTATGCTCTTTAAAATAAGCAATGACATCCTTGCGGGCCTCTGGCTTAAGTTGTCTTCCGACTAAAAGTTTATGTTTATCTAATTCAGGTTGCATTTCAGGGTTTTCTAAATACACTTGTTTTTCTCTATTTAGAATTTGAAGCCCCATATAAGCAGCTCCTAAATCCCCAGATACGCAAATGAAATCTCCAGCTTTCGCTCCATCTCTATAAATAAGCTCTTCTTTCTTCGCTTGTCCAATAGCGGTTACGGAAATATTAAGCCCTTTCAATGAGCTGGTAGTATCCCCGCCCACCAAGTCTACCCCATAAGTATCACAAGCATGCTTGATTCCTGCATACAATTCATCTAAGGCCTCAACCGAGAAACGATTGGAGATAGCTAAAGAAACTGTAAGTTGAGTTGGTGTAGCATTCATGGCATAAACGTCAGATAGATTAACCACTACAGCCTTATAACCTAAGTGCTTAAGCGGCATAAAAGAGAGGTCAAAATGCACCCCTTCTATCAATAAATCTGTTGATACCACTGTACACTTATCTTGGTGATCAATTACTGCTGCATCATCACCTATTCCTTTAAGTGTAGAATCTTGTTTAATCTCAAATGATTTACTTAAATGATCAATCAAACCAAATTCACCTAAGCTGCTTAATGGAGTATGTTTTTCGCTCATGGCGCAAAGATAGCTTTTAGTTTATTTAACTATCTTTGGTTTGCTGATAAAAAGATAGTCTTGAACCGGAAATCCTTATTTCATCTTAGCATTTTTACTCTTTTTGGATTCAGTCTAATTGGATACATCTTGCTGCACTTCACTAAATCACTTGATTTCTGGGAAATGTTGGCCTTGTCCTATTTCAACATTAAAAGTATAAGCATTGGAATTGGAATTGGTGTTTTAAGCGCTGTGCTAGGTCTGGCTCTTGTCCAAATTTTGCCCAATGGAAAGTTAGATCATTTGATGAAAGGGATTATGGAAGACTTAGATCCTCAATGGTACCACATCCTCTTTTATTCGATTTGTGCAGGAGTAGGCGAAGAAATTCTTTTTAGAGGAGCCGTGCAACATTATATTCAACTTTGGCCCACAGCTATCATTTTTGTGCTTATCCATGGCTACCTCAACATTAAGGATAAAACGATGTTCATCTATGGGGTTTTCCTGATTTTCATATCAGGAGCCTTTGGCTATTTGTGTAAATTTTTCGGGATTTACGCAGCTATAAGTGCCCACTTCATTTACGATGTAATTATGTTTACTTACATGAGACGCAAAGATTGATTACTTTCTATTTGTTACCTTACATGAAATTTTAATTATACCCTATGAAAACCTCCCTCATTATTAGTTTGTTATGTCTAGCTCTTGTCCTTTTCTCTTCCTGTAAAAAAGAAGACCTTGATATTGCTTGCAACGAAAATTCATTTACTGTAGACCAAAATAAAATTGATCGAAAAGTATTAGTTATAGGTATCGATGGGTTTCGATCTGACGTAATGAACGCTAATCGCTCTCCCTTCCTTTATTCCTATTCTCAAGACCCTGGCACCTACTTCACGGGGAAAAACATTGTAGAGTATTTAACTTTGAGTGGGCCGAATTGGACAAGCTTGTTAACTGGGGCGCATTGGGAAAAACACATGGTTGAAGATAATTTCTTTTCATTCTACAATGTTGAAGATTATCCACCATTCTTTCATTATATCGAAGAGGCTAAGTCGTCTATTAATACGGTCTCTCTTTGTCATTGGCTACCTATTAATTCAAGTGTAAATCAAGACTTTACGGATTATAGTCCTATTAGTCTATTTTCAGACTCAGCCATATACGCTGATGGGCTTTCATTAGTTGAACAAAACTATTCTGTTGATGGAGATATCATTTTTCTCCATTTCGATGACCTCGACCATTTTGGTCATTTGAATGGATTTCATGACACTATTCCTGAGTATGCCCAAGCTGTTACTACCATGGATGGATATGCCATGGGATTGGTTAATGCGGTAGATGCTAGAAGAGCTTTAGGTGAAGATTGGATTATCTTTATAGTTTCGGATCATGGTGGTATTAACAGAGGCCATACCGGATTACCAAATGAACCAGCAGTCAATCAAACCATTTTCTATGCTAATCATCCCTCGGAAACTTTCTTGAGTAATTATATAAGTTCTCAAACCGATTTAGCACCTAGTATTCTCGATTTTCTAGGCATACAAAACGAAGCTTTCGAATGTGCGAAAGATGGTCAATCCATTCTTAACTAGACATAAAAAACCCATCACTTCACAGCGATGGGTTTAAATTCTTTTAGACTATTTCTATTCTATTTACTTGTTTGAAGCGTATAACTCACTTACTTTATCCCAGTTCACTACATTGAAAAATGCGCTGATATAGTCAGGTCTTCTGTTTTGGTAATTTAGGTAGTAAGCATGTTCCCATACATCCAATCCTAAAACTGGGAAGCCCCCACAACCAATACCCGTCATTAATGGGTTATCTTGATTAGCAGTTGAACAAACTTCTAATTTTCCTCCTGGATGCACACATAACCAAGCCCAACCTGAACCAAACTGTGTTGCAGCTGCAGCAGAGAATTTTTCTTTAAAACTATCGAATGAACCAAAAGCTGCATCAATCGCGGCAGCTAATTCGCCAGAAGGAGTTCCTCCACCATTTGGGCTCATTACTTCCCAAAACAAGCGGTGATTATAAAATCCGCCACCATTATTTCTAATCGCTTTGTTATCAATATGGTGTTCTAATAAATGCTCAATGTCATGAGTTGATAGGTGCTCGTTGCTTTCTATCGCAGCGTTCAACTTACTCGTGTACCCTGCATGGTGTTTGCCATGGTGGATTTCCATTGTTCTAGCATCAATATGTGGTTCTAATGCATCGTATGCATAAGGTAATTTTGGTAATTCAAAAGCCATAATTATATTTTTTAGGTTTTACAATTTAAGTTCTATAGGAATAACAATTTAAAACGTTTAAAGTTTCCTATAATACAAATGTAATCAATTGATAAAAAATATAGTTTCATTCCCTATTTTTACTTTTATGCAAAGACGATCATTTCTGAAAATAGGCACGATTGCCACAGCGGGGGCCTTATTAAAACCTTTTAATTCCATAGCTCAGATTAATGCTATGAATGAATTAAGAAGACAATCCTTTGGTGCCAATTTTTTATTTGGAACCGCAACTGCTGCTGCACAAATAGAAGGGGCTTGGGCTGAAGATGGAAAAAGCCCTTCAATTTGGGACGTCTTCTCTGCGAAAGAGGATAAAACTATTGACGGAGGAACTACAGAATTTGCTTGCGATTTCTATCATAAGTATGAAGAAGATATTGCCCTAATGGCAGATTTAGGATTTGACGTGTTCCGTTTTTCCATTGCATGGACACGAATATTACCTTATGGAACAGAACATGTGAATCAACGGGGTATAGATTTTTACAATAAAGTAATTGATGCTTGTTTGGCAAAAGGCTTGCAACCATGGGTCACCTTGTATCACTGGGATTTACCTCAGATACTAGAAGACAAAGGCGGCTGGACGAATAGAGACGTGATAGAATGGTTTAGTAATTATGTGGAAGTATGTGCCGAAAGTTTCGGAGATCGAGTAAAAAATTGGATGGTGTTTAATGAGCCGATGGCATTTACTGGCCTAGGCTATTTAGGAGGCATGCATGCTCCTGGGAAAAGAGGGATGTCTAAATTTTTAAAATCTGTTCACTATGTAAGTATGTGTCAAGCTGAAGGAGGAAGAATACTTCGACGCTTAGTTCCCAAAGCCAATATTGGAACTACCTTTTCTTGCACAGCCGTTGAACCGAAAGACCCTGCTAAGAAAAGACATGTCATAGCTGCTCGGAAAGCTGATGCCATGTTTAATCGATTATTTATAGAGCCTGCTTTAGGCATGGGTTATCCAATAGATGATGTGCCCGTTTTTAAAGGAATCACGAAGTATATTGAACCAGGAGATAAAGAAAAATTAAAGTTTGACTTTGATTTTATTGGCCTCCAGAACTATTTCAGAACTGTTGCTAAGTTTAGCTTATGGCCACCCTTAATGTGGGCGAACATGGTAAAGGCAGAAAAGCTAGTTGAAAATAAAGATGACCTTACCGCAATGGGTTGGGAAGTGAGTCCGAAGGGGATTTATGATGTGATTATGCAATTTAGTGCGTACAATGTACCAATGATTATTACTGAAAATGGTGCTGCTTTTGAGGACCACTTGACTTCGGAGGGGAAAGTACATGATGAACGACGTATCCAATTCTTCAAGGATTACTTGTCCTATGTTTTGAAGGCAAAGGATGAAGGGGCTGACCTAAGGGGCTACTTCCTGTGGACCTTCATGGATAACTTTGAATGGGCTGAAGGGTATGAGCCTAGATTTGGCATTGTATACAATGATTATGAAACACAAAAGCGCTACCCGAAGGATAGCGCTTTATGGTGGCAAGGGTTTTTGAAAGGCTCTATCTAATAGGATTTTTTATTTAACTCCTTATTGATTTTAAAACTTCACTTTTCATTTTTTCCCTGCCTACCGGCAGGAATAATCAAGGCTGTCAATGAAATTTACTCCTGAACTTCATTCCCCCTATGTGCGGCAGAGTGATTATAGAACAAGTTCTATGCTTCTCTGTCTTACTAAGGTTCAATTTTATTCATCCATAAATCTCCTTGAAGGCCAGTCTTAAAACAATCAATATATACTAACAAGCTATCAGGACCAGTCTGTTAGTTAGACATTGCTTCTAATCCTCCTATTCCAATAGCATCATGGTAAGTAGGTTCTGTTTGCTCAATGCTTTCAACATCAATGTCATTTTCTAGTGAACAGTTCTCACATAGAAAACGGTAAGTTCGAACATCAGCCCAAGCAATTCCAAATCCCAAGGTGAATACAATAAGTAACATATTGGAGAAGAATAAACCAAATAATTTACCTCCTGATACCTCAGAATTAAAACTGTATGCTTGTTCTTGATAATGCATTTTAGTATTTTCAACGGTGTAATTGAATATATCCTTTATCCACCAAAACATATAAATTCCGAGAGTTAAAGAAGATAGTAAAAGACCTTTTACATTAAGTATAAAATACTCCATTCCATCTCCTTCAAAACTAAACTCAGCATTACCAAGTCTTGAATTTTTAGAGATATACTTTCTCAAATCTACACTAAACCACGCGCCATAAATACCTACGCTTAGTATAGTGAAGAGTACTCCTTTTAAAAATAACTTAATAAATTCTTCTAAGTCGCCTCTATATCCAAAGCGAATACCTGCATAGGTCGTATTTGCGCTGTCATACTTCATCGCGTAATGCATAACGTAGGGTATTGCTACGAAATAAGCTATATATAAGGCAAGCATAACCAAGCCAGTAAGGATATCCACTCCGAGCGAAGAAATCAAACCTACAAGCAAGGCTACTCCAATTATAATAAGGATAGCCTTAATAAAGCCCTTGAAAATTTCTTTTCCTGTTCCTGTATAATCGAAACGCCTTTCCTTAAACTCTAGGTTCGTGTAAGTGTATTTGGTAATATTTACAATTGCCCAGGGAATATATAATCCCAAGGTAAATAGACATAAGAAGATGTTCTTGATATAAATGCCGAATAGGCTGCCTCCCTCACCATGGAAGCTAAAATAATCTTTGTTCATAGGGTGTTTTTTTAATGAACATACAAGATATAAAAAGAAAAACGTATTTATAGATTAAGGAGTGGCTAATCTTCCTTTTTTTGCTCGGCCGTTTTCCACTGTGAAGGAGTCATACCAGTGTTTTGTTTGAAAATACTATTGAAAGTTGACTTCGAATTGAACCCACTTTCAAAGGCAATTGCTACAATAGTTAGGTGTTCAAAACGATCGTCTAATAATCTTCTCTTCACCTCTTCTACCCGATACTCATTGATAAAAGTGAAAAAGTTCTTTCCGATATCATTATTCAGAATTTCCGTCAGATGATGTCTTGAAATATTTAAGTGTTTCGACAAATCTTGAACAGTTAATTCTGCATTCATAAATGGTCGCTCCGCCAGCATGTATTCAAAAATATGCTTTACGTAATCCTCTTTTTGCTCATCTGAAAGATTCGAATTTTTGTACTTCTCTTTACTATCCTCATCTTTCCTTCCACCAATTTTGGATTGTTCATCCTTTTCCTCAGGAATAACTTTAAACAGATACGGTTGTTTAATTCCAAAATAACTTACACTGAAAGCTAGAATAGTTAAAAAGACATCAGAAGTATAAGCAATATCAAAATAGCCCTGTTTTATGAACACATTATAGGCCCCTAATGCAAAGTATACTAAATAGGTCGAACTAAATATGGCCGTAAGCGCATAAAGCCAGTTTAACTCATTACTCTCAGAAAAATAAGAGAAGCGATCTTTCAACTGCTTGCGGTGTCTACCCAAAATTTTCAAGGTAAGGAAGGTGTAATAGCTAACTGACCCTAAAAATGCGAAAGAATACATAAGTCGAACAGCCAAGTACCCATCATTTAAGAAGAATTGATGGTTATCAAATCTAAGCGCTCCTTTAAAGAAGGTGAAATACAAAAAGGTAAAAACAACAAAAGGTAAGAAATGACGAAAATCCTTGGATTTAAAAAACCATCTTCGGTATAGTAAGTGCCTTGTGTAAAGAAACAGAAAGGGGCCAAAGGTCAATGGAATCAAGCCAATAGCAAATTGATTATCAAAAAACTCACCGTGCTCTGCACTAATGAGCAAGACCATCATTTTAAATGAAATGGTGAGCAACCAAGCCAATAATACATAATCTGAACCTTGCTTAGATTGCTTTGTGAGCAAGACCAAGGAAACAAATAAGGCTTGTGAAATACCTATATAATAGAGCGTTTCTGGAAACATAGTTTAATTAAGCACTCTTGTCCATTTTTGTGTTTTAGCCAAAAAGAAAAAGAATCCATAGTGGCCAGTTAATTTTAACTCATCTTCTTCAACTTGAATTTTACCATTATAAATGTTGCCGTTTTTAAAGTTGTATATCTCTCCAGAAGTCCAAATTTCTTTAGCTGGATCAAATATAAAATTTAACCAAACATCCTCTCCTAGTAGATTCCTACTCCTTTTCTCCTCATCTTTATTTTCAAGGTCAAGCAATACTTCATCATTCCCATTTTTGTAATCGGCAAGCTGCCCAACAAATACTTCACCTTTCTTTTCTACTTGAATGACTTGGGTTTGATCTTCATTTGTCCATTTACCCATTATCTTATTCTCATCCTGAGCTAAGAGAATTTGCAACGGTAGTATCAAAACGATTAATATCCAATTAAATTTTTTCATGCGAATGGATTGTAAAAATAAAAAAAGCCGCTCTATTTAACACAGAACGGCCTTTAAAAAACACCTTAAATTTTTATCCTTTTAAAAACCCCCTAATATCTAGTTGATATTGTGATATATCAAAGGAATGAAATCCAAATGGGAAAACATAGGAAACATAGGCAGTAGGTGTCCGAATTGCGAAAGACGAACCTAAGTACTATTGAGTATCAAAGCATTAAATTTCTTCGAACAAGCCAGTCTTTTTATTCTTTCGAACTTTGTCCCAAGTATGAATTTTACCATTCATAGCCACATAAACACCCGCTGGCAAGGCTTGAACAAAAGCTAATGCACTTCCTAAGTTGAAAAGCGCATCACTCGCACCAAAAGCATAAGGGACCATTGCACCCGTAAGCACAATAGTTTTATGTAAATCAAACTTGGCTAAATACTTACCTGTTTCAGTAATAGTATCTGTTCCATGAGTAATTAAGATCCTATCTGCTTTAGCCATTTCACAGTTGCGTTTGATATTATCTCGATCCGTATCCGTCATCTCCAAACTGTCAACCATCATTAAGGTGCGAATGGAGTAATCTACGGTACAGCGACCTAATTCTAGAATTCCAGGAATGTGTGTCTCCGTGAAATGCAGATCTCCATCTATCAAATCATACTCTTTATCGAATGTTCCTCCTGTGACTAAAATTCTAACTGGCATAGTAAAATCGTTTCCACAAAAATAGGGGCTTATTTTTAAAAGATAGGAAGTAAGTCAGTTTTAATTGACTGTAATTTATCGAAATAGAAGTCCAAGTACCACCGCTGTAATCAAGGGCAAAGGCATGTCTCCTTTAATTTCCCATTCATTATCTCCATAGCTACCAAATCGTTTACGGATGATATTATCATCAATGAAGTATTCATTCTGGTGGTTATTATTCCAGATTTGCCTAAGCACCCCATTCTGCCAAGTCCATTGACTCTGCGGGTTTCCTCCCCAATAAGGTTTTAAACCTTGACCATCCCAGGCCCACTCTTCTTGATTTCGTGGATAATGGACAGGATTCAACTTGTTGTCTTCAAATTTCCAGACCATTGAATGACTCATATTCACTCCATTGGGATACAAATAAGTGCCATCCCAGACCCATACTATTCCAGCACCAAAAACTGGCTGCATAACGGCAAGACCATCCATGCTTGCCGCATTGGATACTTTAAGTGACTCAATCAATTGATCCTTCATGCCATTGCTATTCCAAAGGGCATAAAAAGTGGCGAATAGTGTTGCTGATGAAAGCTGAAGATTAGGAATATAGGCAAGTAAGCTATCATTTAAGTTGTTGTAAATCGCCCAACTACCTTCATTTTTCAAGAGCGTTACCACCCCATAAGATTCGCCTTTATATTCAAAATAAACCATAGATTCTTGCAAGGAAAATTGACTGGCAGAACCTTTTTTGTCATATATGATCCCTTCTTTTTTTTGAGAAACACTATCAAGTGCAAGTGTAAATAGGATGTCTTTAAATGAGCTTGAATTCCCCTTGAAGACAATGTTGCCCTTGGTTGAGAACAAAATACTTTTCTCCTGGCTTAAGACTTTGCCTTCCTCAATGAACAACAAGTTATCTTGTTCCAAACTCCAAACCGGTGTTTGCGCGTTAGCTATAAAGCCAAAAAAAAGTACTGTCCATTTAAAGTAATTCATATAAATCTTCTCGATTGGTCAAATGCCAAGTTTTTATACCCAATTTTTGGGCGGTTTCAATGTTCTCTAACTTGTCGTCTATAAACAAGGTTTCAGTTGGGTTTAGTTCGTGTTTATTTAAAACATAGGTGAAAGCCGCATCGTCTGGTTTTCTTTCTCTAATATCATGTGAGTAGTACACCTGATCAAAAACCTCGCTTAAATCAAGGAGTGCCAATGGTGGAAGCAATTTTGCATTCACATAATCGATATGGATTTTATTGGTATTACTCAATACAAATGTTTGATAAGATAAACGCAAGTTCTGTACCAAGTCTATTTTTCGCTTTGGGATTTCAATTAACATGGCGTTCCATGCAATATCAATTTGTTCATCGGTCATATCAGATGAACTTAGCTTTCGCAATTCATTTCTAAATTCTTGTGGGGAGATCTTTCCTGTCTCCAATAAATCAAACACTCGAGTTTGTGTGGAGTAGGAGTATATGGAGTTATTGTTTAATGGCAAGAGCTCGGCAAACGCCTTTTCTGTAGCACTAATATCTAAGTCCACGATTACTTCACCTAGATCAAAGATGATGTTTTTAATTCCTTTAAGAATTTCCTTCATAAAAAAGCTTGAATTTTTGAGCAATATACTTACTTTTGCAGTCCTATAAAAACTAAGCGAATTTGTTTAGATTTACAGGAAATCAACATGGTCCTATAGCTCAGTTGGTTAGAGCACCTGACTCATAATCAGGTGGTCCACAGTTCGAGTCTGTGTGGGACCACATTGAAAGAGAAGCACTTACAAGAATATTGTAAGTGCTTTTTTTGTTTATGAGTATTGCTTGTTTAAATAATCTTTAGCTACTTGGTGTATTATGTAGCTGAAAGCTACAAAGCAATTCATACTCCTTAGCTACCGCTTCGCTCAAGCTAAGGAGAGCTGGGTTTTTATAGCCTTAAACATCAGTTTTCTCTTCATGTTCAAGCCTTTTAGGATAAAACAGACAGATACACTAAATAAATAAATAATTTAAAGTAGGTAACCTTGTTTATATCTTATGAATTCAGTAAATTAGAATCTCTAATTAACTAAAACTAAAAACCCATGAAGCATTCGGTATCTAAGCCCCTACGTGAAATTCTCAACACGGCTTCCATAAACAACATTTCACTAGGCTATAGGCTGTTGTTGTTGTTCTTGTTTTCACTAGTATTTCAAGAAATTGACGCTCAGAATTGCCCTGGATATTCTTCAGTAATCTCAAGTTCCGGCGTTGCTTGTGCAGATCAGAACTATTATATCCAAGTACCCAATTCTACTTGTAATGGTACTATTACTTTTAACATTACAGGAAATTATGGCTCCATAGACGGGACAGAAATTTCTTGGCAAGTGGTAAGTAATCTGACAGGAAATGTATTAGCAACCGGTTTTGGGTCTAGTGGAACAAACTTCAATTCTACTGTTGGCCCTCTAAATCCAAGTTTAGAAGGGCAAATATTCTCTGTTTCTGTCTATGATTCATTTGGAGATGGATTTAATGGTACGGGAGGAATACTGGAAGCCGTGCAAGGATTAAATGTGCTTAGTTCTGTAATAGGAGATTTCGGGGATTCTGCAACTAACATCATAGGTCCCTCAATTTCCATATCAGATGCTACCATTAGTATTACAACGCCTTCAGGAATTATAAGTTCCAGCGCAAGTTCTTGTACCGACTTTAACGTTCCTGTCCAATTAGACAATACTAATTTTTGTAATAGTATTAATGTAGCTCTTCCTTGGGAAGTACGGTGTGACGCAACAAATGCCTTGTTGGCAAATGGAACGCACAATGTAGCAGTTCATCCGCAGCTACCAGCTAGTTCTGATGATGTCGTAGATATTTCCTGGAACGCGACCACCTGTCAATGGGATGTAAGCGCACAAAATGATTGTAATACACTGGACATTGGCAGTGTTTTCACTATCAGTCCAAATCCCGCCACGCTACCTGCAAATAGCTGCTCTGCTGGCAACCAAAACTTTGATATTAGTTATACAGGTTTATTAGGCGGTCCTAATTGCTGTTTAACAGCCGGTCCATCCACTCCGATAACCTATACGGAAAGTCAAACCATTAGTAATGTTCAAGTTACGAGCTCTCCGTTTGGGGGCATCAATAACTCTGCTTATTTCATAATCCCGGCTTATGGAACTGGAGGTGTAGCCACTTCTTTAACTATGAATGTTAGCATGAGCGGCTATACTTTTCCTGACCCTCCTAGCACGGGTACTGATGATAGTTATTGGGTTACTGTATATGTTGACGGCAATCCAATCTATGACGTGCAATACAGTAACACCACTGGATTTTCTCAAGGATTTAACTTAGCTTCTATTGCTAGTGGATATGATGAAAATAGCATTATAGAAATCTATATTTACCCAAATAGTTTTGCTGCAGGAGGTATAAATACTACCTTCATTCCGGGAGGAGGATTTCTTTTAGAAGGAGAATGGAGCGCTTCTTCTTTTGCAGTAACTTTTAATGCTTCCTTTATAGAAGAAATACCAACTGCTGTATCTTGTGTTTTTCCAACAACAGAATCATTAGTATGCTGTACTCCATCTAACATTGGCAACGGAAGCGATAATGTATGCTCAGGAAGTACTGGAAGTTTCAATACTTGGAAGACTTCAGTTGAAAACGCGAATCCTAATTGCTTAGTTTTTTCTAGCGTTACGCCAATAGCAGGAGCTACCCTTCCTGACAATATTCTTCCTACAGGAGTAAATAACTCATGCACTCCAATAACACAAAGCGTCAACGCTTATGCTTATTGCGATGTGAATGGAAATGGAAATATTGATGCAGGAGATAGCTATGCAGTCTTAAGTGCATTCGTGCTAAGTATCAATCCTGCTCCACCAAGCTTCGTAACAAATAATGGTGCTTGTGGTATTGCTCCTTCAGCTTTGCTCAACTGTGGAGGTTCCAGTATCTTAAGTGATATAGGTACCGCTCCTAATGGTCTACCTTGCGGAACTGGGGTAAATACCTCTACTATTACTGGCACATTTACAGCTACTCAAATTGCGACTGCTTTAGGAGGTGCGACTGCCTCATGCTATTTTGATCAAAATTATAATCTGACTGCTTCTTGTAATCAAAACTCACCAGCTTCCAGCACGGATTTGCGTTCAGCATGTACAAACTTTGTATGGATAGATGGCAATACCTACAATACCAATAACAACTCCGCCACTTTCACTATCCCTAACGGAGCTAGCAATGGGTGTGATTCGGTAGTTTCACTTAACCTTACCATCAATTCAATTGCAAACGGTTTAGATGTAGTTTCTTCATGCCTACCTATTGTATGGATAGATGGCAATACCTACAATACCAATAACAACTCCGCCACTTTCACTATCCCTAACGGAGCTAGCAATGGGTGTGATTCGATCGTGACCCTGAACTTGACAATAAGCTCCGCTGTTAATGGAGCGGACGTGCAAACATCTTGTAGTGCCTTTACTTGGATTGATGATAACACCTACAATGCAAGCAACAACACTGCAACTTTCCTTATCCCCAATGGAGCTGGTAGCGGTTGTGATTCGATCGTGACCCTGAACTTGACAGTAAGCTCCGCTGCTAATGGAACGGACGTGCAAACATCTTGTGGTGCCTTTACTTGGATTGATGGAAATACCTACAATGCAAGCAACAACACTGCAACTTTCCTTATCCCCAATGGAGCTGGTAGCGGTTGTGATTCGATCGTGACCCTGAACTTGACAATAAGCTCCGCTGCTAATGGAACGGACGAGCAAACATCTTGTAGTGCCTTTACTTGGATTGATGATAACACCTACAATGCAAATAACAACTCCGCCACTTTCACTATCCCTAACGGAGCGAGTAATGGGTGTGATTCAATTGTCACGCTAAGCCTCACTTTTAGTCCTTCCGTTAGTGGCATAGATGTGCAAGCGGCTTGTGGCTCATTGACTTGGATTGATGGGAATACCTACAATTCAAGCAACAACACTGCAACTTTCCTTATCCCCAATGGAGCTGGTAGCGGTTGTGATTCATTAGTGACTTTAAATTTGACTATTTCACCTGCCCCGGTTTTGGCGGGAATTGTTGGTGGAAATTCCGTGGTTTGCCAAAATGAAAGTTTTGCCCTTCAAACGAGCTATATACCTCAAGGAACTTATTATTGGGAAGGCCCGAATGGATTCACATCCAATGACAACCCTGTTTTTGTTCAAAACGCCGATTTAACGAATACTGGAATTTATACGGTTTATGCAGTAAATGGCAATTGTGTTTCAGATACGTTAGTTACAGATGTGGGAATTTTTAGCTTCAATAACTTATCAGTTTCTACGGATGCAATAGACTATGTGCAGGGAGAAACGGTAAGCATAACAGCAACTGGGGCCATGTCTTACCAATGGGATCCAGTAGACTATATGAATAATCCAAATGGCGCAATAGTAACTTTGGATGACATGCCTCCTGGAGACTATACCTACACGGTATATGGAATGGATATGAATACTTGTTTAGATTCCACTACCGTGAGCTTTACAGTTCTTCCTAGAACGGAGCTACTTATCTATGATGTTGTTTCTCCAAATGATGATGGCTATAACGACACTTGGTTTATAGGCTATCTTGAAAATGTCGATACATACGTCATACGAATTTTCAACAGAGGAGGAATGCTCCTACACGAGGTATTCAACCAATACAACAACGACTGGGATGGAAGCTATAAAGGTAACGACTTACCAGAAGGGGCCTACTATTACTACATAGATGCAGGGAAAGATATTTATAAAGGCGGAATAACTATTGTAAGATAAGAAAAAGAAATAATCATGAATAAGCTAACTAAAACACTAATCGTCGTATTATTTCTTTTCTCTGGAGTAATACTAGCTCAACAAAATGCTGTAATGACTCATTACACCGTGAATCCATATTTATACAATCCTTCACAGGTTGGTGAAAATGGATACGTGAGTGTTCAAACCCATTACCGAAAACAATGGATTAACATGCCAAATGCACCCGACACTAAATTATTATCTGCTCAAGGGATGATAAACAATAAATTTGGAATTGGCGGTAAAATTTATTTAGACAAAGCGCATATCATCCAGAATTTTGGTGCTTTGTTTTCCTACGCCTACTACATTCGATTTAAGAAGAATCCTAATAAACATTACTTCTCTCTTGGCTTATCTGCAGGGTTTAAGGCACAGCGTTTGGCCTTTAATGAAGCCACGATTAAAGATGATTTTGATCCGAGTATTTTTTACAATGGTGCGACCAATACGGTTTTCGACTCAGAGGCAGGGCTCACCTATCGTTTTAAAGGACTTCGTTTAGCAGGGTTCGTAGCAAACTTAGCGCCACAATCTTATCAGTATGAAAGAGCAAGTACCTACCTTAAATATGAGCCAAGTTATCATGTCTACGGAGCAGTCTCCTATGATATTGTGCTTGGGAAGAATTCTAATTTCAGTTTAAAGCCTTCTATGTTAGTTCGCTATATTCCTGACATCCCCATCCAATTTGATGGCAACTTGCTTCTAGATTGGAAGAATTTGTTCTGGATTGGTGGAGGTTACCGATATAAAAACGTTGGTGTTTGGAGTACCGCAGGCTTTAGGGTACACGACATGGTATCCTTTACTTATTCCTATGAGCAAAGCATAGACGGGTTCCAAGCAGCACTTGGATCCACTCATGAGATAACCATGGAGTTTCGATTCAAACCAAACAAAAACAAAGATTTGGCCAAAGAAATGGACGATCGCTATGCTGATTTAAAAAAGAAAATTCTTGTCAAGCATAATGAATTACTAGATTCTATCCAAGAATTAAAAGAAAGAACAGATTCATTGGAAAGTGCCCTAAATAATACGAATGAATTAATAAGAGAGCTGAAAGAAACCGCAACAAATACGGTTTATAAAGGCAATCAGGTAAAATATGCTGCTTTAGGAAAAGTAAATTATTTTTTAAATTCAGCAACTATTCATTCCGCTCAAAAAGTTGAAGCAAAGCCAATTATGGAACAAATTAAAGCGCTTCAAGAAGAAGGAAAACTTATCCTAATTAGAATAGAAGGAAGCGCAAGTATTGAAGGATCAGAAACATATAATCTTCTTCTATCAAATAAGCGAAATGAATCCATGAAAGAATACCTAGTTAAGAACGGGATAAAAGATGATTTAATAACTACTTCTTCAAAAGGAAATTCGGAAGCCTTAGTAAGAGATAATGCATTTGAAGATATAGAAAATACTGAGCCAAATCCAGAAGATAGATATGTAAAAGTTTATATTTTATTTAACGAATAGACTGATAGTATTTATGGCAGCTTCGAACTTTTCATTTTGAATGAAAACGATGATATCTTTTTCGGGTAGATGACTCACTTCACTTTAGACCATTGAATTAATGAAAGGTTTGCCAGGTTCTGAGGAGGGGTATTCCATGGAAGAGTTCAAAGCCATGC
>ERZ887849.380-NODE-380-length-48214-cov-13.800224_pt1 | contig 48214 bp, 59 predicted proteins | sample MGYA00521267_ERZ887849 | MGnify/ENA primary metagenome ERZ887849 (study PRJEB32303, sample SAMEA104408601) | aquatic metagenome | biome: Brackish water; feature: Pelagic; material: water | place: Baltic Sea | collected 2014-06-06T16:11:00 | depth 2,863 m ... | reverse complement strand
CCGCGAGGGTGGCCGTACCGTTGGCGCCGGCGTCGTCGCCTCGATCTTGAAGTAATAAGGTGGCGATTAACTCCGTTGATCGCCGACCCATCGTTCTTTGGAATTTAAAATGAAAAATCAAAAGATCCGTATTCGCCTCAAGGCTTTCGACTATAAACTGATTGACCAATCAGCAGCCGAAATTGTTGACACGGCAAAACGTACAGGTGCGGTTGTGCGCGGCCCAGTGCCATTGCCAACACGGATTCGTCGCTACGACTTACTTCGTTCACCGCACGTGAACAAATCATCACGTGATCAGATGGAAATGCGCACGCATCAGCGCTTGATGGATATTGTTGATCCAACTGATAAAACAGTCGATGCATTGATGCGTCTCGATTTACCCGCAGGTGTTGATGTTGAAATTGCGCTTCAGTAAACCATATATTTTGTTTTGCCTTGCGCATTAAGGCTTTTACGTGGTACGATCGCAGACTCACTGAAAGGTGAGTTGAAAAAGTTGTCTAGCATTTGGTTGGTTTTTTACTGGCAAAATGACTAGATTTTGATTAAGCCCTGGCCAATCGAAGTCGGGGAATCGGGAAAATCCCGGGAGAATATGATGTCGAAACCGACACCTACGCCAGCCGCATATCGGCTTGGCCTGGTGGGTCGCAAGGTCGGCATGACTCGCGTTTTTACAGACGATGGTGAGTCCATCCCTGTAACAGTGCTTGACGTGTCAAACAACCGAGTGACCCAAGTAAAGTCGCCTGAAAATGACGGTTACGCCGCCGTTCAAGTGACTTTTGGGACTCGCCGCGCCTCACGCGTGACAAAACCACTCGCTGGACATTTCGCCAAAGCTGGCGTCGAGTCTGGCAGCATTCTCAAAGAATTTCGTCTAGATCCATCACGCGCTGCCGAATTCACACCAGGTTCCGTTATTGCCGTCGAAAGCGTGTTTGAACCGGGTCAGCAAGTCGATGTGACTGGCACCACAATTGGTAAGGGTTTTGCTGGTGCTATCAAGCGTCACCATTTCTCTTCACAGCGTGCGTCGCATGGTAACTCAGTGTCTCACCGTGCACCCGGTTCAATTGGTCAGGCACAGGACCCAGGCCGGATTTTTCCAGGCAAACGGATGGCAGGTCATTTGGGTGACGTGACACGTACGACCCAAAACCTAGATGTCATTCGTGTGGATGCAGAGCGTGGCTTGCTTTTGGTTAAGGGCGCTGTGCCCGGCCACGCTGGGGCAGACATCATTGTTCGTCCTGCTGTTAAAGCGCAACCAAAGAAAGGAGCTTAACGAATGGATATTAAGCTCCTCGCTGATAACGGGACAAGCGCAGAAACATTCAGCGCGCCCGATACGGTTTTTGCTCGCGACTACAACGAAGCGTTGATTCACCAAGTGGTCATTGCTTATCAGGCAAACGCTCGCTCAGGTAATCGTCAGCAAAAAGACCGTTCTGAAGTTCGTCACTCCACAAAGAAGCCATTTAAGCAAAAAGGCACCGGTCGTGCCCGCGCTGGTATGACTTCATCGCCATTGTGGCGTGGGGGTGGTAAGGTATTTCCTAACTCGCCCGAAGAAAACTTCAGCCAGAAAGTCAACAAAAAGATGTATCGTGCGGGGATTCGTTCGATTTTGTCTCAGTTGGCCCGCGAGAACCGTATCTCAATAGTCGATGAATTCACACTTGAGGCGCCAAAAACAAAGCTAGCGGCTGATAAATTGCGTAGCCTTGGACTTGAGTCGGTTCTAATCATCACCGATGCAGTGGACGAAAACTTATATTTGGCGACACGTAACTTGCCAAATGTAGCCGTGATTGAAACGCGCTACGCTGATCCGCTGTCCTTGATTCACTACAAAAACGTGTTGATTACAAAGCCGGCCATTGCTCAACTTGAGGAGATGCTCGGATGAATAACGATCGTTTGATGCTTGTTTTGATTGCGCCCATCGTGACTGAAAAGGCCACTTTGGTTGCAGAAAAAAACAACCAGATTGTGTTTCGCGTTGTACAGGATGCAACGAAGCCTGAAATCAAGGCAGCAGTTGAGATGTTGTTCAAAGTTGAAGTGCAATCTGTGCAAGTGCTTAATCGCAAGGGCAAGGAAAAACGCTTTGGTCGCTTTGTTGGTCGCCGCCGTAACGAACGCAAAGCGTACGTTGTGTTAAAGCCAGGACAAGAACTCAACTTTGCGGAGGTCAATTAAATGCCTTTGTTAAAAGTTAAACCCACGTCACCCGGTCGCCGGGGAATGTTGAAGGTCGTTACACCGAATTTGCACAAAGGCGCACCAGTTGCTGCCCTTACCGAAAAGCAAATTCGTGGTTCTGGCCGTAATAACAACGGACACATTACCGTACGTCACCGTGGTGGTGGACATAAGCAGCACTACCGACTGGTGGACTTCCGTCGTAACAAAGACGGCATTCCAGCCAAAGTCGAGCGTCTTGAGTATGACCCAAACCGTACAGCTCACATTGCTTTGCTTTGCTACGCTGATGGTGAGCGCCGTTACATTATTGCACCACGTGGTCTTGAGGTCGGGACAACGCTGGTTTCGGGTATTGAAGCGCCAATCAAAGCAGGTAATTGCTTACCGATTCGCAACATACCTGTCGGTACAACGATTCACTGCGTTGAAATGATCCCTGGCAAAGGGGCGCAGATGGTTCGATCAGCTGGCGGTTCAGCCGTTTTGCTTGCTCGGGAAGGCACTTACGCCCAGGTGAGACTGCGTTCTGGCGAGGTTCGTCGCGTTCACATTGAGTGTCGCGCAACAATTGGTGAGGTTGGTAACGAAGAACATAGCCTTCGCCAGATTGGTAAAGCCGGTGCAATGCGCTGGCGCGGTATTCGTCCAACGGTTCGTGGTGTTGCCATGAACCCGGTCGATCACCCCCACGGTGGCGGTGAAGGTCGTACGGGTGAAGCACGAGAGCCAGTCAGCCCATGGGGTACACCATCGAAGGGTTATAAGACCCGTCGTAACAAGCGGACGAACAATATGATCGTCCAGCGTCGCAAGCGTAAGTAAGAGGCCGAATCATGTCACGTTCGATCAAAAAAGGCCCATTTGTCGATTCTCATTTACTGAAAAAAGTTGATGAGTCAATTGCCGAGAAAGGGAAGAAGCCGATCAAGACCTGGTCGCGCCGTTCAACAATATTGCCCGAGTTTATCGGGTTGACTATTGCCGTGCACAACGGTCGTCAGCATGTCCCCGTTTATATTAACGAGAACATGGTGGGACATAAGCTCGGTGAGTTTTCGTTGACCCGTACGTTTAAGGGGCACGTCGCTGATAAGAAGGCGAAGAGATAATCATGGAAACTCAAGCGATTATTCGTGGGGTGCATATTTCTGCGCAAAAGACACGACTGGTAGCGGATTTGATCCGTGGCAAACCAGTTGCGCAAGCGCTGAATATTCTCGCCTTCACAAACAAGAAAGCCGCTGGCATTCTTAAAAAGGCCGTGGAATCTGCAATTGCCAATGCTGAGCACAATGATGGTGCTGACATTGATGAGTTGAAGATCACCACGATATATGTTGATAAAGCACAGTCGATGAAACGGTTTTCTGCTCGCGCCAAAGGCCGCGGGAATCAAATCGAAAAACAGACTTGCCATATCACTGTCAAGGTCGGCGCTTAAGGAGTCACGATGGGTCAGAAAATTAACCCGATTGGGTTCCGTCTCGCAGTTACCCGTAATTGGGCCTCACGCTGGTATGCCGCCGACAAAGATTTCGGTGGCTTGTTGGCTTCGGACATCCGGGTGCGCGAATATTTAAAGCGCAAGTTAAAGAGTGCATCAGTTGGGCGTGTTGTTATTGAGCGTCCCGCGAAAAATGCGCGCATTACTGTTTACTCAGCACGCCCTGGTGTGGTGATTGGTAAGCGTGGTGAGGACATCGAAAGTCTGAAGTCTGATTTGCAACGGCTGATGGGTGTGCCAGTTCATGTCAATATCGAAGAAATTCGTAAACCTGAGACTGACGCTCAACTGATTGCCGACTCAATTGCACAGCAGCTTGAAAAGCGAATCATGTTCCGTCGGGCGATGAAGCGTTCGATGCAAAATGCCATGCGTCTTGGCGCTCAAGGCATTAAGATCATGAGCGCTGGCCGATTGAACGGCATTGAAATTGCTCGCACGGAGTGGTACCGCGAAGGCCGAGTGCCCCTGCACACCTTGCGTGCCATTATTGACTATGGAACGGCTGAAGCAAACACGACTTATGGTGTTATTGGCATCAAGGTTTGGGTTTACAAAGGTGACATGCTGCCAAATGGTGACATGCCAGTGGAAACGGTTGTTCCTCGCGAGGAAGAGCGTCGCCCACGTCGTGCCCCACGTGGTGACCGCCCTGATAGTAAACCGGGTGCTCGTCCTGCCAGTCGAACTCGTGGTCCGCGAAAAGCGCCAGGTGCTGATGGTGCTTCGCCAGCATCTGAGGCATCGGCTGCGCCAGCGCCTGTAGGAGAATAAAGATGCTGCAACCATCACGCAGAAAATATCGTAAAGAGCAGAAAGGTCGAAATACTGGTCTAGCCACACGGGGTGCCAGTGTTTCGTTCGGAGAATTTGGTCTAAAAGCAACGGGGCGCGGACGTTTGACTGCTCGTCAGATTGAGTCGGCTCGACGTGCCATTAACCGGCACATCAAACGTGGCGGTCGGATTTGGATTCGTATTTTTCCAGACAAGCCAATCTCACAAAAGCCCGCAGAAGTGCGTATGGGTAACGGTAAAGGTAATCCAGAGTACTGGGTTGCCGAGATTCAGCCTGGTAAAGTGCTGTATGAAATGGAAGGCGTCAGCGAGGAAATAGCAAGAGAGGCGTTCCGCCTAGCTGCCGCTAAGCTGCCGATTTCCACGACCTTCGTTTCGCGCCAGTTGGGCGCTTGAGACGGTATCTAAAGGAATCGACATGAAAGCAAGTGAACTCCACAAAAAAGATGTGGCCGAGCTTAGAACTGAGCTTGATAGTCTGTTGAAGGCGCAGTTTGGGTTGCGGATGCAAAAAGCAACACAACAGCTTTCCAACAATAGCGAGATTAATAAGATGCGACGCTCTATTGCACGGGTTCGCACTATTCTCACCCAGAAAGCTGGAGCCTAATTGATGACTGAAGCCCAAATAACCACCCCCAAACGCCAACGTAAGTTGGTTGGTGTTGTGGTAAGCGATAAAATGGATAAGACGATTGTTGTGATAGTTGAGCGTCGCGTTAAACACCCCCTTTTGGGTAAGGTGGTTATGCGTTCTGCCAAGTACAAGGCACACGACGAATCCAATCAGTATAAACAAGGCGACACTGTTGAAATCGGCGAGACTCGTCCGATTTCAAGAGACAAGTCTTGGTCTGCTATCCGTTTGGTTGAGGCCGCTCGCATTATTTAAGCGTTCGTCTCTTATTCCATGGCAATGGCTGTTAAGCAAAAACGCGACCTAAGGTCGCGTTTTTGCTTTTGATTAAATTGACTCAGATTTGCGTTACAAACTTTGTAACAAGATAGCCATCGAACGTTTCGCTGCCACCCTCACTGCCAATGCCACTGTCTTTAATGCCGCCGAAGGGTGTTTCGGGTAAGGCGCTTCCAAAGTGGTTAATGTTCACCATTCCAGCCTCGAGATCATTTGATACTCTTGTGGCTATTTGGAGAGAGTTCGTAAACACATAGGATGACAAGCCGAATGGGAGACTGTTGGCGCGAGCAATGACTTCATCAATATTGTCAAAAGAAACGATAGGCGCCACAGGTCCGAAGGGTTCTTGCGTCATTAGCATGGCATCGTCAGGTAGGTCTGTTATCACAGTTGGTGGGAAAAAGAATCCCTTCCCAGCAACGGCATCGCCACCGAGAAGAACCTTGCCGCCACGACTTCTTGCATCATCAACAAAACGTTCCATGGCGGGTATTCTGCGTTCGTGTGCCAATGGACCCATCTCAACGCCCTCGTCAAGCCCGTCACCTACTTTTATGTTTGACAAAGTGTCTGTGAAAACGGATAAAAATTTGTCATAAGCTTTCTTTTGGACATAAAACCTTGTTGGCGATACACAAACCTGGCCCGCATTGCGGATCTTAAACTTTGCCAGCATTTTTGCAGCACGCTCAACATCAGCGTCGTCAAACACAATAACGGGTGAATGACCACCAAGTTCCATCGAGACACGTTTCATGTGTGCGCCAGCCAAGCTGGCAAGTTGTTTGCCAACGGGAACCGAGCCGGTGAAAGAGACCTTGCGACTGATGGGCGATCTAATGAGGTAGTCTGAAATTTTTGGAGGGTCACCCCAAACGAGATTAAGAACCCCTGGCGGCAACCCTGCATCATGAAACATCTGCGCAATGGCCATCACGGCGCTAGGAGAGTCTTCAGGTCCTTTGAGCACCAGTGTGCAACCCGCGCCAATGGCAGCAGCCACTTTACGGATGGCCTGGTTGTAGGGAAAATTCCAGGGCGTGAAAGCCACACAAACACCAATAGGTTCACGCAAAACGAATTGACGAACATTTTCGTTGCGTGGGGCAATCACACGACCATAGATACGACGGCACTCCTCTGCGTGCCAATCGGCATGGTCAGCGCATGAAATCAACTCGCCCATGGATTCGGCCAGCGGCTTACCTTGGTCAAGTGTCATGTTGCGTGCTATTAGAGCAGCACGATCGCGAGTCAATTGAGCCACTTTACGTAAAATGGTAGAACGTTCAGTTGGCGATGATTTTTTCCATGACACAAATGCGCGTTCTGCCGATACAAGCGCAAGCTCTAGGTCGTCGTTTGTGGCATGAGGCAAATGACCCAAGACTTCCTTATTGGAGGGGTTAACCACTTCCTGGGTCGTGCGTCCCTCGGCCTCAATAAATTGGCCGTTGATATAAAGTGCTAGCTTCTGATACATGGTTATCCTGAAAGAGTCCTAATCATTTTTAGTTAACCATAGTCTAACGAACATGACTGCGAACCGGATCAAAAAAGTTAGTCGTCAGGCATTCAAGCATGCGTATTGGATAGAAAATGCGGATCAAAAATGGTCTAAAAAAGAACAATTCGTGAATTGGCTTGCACAAAATTAAAAACCATCATAGAATGGACGACTTTCCTGAAATAACAGGAAAAGTTGCATCACAAATTTGGTGGTGTGAAGGGCTTTAACCAGTATCACGTCTTAGAGTTTTGCTTCTTCAAACGGTGAACAAGACTAAAAGGCAAATTAAACAGATTTCGACCCAGGGCTGAAAAGCCTGACGGGACCAAAACTGGTTCACACGTGTCATGCGGTGAATTAAGTTGGAACAGGAAAAATCATGATTCAAATGCAGACCACGTTAAATGTGGCCGATAACACTGGTGCACGCTCAGTCATGTGCATTAAAGTGTTGGGCGGCTCAAAGAGACGTTACGCCGGTATTGGCGACATTATTAAGGTAAGCGTAAAAGACGCAGCACCTCGTGGGCGTGTCAAAAAGGGTGAAATCTACAATGCAGTCGTCGTTCGCACAGCCAAAGGCGTGCGTCGCAAAGACGGTTCATTGATTCGATTTGCTGGCAACGCCGCCGTTCTGTTGAATGCAAAATTAGAGCCAATCGGCACACGTATCTTCGGGCCTGTCACACGTGAATTGCGGACAGAGCGGTTCATGAAGATTGTGTCGCTTGCGCCTGAAGTGTTGTAAGGGGCCACAAAATGGAAAAAATACGCAAAGGCGACGAAGTGATCATGTTGACGGGTCGTGACAAAAAGCGCCGAGGCACAGTGATCTCCCGTGTCGACGTTGATCATGTGTTGGTTGAAGGCATTAATGTTGTGAAAAAACACACGCGCCCTAATCCAATGCAAGGCACAACTGGCGGCATTACTGATAAAACAATGCCCGTTCACATTTCTAATGTGGCGATCTTCAACCCCGCAACTGGCAAAGCTGACCGTGTCGGCATTCAAGAAGTGGAAGGCCGCAAAATTCGCGTTTTCCGCTCTAGCGGTGAGCCAGTTGGTGCGAAGGCGTAAGGAGCTCAAAAATGGAACGTATACAAGAGCTGTATCTCAACAAAATTGCCCCAGCGCTGATTGAGCAGTTTAAGTACAAAAGTGTCATGGAGGTGCCGCGTCTCACCAAAATAACCCTAAACATGGGTGTTTCTGAAGCGGTGTCTGACAAAAAAGTGATCGAGCATGCCGTTTCAGACATGACAAAGATTGCCGGACAGAAGCCAGTGGTTACAAAAACCAAGAAGTCGATTGCTGGATTTAAGATCCGCGAGGACTATCCCATCGGTTGCATGGTGACACTGCGTGGTCGACGGATGTATGAATTCCTGGATCGTTTTATCAACGTGGCTTTGCCGCGAGTTCGGGATTTTCGCGGCATTTCAGGCAAAGCTTTTGACGGCCGCGGCAATTACAACGTTGGCGTTAAAGAACAGATCATATTTCCTGAAGTCGAATACGACAAAATCGATACCATTCGTGGCATGAATATCAGTATCACCACGACGGCAAAAACGGACGAAGAAGCCAGGGCGTTATTGACTGCCTTTAGCTTCCCGTTTCGCAACTAAGAGGGCGATGACGTGGCAAAACTTTCATTAATTAATCGTGACATCAAGCGCGCCAAGCTAGCTGAGAAGTACGCTCCCAAGCGTGCGGCGCTCAAAGCAGTCATCGGCGATATGTCCAAGTCGGACGAAGAACGTTACGAGGCACGCCTTAAGTTGCAACAATTGCCTCGCAATTCAAACCCCACTCGCCAGCGTAGCCGCTGCGCGATCACTGGCCGGCCCCGCGGAGTTTTCCGTAAGTTCGGTTTGGCTCGCAACAAACTGCGCGATTTGGCCATGAAGGGTGAAATTCCCGGCATGACCAAGGCCAGCTGGTAGGAGAATAAAACATGAGCATGAGCGACCCGATCGCCGATATGCTGACCCGCATTCGCAATGCGCAGCAGGTGGACAAACCCACAGTTACCATGCCTTGCTCTAAGGTTAAGGTAGCCATCGCCAACGTTCTCAAAGACGAAGGCTACATTGATGGTTACCAAATCAAGGGCACGCAGACCAAACCTGAGCTTGAAATTGCGCTTAAGTATTATGCTGGCCGTCCAGTGATTGAACGCATAGAGCGAGTTTCACGCCCCGGTTTGCGTATTTACAAAAACCGCACCAGCATCCCGCAAGTGATGAATGGGTTGGGAGTGGCCATTGTTTCGACGTCACATGGTGTGATGACTGACCGTAAGGCTCGGGCAACCGGCGTCGGCGGTGAAGTTCTCTGCTACGTGGCCTAAGGAGAAGCACATGTCACGCATTGCAAAATATCCTGTTGAATTGCCGAAAGGTGTTGAGGCAACGATCCATCCGGAAGCGATTACGGTTAAAGGTCCCTTGGGATCACTAACACAAGCGCTAAATGGTGATGTGATTGTCAACCAAGACGCTGGAAAATTGTCGTTTATTGTTGCCAATGATTCTCGTCAAGCCAAAGCCATGTCAGGAACACTTCGCGCACTGGTTGCGAACATGGTTACTGGCGTCAGTCAAGGCTTTGAGCGTCGGTTGAATTTGATCGGTGTTGGTTATCGCGCCCAAGTCCAGGGAACACAAGTTAAGCTGCAGTTGGGCTTTTCACACGACATTTCCCATCCGCTGCCAGACGGCGTCAAGGCAGAGTGCCCGACACAAACCGAAGTGGTTTTGAAAGGTTTTGATAAACAAGTGGTTGGCCAGGTCGCAGCTGAGATTCGTGCGTACCGCCCTCCTGAGCCTTATAAAGGCAAGGGCGTGCGTTACGCTGACGAGCGGGTTGTGATCAAGGAAACCAAGAAGAAATAACCGCGCCGACGAGGATAGATCATGGATAAGAAAATTAGTCGTATGCGTCGCGCCATACCAACTCGACGCAAGATTGCAGAGTTGCGCGTGAACAGACTCACAGTGTTTCGTTCTAATCAACACATTTACGCGGCGATCATTTCGCCTGAGGGTAACACCGTGTTGGTTTCAGCCTCTACGGTTGAAGCGGAAGTACGTCAACAGTTGGCAGGTCAAACGGGTCAAGGCGGTAATGCCGCTGCAGCGAGTTTGGTTGGTAAGCGTGTGGCAGAAAAAGCAAAGGCAGCGGGTATTGAGTTGGTTGCGTTTGACCGCTCAGGCTTTCGGTATCACGGTCGCGTTAAGGCGTTGGCCGAGGCGGCTCGTGAAGCCGGTCTTAAGTTTTAAGCGAGGATAGGTCAAATGGCTAAAGTACAAGGCAAGAGTGCCGCGGAAGAGCGCGACGACGGTTTTCGCGAGAAAATGATTGCGGTTAACCGTGTCAGCAAAGTTGTCAAGGGTGGTCGTACCATGAGCTTTGCGGCGTTGACAGTTGTCGGTGACGGCGATGGTCGCGTTGGTATGGGCAAAGGCAAGGCGCGTGAAGTGCCAGTCGCCGTCCAAAAAGCAATGGAACAAGCGCGTCGCGAATTATTCAAAGTGCCACTCAAAAATGGAACGGTTTTCCATCAAGTTGTTGGTCGTCATGGCGCATCGAAAGTTTGGATAGCGCCAGCTGCAGAAGGTACTGGCGTTATTGCTGGCGGCCCAATGCGCGCCATCTTTGAAGTAATGGGCGTGCGTAACGTTGTGGCAAAGAGCTTGGGTTCAAGCAACCCTTATAACTTGGTGCGCGCCACATTAAACGGTTTGCGTGCGGCAGTCACGCCATCTGAAATTGCGGCCAAGCGCGGCAAAACTGTTGAAGAGATTTTGGGGTAAGTCATGGCAGAAAAGCAATTGAAAGTAACGCTTGTGCGTTCAGTCATCGGCACCAGAGAGTCGCACCGTGCAACGGTTCGTGGACTTGGTTTGCGCGGTTTGAACAGCTCACGAGTACTCATTGATACGCCCGAAGTCAGAGGGATGATCCGCAAAGTGGATTATTTGGTCACTGTCTCGGAAGTCTGAAAGGAAACACCATGTCGGACATGCAACTAAATACGATTCAGCCAGCCGAAGGCTCAACACACGCCAAGCGTCGTGTTGGTCGCGGTATTGGTTCTGGTTTGGGTAAGACAGCGGGTCGCGGTCACAAAGGCCAAAAATCCCGTTCAGGCGGTTTTCATAAGGTCGGTTTTGAGGGTGGTCAAATGCCGATGCATCGCCGCTTGCCAAAGCGTGGCTTTACATCGCGTGATCAGCATTTACACGCTCAAGTCAGATTATCGGACTTGCAAAAGCTGCCCGTTGATCTCATTGACGTGCAAGTATTGAAGCAGGCTGGTGTTATTGGCCAGGCCGTGAAGTTTGTCAAAGTTTTTAAATCGGGCGAACTCAGCCGCAAAGTGTCTTTACAAGGCATGGGTGTTACGGTTGGGGCCAAGGCTGCTATTGAAGCTGCCGGCGGCACAATTGCTTAAGGACGGAGCTTCGATTGGTTACACAGGCATTAGGTAAGTCAGGACCCCGCTACGGTGACTTAGGTCGCCGTCTCGGCTTCCTTGTGCTGGCGTTGGTTGTTTACCGTTTGGGTACACACATCCCAGTCCCTGGAATTAATCCTGAAGTCCTCGCTGATTTGTTTCAGCAAAACGAAGGTGGCATATTGGGTTTATTCAATATGTTCTCCGGCGGCGCCCTGTCTCGCTTTTCGATCTTTGCTTTAGGCATCATGCCTTATATTTCTGCCTCGATCATCATGCAGTTGATGACCGTTGTATCGCCAACGCTTGAAGCCATTAAGAAAGAAGGCGAGGCGGGCCGTCGCAAAATTACGCAATACACGCGTTATGGCACGCTTGTTTTGGCGCTGGTCCAGTCGGTTGGTATTTCGGTTGCTTTGGAGGCCCAGCCGGGTTTGGTCATTGAGCCAGGTCCGTTATTTAGTTTGACTTCGGTTGTTACATTAGTGACTGGCACCATGTTTTTGATGTGGCTTGGCGAACAAATCACAGAGCGCGGTATTGGTAACGGCATTTCTATCATCATCTTTGCCGGTATCGTGGCAGGTCTTCCTGCTGCCATGGCTGGATTATTTGATTTGGTTCGAACCAATGCGATGTCAACATTGTCTGCATTGTTTATTTTGGCTGTTGTTGTTTTGGTCACAGCCTTTGTGGTATTGGTGGAGCGCGGTCAACGCAAAATCACGGTTAACTACGCCAAGCGCCAGGTTGGTAATAAGATGTATGGTGGGCAAACGTCTCACTTACCGCTCAAATTAAACATGGCTGGCGTCATACCACCGATTTTTGCATCGTCAATTATTCTTTTTCCGGCCACAGTCAGTAGCTGGTTTGCCAGTGGTGAGAATTTAAGTTGGTTGGGTGATATCGCTGCTGCACTAGCACCCCGCCAGCCGCTCTATATTACTTTATATGCGACTGCGATCATTTTCTTCTGTTTCTTTTACACGGCCTTGGTTTTTAACAGCCGCGAAACAGCTGATAATTTGAAGCGCAGTGGGGCGTTCATTCCTGGGATTCGACCTGGTGATCAGACCGCTCGATTTGTCGATCGGATATTGACTCGTCTGACGTTGGCTGGTGCACTTTACATCACACTGGTCTGCTTATTGCCTGAGTTTTTAGTAATGCGCTGGAACGTACCATTTTATTTTGGTGGTACGTCCCTCTTAATCATTGTGATTGTGACCATGGATTTCATGGCGCAGGTTCAGGCCTACATGATGTCCCACCAGTACGATTCTCTGCTCAAGAAGGCAAACTTCAAGGGCGGGAATGTACCAACGAGATAAGCGATAGATGTCAAAGGACGATGTTATACAAATGCAGGGGGAGGTCGTTGAAAACCTTCCAAACGCGACATTCCGTGTCAAGCTAGAGAACGGCCATGTGGTTTTGGGTCATATCTCCGGCAAGATGCGTATGCACTACATCCGGATTCTGCCGGGCGATAAGGTCACAGTGGAACTAACACCCTACGATCTTTCACGAGCCAGAATCGTTTTTCGTTCCAAGTGAACGAGCAGCGTATATAACTAGGAGTCAACCATGAAAGTAATGGCATCGGTTAAAAGGATTTGCAGAAATTGCAAAGTTATTAAACGCCACGGCGTGGTACGTGTGATTTGCACCGATCCCCGTCACAAGCAGCGCCAAGGTTAATCTTGGTCGTGAACGTATTTATCTGAGGAAAAGCCATGGCCCGTATTGCTGGCATCAACATTCCACCCCATCAGCACGCTGAGATTGGTCTCACGGCTATATTTGGGATTGGGCGCACCCGTGCTCGCAAGATTTGCGAAGCGGCTGGTGTGCCACTTTCAAAAAAAGTCAAAGACCTTGACGACACCGAGCTTGAAAAAATACGTGAACACGTCGGTGTGTTTGCTGTCGAGGGTGACCTTCGCCGTGAGGTGCAATTGTCAATCAAGCGTTTGATTGATTTGGGTACTTACCGTGGTCTGCGACACAAACGTGGTCTTCCTGTTCGTGGCCAACGAACCCGTACGAATGCACGGACTCGTAAAGGTCCTCGTCGTGCTGCGGCTAGCCTTAAGAAATAAGGGGATATAGAAAATGGCAAAAGCCAGTACTGGCGCATCCCGTGTGCGCAAGAAAATCAAAAAAAATGTCGCGGACGGGATTGCTCACGTTCACGCCTCGTTTAACAACACGATCATCACGATCACCGATCGCCAAGGCAATGCGTTGTCTTGGGCGACCTCTGGCGGCGCTGGTTTCAAGGGTTCGCGTAAATCGACACCCTTTGCTGCGCAAGTTGCTGCTGAGTCAGCGGGTCGTGTGGCTATTGAGTGTGGTATCAAAACGCTTGAAGTTCGCATCAAGGGCCCCGGTCCTGGTCGTGAATCTTCAGTTCGCGCTTTGAACGCACTTGGTATTAAGATTTCCAGCATTGCGGATATCACACCCGTTCCTCACAACGGCTGCCGTCCGCCCAAGCGTCGTCGGATCTAAGGGAAATATAAATGGCACGTTATACCGGACCCAAATGTAAGCTTTCGCGTCGCGAAGGTACCGATTTATTTTTGAAAAGCGCTCGTCGTCCACTTGAATCCAAATGCAAGTTTGATTCAAAGCCTGGACAGCATGGTCGCACTTCAGGCGCTCGCACGTCGGACTACGGTCTGCAATTGCGCGAGAAGCAAAAACTCAAGCGAATGTATGGCGTTCTGGAAAAACAGTTCCGCAAATATTTCGTTGAGGCCGAACGTCGCCAAGGCAATACGGGTGAAACACTGATTCAATTACTTGAGTCGCGCCTTGATAACGTTGTGTATCGCATGGGTTTTGGTTCAACCCGCGCTGAAGCCCGTCAACTGGTGGCACACCGTGCTATTGAAATGAACGGACGCACGGCTGACGTGCCTTCGATGATGGTTAAAGCTGGTGATGTTGTGACCATTCGAGAAAAAGCAAAGAAACAACTTCGTATCAAAGAATCAATTGACTTGGCCACTGGTATGGGCCTGCCACAATGGGTACAAGTTGACACAACCGCTTTATCAGGTGTGTTCAAGCAGGTTCCAGACCGTGCTGATGTTGCTCGTGACATTAATGAATCAATGGTCGTTGAACTGTATTCACGCTAATTACTGTAACGGCGCCTTGGCGCCAGTTTCCATCAGCCTTATCGGTGTAACGAGCCGAGGGTATTGAATAAGGATTCGTCAAATGTCTGTACAAGGTTTTTTGAAACCTCGCTCCATCGAGGTAGAAGCAGTGGGTCCTAACCATGCAAAAGTGATCATGGAGCCGTTTGAACGCGGTTTTGGACACACACTGGGTAATGCACTGCGCCGCATCTTGTTGTCATCAATGACAGGCTTTGCGCCAACAGAGGTGCAAATTACTGGTGTTGTGCACGAGTACTCAACGGTTCCGGGCGTTCGCGAGGATGTGGTTGACGTCTTACTTAACCTCAAAGGTATCGTATTCAAACTGAATACCCGCGATGAGGTATCACTTGTATTGCGTAAGCAAGGCGTGGGCCCTGTCTATGCGTCAGACATCGAGTTGCCACATGATGTTGAGATCGTGAATCCTCATCACGTTATTGCGCACTTGACGGAGTCAGGTCGCATCGAAATGCAAATTAAAGTTGAGCGCGGTCGTGGGTATGTGCCGGGTAACGTTCGTGCTTTCCACGATGACCGCAGTCAGTCTATCGGCCGTATCGTTATGGACGCCTCGTTCAGTCCTGTGCGTCGAGTGAGCTATACCGTTGAAAATGCTCGGGTTGAGCAGCGTACAGATCTAGATAAACTTGTGCTTGATGTTGAAACCGATGGTGTGATTTCACCTGAAGAAGCGGTTCGTCAGTCTGCTCGTATTTTGATGGATCAAATCTCGGTTTTTGCAGCGCTTGAAGGTGCTGGCGATGCATTTGAAGCGCCAACACGCGGTGCGCCTCAGATCGACCCAGTGTTGTTGCGTCCAGTTGACGATTTAGAGTTGACGGTTCGCTCGGCAAACTGCTTAAAAGCTGAAAACATTTATTACATTGGTGACTTGATTCAACGCACAGAAAATGAGTTGTTGAAGACCCCTAACTTGGGTCGTAAGTCGTTAAATGAAATCAAAGAGGTGTTAGCGGCGCGCGGCTTGACACTTGGCATGAAGCTCGAAAACTGGCCACCTGTTGGCTTAGAAAGACCTTAATAAACCATACCCCAATAAACCTGAATCGCCCCGCAGCTTGGCTGATAGAAGAGGCGATCAATTAAGATTCAAAAGGAAATACCATGCGTCACGGACACGGATTACGTAAACTCAACCGAACCAGCAGTCATCGCCTGGCCATGTTTCGCAACATGTCTGTATCGTTGATTATGCATGAGGCCATCAAAACGACTTTGCCAAAGGCCAAGTCGCTTCGTAAAGTCATCGAGCCCTTGATTACTCTTGGAAAAGAGCCATCGCTGGCAAACAAGCGTTTGGCTTTTGCGCGTCTTCGTGATCGCGATGCAGTGGTCAAGTTATTTGCTGAAATCGGCCCTCGTTATGCTGAGCGTAACGGTGGTTACACCCGAGTTTTGAAAATGGGTCACCGTCAAGGCGACAATGCACCGATGGCATTCATGGAACTCGTGGACCGCCCAGTAGTCGAAACCATGGCTGATACCTCTGGTGATGACAAAGAGTAATTTCTCTTTTTGTTTGTTTGAATTCAAAAACGGGCCAAAGGCCCGTTTTTGTTTTGACATCTAACGTAATGTCCCGATCCATCGTCATACAATTTGATGTGTCACATGCTCAAAGGCAATTGACTGTTGCCGCGTTTGTTTTTCTTGTTGCGAAAACTGTTTGAATGGATTTTGATGTGAAATCAACCAATACTTCAAGCTCAGAAAGTCAGCGATCCAAAGACATTGTTGCGCCTGATCCCATGTGCGTGATGATATTGAGTACTGCACCCGACATTTTGTTGGCCAAGCGGATTGCACATATTCTTGTCGAAGAGCACTTGGCGGCTTGTGTGCAGCTGACACCACCAATGCTATCAGTCTATGAGTGGCAAGGTGAAGTTAAGGGTGATGAGGAAATTGGCATAGTCATCAAAACAAGCCGGGTTGTTGCCCGGCAAACAATTGATCGATTGGTTGAGTTACACCCTTATGAAATTCCCCAGGCCACGGTCGTGCCTCTGGTTGGTGGTTATTTTCCGTATTTGAGTTGGGTTAGCGAACAAACTCAGCCTCAATTTGGTGGCTTGTCTCGTTAAAGGTGTTTTAAACGTCATGCGATTGCCGCAACAGCTTTTTTCTTGGTTTCGTGGGTTGCTCTTTTTGGCTATTTGTGGCGCAGGCTTTGCTGCCCCAACAGTGGCTGCACAAGATTTCCTGGCACCTGAAAAAGCTTTTGCCATGACAGTGCGGCAAGTCTCACCGGAAGTGCTACTAATTACGTTTGATATTGCGCGTGGGTACTACATGTATCGAGAGCGATTCGAACTGGAATCGCCTGATATCGCGCTAGATATCGCTGAAATTTCATTGCCTCCGGGGGAAGTCAAATTCGACCCCACCTTTGAAAAAAACATGGCATTGTTTTTTGGTCGTGTTGAATTTGCACTGCCCTTGCCCACTCAGTGGCCAAGTCCGGATCCCGCCGCCCTATTGACAATCAAAATCATCAGCCAGGGTTGTGCTGATGCGGGAATTTGTTATCCCCCAATGGCATCTGCAATTGTGTTGGCGAAGGCCACCGATGGTTACCAATTGGTCCATCAACAAGCCATTGTTGATGATGAAAGGCCACTGCCGCAAACGTTGGCCAGTATGGTGGCTACCGCGCCAACAAGTGCATCCAGTGAAAGTGGTATACGTTGGCAAGCGTTGCTTGGCTCAAGTGATGACCAAGGATTTGTCGGGGCACTGGGCGGGGCTGCCACTTGGCAAGCCGTCGCACTCTTTTTTGTGCTGGGTGCTTTACTGGCCTTAACGCCCTGTGTCTTGCCAATGATACCGATTCTCTCCGTATTAATTGTTGGCCAAGGCGCGCCAGTTACGCGCGGGCGCGGCCTGGCTTTGGCTGCCGCCTACGTGTTTGGCATGTCGCTGATATACACCTTGCTCGGCGTACTTGCTGGTTTAAGCGGTGTGGGACTGGCGGCTTGGCTACAAACACCCTGGGTACTGTCGGTTTTTGCAGTGTTTCTGCTTTTGTTTGGTCTGGCCATGTTTGATGTGATCCGATTGGAAATGCCAGGATCAGTACAAACGAAATTGACACAGGCAGCGTCTTCTTTAAAAGGCGGTCGCGTTTGGGCTGCTTTTCTAATGGGCGCCATTTCGGCTTTGATTGTCGGCCCTTGTGTGGCGGCACCCCTAGCCGGGGCATTACTCTACATTTCTCAGTCCGGAGATATTGTGCTCGGAGGGAGTGTTTTGTTTGCAATGGCTTGGGGTATGGGCCTGCCATTGTTGGTGATGGGCGCTTCTGCGGGCACGCTGCTACCCAAGGCTGGTGCGTGGATGAATGGTGTCAAAGCATTCTTTGGCATGTTGTTGTTTGCCACAGCATGGTGGATGCTCAATCCGATCCTACCTGATTGGATCGAAATAGCAGGATGGGCTGCGTTGGCGGGCTTATCGGCCGTGTTGTTAGGGGCATTTGACCGGCTACCGGCACATTTGTCGCTTGGTTCTGCTATTCGAAAGACCCTGGGATTGATTCTTGCGTTGTTAACAATCGTGTGGATCGTTGGCTTGGCAAGCGGCGGTCGATCCTTGTTTGAGCCGTTAAGTCACTTAACGGCGTCAAAATCGATCATTGTTGGGCAAGATGAGTCAACTCAGCGGCCCGTTTTTGAATACGTCAAAACCGTGCAGGCACTTGAACAACGCTTGGCCGCATCGACCCAACCGGTGATGCTCGACTTCTATGCGGATTGGTGTGTGTCGTGCAAAGAGATGGAACGCTTTACGTTTTCTGATCCGATCGTGGCAGATAAGATGCGACAGATGCTTTTGTTAAAGGCCGATGTCACGGTTAACAACAGTGATGACCGCGCCTTGCTTAAGCGCTTTCGCTTGTTTGGACCGCCAGGGATCATTTTCTTTGAGCCGGGTGGCCACGAACTGAAACAAATACGCGTCGTGGGATTTCAGAACGCGACCAAATTTGCGGAAATTCTTGATCAAGTGATCGCAACCAAGTGAGCAAGCCAGTTCCAAGAAAAGTTATTTTTCTATTAGCGCTGGCCGCTTTTGCGAGTACCAGTGCTTTCAGGGTGTTGGATCCGGCCTTGCCGCAATTAAGCGAAGAATTTAATGTCACCACGGGTCGCGCTGCTGATGTCGTGACTTGGTTTGCATTGGCTTATGGGCTCATGCTGTTCTTCTATGGGCCAGTGGGCGATCGATTTGGAAAGTTCCGCACCTTAGCTGTTGCCACTTTACTGTGTGCAGTCGGCAACTTGTTTATTGTGTTTGCGCCTAGTTTTGAAATGGTGTTGTTAGGTCGATTTATGTCTGGTGCAACGGCGGCTGCAATCGTGCCGCTGTCGATGGCTTGGATCGGTGATCATGTGGACTATAAGGATCGCCAAGCGACGCTGGCAAATTTCATGATTGGCACCATTTTGGGCGTGTCTGCAGGCTTGGTGGTTGGAGGGCTGTTCACAGACACGGTTGGCTGGCGTGGCGCCTTCGTTTTTCTGACCATTCTGTACGCATTGGTCGGTGGTTGGTTATTGTTTCAAATGCGACAGGTGCCTGAACGTGATGATGCGCCGGTGGGCCGACTGCAACTTTTGACACCGATTAAATTGGTATTGAGCACGCCTTGGGCTCGAGTGGTGTTGTTTGTGGTGTTCATCGAAGGGGCCATGGTCTTTGGTGGTTTGTCATTTGTACCGGCTTTTTTACAGGCCCATCACGACCTGTCCTCGACAGCTGCGGGTTTGGTAACAGGGCTATTTGGACTTGGGGCTCTTTTTTATGTCGCCAGTGCAAGATGGCTGGTGAAAGGTTTCGGTGAGATTAAGCTGGTTGTTGCGGGTGGTTGGGCACTGGCTTTGAGTTGCGTCATGTACCTTGGGACTGACCACTGGTACTGGGCGATGGTCGCGAGCATGGTCTTCGGCTTTGCGTATTATTTGTTGCACGCCGTTTTGCAAACCAACGCCACTCAAATGACACCGGCGCTTAGAGGCACCGCGGTGTCACTTTTTGCCTCTTGTTTGTTTGGTGGGCAGGCCGTTGGTGTGGCCGGGGGGGCCTTTGTTGTTGACACGCTCGGCATCGAATGGGTGCTTGTTATCGCCGCGGTGGTGCTGCCATTACTTGGGATGGGGTTTGGATACGCGCTTGCGGCAAACAAGCGCGTTGTTTTGGATAATGATTAGCGTTGTTGTAAAAGGCGTGCAGCGGCAATCGCAAAATAGGTCAAGATACCGTCTGCGCCAGCACGCTTAAATCCCAATAAGGTTTCCATCATGACTTTGTCGTGCTCCAGCCAGCCATTGGCCGCTGCGGCTTTAAGCATGGCGTACTCGCCACTGACTTGATAGGCAAACGTTGGCACGCGAAAGGCGTCTTTGACTCGCCTGACAACATCCAAATACGGCATACCTGGTTTCACCATCACCATATCGGCACCTTCCTTAAGGTCGGCGCCCACCTCCCTAAGGGCCTCATCAATATTGCCTGGATCCATTTGGTACGTCATTTTGTTGGATTTGCCAAGCTGATTGGCCGAACCAACCGCATCTCGAAACGGTCCATAGAAGGCGCTGGCAAATTTGGCTGAATAGGCCATGATACGAGTGTGAATATGGCCATTTAACTCAAGGGCATGGCGGATGGCACCGATCCGACCATCCATCATGTCACTGGGAGCGAGAATGTCAACGCCAGCGGTAGCCTGCGCCAAAGCTTGCTTGACCAAAATATCGATGGTGATGTCATTGATCACGTAGCCGTCTGCATCAATGACGCCGTCTTGACCATGGCTGGTATACGGGTCAAGTGCAACATCGGTTAAAACACCAAGCGTTGGAAAGCTCGACTTAAGTGCCTGAACGGCGCGAGGCACAAGACCGTGCGGGTTGATGGCTTCAATGCCATCTGGCGTCTTAAGTGCTGGGTCGATGACTGGAAATAAGGCCATCACAGGGATGCCCAAATTAACGCACTCCTGAGCCACGGTCATTAGCTTATCGATCGAATAGCGATTAACACCAGGCATCGATGGCACCGGGGTCTCGATATCAGTGCCATCGACAATAAAAACGGGATAGATCAAGTCATCAACCGTTAATTGGTGTTCACGCACCAAGCGACGCGTGAAATCATCTCGACGCAGGCGACGTGGTCTGGCATTTGGATAGTCTGTCAGGATGAGGTGAGGTGTTGTCATGGTACGACCTTCGGTGAAATCCAGTTTTCAATTTGTTTGGTGGCCTCTTCAAGGCCCAATCGCGCGGTGGCCGAAAACGGAATGGTTTGAAGTTGTCCGATATCTGCCAATTGTTTGGTTACCGCAAAAACCGCATTCATGCGCTGCCCATATGGCAATTTATCAGCCTTGGTTAATAGGGCCAAAACGCCTTTGCCACTTGGTGCAATCCAATCAGCCAAACGCCGATCCATATCGGTAACACCACGGCGGATATCGACCAACAGCACAATACCAGCAAGGGATGATCGATGGCGCAAGTAGTCCCCTAAGATATCCGCCCATTGCTCTTTGGCATCGCGCGCCACCGAAGCGTAACCATACCCGGGTAAATCAACCAAATATCCCAAGTATTCATCGGGCATTAGGGGGTCTGGTAAGCCAAATAGGTTTATAAGTCTTGTACGGCCAGGTGTCTTACTAGAAAAGGCTAATCGTCGCTGATTCGTCAGTACATTAATGGCTGTTGATTTACCTGCGTTACTGCGACCGACGAAGCAGACCTCGGGCCCTTGTGGTGGTGGTAGCTGATCGAGTCGAGCAGCTGAAGTGACGAAGGTGGCTCGATGAAGAATAGACAAAGCAGGGCTACCGAAGAAGTTAGACAGCTATTGTATAATCAAGCCGTTTGGAAAGGCGCCAAATCTCTCGAGGTTCACAAATGAAGCAAGTATTTCTACGAGTGTTGTTGTCAGGCAGTGTACTTCTAGGTGCTGTGCTCCCAGTTGCGGCTTATGCCGCCGGTGAATTAGCGCCAATTAAGCCCGATTCGAAAGCTGGGGCGAAACTTTACTATGAAGGTGACCCCGCGCGCGGGGTTATCTCCTGTGTTGTTTGTCATGGGGCGGCGGGCAACAGTGATCTTTCTGTTAACCCCAACTTGGCAGCGCAGCCGCACGAATACCTTTATAAGCAGCTCGTGGAGTTTCGCCCACGCGCGGGCGAAGAGAAAGCCGCACGACGCGGCCCGGATGGCGCCCCTTCAAGCATGACCGCGCTGGCCATGCCGCTGACGGAAGCCGACATGCGCAATGTCTCTTTGTATCTTTCTGAACAGCCATTAGCCAGACCGGCGGCAGCCAGTAATGAGGATCTGGTCGCACGCGGCGAACTCATTTGGCGCGGTGGTATTGCTGCCCAAAATGTACCCGCGTGTGCAGCCTGTCATGCAGCAAACGGCGCGGGTATTCCCGCACTATATCCGAGATTGGCGGGGCAATATGCCTCTTACCTTGAAGGACAACTCAAATTGTTCCGAGCCAATCATCGTGCCAACAGTCCGATGATGCATCAGATTGCTTACCGTATGTCTGATGAGGATATTAAGGCTGTTTCTGACTATGCGGCCGGTTTGAGGTAAAGTCGGTGGTTATAAGCTAATTTCCCAGCAAAAGGAACCAATTTTCCTTTCTGATGGTCGATATAGAGGCTTTTCTAAGCCTCTATTCAATTGAGGAAATGCTAAGTGGCTCAGTTACCAGCGGTGGGCGCCCAACAGATGGCGCCCAAATTGTCTAAATCGTCGTTGTTTGACTTATTGGGCTCAATGCGGTTCGCCATCAGTTTGTTGGTGATCATCTGCGTTGCCAGCGTCATCGGCACGGTGCTGCCACAAAACATGCCGGCCAATACCTACATCGATCAATTTGGACCGTTTTGGTTTGACGTGTTTTCCAAGTTTTCGGTCTGGTCTATCTACAACAGTATCTGGTTCATCGTGATTATGGCCTTTTTGGTCGTTTCCACCAGCATTTGTTTGACGCGCAACACGCCGAAAATGATCCGCGACATGCGATCTTTCCGTGAAAATGTTCGTGGGTCAAGCTTACGAGCCTTTCATCACCGTGTCGAACTTGATTCGCCACGCAATCTAGAGGCCAGTAATCAAGCGGTTCTTGCCTGGTTCAAACACAACGGATATGCCACAAAGGTTAGAGAAGAACCCGAAGGCATGTTAATTGCAGCAAAGAAAGGCAGCGGTAATCGATTGGGTTACATTTTTGCGCACGCCTCAATTGTCATTATTTGCGTCGGTGGCCTTTTAGACAGCGAATTACCTGTTAGAGCCCAAGTTTGGTTATTTGGCAAAACCCCGATTGTCGAAAACATGTTGATTGTCGACGTGCCCCCAGAGGGGCGTTTGTCTGCCTCGAACCCGAGCTTTAAGGCCAATTTGTTGATTCCGGAGGGCAGCACCCGTGATAACGCAGTGGTCAATGTTGGTGATGCAGCGCTAGTGCAACCTTTGCCATTTGAAATCACGCTCAATAAATTTATTATTGATTATTACGATAATGGAACACCCAGTCGTTTCGCCAGCGAGGTCGAAATCACTGATCCTGACACAGGACAGGCCTTTTCCCAAACCATTGAAGTCAACAAGCCCCTACGCCACAAGGGAGTGACGGTTTATCAGTCAAGTTTTGATGATGGCGGCAGCAAAATTGATTTGTTGGCTTACCCGCTAACGGGCCGTCAACCTGGCCCATTTGAACTTGTTAAGCGCGTGGGTGAAAGTGTCGTCCTTCCGGTTGGTAATACTGGCAAGGAAGTTCGGTTAGAAATCACCAGTTTGCGCCCCATTAATGTTGAGAGCTTGCTCGACGGCGAACCACAACCGCGGGTTTTCGCTGACCACGTTGCCGCGGTCACTGGAAGCGCGGCAAGCAAGCGCGACAAGAACCTCACCAATCTTGGGCCGAGTGTCGAATATCGATTGATTGATGACAGCGGGCAGGCAACACGCTTTCACAATTACATGATTCCAGTTCAATTGGATGGCTCGAGCATCATATTGGCTGGTGTGGCGTTGCCAGGTCAGCAGGATTTTCAGTATCTAAGAATACCTGCCGACGAGTCGGCCTCAGCGATCGAGTTCATGCAATTAAGAGCAGCACTAGCTGACCCAGTGGCGCGCACTGAAGCGGCCCGTCGGTTTGCCATCAACAGCACACCCGAGGGTGCCAATCGTGTCGCACTGCAGGAGTCAGCCTACAAGGCCCTAGACACTTTTTCAGCGGGTGGTCTACAAGCCATATCAGAGTTCTTAGAATTGAATGTTCCCGAGGCGGAGCTACCACGTGCCGCTGATGTGGTGATACGGTTGTTGGGTTCAACCATAACGGAATTGCGTGGGATTGCTCGTGAGCGAGCAGGGTTGCCTGCCTTAGATCCTAATGAGCCAGAGAATGTCCAGTGGGTGCAGCTAGCGGTCGGGGCGTTGTCAGACTTGCGATTTTATCCTGCGCCGATTTTGTTTTCGATGAAGTCATTTGATTTGGTGCAGGCTAGCGTTTTTCAGATCAGCCGAGCGCCAGGCGTATTACCGGTGTATTTTGGCAGTTTGCTGCTGGTCATTGGTATTTTCGCCATGTTTTATGTGCGTGATCGGCGCATTTGGGTTTGGCTCAAACGCAACGATCAAGCCGAAAGCACTCACGTGTTGGCTGCCATGACCTCGCAAAAGCGAACATTGGATTTCAACCGAGAGTTTGAACGTTTCAAGCAGGCGCTTAGTCGCCTTGACATGAAGAAGGAATAGCCATGGCAGACACGATGACAGCTTCCCGCCCTGGGTGGGAAGACCTGACAGAGTCAGGAGACGGTCGACAGTTGCGCGGACGGCCCGATTGGACCGATGTTTTGTTTTTCATTATTTTGTCGATCGGCACGATTTATGCGCTGGTTGTCTACAAAGACGCAATGGACACATACGAGAAAGTCATTCTCGTGTCGATGGTCCCATCTGTGGTTTGGCTGGGGTGGCTGTGGCGTCCGCTACGAACCATGCTGGTCATCAGCGCACTGACGATTTTTTTTACATTATGGCTCTATGACGCTGATTTATCGAAAGCGGAAACCTCTTTCTTTTTAAAGTATTTGTTTTCTTCTCAGTCGGCCATTCTTTGGATGTGCACCTTATTTGTGGTGGCAACCGTTTGCTACTGGGTGGGTTTGTTTAGTAACACCGCCGCTTGGTTAGGCACGGCCTTCACGTGGGGCGCCGTCTACATTGGCACCGTCGGCCTTCTGGTTCGGTGGCGTGAAAGCCACCTGATGGGCCCTGAACTTGGCCGCATTCCGGTCAGTAACTTGTACGAAGTATTTGTGTTGTTCTGTTTGGTGACGGCACTGTTTTATCTTTATTACGAGCGTCGGTACGCCACACGTGCATTGGGTGGGTTCGTGATGCTGGTGGTCAGTACCTCGGTGGTCTTTTTATTGTGGTATTCGTTTACCCGGGAAGCCTATGAGATTGAGCCTTTGGTGCCAGCACTGAAAAGCTGGTGGATGAAAATCCACGTGCCCGCGAACTTCATCGGTTACGGCACTTTTTCTTTGGCAGCCATGGTGGGTTTTGCTTACCTCATCAAAGAAAATGGTGAGACGCGTTCCTGGCTTAAGCTTGCCCCGTTGTTCATCCTTGGTGTTTTGCTGGCTGCTGAACCGCTGGTGTTTAGTAGCGGTGAGGTTTCAGCCACCTGGATGATCTACTTTGGCTTTGGCGCTATTGTGGTTGGTACGATCATGGCTTTTCGTGGGCCGATTTCACGGCGGTTGCCGTCGTTTGAAATTCTCGATGACATCATGTACCGTGCAATCGCCATCGGATTTGCATTCTTCACGGTGGCAACCATTCTTGGCGCCTTGTGGGCGGCTGATGCATGGGGGGCTTACTGGCAATGGGATCCCAAGGAAACGTGGGCACTGATTGTGTGGCTTAACTACGCGGCTTGGTTGCATTTACGATTAATGAAAGGGTTACGAGGCACGGTAGCGGCTTATTGGGCACTGGTTGGTTTATTAATCACCGCTTTTGCTTTCCTAGGCGTTAACATGTTCCTATCTGGCTTGCACTCATACGGCGAGCTTTAACTCATCTGAACCGGTATCGTGACGCAACCTGCTAGACCCTGGATCGTTTTAACGGCAACCCTCACGATTCAGGCGCTGGTCGCCATGGCACTGATAACTTTACCTGTGGTTGCGCCGGTTGTGGCGCAAGCCACTGGCATTGCCTCAACTTACGTAGGGGCCTATGTGGGTTTGGTTTATCTGGCAGCCATGTTCTCAAGTGTTTTGGGTGGAACGGCAGTCAAGCGCTTTGGTGCCATTCGCCTAAGTCAAGGCTGTTTGATGCTGACGGCAACAGGATTGATCCTGTGCGCAGTCCCTCATCCGCTAAGCATGGCCGTAGGCGCTTTATTTATCGGCGCAGGTTACGGCCCTGTGACCCCCGCAAGCTCACACCTGCTTATCAAAACCACGCCGCCTGAGCGCTTGTCTTTGGTCTTTTCGTTAAAGCAGACGGGTGTGCCCATTGGGGGCGTTTTGGCGGGCCTTTTGGTGCCGCAATTTGAGTTGTTACTGGGTTGGCAATGGGCTTTTCTGTTGGTGGGTGCGTTTTGTCTTGTTTGCGCGTATTCGGTGAAACCATTGCGCGCTGCCTTGGATGAGGATCGAGATGCGACCGTACGGCCATCGCTTATCAAAAGTTTGGTCAACCCAATCAAGCTGGTTTGGTCGCACAAGGCGTTACGAATATTGGCTGGTGTGTCATTTCTGTTCGCCATTACCCAACTGTCTTTGACCACCTACCTAGTAACTTTCCTTTTTGAAGACCTCGGCTGGGCGCTGGTCGCCGCTGGGGCGGCACTGGCTGTTACTCAGGCTGCCGGTGTTGGGGCAAGAATTGTTTGGGGTTGGATGGCGGACAATTGGTTTGGATCGGGCTACATGTTGATGGTTGTGGCGGGATTGCTCGCCATCTCAGCGGCGGCAATGCCTTTCTTTACGCCTGAAACGCCTCACGTTTGGCTTTACCTTGTTCTAATATTATTGGGTGCCACTGCCATTGGTTGGAATGGGGTGTTCTTGGCCGAAGTGGCCAGACAAGCACCCAAAGGCCAGGCGTCAGTGGCCACGGGCGGCACGCTAGGGTTTACCTTTTTTGGCGTTTTGTGTGGGCCGCCTTTATTTGGCGTGGCGGCTGCCAATTTACAAAGCTATGGTCTAAGCTATGCGTTGCTTATTTTGCCGGCCGCGTTAATTTTGGCATTGCTTTGGACGAGTCGTCATCGCTGGCGTCGCTATTGCGTCTAGCGACACGGTCTAGCTGCAAATTAGGCACGATATTTGCTGTTTGTTGTGAAGTCATTGCAATAAACACCAAGCTATTGAGGAGATAATATGACAACCACTATCGACGAAGTCAGCGTAAAAGTTTCTAGCGAGCGCCTTTACGAATCGCTCATGACACTGGCTGAGATTGGCGCCACTGAAAAGGGTGGGAATTGTCGCTTGGCACTGACCAATCTTGACGGTCAGGCACGCGATTTAGTCGTGGGCTGGATGCGAGATGCGGGCATGAGTATCTCGATTGATCAGGTGGGCAATATTTTCGCGCGCCGGCCTGGATTAAGAAACGACTTGCCGCCAGTGATGACGGGCAGTCACATCGACACCCAACCCACGGGAGGCAAGTTTGATGGTTGTTTTGGCGTTTTGGCGGGTCTTGAGGTCGTGCGAGCCCTAAACGACGCCCAAGTTCAAACAGATGCACCGCTTGAGGTCGTGGTTTGGACCAATGAAGAGGGTACCCGATTTGTGCCTGTCATGATGGGTTCTGGGGCTTTCATTGGTAAGTTTGATTTGCAATCCATTCTCCAGAGTAAGGACAAAGATGGCAAGCGCGTGGGTGACGAGCTCAAAGCGATTGGCTATGATGGTGACGAAGTGCTCGGGCAGCACCCCGTTGGAGCGTACTTTGAGGCGCACATTGAGCAAGGCCCCATTTTGGAGCACGAGCAAAAAACCATTGGTGTGGTAACAGGCTCTTTGGGTTTGCGCTGGTATGACGTAACCGTCACGGGCATGGAAATGCACGCAGGCCCAACACCAATGGACGTGCGCAAGGATGCCATGTACGCGGCGACTTTTATCATGCAAGACGTGGTGCAAAACGCACTTGATTATGCGCCACATGGCCGTGGCACGGTTGGGTCGGCAACCGTTTTTCCTTCGTCACGCAATGTGATTCCAGGCCAGGTGACCTTTACCGTTGATATACGCCATCCTGATGCCACCGGCTTACAGGCCATGCACGAGCGCTTTGAGGCAACCTGCCAAAAAGTGGCAAAAACTCATGGCGTTGGCGTGTCCATTCACGAGGTTTCGCACTTTCCGCCGACACCGTTTGATCCAAAGATGGTCGATGCTGTGCGTGCATCTGCGGTTGCCAATCACTTTTCTTGCATGGATATTGTGACGGGCGCTGGCCATGACGCGGTTTATTTGGCCAGCGTCGCACCGACGGGAATGATTTTTATCCCGTGTAAGGACGGCATCAGTCACAACGAGATTGAAGACGCCAAACCCGAAGATTTGGGCGCTGGCGCTCAGGTTCTTTGCGATGCGATGTTGTCGCAAGCCATCCACCAACGCGATTAAAGTTGTTAGTTTTTTACATAAACAAGCTACAATATTTGTTGTTTTAAGAAATATTCAATTGAGGAGCGTTGCGACGACCGGTTAATGACGCGGTTGCCAGGCTCAATTGAATCACCGTGATTGCCAATCCCGTCGGGATTGGCCACAACTGCGCTCACCCAATCCTGCTGACAGCGATTGCGGTGAGGCCTAATCCCCTCTAAGCACCGACTGTTGGCTTGAACGAATGGAGCTGACTGAAATGAATGCTGTGACCGATAAAGTAAAAGATTATGTTGTTGCCGACCTGAGTTTGTCTGACTGGGGTCGTCGTGAAATCGCGATTGCCCAAACCGAAATGCCCGGACTGATGTCCTTGCGTGAAGAGTTTGGTGCGAGCCAGCCCCTGAAGGGTGCCCGCATCACGGGCAGCCTGCACATGACCATTCAAACGGCTGTCTTAATCGAGACACTCGAGGCGCTTGGTGCCGAAGTCCGTTGGGCATCGTGCAACATTTACTCAACCCAAGACCACGCGGCAGCCGCTATTGCTGCGGGTGGTACGCCTGTGTTTGCCAAGAAAGGCGAGACATTGGCCGAGTACTGGGATTACACGCATCGCATTTTTGAGTGGCCAGAAGGCAAGTTTGCCAACATGATCCTCGATGATGGTGGTGATGCCACGCTGTTGTTGCACCTGGGCACAAAAGCCGAGTCAGACTTAAGTGTGCTCGATAAGCCAACGTCTGAAGAAGAAGTCGCGCTCTATGCAGCCATTAAAGACACCATCAGAAAAGACCCCAAGTGGTACTCAACCCGTTTGGCGCAAGTTCGTGGCGTGACTGAAGAAACGACCACCGGCGTTCACCGCCTGTACCAGATGTCAAAGCGTGGTGAGTTGGCTTTTGCAGCCATCAACGTGAACGATGCTGTCACAAAAGCCAAGTTCGACAACTTGTACGGTTGCCGCGAATCATTGGTTGATGGCATCAAGCGTGCCACTGACGTGATGATTGCCGGTAAGGTTGCTGTGGTTTGTGGCTTTGGTGACGTGGGTAAGGGTTCAGCCCAAGCATTGGCCGCATTGCGCGCGCAAGTGTGGGTGACTGAAGTGGATCCCATTTGCGCACTGCAAGCCGCGATGGAAGGCTTCAAAGTGGTCACCATGGAAGAGGCATGCGATAAAGCCGACATCTTCGTGACCGCGACAGGCAACTACCACGTGATCACGCGTGACCACATGTCCCGCATGAAGGATCAGGCCATCGTTTGTAACATCGGCCACTTTGACAATGAAATTGATGTGGCAGGCATTGAAGACCTGCAGTGGGAAGAGATTAAACCGCAGGTCGATCACGTGATTTTCCCCGATGGCAAGCGCATCATTTTGCTGGCGCAAGGCCGATTGATCAACTTGGGTTGTGCCACGGGCCACCCATCGTTTGTGATGTCATCTTCTTTCACCAACCAGACGCTGGCGCAAATTGAGTTGTTTACGCGCAATCAAGAGTACACGGTGGGTCAAGTCTATGTGCTGCCCAAGCACTTAGACGAGAAAGTGGCTCGCCTGCATTTGGAAAAGATTGGCGCTCACCTGACTGAACTCACGGCTGAGCAAGCGGCCTACATCAATGTTGAGCAGCAAGGGCCCTATAAGCCTGAAGCTTATCGTTATTGATCTAGTAAAGAATAACCCACGCGCCTTGTGCGTGTGGGCGTAAGACGTGAGGAGTGCTTGGTGATAATCGTTGTCTGGATTTTGAACGCAGTGGCATTACTCGCGGTGGCGTTCGTGTTGCCAGGCATTGCCATTGCCAGCTTCTGGTCAGCCATGCTAGCGGCCTTGGTGTTGGGTTTCTTAAACACCATGGTCAAGCCCTTTCTCATTTTGTTAACGCTGCCAATCACGATCGTCACGCTTGGCCTATTTTTGTTGGTGCTCAACGCCCTGGTTTTTTGGTTAGCGGGTTCAGTGCTACGAGGGTTTCAGGTAGAAGGTTTTTGGTGGGCAGTGGCCGGTGCGCTGTTGTACAGCGCAATATCAGGACTGTTTTCTATGCTGCTCTTTCAACAATGACCACAATAGCCGGGCAGGCGTTTAGCCTAGAGTTCTTTCCTCCTCGCGACAAAGCCGCCCAAGGGCGTCTGCATGAGACCGTGGCTGCTCTTCGGCTGGTCAATCCCTCATACGTGAGCGTGACATTTGGCGCGGGAGGTACGACCCGCGATGGCACCCTGGAAACGGTGCGTCAGATGACGGATCTCGGCTTTGATGCGGCCCCTCATCTTTCCTGCATTGGATCAACGCGCACAGAAATATGCGATTTGCTTGATCAGTACAAAGCCCAAGGAGTGCGGCGTATTGTGGCGCTGCGAGGTGATATGCCGTCAGGCATGGGATCGGTTGGCGGTTCAGACATGTTGTCTTACGCCCATGAGTTGGTTTCTTTGATTCGTGAACACAGCGGCGATTGGTTTCATATTGAAGTTGGTGCTTATCCAGAAATGCACCCCCAAGCCAGTGGCCCGCAACGCGACTTGCAACACTTTGTTGAAAAAGTAAAAGCGGGTGCCAATAGCGCCATCACGCAGTATTTTTTTAATGCTGATGCATATTTTGATTTTGTTGACCGAGCCCAAATGATGGGTGTTTCAATTCCTATCGTACCGGGTATTATGCCGATTACCAATCACACACAGCTGATGAGGTTCTCAGAGATGTGTGGGGCAGAGGTGCCCCGTTGGATTCGATTGCGCTTGGCAGAAATGGGTGACGATAAAGAATCCATTCGATCGTTTGGAACAGACGTGGTCACTGAAATGTGTCAGAACTTGCTCGAGAATCAAGTGCCAGGGTTGCACTTTTATACCCTGAACAATGCACCCGCCACGCTTGCGATCTGGAAGGGCTTATACCCTTAATCAGGGCTTGGACTGAATGATTCGGGCGCCGCCGGATGCCAGGCCTCTGGCGTGATAACGGCATCAAGACGCTGATCATGCGGCTGTGGACGGTAATGGGGGTCAAAAGCATGAATATTGCCTGCCGCCCAGGACACACCAATGGTTGTTGGCGAGTGACCCATGGTTTTGAAGTGGGCTAAGGTACGATCGTAAAAACCTTTACCATAGCCCAAACGATCGCCCTGGGCCGTGAACCCAAGGGTCGGCACCAGAACAACATCAGGCAACAATGGCTCACCGATTTCGGGCTCCATCACGCCGAAGGGACCCGCAAAAAGTGTTGTGTCTTCGTGCCACCGATAAAACTGAAGTGGCTCGATAGGTGAGACCATGCGTGGTAAGACCACCGTGAAACCGGCTTGTGTCAACTGAAGCAGTAAAGGGACCAAATCAGGTTCATCAGCGAGGGGCCAAAAAGCAGCGATAACTTTTGGCGCAGGCGTGTTGCTGTTTTGACAACGGTCGCGCATTAAGGCTAGCCAGGTGTAAAGACGTGACCGAATCAAAAGACTGCCGTGTTGACGAACCTCAGCGGCAAAATGTTTGCGTGATTCCTTTAGTCGCACACGAAGCTCAGCTGCGGTATTCTGTGACATCGTTGTTAATCCTTTTGCAACTTTGTGCTCGAATCATAGTCAGACTAACCATTATCGTGCGACGCTAGCTATCCCATGCCATAGACGAACCGTATCAGAGATAAATGATAAATATTCGTTCTCCCTTTATACAAGATAGTTTGACCAAGCTCACCAAGGGTTGCTTGGGGTTGGTGTTGGTTACGATACCCGCGATCTCTGCGGCAAACACGTTTGACTATTCACCCGATACCAACCGTGCAAAGGCTGTTGTTGAAATCAAGACGGCCGTCGAAAAAGATCAGTTATCGCAGGTGCCAGCGTTGCGGCAACAGGTCGGTGATGACACCTTGGCGATCTATGCGGATTACTGGGTGGCTGAAAGAGCCGTCCAAAAAGCCCCATCCGTTTTTGATGTGCCAGAGGCGACAGCATTTTTGGCAAAGTATCCTGATTCATACGCGGCTGAAAAGCTGAAAGCCAGCTGGGTTTTGGCGGCATTCGATGCTGGGGCTTTCAACAAAATCCGCGATATTGGCGAATTTGAATGGCTCAATAAGCAGGTTCGATGCGCCAAACTTGAAGCACGTCACATGACCGGTCAGCGCGCGTCTGAGGCCGAGGCCTTAAATGAGTTTTTCCCAGGCCAAGCCTGCTGGTCTATGTTGCAACAATTTGTCGCTGATGGGGTGGTTAGCCGCGACGAAATGGTGGCCTTGATGCAAGACGCCATCGAGCGAAATCACACCCAGACGGCGGCACGCTTGGCAGCGTTGACGTTTGACCCCAAAACTTTGGTTAAATACCAGGCCATGATGAAGGCCCCAAGTCAGTGGGTTCGCGGTTTTAAGGGCAAAGCTGTCGGTGATAATGCGGTCATTGTGGCCATCGGCTTGCAGCGCATGGCGCGCGATAACCTGACAAAAACGGGTGAGTATGTCGCTAAAAGTTGGCGCAAGCGTCTGCCAGAAACAGCGCTCGGCTGGGTCTGGAGCCAGCTCGCTTTTCGTGCCGCATTGAACCTCATGCCGCAAGCCGATCAGTGGTATCGCTTGGCCGGTGACAGTCGACTGTCTGAGACCAACCACCCGTGGCGTGTTCGCATGGCTTTGCGTCAGCCAAACATTGATTGGTTGTGGGTGCAAACAGCCATTGATCGCATGCCACCACAGATGCAGCAAGAAGCGGATTGGCAGTATTGGCGTGCGCGAGCGCTCGCTGCCACCGGCCAAGTCGACCAGGCACGGGTCATCTACGAAGACATATCGGATCAATATAATTTTTATGGCCAACTTGCCCTTGAAGAACTTGGTCGTCAGATCGTGGCGCCTGCAGCACCGGCAGCGGTGAGTCAGCAGGAGTTACAGGCGGCGCGTGATAATCCACACTTACAGCAAGGTGTGGCTCTGTTTCGTTTGGGCTTGCGCGTTGAGGCCGTACCACAGTGGAACTTTGCGCTCAGACACATGGATGACAGAGAATTGTTTGCGGCCGCTGAGTTTGCGCGTGAGCAAGGCATCTACGATCGGGTTGTTAATACGTCTGAGCGTACGCAAGACGAGGTTGATTTTTCGCAACGGTTCGTTGCGCCATTTAAGAGCGAAGTCGTGGCACAAGCGCAGTCGATCAATTTAGACCCCGCTTGGGTTTATGGCTTGATACGTCAAGAGTCACGCTTCATCATGGATGCTCGCTCAGTGGTGGGCGCATCAGGATTGATGCAATTGATGCCCGCCACCGCCAAGTACGTGGCCAAGAAAATTGGCATGACAGATTTCCGGCCTTCACGAGTCAACGAGTTTGATATCAACACCAAGTTAGGGACCAACTATTTGCTGATGGTACTCAATGACCTTGACGGCTCACAAGTGCTCGCAAGCGCTGGCTATAACGCAGGCCCTGGAAGACCTGCCAAATGGCGATCAACACTGGGGCATCCGGTTGAGGGCGCTATCTTTGCCGAAACAATACCGTTTAATGAAACCCGTGATTACGTTAAAAGTGTGCTTTCAAATGCCACTTATTATGAAGCCACCTTTAGCGGACAGCCGCAGTCACTTAAAGCGCGCCTTGGACGAATCACACCTCGCTAGTGAATGTAAACACCAATCAAACAAAAACACCGTGACGTTCTTTGATCCACTGCTAAAAGGCCTTGATGTCTACATCGTGGGTGGTGCTGTGCGCGATGAGTTGCTCTGCCGCCCGGCCGGTGATCGGGATTGGGTTGTGGTTGGGTCAACACCCGAAACACTTATTGATCGCGGATTTATCCCTGTTGGGGCCGATTTTCCCGTTTTTTTGCACCCCATCACCAAAGAAGAGTTTGCCTTGGCGCGCACCGAACGCAAGACTGGTCGTGGCTACAAAGGGTTTACTTTTCAGACTGGACCCGATGTCACGCTTGAGGATGACTTAAAGCGCCGCGACTTAACAATTAATGCCATGGCACGCAAGCCAGACGGGGATCTTGTCGATCCACTCGGTGGTGCCAAAGACCTTAAGAGCGCTGTTTTACGCCACGTGGGCCCAGCCTTTGAAGAAGACCCGGTTCGCATACTACGTTTGGCTCGCTTTGCTGCCCGTTTCACGGATTTCAGCATCGCCCCAGATACGATTGGTTTGTGTCGTCGCATGGTGGCGGCGGGCGAAGCAGGTGCTTTGGTACCTGAGCGTGTTTGGCAAGAACTATCGCGCGGGTTAGTCAGTGAAAAGCCGTCGCGTCTGTTTGACGTTTTGGCGCAGTGCGATGCATTACCTGTCGTGATGCCGGGTTTCGAATGGAACACGCTTCTCGGCGCCAGGCTCGACGCACTGGCGCGAAGCCCCTTGTCAGGCTTGCCAGCAATGTATGCTGTGGCGCTGTTGACCAGCGCAGACCGAGAGGCATTGTCAGTGCGTTTGCGTGCTTCAAACGAATGCGCGCAATGGGCCAAGCTTTTACCCACGGTGTTTGAATATTGCGAGCGCGACCCTGAGTGGGTGACACCGCAGGCCGCCGAACAGGTATTGGCATTGATTGAAGCGGCCGACGGTATTCGCCGTCATGAGCGCCTGGTCGCGTTGGTGAGTATCGTTTACCAGTTGTTTGAAAAGCCTGCTGATAGGCTGTTATCGCTCTTGATAGCAGCCAATTCGGTGAAGGCGGGTGACATTGCCCAACCGCTCCAGGCCGCTGGCGCCCAAGCCATCGGCCAGGCCGTGCGTGCTGCGCGGTTAACGGCGATTGAACAACGACTTGTTTCGCTTAAAGCTGATGGCGCCGATCAGAGTGGCTAAAGCCCATCAACGGTAAATCAATTTGTTTGCCGACTGCTAGCACTTTGAATAATTCACCCATTTCTGCTTCTGAAACCAGCTTTTCGAGCGCACGGGCTTCGTGGCGGTTAAGACGTGCGGCTTGTGTCGCAAGACCTGCGTTTATTAAAAAGCGTGCTTGGCTGGTGAAGCCCATGACCTCGAGGCCTGAACGATGAGCGGCCGCTGCCATGGCAGAGAAATCAACATGTGCGGTGATATCTTGCAGACCAGGTGCAAAAAACGGATTGTCGTGTGCGGTGTGTTGAATGTGGCACATCAACGTGCCCGTATGGCGTTGGGGGTGAAAGAATTCACTGGCCGTGAAGCCATAGTCAATGATGAAGGCAACGCCTTTGCTGAGCCAATCGTTAATTTGTTGTATCCAAGCCTCAGCGGCTAAATTTAACTCCGTGATGTAGCCAGGAAGAGCGGGCAGGCGTGCCTTTAGTGTTTCTGTCAAGCGCTCGCTCGCGGGCTGACTCTGCCATGCAAACCCATCGTCGGTCCAGATAACACCCTGTTCAATCGCCTGACCGTCTTGATCGAAACCCACGATATGAACAGGCATGGCGTCCAACACTTCGTTGGCAAGGATAACGCCGTCAAATGCAGGGCCGGGATTGTCAACCCATCGAACTTGTTCGGCCCAGGGCGCCAATGTTTGCTGCTGACGTTGCTTTAGATCAGCAGACAATTCAAGGATTTCGTATCGAGTTTGAAAGCCCAGTGTTTTGAGTTCTTCGAGAATGTCGTGCGCCAGCTGACCAGAGCCCGCGCCAAACTCAAGAATTTTGGGATCAGCGCAGTCAGCCAGCACTTGCGCGACTTGTTGAGCCAAGGTGCGGCCAAAAGCGGGAGACAATTCAGGGGCAGTCACAAAATCGCCGGCTAAGCCGGCTTGATTCTGTGTGTGGCGAGCGGCAAGTTTGGTACTGCCTGCGCTGTAGTAACCGAGCCCCGGTGCGTAAAGGACTTCGGTCATCCAGCGCTCAAAAGATAGCCAGCCACCTGCTCGAACAATGCATTGACGCAGGTGGTTGGAGACGGTCTCGCTATGCTCGAGCGCTTGGGCGCGCACGTGAATGGCTGGTGGGACGCTGTGGTCGGTCGGAGGATCGCTTGGCATGGCCTTCAGTATACGGTTTGGTACTGCGCTTGGCAGCATGACCGCCAGGTGCGGCACCAGCTGCGCGAACAGGTGGTTTGCCACGGCGCACGCCACTGGGCTTGCTTGATGCCTGACGACGGGGTTCCATGCCTGGAATTTCTTCCGAGTCGATGGTGTGACCGATGAAATGCTCAATGCGTTTCACTTTATGACGCTCGCGATGTTCGGCCAAAGTCACGGCATTGCCGTTACGTCCTGCGCGGCCAGTGCGGCCAATACGGTGCACATAATCTTCAGCTTGCATCGGCAAGTCAAAATTAATGGCGTGGCTAATCGTCTGCACGTCAATACCGCGGGCAGCGACATCGGTTGCGACCAGTACGCGCAAATTACCGCGCTGCATCGCCGTCAATGTCCGTGTGCGCTGGCGCTGGTTCATGTCACCATGCAAAGCTTGTGCTGAAAAACCTTGCTCGTTGAGCTGGTCTGCCAGTTCATCAGCACCGCGTTTGGTCGCTGTAAAAACGATGGCCTGATCAACCGCCGCATCGCGCAAAATATGATCAAGTAAACGACGCTTGTGTGCACCGTCGTCAGCATAAAAGAGGCTTTGTGTGATTTGTGCGTGACGCTCGTTGGGTGAAGAGATTTCAATCCGAACGGGCTCGCGCATCATCGTTTGCGCCAACTTGGCCACGGTGCCATCAAGCGTTGCTGAAAACAGTAATGTTTGGCGTGAGCTTGGCGTGGCAGCCACCAGCGCTTTGATGTCGTCAATGAAACCCATATCCAACATACGGTCAGCTTCATCTAGAATCAGCGTGTGCACGGTCGACAAGTCAACGCGTTTGGCTTTCAGGTGATCGATGAGTCGACCAGGTGTGGCCACCAACACGTCCAACCGGCGTGACAGTGCTTTGAGTTGGGCGCCATAAGGCATGCCGCCGACAACAGTTGCGACACGCAGACCATTGATTTGTGAACCGTATTCGGCACTGGCTTGAGTGACCTGCATGGCCAATTCACGGGTTGGCGTGAGTACCAAAATCTGTACTCCACGACCGCCGTTGGCTTTGGTCATAGAAAGTTTGTTCAAAGCAGGCAACATAAAGGCTGCGGTTTTGCCGCTACCGGTTTGTGCTGAAACCATCAAGTCGGTGCCTTTGAGGGCTGCCGGAATGGCTTTTTCTTGAACAGGGGTGGGTTTGTCGAAGCCGGCTTGACGAATAGCAGCCAACAACGGGGGCGTAAGCCCCAGCTCTGAGAATGACATTTTCTTTCCTTTGAATCGAGCCGACCGGAGAAACCGAACGCTTGGGTCGCTGAGAACACGGCCGCGAAAGGAAAGAGGTCAGAGAGCGATTTGTTTGTTTAAATGAACGCGAAGTGTACACGTCTTATTGTCTGGGGTAAACCCCTATTCGAATATTTTTACATCAGTTTTGATGGCAGTTGCACTTTGCGCGCGTGGTGACCTCCTCTTTAAGCGGCTACCTTGCCTCTAGCCCTTGACATGAGGTGGGCTAGCTGAAGACAATCAGTTTCTTCACTATTTTTTCATATCAACCAAGGATTCACATGACTGCCAAAGACGAAACACAAAAATTGTTCGAACAAGGTTTGAAAGTACGCCGCGAAGTTTTAGGCACCGAATATGTCGATGGCTCGATTGCTAAGGCTAACGATTTCATGATGGCGTTTCAACACGTCACCACCGAGTGGGCTTGGGGCTACACCTGGTCGCGTGAAGGTCTCGATCGCAAGACACGAAGCATGTTGAATTTGGCCATGTTGACCGCATTAAATCGCCCTGCTGAAATCAAATTGCACGTCAAGGGTGCCTTAAACAACGGTGTGACGGTCGAAGAAATGAAGGAAGTTCTTTTGCACGCTGCTATTTATTGCGGTATTCCAGCTGCGTTGGATGCTTTCAAAGTGACCAACCAAGTGCTCGAAGAAGAGGGTGCATTTAACGATAAGCCCAAGGACGCTGGTTAATGAGCAATCAAACTCAAATCGGTTTTATTGGCCTGGGCAAAATGGGTTGGCCAATGGCCAAGCGTTTGGTTGAGGCGGGTTATTCTTTGCAAGTGTTGGAAGCTGATCAAGGGCGTTGCGCTGAATTTGTGGCGCAAGTCGGTGGCGTGGCCTGCACGAGCGCCAAAACCTTGGCGCAAGCGACCAATGTCATCATCACCATCTTGCCCACGAGCGCCATTGTGCAGTCGGTATTAGAAGGCCCTGATGGTGTGTTGGCGGGCTTGCAACCAAACACCGTTCTGGTAGAGATGTCCTCAGGCGTGCCGAGCATCACCCGGCATTTGGCGCAGCTTGTGTCACAGGCCGGTGGTCATCTTGTTGATGCCCCCGTTTCCGGTGGTGTGCCACGCGCCAAGACGGGCGAGTTGTCCATCATGTTTGGCGGTTCGAATGACCAGCTGAGCACATTAACCCCGATTTTGCAGTGCATGGGTCAGGCGATTGAGCCCACGGGTGACGTTGGTTCAGCTCACGCGATGAAAGCACTAAACAATCTGGTTTCGGCCGGTGGTTTTTTAATTGGCGTCGAGGCGTTAATGATTGGCAAGCGCTTTGGATTGAGCCCCGAGAAAATGGTTGATGTTTTGAATGCTTCGACAGGCATGAATAACTCGACGCAGAAAAAGTTCAAGCAATTTGTTTTGTCGGGGCAGTTCAACTCAGGGTTTGGACTAGACTTGATGGTTAAAGATCTGAGTATCGCTTTGGGGATTGCGCATGAGACGGCAACACCCACCCCGTTTTCAGCGCTTTGCCGTGAATTGTGGGCGGCTTCTGCTCAGATGCTGGGTCCCAATCAAGATCACACGGCAGTTGCCAAACTGACTGAGCGTTTGGCCGGCGACAGCCTGAGTCGCTCAGAAGGGAAAAAATAAGAGTGGAGAATTACTTGGCGTTTCTAGATGATCGACTATTGTCAGGGGGGCGTGGGTAGCCCTCAGCCAATATCCGCGTCCAGACAGCGTCTTTTTCAGCTTCGTCCATAAAAACCCAGTTCGAGACCTCCATCACGGTGCGCCCGCAACCGCGGCAGATGTCGTCAAATAGTGTGGAGCAAATGGCCACGCATGGCGAATCATCCCGTGCAGCGGATTTCGGTGTGCTCGAATTGTCATTGCCAGGCATGGTCTAAACCGTCTCAGTCGTGATTGAAAGAAATCGAGTGTAGTCGCCTGTCACTGCAAAACATAACAAAACCCGGTCATCGACTTTGGTACGCCGATGACCCGGTTTTAAATCAAACGGCATCAGGGTTTGGGTTTTGCGACTGATGCCGAAAGATAGCGGGCTTTAGGCTGCTTTTTTGAGAGCAGCAGCGCGGTCAGTGGCTTCCCAAGTGAACTCAGGCTCGCTACGTCCGAAGTGGCCATAGGCCGCTGTCTTTGAATAGATCGGACGTAACAGGTCCAGCATATTCACAATGCCGCGAGGGCGCAGGTCAAAATGCTCGCGAATCAGCTCAGCCAACCGCTCGTCAGGAACCACACCCGTGCCTTCGGTGTAAACCGTGATGTTGATGGGCTCGGCGACACCGATGGCGTAACTGACTTGCACCTCGCATTGCGTCGCGAGTCCAGCCGCCACAATATTTTTGGCCACATAACGTGCTGCATACGCCGCTGAGCGATCGACTTTTGATGGATCTTTGCCGGAGAATGCGCCGCCCCCGTGACGGCAAGCACCGCCATAGGTGTCTACAATGATTTTGCGCCCAGTTAATCCGCAATCGCCTTGTGGGCCACCAACCACGAATCGACCGGTTGGGTTAATCAAAAACTTGGTTTTGGGTGTGATCAAGCCGTCTGGGAAGCTTGGACGGATGATGTCTTCAATCACTGCCTCATGGATCGCTTTCTGCGAAATCTCAGGCGCATGCTGTGTGGAAAGCACCACGGTGTCAACCTCAACAGGCTTGCCGTTGACGTAGCGAAACGTGACCTGAGATTTGGCATCAGGACGCAGCCAGGGCAGACGGCCATCTTTGCGCAGCTCGCTTTGGCGCTGCACCAGGCGGTGCGAGTACCAGATTGGCGCTGGCATTAGATCAGGTGTTTCATCACATGCAAAGCCAAACATCATGCCTTGATCGCCTGCACCTTGATTCAAATACTCCTCTGATGAGCGGTCAACGCCTTGGGCGATATCAGCGGATTGCTTGTCATAGGCCACAAGAACCGCGCAACCTTTGTAGTCAATACCGTATTCCGTGTTGTCATAGCCGATGCGCTTGATGGTGTCGCGCGCGACTTGAATGTAGTCAACATTGGCGCTGGTGGTGATTTCACCAGCCAGCACAACAAGGCCAGTGTTGCAAAGCGTTTCGGCACCAACACGGGCATTGGGGTCTTGAGTGAAAATGGCATCAAGTACCGCATCAGAGATTTGATCTGACACTTTGTCTGGATGACCTTCAGAAACGGATTCCGAGGTGAAAAGAAAATCGTTTGATTTCATTGACATGGCAAGAGTCCTAAGCAAAGCACTGGATGATAAGGATCAATCCAGTTGGCAGTAAGAGAATCACAGTTGGTCTCTCTGCCAGGGTTAGTCGGTGCGTTGCACCCCTAAACCCCATCTTGCTAAAACTTTGGTCTTGGGCGCGACGCTTTAGCGGCATTAAAATAACTTGATCGAAATAAGGGCTGAAGCACAAACGATGATCAAGTAAGCCGCCCCGCAAGTTGTCGTTTAACTCAGCGGCTTTGCTCTATTCTAAGCGAAAATAACAATTATGTTGCTGTCTTTATTTCGTTTGACATCATTTTTACCCCTTAGGGTTTTACAGGCCATCGGTCGAATGATTGGGGGCTTGGTGTTTATTTTGCCGGGACGTTACCGCGACAGGCTCATCGCCCATGCGCGCCAAGCCGGCTATCACGACCCCGCTTTTGCACGTCGCGCGGCGGCGGAGTCAGGCGCGATGATCCTTGAGTTGTCGCACGTGTGGTTTCGAAGTCAAGAGTCGCTTGCGCGAGTGGTGAGCGATGAGGAAGAAATACTGCACCAGGCGTTAAACGAAAAGCGCGGGATACTGTTCCTTAGTCCGCACTTGGGCTGCTTTGAATTGCTGGCACGCTACGCTACGCTCTTTCAGCCCATGACAGTGATGTTTCGCCCGCCAAGGCAAGCTTTTTTAATGCCGCTGTTGCAAGCAGCCCGAAACACCTCCGGGGTAAAAGCGCTACCGGCCAATCTAAAAGGGGTCAGGGCTTTTCTCAAGGCGCTAAGAAACAATGAAACCGTGGGCATGTTGCCAGACCAAGTGCCGCAGTTCGGTGAGGGCGTGTGGGCGCCGTTTTTTGGGCGCGAAGCCTGGACCATGACACTTCCGGGCAAGCTGGTTCGGGCGACCAATCCGATTGTGATGGTGGCCGCCTGCGAGCGTTTGCCCCGAGGTCAGGGGTGGCGGATCCATTATTTGCGGGCGCCCGATGTGCTGCCTGAAAACCCACGCGAACAAGCGATGTTGTTTAATCGCATGATGCAAACGTTAATCGCCCGTTTTCCGGAGCAGTACCTTTGGAGTTACCACCGCTACAAGCGGCCCCTAGACGTTCCGCTGCCGCCCGGTGAGTCTGATGAGTGAGCCGCCTGTTGAGTTTGAAGACTGGGCCGAGAAAGTCCGAGCGCTCAAGTCTCGATCGTTCAAAAGTTGGTGCTTGGTGACAGTTTTCCAAGGCCTGGCAAAGTTGCCACATCGTGGGCGTCAATTTTTGGGTTGGTTTTTAGGCGTGATGACGCCATTGATGTTGCCGCGACGCGCGCACATCGTGCGCTGTAACTTGACATTGTGCTTTCCAGAAAAGTCACCCCAAGTACGTCAATCAATGTTGCGTGCGCATTTTCGGGTGCTGGCACAAACATTTGTTGATCGGGGTGTGTTGTGGTTGGGTACGGCTGCGCAAGTGCGTGAGCTTGTGACTGTCAGTGGTTTAGAGAAAGCCCGCCGGTACACCGACAGCCGTCGGCCCCTGATGTTGTTAGCCCCGCATTTTGTGGCGCTAGATGCCGCGGCTTCGCGCTTGACGTTGGCGGGTCCACAGGGCGCTACGATGTACACGCCGCAAAGCGACCCCGATGTCGATGCGTTGGTGCGGCTGGGCCGAGGTCGATTTCATGCGGTTCACCTCATCAGTCAAAAAGACGGGGTCCGTCCTTTGATTCGTTTGATCCGACAAGGCTACCCAACGTATTACTTGCCTGACATGGATTTTGGTATCAAGGGTGGTGTTTTTGTGCCGTTTTTTGGTGTGCCGGCGGCCACTCAAACCGCTACAGCACAAATGGTGCGTCAGTTTGACTTGCCCGTGTTGCCCATTCTAAGTGCTTGGGACGCCAAAACCGGTCGCTATCACGTCACCATTGGCGACGAAGTCAATTTGTTCGAAAATGCAGACACCAGTCTTGAAACGGCCACAGCCAGATTGAATGAATTGCTCGAGGGGTGGATTCGCGAGCACCCGACCCAGTACTATTGGGTTCATCGGCGGTTTAAAACCCGCCCAGAAGGTCAAGCAAATCCTTACGACAAGTAGAGCAAAGAATTTGACACACTTTGAATTGAAAGCGAATCGAAAATGAACTGGTCTTTCACCAAAATGCACGGCGCCGGTAACGACTTCGTGATGCTCAACGGCTTGGCCCAAGTCATTGAAATGACGCCTGAGCGCGCGCGCGCCATTGCGCATCGACAGTTTGGTATCGGTTGTGACCAAATCTTGTTGGTTGACACGCCCACGCATCCTGAAGCTGATTTTCAGTATCGAATCTTTAACTCGGATGGTAGCGAGGTTGAGCATTGCGGCAATGGGGCCCGTTGTTTTGTGCGCTTTGTGCATGAGCAAAAGTTGTCCTCGCGAAACCCCATACGTGCTGAGATCAAAACGGGGTTGATTACGCTGCATTCACTTGAAAACGGTGATGTCAGGGTCGAGATGGGGCAGACCCGTTTTACGCCAGAGGACGTTCACTTTGATGCCACAGCGTTGGCAACACAAACAAAAGCGCAAGACACGCTTTACGGCCTTGAGTTGCCCGAAGCCAACACCACGGTGTGGCTGTCGCTCGTGGGCATTTCTAATCCGCACGCGGTGCAAGTGGTTGAACATGTCTCCTTGGCACCTGTATCAACGCTTGGCCCCTTGATTGAAAGTCACCCGCGCTTTGCCCGCCGAGTCAATGCGGGTTTTATGGAAGTGGTTGATCCCAATCACATTCGCTTACGCGTTTATGAACGCGGGGCGGGTGAGACCTTGGCCTGTGGGACGGGGGCATGTGCGGCCGTGGCCAGCGGCATTCGCCAAGGGCTTTTGCAGTCGCCCGTGGTGGTTGATACATGGGGTGGTCGCTTGACGATTGAGTGGGACGGCACCACACTGCACATGACGGGCCCTGTCACCACGGTGTTTAAGGGCAGTTTTAATATCGACCAACTGGTCGCTTCTCTTCCTCACTTTGAGCAAGCCAATGACTGAACAGCTAACTGCCCTTACGGTGGCTCGATTTTTACAAGAAAATCCAGCTTTTTTTGGTGAACACGCTGAGTTATTTTCAGCACTTAGCGTGCCACATCCGAGCGATACCCGAGCGATTTCGCTGGGCGAGCGCCAAATCTTAATCTTGCGCGACCGCCAAAAAGAGCTTGAGCAGCGCTTGGCGATATTGAGTCATCAGGCAACGTTTAACCAAGGCACCGCACAAAAGATGAATCACTGGTGCTCACAGCTTTTGGCGGTTGACGATTCCCAATTGTTGCCAGGGCATATTGTGGGGGGGCTGATGGAAAGTTTTGAGGTGCCAGATGTGGCGTTGCGACTTTGGGGGATCAGCCTGACTGAGGGAGCATTTGCTGAATCGGTGACCAGTGACGAGCGCACTTTTGCGCAGGGCTTATCAGCCCCTTACTGTGGACCAAACAAGGGCTTGAGCGTGGCAAACTGGCTTCAGCAGCCGCCGGCGAGCATGGCGATTATTCCGATCCATCGAGAGGGCCAGACCGTTGGCCTATTGGTCCTGGGATCACCGGACAGCGAGCGCTTTGCCGCTGACATGGGTACGACATTTCTCGAGAGCATCGAACAAATGGCTTCAGCGGCGCTGTCGCGCTTGCCCTTGGCAACTTAGCGGATAACGACCTGGGAGCCGGTCAGTGACTCAGCGTGACTCAGCCGAGCCAGAAGGTGAACAGCAGTCGTTGCCTCTGCCGGTTACGCAGTGGCTAGAGCACCTGCAAAAGAATCGGCGTTATTCCGAACACACCACCAGTGCCTATCGGCGTGACATGCATGCGCTAGCTATTTTGTCCAAAGGCATGCCACTTGAGACGATCGAGCAGCGTCACATTAGACAGTTTTTAGCAACCGCACACGCTCGGGGCCAGCAACCGCGCTCTCTTGCCCGAATGTTGGCGGCATGGCGTGGGTTTTACGGTTGGTGGGCGCCACAGATCAAATTGCCAGTCAACCCGGCCCGTGATGTGCGTGCCCCAAAAATCAAGCGCAGTTTGCCCAAGGCCCTATCGGTAGATCAAACACAGGCGCTGCTTGAGGCGCCCGCTTTGGTGGTTGATCAATCACCGGCGAGTCAGCGCGACCGTGCCATGTTTGAGTTGTTCTATTCCAGTGGTTTGCGCCTAAGCGAGTTGGTTCAGCTTGATGTGCACTACGTGAACACATCGGATCATCAATCCACTGGCTGGATTGACCTTGAGCAAGCACAGGTTCAGGTACTGGGCAAAGGGCAAAAGCCGCGAGTGGTTCCCATCGGGCGTGAGGCCAAACAAGCGTTGCGGCAGTGGCTTGAGGTTCGACCGTTGTTAAATCGGCAGACCCGGCCGGCGGCAGATGAGCATGCGCTGTTCTTGGGTGAGCGTGGTGCGCGTATTCACCCTCGCGTGGTTCAGCAGCGCTTGGCAAGTCTTTGTGTGATGGCCGGACTGCCTACTCGTGTTCACCCCCACGTGTTGCGCCATAGCTTCGCCAGCCATGTGTTGCAATCAGCGCAAGATTTGCGTGCCGTCCAAGAAATGCTTGGGCACGCCAGCATTTCAACCACTCAGATTTACACCAAATTGGATTTTCAGCACTTGGCTTCGGTCTACGATGCGGCGCACCCGAGAGCCAACCGAAAGGGTAACAAGTAAACTTTTTTAATGCTCGTGGGTCTGAACACCTTTGATCAAAATGACGGAATTGAGTAATAGATGGTAGCTATCCTCGGCATATGCCACTCTCAGTACCCGGGCCAATTTTTGCGTTGGCTGCGTGCGAGTCTGATCGCAGTTGCGTTATTGGTATGGGGTGACTCGGCACAAGCACACCCACACATGTGGATTGAGGCTAAGATTGAGTTGCAGTTCGACGCCCAAGGGCAGTTGGTCTCGGTAGCCCAACTGTGGCTGTTTGATGAAATGTTCTCAAGCTACGCCAAGCAGGGTTTGCCTGAAACGGCCGAGGGTGTACCGCCGCAAGCCGAGTTAGACAAAATCGCCCAAGACTGGATGTCGGCGCTCGCAGACCCCCTGTCTCACTATTTCACGACCATCAGCCAAGGTGGTGATGTGTTGCCGGTCGGTGAGCCTCGTGGCGTTAAAGCCGTCTGGCAGACACAAACCGATCAACTTTCGCTACGCTTTGAATTGCCACTGTTACAACCGGTTTTTGCAAATCGCTTACCCGTGACGGTATCAGTCGCTGATCCGACTTATTTTGTGGCGTACAGTTTTGAAGAGCCTCAGTCAGTAACCGCGCGCACTGCCCCTGCCAGTTGTCAGGTGGTCTATAAACGACCCAAACGTTTAGACGATCAAGTCGCCGCGCGGTTGGCGGCCATTCCCCTTTCGGGCGTGTTGTCACCTGACTTGCTGTTAGCCACTCAGACCTTGCAGCACCGGGTCGAGTTGTCATGTCCATGAGTCAGTTAAATATGTCTATCCGCCAGAGGTCAATGGCGGTGCGTTGGTTCGTGGTCTTGGTATTTCTCGTGGCGGCGAGCCTCTGGTTTAACGGTACGGTGCAGGCGCAATCGCCACATCCGTTTGCGGTGCCTGAACAAACGTTGAATACGCCATCATTGGGTTGGTTCGATCAATGGACCGGTCAAATTGCCATTTGGCAGTCCCATTTCTACCGTCAGTTGACCACGGCTGTTCGGGCTTGGAAGGCTGACGGGCTTCAAGCATGGTGGTTGTTGGTGCTCTCATTGGCTTACGGTGTCTTTCACGCCTTGGGCCCCGGTCACGGCAAGGCGATTTTGTCGGCTTACGTGGTGGCCAACCGTGAGACCATGAAAAACGGTGCAATCTTGGCTTTTGTCGCTTCACTGGTGCAAGCGCTTGTGGCCATTGCCTTGGTTGGGGTGGCCGCTGGCATTTTGAATGTGACTGGTGCGGTTCTCAACGAAGTCACAGCGTACCTAGAGCTGGTTGCTTATGCCCTTTTGGTTTTGTTAGGGGCTTGGTTGGTATACAAGCATGCGCTTAAACCGATCCTTGGTCTTGCCCGGTCACAACAAGGGGATCACCATCACAACCATGACCATCACGATCATGCCAATTGTGGGCACAGCCATTTTCCAGCGCCTGAGCAAGTGGCGGGTCAATTGAGTTGGCGCAAAGCGTGGGGGGCGATTTTGGCGATTGGTTTGCGCCCGTGTTCTGGCGCCATTCTGGTACTGGTCTTTGCCCTATCACAACAGTTTTTCATGGCTGGCGTGGCCGCTGCTTTGGCCATGGGTCTGGGCACCGGCATCACGGTTGCAATGTTAGCGCTGACATCGCTCTCAATCAGTCGGGTGATGGCGTCAGCTGGCGGGGGTCAACAACGTCCCTGGGGTCGGCGGATTGGCCACACCCTGCAAGCGGGAGCGGCGCTGTTGGTTTTCTTTTTTGGCATATTGCTGTTTTCTGCCGCCTGGCAGTACAGCTTTAGAATGCTCTAAGGCTTGAGTTCTTAGGGCTCTAAGGCTTGTAAAATGGAGTTGACGTTGCTTGAGAACATTTTCAAGTAAGTGTCAGCAGCAGTGCCCGGCGCGGATAACGCGTCAGAGTAAAGCTTGCCCCCAATACGCACCCCAGTCTCTTCGGCAATCCGTTGCATCAAGCGCGGATCTGACATGTTCTCAACAAATATCGCATGCACTTTGTCTTTGCGGATTTCGCGAATCAGGCTGGCCATGTCAGCGGCCGACGCTTCTCGGTCTGTGCTCCAACCTTGCGCGGCAAAAAATTCGACATCATAAGCTTGGGCAAAGTAACCAAACGCATCATGCGATGAGACCACACGACGCTGTTTGGGTGGCACTGCATTTAGGCGCATGCGCGATTCTTGATCAAGCGCCTCAATTTGATCAATGTAATACTTGGCGCGTGCATTAATCTCGTCGCGTGCTGCGGGCAAGACGGCGAGCAGCGCGGCTCGGATGTTTTCCGCATAGATCTTGCCATTTTTCAAATCTTGCCAGGCATGTGGGTCCACTTCGCCATGGTCGTGTTTATCTTGAGCTTTTTTGGCGTGACTGTGCTTAGCGTGGCTGTGTTTTGGTTCGGGGGCGTGACTCTTGGTCTCCTCTTTAAAATCCAGTGGTTTGACACCGTTTGAGGCAACCACAAGCTTGCCCTTAAAGCCGGATGATTTCACTAGGCGATCAATCCAGCCTTCAAAGCCGAGACCGTTGATAACCACAACTTGGGCTTGGGCCAACGATTTTGCATCGGCAGGACTGGGATTAAAGACGTGGGCATCAGCATCAGGCCCCACCAGAGAGGTCACGCTGACCAGCGGTCCGCCGATCTCTTCGGTCATGTTTGCCAAAATCGAAAAGCTGGTCACAACTTGAATCGGGTCCGTGGTGTTTGCCTGAGCCAGTGGTGCGCTCAATAGCAGGGATGAAACTGTGATCAATGATAGTAGCGGTCTGTAAAGTTGAC
>ERZ887849.378-NODE-378-length-48234-cov-9.016231_pt1 | contig 48234 bp, 40 predicted proteins | sample MGYA00521267_ERZ887849 | MGnify/ENA primary metagenome ERZ887849 (study PRJEB32303, sample SAMEA104408601) | aquatic metagenome | biome: Brackish water; feature: Pelagic; material: water | place: Baltic Sea | collected 2014-06-06T16:11:00 | depth 2,863 m ... | reverse complement strand
CGACTAGATTCAGGCGATCTTCAAGTCAACCGAAGCGCCACTTGGGGAATCTCGGTTGGGCAAGCCTTATGATGTGCAGGCCCCTAGTCTAGCACATGGCCGCGACCCTGTCGCGGATGGCGAAGGGCACGGCATGCGCGCCCCTCGCCGACGTTGCTCAGGCCGGACTTAGCCGACGACGTTGAATTCAGGCCCGTAGGGATAATGCGTGATATCCTCATTGCCGTCCTCGGTAATGATCAGCACGTCATGCTCACGGTAGCCACCCGCACCAGGTTGGTCATTGGCGATGGTCAGCATGGGCTCCATCGAGATCACCATGCCGGGCTCCAGCACCGTGTCGATATCCTCGCGCAACTCCAGCCCCGCCTCACGGCCATAATAGTGGCTGAGAATGCCGAAGCTGTGGCCATACCCGAAGGTGCGGTATTGCAGCAATTGCCGCTCTTCGAGGAAGTCGTTGATCTTGTGGGTGACCTCGGCACAGGACACACCGGGCTTCAGCAGGCTCATGCCGTATTCATGCGCGGCCACGTTGGCCTCCCAGATCTTCAGGCTGGCCGGATCCACCTCGCCCACGAACATCGTCCGCTCAAGGGCTACATAATAGCTCGAGATCATCGGGAAGGTGTTGAGGCTAAGGATATCGCCGCGCTCCAACTGCCGCGCAGTGACGGGGTTGTGCGCTCCATCGGTGTTGATCCCCGATTGGAACCAGACCCAGCTGTCGCGATATTCGGCATCGGGGAAGACGCGGGCGATCTCCATCTCCATCGCGTCCCGGCCCGCCATGGCCACGTCGATCTCGCGCGTGCCGACCTTGACCGCATCCTTGATCGCATAGCCGCCCACATCCGCCACGGCGCAGCATTTGCGGATCAGCTCAAGCTCGGCGGCACTTTTGTGCATCCGCTGCACCATCGTCGTGCCTGCGATATCGACGGATTTAGACGGTTTGAGGAACGCATCAAGTTTGGATTTTTGCAAGAGCGTCAGGTGGTCGGCCTCATAACCCACGACGCGCCCCTCCCCCGTGACCGACAGGATCGCGCGCCAGTAATTGTCGCGCTGCCAATCGGTATAGGTGATGTTGTCGCCATGACAGCGCCGCCAAGGCTGACCCGCGTCGATGCCCGCCGAGATGGTCACATCCTGATCAGCGGTGACGACGAGGCCGTAGGGACGGCCAAAGGCGCAAAAGAGAAAGCCGCTGTAATAGGCGATATTGTGCATCGAGGTGAAGACGGCCACCTCGACCCCCAGCTCGGCCATGCGGGCGCGCAGACCCTTGAGGCGCGCGTCATATTCAGACGCGGAGAATTGCAGCGGCGCTTTTTCGCCATTGTGAAAGCGATAAAATTCAGGACGTGCAGTCATTTCGACCCTCCTTGAAAAAGAAAGATCCCGGCGTTCAGGACTGTGTGTATGGAGACCTTTTGCCCCGATTGGGACGAGCGGCGCCACCGCTCTGGCCTGACGCTCTTCTTGCCGATCCGGTGGATTCTGGCAAGATAAATTTGCGCGAGCCTCAGAGGAGACAGCCATGAACATTCGCCCCGGCGCAAGGAACCTGATTACCGATGTGCCGGGCCTTATGGTCGGGCAGGCATCGGACGCAGGCCTGAAAAGCGGGGTGACGGTGCTGACCGGAGCGCGTCCGTTCACCGCAGGCGTGCATGTGATGGGCGGCGCGCCGGGCACGCGGGAGACGGATCTGCTCGCCCCCGACAAGGTGGTGGAAGAGGTCGACGCACTCGTGCTCTCCGGGGGTTCGGCCTTTGGCCTCGATGCCTGCTCGGGCGTGGTGGATGGACTTCGCGCAATGGGCCGGGGATTTGCCGTGGGAGATGCGCGTGTGCCAATCGTGCCGGGGGCGATCCTCTTTGACCTTCTGAATGGCGGAGAGAAGGATTGGGACATGAACCCCTACTGCGCCTTGGGGCTGGAGGCTTTGGCGCAAGCTGGTGAGGCGTTTGATCTGGGCAGTTTCGGCGCAGGGACCGGAGCGGTCTGCGCCGATGTGAAAGGCGGCCTCGGCTCCGCCTCAATGGTGCTGCCTTCGGGCCATGTGGTGGGCGCGTTGGTCGCAGTGAACGCACTCGGCTCGCCCTTGGTGAATGGTGGGCCGGAGTTTTGGGCCGCGCCCTTCGAGGTAGGCGCGGAGTTTGGTGGGCTCGGATTACCTGACGCATTTGGCGAGGTGCAGATGCCACCCACCAAGCTGGGCCAACACGGGGCCACCACAATCGGAATCGTCGCCACGGATGCGGTTCTAAGTCAGGCCCAGTGCTCGCGGATGGCGGTGGCCGCGCATGACGGGTTCGCCCGCGCCCTTTTGCCGTCACACACGCCGATGGACGGGGATCTGATCTTCGCCATCAGCACCGGCGCGCAGGCGGGAGGCGATACCTTGATGCTGGGCCATGTCGCCGCCACCTGCATGGCGCGGGCGGTTGCGCGGGGCGTTTATGCGGCACGTTCGGCGGCAGGGGATATCGTGCCTGCATGGGGCAAGAGATTTGGCAGGCGCACCGGTTAAACCCGAGGACGCCTCCGGCGGGAGTATTTTGCTAAGAAGAAGCGCGCGGACGGCGCACCCTCTTGGGGCTGGACAAGGCGCGGGCAAGGTGGTCTTTGCTCCCCCAAACACCTTTAGTGGAAGGACCCTGCCATGAGCACGACCGATCTCAAGTCCCTGTTGAAAGACCCCAGCCTGCTGGCCGAGAAAGCCTATGTGAACGGCAAATGGGTCTCGGGGGATAGCACCTTTGAAGTGAAAAACCCCGCGCGCGGCGATGTGATCGCCAATGTGGCCGATCTGAGCCGAGCACAGGTGGCGGACGCCGTGGCAGGTGCCGAGGCTGCGCAGAAGGAATGGGCCAAGTGGACCGGCAAGGAGCGCGCCGCCGTGCTGCGCAAGTGGTTCGATCTGATGATGGAAAACCAAGACGATCTGGGCACGATCCTGACCGCCGAGCAGGGCAAGCCGCTGGCCGAAGCCAAGGGCGAGATCGCCTATGGCGCATCCTTCATCGAGTTTTTCGGCGAAGAGGCCAAGCGCAATTACGGCGAGACCATTCCGGGTCATCAGCGTGACAAGCGCATCACCGTGATCAAGCAGCCCATCGGCGTGGCCGCCTCCATCACGCCGTGGAATTTCCCCAACGCGATGATCACCCGCAAGGCCGCGCCTGCGCTGGCTGCTGGCTGTGCCTTTGTCGGGCGCCCTGCGGCGGAGACACCTTTGTCAGCCACGGTCATGGCCGTTCTGGCCGAACGTGCGGGCATCCCTGCAGGCGTGTTCAATATCGTCACGTCTTCGCGCAGCTCGGAAGTGGGCAAGGAGTTCTGCGAGAACCCGGCCGTACGCAAGCTGACCTTCACAGGCTCCACCGAAGTGGGACGCATCCTGCTGCGTCAGGCCGCCGATCAGGTGATGAAATGCTCCATGGAGTTGGGTGGAAACGCACCCTTCATCGTATTCGACGACGCCGATCTTGATGCAGCCGTCGAGGGTGCCATCCTGTGCAAGTTCCGCAATAACGGCCAGACCTGTGTCTGTGCCAACCGTATCTACGTGCAGGCTGGAGTATATGACGCCTTTGCCGCAAAGCTGACCGAAGCCGTCAAAAAGCTGAAAATCGGCGATGGGATGGAAGAGGGCGTAGCCCTCGGGCCGCTCATCAACGCCGATGCGATCACCAAAGTCCAAGAGCATGTGGCCGATGCGAAGGCCAAAGGCGCTGAGGTGATCATGGGCGGCGGCGATCCGATGCAGGGCGAAGGCTTCTTCCTGCCCCCCACCATCCTGACTGGCGTGACTCAGGATATGATGGTGAGCCAGGACGAGACCTTTGGCCCCCTCGCCCCGCTCTTCAAATTCGAGGATGAGGATGACGTGATCGCCATGGCCAATGACACGATCTTCGGCCTTGCCAGCTATTTCTACGCCAAGGATCTCAGCCGGGTCTACAAGGTGGCCGAGGCGCTGGAATATGGCATTGTCGGCGTAAACACAGGCATCATCTCAACCGAGCTTGCACCCTTCGGCGGCGTGAAGCAATCAGGACTCGGCCGAGAGGGCAGCCACCACGGCATGGATGACTTCCAAGAGATGAAATACATCTGCATGTCCGTCTGAAACTAGAAGAGCGCGCCACTGCAAAAATGGCGCGCTCCCCTTGCTTTTTCTTGGTCTAAATATCCAAATCCGCCCAGCTATGCGGGCGGCTCCGGATCAGTTGACCGCCTGCCCTTCGACAATATCGGCGGCTTTGCCAATCTCAATCCGGCGGGGCTTGAGCGCCTCGGGCACTTCGCGCGCCAGATCAATGTGCAGCATACCGTCGGCACGAGTAGCACCCGTCACCCGGACATGATCGGCCAGATGGAAGCGACGCTCGAATGCGCGCGTCGCGATACCGCGGTGCAGGAAGGTGCGAGCGCTTTCGTCCTCACCCTTGCGGGCCGAAACGAACAGCGCGCCCTCTTTTACCTCGACCGACAGATCATCCTCGGCAAAGCCCGCGACGGCGATCGAGATACGGTAAGCATCATCGGCAGTTTTCTCAATGTTGTAGGGGGGGTAGGTCGGCTGCGTGACGTCTGTGGACGCAACACGGTCCAGCATATCTGCAATTTGGTCAAAGCCGACTGTGGCCCGGTAAAGCGGGGCCAGATCAAAGTTTCGCATGGGATATCCTCCGTTGAGCGATTCCGTTTTGGTGTGCCTTCCCTTAGGGGACAGGCGCAGAGGCGGACCCGTTCTGTGGCGTCCGCTGAGTGATATTTGGGAAATACTCCACGCGGTTTCAAGACCCTCGCACGCGCCTCAGGGTTTGGCGAATTTCGCACCCGATGCGCCGCCCCCCTGCCCCACCTTCACACGGCGGGCGGTGGCTGTGGCGGGCCCGGCCTCGCGGCGCAACTGCGCCTTTAGGTCCTCCACAAGATCCGGCAGGGCCATGCCGTAAGCGATGGGCGGACCACCTGACGTGTTGCCGCTGCTGATCACCGAGACGATGCGCGCGCGGCCATGCTCCCCCGTGAAGACCGGCGCGCCGGAGGAGCCGAAGGTGACGTCGCAATCCAGCGCCAGAAGCCCCTGTCCCGCTGCCGTCACCCCGCAGGCGCGTTGCCATGACAGCGCCGCCTCCCGTCCACGCCCGTAAGACACGACACTGACCTCCTGGCCGGCGCGCCCTTCGACCGCCAGGACGAACGGAGCAGCAACGGCGCTTGGAATTGGCGCTGCAAGCTTCAGAAGTGCGGTGTCGTGCCGAATCATCTCCGCGCTCAGCGCATAGCCCGGGACATAGCCCGGGTGTGCTGCAACCTGCGCCACACCGCTTTGCGAGATGAACGCGCCGTCGCGCAGACCCGCGCTGAAGGTGATGGCCTCGGGTGCCACAGGGCGGTTTGCGCGGTCATAGACGCAATGCGCCGCCGTCAGCACCAGATCAGGCGCAATGAGCGCTCCGGTGCAAAACCCCTTGCCGCCCAGATCGAGCCGTCCCACAGCCTCCCAGCCGCGCCCGTCATCGCCGGTATCAAGCCGCTTGAGCGCCGTTTGCTCCGCATATGCGACAAGAGGCACAAGCGCGCAGGCCAGAACCAAAGCAATGAAACGCCGCATAAAACTCTCCGCATACAGGATCAGAAGGCAAGATCTAGCAGCGGTTTAGGGCGAAATTTGAGCGGTTTAAGCAGGCATTCGCAGGTTTGGAACTTGCGGTTCAGTGACGCTCGCACCTTCGCATATCTTGGGCGGCATCGGCCCGCCTGTGGCCCAGTCCAGAAGCTCGACCGTATGCACGATCGGCACGGCCGTTCCGCCACCGATCTGCATCATGCACCCAATGTTGCCCGCCGCAATCACATCGGGGTTTTTGGCCTCCAGCGTTTGCACCTTGCGGACCTTGAGCTGCTTGGAAATCTCAGGCTGCATAAGGTTATAGGTCCCCGCCGATCCGCAGCACAGATGTGAATCCTTAGGCTCCACGATCGTAAAGCCCGCACGTTTTAGCAGGTCTTTCGGATAGGTCTTGATCTGCTGCCCATGCTGGAGCGAGCAGGCGGCGTGATAGGCCACGGTAAGGCCCTTGTCGTCCCCCTCGGGCAGGTCCAGCTGCATCAGGATTTCCGACACATCCATGGCAAGCGACGATACCCGTTCGGCATCTGCCGCCAGTGGGCCACCCCGGAACATATGCCCGTAATCCTTCACCGTCGTGCCGCAGCCGGAGGTGTTGATCACGATGGCATCAAGGCCATCCCCGTCCATCTCAGCCGCCCATGCGCGGATATTCTTCGCCGCCGTCCCGTGGCTCTCGGATGTTTTGCCCATGTGATGGGTAAGCGCGCCGCAACAGCCCGCGCCCTTGGCCACCACCACCTCACACCCCAGCCGCGTGAGCAGCCGAATGGTGGCATCGTTGATATCCGTATTGAGCGCTTTTTGCGCACATCCCGTCATCAGCGCCACGCGCTTCTTGCGCGCGCCGTGTGGCGCAAAGCTCTGCGGGTCGTCATTGCGGCTCACCGGCGGCACTTGTTTCGGGGCCATCTCCAGCATCGCGCGCAGCCGCGCATCGGGCATCAGCCGCGCAAAGGGTCGCCCGATCTTGGCGCCCAGAAGGGCCACACGGAACCGCATCGGATAAGGCAGGATGCGCGCAAGCACCCAACGCAGCGCGCGATCCGAGAAGGGGCGCTTGTATTTTTGTTCGATATATTCGCGCGCATGATCAACCAGATGCATATAATGCACGCCCGACGGACAGGTGGTCATACAGGCCAGACAACTCAGGCATTTGTCGATATGGCCCACAGTCTTCGCATCGGGCACACGCTCATTCTCCAGCATGTCTTTGATGAGGTAAATCCGGCCACGCGGGCTGTCCAACTCATCGCCCAGCACTTGATAGGTCGGGCACGTAGCCGTGCAGAACCCGCAATGCACGCAGGTGCGCAAAATCTCATTCGCGCGGGCGGTGCCGGGGTCTGTCAGTTGTTCAGGGGTAAATGTTGTTTGCATCTCAGATCACCGCCTCTTCGGCTGCGGGGGCCATCAGACCCGGATTGAAGAGGCCCTTGGGATCAAACCGCGCGCGCAGGCCCGCCTCTATCACGGCCAGTGGTGCGGGCTGCGGGTGGAAGGCACCAAGCCGCGCTTTGGTCTCGGGTGCGGCCCGCATGAGGGTCGCGTGGCCTTTGAAATCACCAAGGCTGGCGCGCAAATCCATGCCGCTCGGGACGCGCAGCCAGACGAGGCCACCGCCCCAGTCATACACCGCCTCCGCCCCCGGCAACGTCGCCACAAGACCCGGCGCATCCGACGGCTTCACTGACAGCCGCCAGACATCGCCCGACTCACCTGCCAAGGCACGCACATCGCGGATATCTTCCCAAAATGCGGCCGCGTCCAGATCCAGCTTGAAAGCGCCAAACGGGGCCAAAACCTCGACCATCTGCGCCCCGCGATACTTCACCGATGCCTCGAACCCTTCGAGCCGCACCATCGTGCGCCCGCCCGCGACATGCGCCGCGCCGGTCACGTCATAGGGTGTGCCCAGCGCCGCACTCAGCGCCTTCACAGCGCGCGCGTCATCCAGCCCATTGGCAATCAACGTGCCGGTGCTGCGCGCAATCGGCAGAACCTTGAGCGATACCTCGGTCAAGACGCCAAGCGTGCCGTAACTGCCCGCCATCAGCTTCACCAGATCATAGCCGGTGACATTCTTCATAACACGCCCGCCATTCTTCAAGACGCGCCCCTGCCCATCAACAAACCGCACGCCCAAACAATGATCCCGGCAGGCACCCGTCTGAATGCGTCGCGGCCCCGAGGCATTGCTCGCCACCACACCGCCAATCGTTGGCGTGCCGGACGTGCCCAAAAGCACGCGGTGATCCATCGGCTCAAACGCGAGCCGCTGGCCTTCTTCGGCAAGCGCCGCATCCACCTCGGCCACGGGTGTTCCTGCGCGCACCACGAGCGTCATGGCACCCGGCTCATAGAGCTCGATCCCCGAAAGCGCGGAGGTGCTGAGCGCCGCGCGGAGGGCGGGCGCGCCAATGGGCCGCGTGCCACCACCGCATATGCGTAGCGACGCGGTTGCCGCCGTGATCATCTCCGCAAGGGCGGCTTCCGTGTCCGGTGTCATCTGGTTACTTTCTGTTCTGAAATACCTGTAGTGGTCGTGCTCACTCTGCCGCAATCCGGCGCGCTTCGCTGCGTCCCAAAGGAAAGACTTTGGCGGGGTTCAAAAGCCATTCAGGGTCGAACACGTCCTTCACCGCCATCTGAATATCCAGATCGCCGGGCGCATATTGGTAATCCATCAGATCGCGCTTCTCGATTCCCACGCCATGCTCCCCGGTCAAACAGCCTCCTACCTCGACGCAAAGCTTCAGGATCTCCGCGCCAAACTCCTCGCAGAGTTCCAGATCACCGGGCTTGTTCGCGTCATAAAGGATCAGCGGGTGCATGTTCCCGTCGCCTGCGTGGAACACATTGCCGACCTTGAGGCCGAACTTGTCGCTCATCTCGCCAATACGGCGCAGAACCAAGGGAAGCTGGCTGACAGGGATCGTGCCATCAAGGCACATGTAATCCGCGATCTGGCCCATCGCGCCAAAGGCGGATTTGCGGCCCAGCCAGATTTTCGCGCTCTCCTCGGCAGACGTGCTCTGACGCAGCTCAACGGGGTTATGGCGCTCGGCAATCTCCAGAATGATCGCAAGCTGCTCGTCAATCTCAGCGGGGCTGCCCTCGACCTCAACGATCAAAAGCGCCTCGCAATCAGGATAGCCCGCATGGGCAAACGCCTCAGTCGCGCGAATGCACGGGCGGTCCATGAACTCGATCGCGACGGGCAGAACGCCCGCCTTGATGATGTCCGAGACACACGCGCCCGCGACCTCATTGCTGTCATATCCGATCAGCACGGGCCGCGCGCCTTCGGGCTTGGCCAGGATACGCAAAGTGGCTTCCGTCACCACGCCCAGCTGCCCTTCCGAGCCGCAGATCACACCCAGCAAATCCAGCCCGCCCGCATCCAGATGCGCGCCACCGATCTCCGTCACGGTGCCGTCCATCATCACCATCGTGACGCCCATGAGATTATTCGTCGTCACGCCGTATTTTAGGCAATGCGCCCCACCCGAATTCATCGCGATATTGCCCGCGATGGCGCAGGCCAACTGGCTGCTGGGATCGGGCGCATAAAAAAACCCGTTCTCCTCCACAGCGCCGGTGACGCTCAGATTGGTGCGGCCAGACTGCACCCGGATGAAACGGTTCTCGTAATCCGTCTCCAACACATCGTTGAGACGCGCCACGCCAAGAATGACACAATCACCCGTCGGCAAGGCCCCGCCCGCAAGCGACGTCCCCGAACCTCGCGGCACCACAGGCACGCCCATCCGGTGGCAGACCTTGAGCGCGGCGGCGACCTCCTCGGTGCTGGCCGGCAGGACAACGGCGAGTGGTGGACAGCGATAGGCGGTGAGCGCATCACACTCATAGGCGCGTGTCTGCGCCTCCTCGGAAATCACCGCACCTGCGGGCAAAGCCGCCTGAAGTGCGGCGACAATCTCGGCCTTGCGCGCCAAGATTCCGGCATCGGGTGTTGGCATCTGCATCGGGGGCTCCTTTTGAAGCGTTTCGCCTTTGGCTTGAAGTGCTCAATCGCGGCACAGCACCTATTGGTAATAAAATATAACCAATTTGTCCCTCTGGCAAGCAGAGCGAGGCGGCGGTATGAGTATCACATGGATTTACTCAGCCGTCTTGGCCTCTTCACCCCACTGGATTTTGCCGCGATGACCCTCTTGGTCGGGCTATGGCTTCTGTCTGGGTATCTTATTGAGAACCCGGGCAAATCATGGCCTTCGGTCTCGCATCTCATGGCCAATTACCGGCGCGCGTGGATGGTACATATGGTCACCCGCGATCCGCGTATTTTTGATGCGCAGATTCTCAGCAGTCTCAGACAAGGAACTTCGTTTTTCGCCTCGGCCACGATGATCGCCCTTGGGGCGGGTCTGGCGCTTTTGGGCAATACCGAGCAACTGATAGGCCTTGCGGGGGATTTGGCCATTCCTCAAGACCCCGAAATCGTTTGGGAAATCAAGATCCTCGTGGTCCTCGCCTTTCTGGGCAATGCGTTTTTCAAGTTCGTCTGGTCGAATCGGCTCTTTGGATATTGCGCCGTGATCATGGCCGCCGTGCCCAATGAGACGGACAACCCTCTGGCCCCGGTGCGGGCCACCAAGGCAGGCGAGATCAACATCACCGCCGCGCGCAGCTTCAACCGCGGCCTGCGCGCGATCTATTTCGCGCTCGCCGCCGGGGCGTGGCTGGTGGGGGCGGAGGCCTTGATCGGGGCAACCCTGCTGGTCTGCCTCATCCTCGTGCGGCGCGAATTTGCCTCGCAATCGCGCAAAGTGCTGCTTGGCCCCGAACCGACAGAAACGCCATGACATATTTCACACATAGACGTGACGTGCAGGTACGTGATCATCGGTTATAACACCCGGTATGAAACAGCTTGCTTTAATCATCGCACTTTCTTTGGCCCCGTTCACCGCCCTTGCCGGCGCGCCCGAAATCACTGAGGTGCGCGCAGTCAAAGAGGGCATGGGTTGGCGCTTTTTCGTCACGATGGCTCATAAGGACACAGGCTGGGATCACTACGCCTCTGGCTGGGAAGTGGTCGATGCAAACGGCACTGTGCTGGGGACGCGCGAGCTTGCCTCTCCCCACATGAGCAATGAGCCCCTCACGCGGTCCCTCGGGCATATCATGCTGCCGGACGGCACCCGCGAAGTCTTCGTGCGGGCCTTTTGCTCGGTCGGGAAGAAAAGCGCGGAGCCGACACGCGTCAAGATCAGCTATTACGACTAGCGTTTAACGCCGCCCCTCGCGCAGCCATCCCCCAAGGATCAGCGCCGAGATCAGCGCGAGAACCAGCCACGCGGGTAGAAGGTCCGTCTGGGTGACGGACGCCGTGCGATAAGCCCCGCGCGGGGTGATGCCCATCCATGTGCTGCCAGAGGCCGGGCGTCCCTCACGCACGGCGCGGATCGCGGGCACACCATCCTCAATCGCGCGCGCGCCGCCATTCGTCGCAGCGATAAGTGGCGCGAGGATATCCGCACTCGCCATGGTCTGCTCAAACTCAACCGGCGCGGCGGGGCCTAGGCCGATCACAGCCGTCTGGTCCCCATTGGCAAGACGGTAGAGACCGATCACCGGCCCGTCATAAAGCGCCTCATAACGGCCCGGGCTTACCTCCTCCATCGGCAGGATCACCTCGTCGCCCAGAGGCGTTGTGATGGTCACATCGCCCGCGCCCTCCTCCAATGTGCGGCGGATGATGCACATCTGCTGGCCTGTGGCCTCGGCCCAGAGGGCTTCTTCCTCAAGCTCAGGTTCTTTCATCATCCAATGGGCCAGACGGCGCAGAAGTTCGAGCTGCGGCCCGCCCCCCTCAAAGCCCCGATTCCAGAGCCACGCGTGATCGGATGCCAGAAGCGCCACACGCCCCTCGCCCACACGGTCGAGCACCAGCAAGGGCCGCTCCTCCGCGCCCGTCATCAGCACATCACCCGTCACCTCGTCGAGATCGATCTGCCGCAGCCAGCGGCCCCACTCGCCTGCGTGCATCTGCTCCAACCCTGCGGTCACCGGATGACGCGCGCCAAGCTCGGATATGGCGGGGCGGTAGCCCTCTTCGATCACACGGGCCGTGGGGCGCGCGGGCACGATGGCTTCAAGAGGCGAGCGGTAGAGGCTGTCGGCGCTGGCGAAATCGGGGCCTGCATTGATCAGGACCGCGCCGCCTTGCTCCACGTAATTGCGCACGTTGTCGAGATAAAGCGAGGGCAGAATCCCGCGCCGTTTGTAGCGGTCAAAGATGATCAGGTCGAAATCGTCGATCTTCTCAAGGAAAAGCTCACGCGTGGGAAAAGCGATCAGGCTCAACTCGCGGACGGGGACGCCGTCCTGCTTTTCCGGCGGACGCAGGATGGTGAAATGCACGAGGTCCACGGAACTGTCGGATTTCAGAAGGTTGCGCCATGTGCGCCCACCCGCATGCGGTTCGCCCGAGACCAACAGAACACTCAGCCGGTCACGCACGCCGTTGATCTGGATAAGCGCGGAATTGTTGCGGTCCGTCAGTTCACCCTCCGCCAAGGGCGTAGTGAATTGCAGCACGTTGCGCCCCCCATGCGGCAGGATCAGCGGCAGGTTGATCTCTTGGTTCACCGGCACGTCAAAGCGCTGGGGCGTCTCACCATCGACGGATATATCCAGCGGCACAGTGGCCACCGACGGCGCGTCACCGCTGTCGTCCACACGCAAGGACAGCGTGATCTCTTCCCCCAGAATGGCGAAGGCGGGCGCGTTCTCGACGATCAGGCGGCGATCCCAATCACCCGTGCGCCCGGTGTGTAAAAGGTGCAGCGGCGCGGGCAGGTTCGGCGCGCGCTCGATATCATGAAGGCGTCCATCGCTCAGCATGAAGATGCCCGCAATACGCCCCAGCGGCTCCTCCGCCAGCGCCTCGGCCAGCGCGGTCATCATCTGCGTGCCGCTATTTTCGGACCCGTCCGACACGGTGACGCGACGCACCTCCGTATTGTCACGCGCGGCGATGCGGGCAGCCAAGGTCTCGGCGGCGCGGGCGGTATCCTCGGCCCGGGTGGCAAGCTGTTGGCTGGAGCTTTCATCTTCGATGACGATCACGATATCAGTGAGATCCGCGCGTTCCTCACGCTGAAGAGCGGGGCCCATGAGGGCTGCCAGAACCACGATCCCCGCGAGGCCGCGCAGCGCCCAACCCGAGAGGCCGCGAGAGAGTGCCAAGGCCGCCCCGGCCAGCGCCATACCGCCCAGCGCCGCGATCAGCCAGATTGGCAAAAGTGGATCAAAGATGATGCTTCCGGTCATTGGCCAAGCCTGTCGAGAAGGGCAGGCACATGGACCTGATCGGATTTATAATTGCCCGTCAGCACATGCATCACGAGGTTTACGCCGAAACGGTAGGCCAGCTCGCGCTGCCGCTCACCGGCAAAGCCGCGCCCGACGGGAAACATCGGATTGCCGCGCGCGTCCACGGCCCAGGCGGCGCCCCAATCATTGCCGCCGATCACCACCGGGCTCACCCCGTCATTGAGATTTCGAAACGGCATTCCCTCGATCTGCTCGGCATCGGCAGGGGCGGATTCCACCCAGACGGGGCGGCCTGCATGACGGCCCGGAAAGTCCTGAAGCAGATAGAAGGTGCGCGTGAGCACATGGTCCTGCGGCACCCGCTCGAGCGGCGGGATGTCGAGCGGGGCGGCGAGGCGTTGCAGCTTGGCCCCGTTGGGCGAAGATGCGCCGAAGGCCGCGATGTCTGCATCGCGCGTGTCAAAAAGGATCATTCCTCCCGAACGCAGATATTGGTTGAGCCGCACATAGGCTTCTGCCGAGGGCGTCGGCTGATCGGGTGTAATGGGCCAGTAAAGCAGCGGGTAAAACGCCAGTTCGTCACGCTCCAGATCGACGCCCACGGGCGGTGCTGGTTCGACCGTTGTGCGGAAAAAGAGGGTCTGACCCAACCCCAGAAGGCCCGCGCGGGCGGTGTCGTCCACCCGCGCATCGCCGGTGAGCACATGGGCCAGCGTCACCTCGGACGAAAGCGCTGCCTGGCTTTGCTCGGCGGCAGCCCGGGCCTGAGCATCGGGGGCGATGAGCATGAGCGCCGCGAAAAGCGCCGCCGCGCGGGCCGGGATAAGGCGACCCGAGAGAGCCAGCGAGGCGAGGATATCCGCCGTGAGAAACAGCAGCGCCGCCGCCAGAAGCCAACCGCCCAGCGGGGCCTCGGCAGGCCGGGCAAGCCCTTCAACGGGGACCCGCGCGGGCCATGTGACAGGCTCCAGCACATCCTCCGCGCCCACCACATTGCGCGCGATACGCCGGTCCGGACCGTCATAGAGGCCCGGCCGCAAATCAGGGCCAAGCGCGTCCGCGACAAGCGCCTCCCCCGCCACACCGGGCAGGGTGCCCCCGTCCTGCAAGCTGCCGAACCCGTCGAGCACCTGAACAGGTTGCCAAGTAGTGCCGATCAGGTCCTCAGCATCCGGCAAGGTCGCTGCGGACGAAATCGCCAACCGCTCCAGCATCTGCACGAAAAGCCCCGAGAGCGGCAGAGAAGACCATTCAGCATTGGCCGTGACGTGGAAAAGCACCACCTGCCCCTGCCCGATCCGCTTGCGCGTCACCAAAGGCGTGCCATCGGTCAACTGCGCGATCACGCGGTCGGCCAAGGTGGGGTCGGGCTGTGCCATAACCTGCGAATTCACGGTCACATCATCGGGGATTGCGAGGCCTGCAAAGGGGCTATCCTCGGCAAAGGGCGCGAGGGATTTGGGCGCGCCCCAGCTCATAGCACCACCCACGGTGCGCCCGCCCACGCGCAGACGCACGGGCATGAGGGCATCTTCCTCCGAGCGCGACACATCGCTCGCCGCAAGGCGTGGGCCCGCAAAGCGCAGCAATGTGCCACCCGCCTCGGCCCAGTCCAGAAGAGCGGCCTGCTCCGCCCCCGACAGGGTCCCCACATCGGCCAAAACAATGACATTGGGGCTGGCGGGCAGGATATCCGTAAGCGCACCGTCCAGTATATCGGCGGCGGGGGCCAAGGCCCGCTCAAGATAATGCAGCGGCGACAAAAGCTCGAGGCCTTCGCGGTCGTCGCGGCCTGCAATGAGAGCCACTTCGCGGCGTTTGAGGCTATCGTCGGAGAGGGTCACGGCACCGGCATGGCTCTGCCCAGCGATCTCGAACCGCGTGATGCGCGCACGCAGCTCGGCAGGCAGCGGCAGAGCAACCTCGCCTTGCACCTCGCCTTGCGCGAAGGTGTGCGTGGCACTGCTAAGAACACGCGGCGTGCCAGACGGATCACGCCCGTGGGCCAGAATGGTCACCTCGCGCGCGGCACCCGGTTGGGCGCGCTGTACCGTGAGGGCGAGCGTGCCATCCTCGATGCGCGCGGGCGTCAACGCAAATATCGGCGCAGCGCTCTCGAACACCGTCACCGGGCCGCGCGCCTCCAAAGCCTCAAGCAAGTTGGCGCGCCCCGCGCGGGCAAGCCCATCGGAGAGCCAGCGGGTCTCGAACCCTTCCGCGCCCAGCACAGCAGTAGCATCCTCCATCTGTGCCTCGGACGGGGCCCATGCGGCAGGGGATGCGGCGGCCAGACGGCTGCGCCACGTCTCTGCGGCCTGAAACACCGGCGCCTCGGGATCGGTGAGGCGCATCAGCGCCACGGCCCGCCCATCGCGCCCGGCCTCGGCCAGCATCGCGTCCAGAAGATCACGCTTCTCGGGCCAATCACGCGCACTGGCCCAGCTCGCATCGAGCACCACGAGAAGCGGTCCGGTCTCGCGCGCCTCGCTTGCATCACGCGGGTTGAGCACCGGCCCCGCAAGCCCGACGATCACCGCCGCCACCGCCAGCATCCGCAGCAAGAGCAGCCACCACGGCGTGCGGTCCGTAACGCTATCCTCGTCCTTGAGGCCCAGCATGAGCGCCACGCCCGGAAACCGCCGCCGCACGGGCGCGGGTGGCACGGCGCGCAGCAAAATCCACAGGATTGGCAAAAGCGCCAGCGCGACCAAAAGCCAGGGGGCTGCAAAACCGATGGGGCCAAGCGTCATGTGACGCGCCCGCCGCTGATCGCACCATGGAGCCACAAAAGTGCGGATTGCGGCGAGGCATTGGTGCGGTGGGTCTGCACCTGCCAGCCGGTCGTGGCGCAAATCTGTGCAAGCTCTGCCTTGCGAGCGGCGAGCCGCTCCAGATACTTGTCGCGCAGGTCCGACGCTTTGAGCGTCTCATGGGCCAGCGTGCCGCCAACGGATTCGAAAATCGCGCGACCCCGGAACGGAAACGCCTCCTCCGCCGGGTCGAGTATTTGCAACAGCACACCGCGCACGCCGCGATCGGCGGCCTTGGTCAGCGCCGCGCGAACCGGCTCGAAATCCCCCAGAAAATCCGACACGAACATGGCCCGGCTGTGCGGAAGCATCCCGCGCGCTTCAGGCGCGCCGTAATCCTCGGCACCGTCTTGGGAAAAGAGCGCGGCCAAACGCTCCACTTGAACGCGGCCCCGGCGCGGCGGCAAAGCACTGCCCGTGAGGCCCACACGCTCACCGCCGCGCAACAGCAAAATGGACGCGGCCAGCGCCAAAAGCCGCGCGCGGTCCGCCTTCTCCGGCAGGCCTGGCTCAGACGCAAACCGCATGGAGGCTGCACCATCCACCCAGAGCATCACGCTCTGCGCAATCTGCCATTCCCGCTCACGCACATATTGCACATCGCTGCGCGCGGAGCGGCGCCAGTCGATCATGCGCCGCGAATCGCCTTGTTGCACAGGACGGTATTGCCAGAAATCATCGCCCATGCCCGCACGCCGCCGCCCGTGCTCCCCCAGCAAAACGGTGCCAGCCAGCTGATCCGCCCGCGCCAGAAGCGCGGGGAAGCGGGCAGCCTCGGCCTCTGCCGATGCCCTGAGACCAGATACGCGCAAGGTGAGGGCGGCGTCGCTCACGCGGCGGCCCGTGGCTGCATCAGCGCCTCGGCAGTCTCGGTGATAAGTGCCTCAAGGCTGTCGCCGCGTGCGCGCGCCGAGAAATTGAGCGCCATACGGTGAATGAGAACCGGCTGCGCCATGGCGGCCACATCCTCGGCATTGGGTGCAAGCCGCCCCTGCAAAAGCGCCCGCGCCCGCACCGTCAGCATCAGCGCCTGCGCCGCACGCGGGCCGGGGCCCCACGCCACGCTCTCGCGCACCTTGTCGCTGGCGGTGACATCATCGGGGCGAAACGCCCGCACAAGATCAAGGATCATATCCATCACACCGTCTCCCACCGGCATCCGGCGCAGCAGCTTCTGCGCCGCGATCAGCGCATCGGCGGTAAATACCGCATGCGCCTCTTCCTCCGCCGCACCCGTAGTAGCCAAGAGAATGTCCCGCTCCGTCGCGCGGTCCGGGTATGGCACATCGATCTGCACCAAAAACCGGTCAAGCTGCGCTTCGGGCAGGGGATATGTCCCCTCTTGCTCAATCGGGTTCTGCGTGGCCAGCACGTGGAACGGGGCGCCAAGGCTGCGGTCCTGCCCCGCCACGGTCACCTGCCTCTCCTGCATCGCCTGCAACAGCGCCGATTGGGTCCGGGGACTTGCACGGTTAATCTCATCCGCCATCAGAAGCTGACAAAAGATCGGACCGGGAATGAATTTGAACGCACGGCTGCCATCAGCGCCAGTCTCGAGGACTTCGCTGCCCAAAATATCGGCAGGCATCAGATCGGGGGTGAACTGCACCCGGTTGCCGTTAAGCCCCATGACGGTCGACAATGTCTCCACCAGTCGCGTCTTGCCTAACCCCGGAAGGCCCACCAATACGGCATGACCACCGCACAAAAGCGCCGAAAGCGTCAGGTCCACGACCCGCTCCTGCCCGATGAACCGGCGGGTGATCGAGGCGCGTGCCTCGGCCAGCTTGGCCTCCAGCATTTCGATCTCGGCCACCAAATTGGCGTCATCGGTCATGGCAATACTCCTGTCCAAGCTATATCCAGACATAAGAATGTATCGCGCGAAGAGGAAATGGCAAAAGGTATGAGCGGAGAAAAGATCACGACCCCGTCAGCAGAGAACATCGCAGCCTCGGCAAAAGCCGCCGGCAAGAAGGGCCTGCCGCCCGTCCATCTGTGGGATCCGCCCTTCTGCGGAGACCTTGATATGCGCATCATGCGCGATGGCACATGGTTCTACCAGGGCACGCCCATCGGGCGTCCGGGCCTCGTGCGGCTCTTCTCGACGATCCTGCGCAAGGACGGCGAAAAATATTTTCTCGTCACCCCGGTGGAGAAGGTCGGCATCATCGTCGAGGACGCACCTTTCGTGGCCGTTGACTTTGAGTCGGCAGGCTGTGGCACCACTCAATCACTGGCGTTTGAAACCAACGTTGGCGACACAGTGCGCGCGGGACCAGACAACCCCATTCGTGTGGTGCGCGACCCCGAGACAGGCGAGCCGTCACCCTATGTCATGGTCCGGAACGATCTTGAGGCGCTGATTGATCGCAAAAGCTTCTACCGTCTGGTAGAAACCGGCTCGCATCACGAGGGCTGGTTCGGCCTGTGGTCGGGTGGCGCCTTCTTCGGCATCATTCCCTCGGCCGAGCTTCCAGATAACTGAATGCCCAAATTCTGCGCCAACCTGTCGATGCTCTTCCAAGAGCTGCCGCTACTGGAACGTTTTGCCGCTGCCGCCGATGCAGGGTTTGAGGCGGTGGAAGTGCTTTTTCCCTATGACGAGCCCGGCCACCTCATTCAGCGCGCCCTGATAACCTCAGGTCTGCCGCTCAGCTTGATCAACACGCCGCCGCCAAATTGGACCGGCGGCAAGCGTGGCTTCGCAGCCGTGCCAGGCTCTGAGGACCGCTTTCGCCATGATTTCAAACGCACCCTGCGCTACGCAGAAGTGCTGAAGCCGCGCTTCATCCACATCATGGCCGGTGCCGTATCAGGCACCGAGGCGCTGGAGACCTTCTCCAAAAACCTCACATGGGCCGCCGCAGAGGCCCCGCACCAACAGCTCACCATCGAGCCGATCAACACCGAAGATATGCCCGGCTACTTCCTCCACGATTACACCCAAGCCGCCGATATTCTGGACAGCGTCGCCGCACCCAGCCTGCATTTGCAATTCGATGCCTACCACGCCTATAAAATCACCGGCGATGCGATGGCCACATGGCGCGCACACGCGCCCCGGATCGCCCATATCCAGATCGCCTCCCCCAATGGCCGCCACGAACCGGACAAGGGTCCAATCGACTACCCCGCCTTTTTCAGCGCCTTGGATGACAGCGGATATGCGGGCGTGGTCAGCGCCGAATACACCCCTCGAACCACCACGACCGAAGGCCTCGGCTGGATGGTTTAGACCACTGACTTTTCTTGGCAAAAATATCCAGATCCCGAACCGTAAAACCGCACCAACGCCCAAGAACAGCCCAAACCCCGGCTCCAAACACCCACCCGCGCGCCAGCGCTCAAACCGGCGCGCTGCAAAGCGCTCCGTCAGGTCGGGCCCGCCTCAATGCGCCTCGGCCCAATTTGCCCCCTGCCCCGCATCCACGATCAACGGCACATCAAGCTTCACCACAGGCCCGGCGGCGGCTTCCATCACCTCGCGCGCTGTGGCGATGACACGCTCCTCGGCCCCCGCCTCCACCTCAAAGAGCAATTCATCATGCACCTGAAGCAGCATCTTGCACGGCAGCTCCGCAATCGCCTCCGGCATCCGGATCATCGCGCGCCGGATCACATCGGCGGCAGTGCCCTGAATCGGCGCATTGATCGCCGCACGCTTGGCAAACCCCGCGCGCGGTCCCTTGGCGGAAATCTCGGGCGTGTGAATCTTGCGACCAAAAAGCGTCTCCACATGGCCATGCTCTTTGGCAAAGGCCACGGTCGCGTCCATGTAATCGCGGATGCCCGGGAAGCGCTCGAAATACCGGTCGATGAAGCCCTGCGCCTCGGCCCGCGGGATGCGCAGATTGCGCGCGAGGCCAAACCCGGAAATCCCGTAGATCACGCCAAAATTGATCGCCTTGGCGCTGCGGCGCACCTCGGGCGTCATCTCGTCCATCGGCACACCGAACATCTCCGACGCCGTCATCGCGTGAATATCATGCCCCTGCCGAAACGCCTCTTTAAGCGCGTCGATATCCGCGACATGCGCAAGAATCCTGAGCTCGATCTGGCTGTAATCCAGCGCCACGAGCGTGCGCCCCTCAGGCGCGATGAACGCCTCGCGGATTCGCCGGCCCTCTTCGCTGCGGATGGGAATATTTTGCAGATTCGGATCAGACGAGGCCAGCCGCCCGGTGCTCGCGCCCGCCTGCATGTAGGACGTATGCACACGCCCCGTATCAGGGTCGATATGATCCTGAAGCGCGTCCGTATAGGTCGACTTCAACTTGCTGAGCTGGCGCCAATCCAGCACCCGCGCGGGCAACTCATGCTCGGTCGCCAAATCCTCTAGCACATCAGCCCCGGTGGCATAGGCCCCCGTCTTGCCCTTCTTGCCGCCCTCAAGGCTCATCTCGTCAAAAAGGATCTCACCCAGCTGCTTGGGCGAGCCGACGTTGAAACTGCGCCCGGCCAGCGCGTGGATTTCCGCCTCAAGCCCCGCCATCTTTTGCGCAAAAGCATTGGACATGCGGCTGAGCACTTCGCGATCCACCAAAATCCCATGCCGCTCCATCTGCGCCAGAACCGGCACAAGGGGCCGCTCCAGCGTCTCGTAGACGCGCGTGACCTGCGCACGGTGCAGCTGCGGCTTGAAGGTCAGCCACAGGCGCAGGGTGATATCCGCATCTTCCGCGGCATATTTCACCGCCTCCGCCACCGGCACCCGGTCAAAGGTGATGGCAGATTTGCCGCCCCCCAGAAGGGTCTTGATCGGAATGGGCGTATGGCCAAGATAGCGCTCGGATAGCGCATCCATCCCATGATTATGCATCCCCGCATGAAGCGCATAGGACATCAGCATCGTGTCATCTATCGGCGCAATCGAGACGTCATAGCGGGCCAGAACCTTGGCGTCGTATTTCATGTTCTGCCCGATCTTGAGCACCGAAGGGTCCTCCAAAACAGGCTTCAACGCGGCCAATACGGCGCCCAACTCCAACTGCCCCTCGGCCAATTTATCCGAGCCAAAGAGATCATCTGCATCACCGTCCTTATGGCTCAGCGGGATGTAGCAGGCCTGCCCCGGCTCCACCGAAAGGCAAATACCGACAAGCTCGGCCTGCATATCATTGAGCGACGTGGTCTCGGTGTCCACGGCCACATATCCACGCGCCATGATCCGGTCGATCCAGACCTGAAGCGCCGCCATATCAGAGACCTGCTCATACCCCTCCGGATCAATCGTCGGCCAATCCGGTGCGCCTTCTTCCGCCCCTTTCGGCGCCTCCTCAACGATCATCGGCGCCTCGGCCCCGACAGCGGCGGCGATGCGCTTGGTCAGGGTGCGGAATTCCATCTCGGCCAGAAAGCCCAAAAGCACCTCCGGGTCCGGGTCGCGCACCTCCAGATCATCCAGGCCAAACTCCAGAGACATATCGCAATCAAGCTGCACGAGCTGGCGCGACAGCCGGATCTGATCCGCGTGGTTAATCAGCGTCTCGCGCCGCTTGGGCTGCTTTATCTCTCCGGCACGCGCCAACAGCGTGTCGAGATCGCCATACTCATTGATCAAAAGCGCCGCCGTCTTCACACCAATCCCCGGCGCGCCCGGCACGTTATCCACCGAATCCCCGGCCAGCGCCTGAACATCCACGACCCGCTCTGGCCGCACACCGAATTTCTCCTCGACCCCTTCAACATCAATGCGCTTGTTCTTCATCGCATCGAGCATCTCAACTCCGCCGCCGACAAGCTGCATCATGTCCTTATCCGAGGAAATAATCGTCACCCGCCCCCCTGCATCACGCGCTTGGCATGACAAGGTGGCGATAATGTCATCCGCCTCGAACCCTTCCATCTCCTTGCAGGCAATATTGAAAGCCTCGGTCGCCCGTCGGGTCAGCGGAATCTGCGGGCGCAACTCTTCCGGCATCGCTTCGCGGGTGGCCTTGTATTCGGAATAAAGATCGTTGCGAAACGTATGGCTGCCCTTGTCGAAAATCACCGCGACATGGGTCGCCGCATCAGGCCCCGTGTTCCCCTCGACATAGCGTTGAAGCATGTTGCAAAAGCCCGACACCGCCCCGATGGGCAGCCCGTCAGATTGCCGCGTCAAAGGCGGCAGCGCGTGATAGGCTCGAAAGATAAAGGCTGATCCATCTATCAGATGCAGATGGCATCCCTTGCCAAACCCAGTGCTCATATCCACCCCCCGCTGATTACGGCCAAAGATATGACACGCCGCGCGCGCCCCCGCCAGAGGCCGCACGTCCCCTGCCAGCTTTCTTGTCAGCAAAAATACTCAAAATCGAAGGGCGCCCGGCATCGCAAGGCTGGATGGCTCAGACCTTGCCCTCGAAATCCTTGTGAATGATCTTGCAATCGCAATAGGGGCACTCGATCCAACCTTGATCGACCGGAATCTGCAACCAGACCCTGGGATGACCCAGCGCGCCCTCACCACCGTCACACGATATGCGATATTGCTCAACGATGCGGGTCTCTGGGGCCTCAGTCACCATCGGGGCGTTTCCTTTTGCCTGTGCTTGGTCTACGTCATCGTTATCTGCGATGATAAGGGCAAGGGCAAGAGCACCATGGGCGCATCAGCTATCGAGATACGCGGTCTGCGCAAGACCTATGCAGGCTCTGCCAAATCCCCGCCGAAAGAGGCCCTGAAGGGCGTCGATCTCGACATTCCCGCAGGCTCGGTCTTTGGTCTTCTCGGCCCCAATGGCGCGGGCAAATCCACGCTGATCAACATTCTTGCCGGGCTGGTGATCAAGAGCGCGGGGCACGTCACGATCTGGGGATTCGACCAAGACGTGAACCCACGCCAGAGCCGGGCCGCCATCGGCGTCATGCCACAGGAATTGAACCTCGATCCCTTCTTTACGCCGCGCGCAGCTCTCGAGGTGCAGGCAGGTCTCTACGGCGTGCCGAAATCGCAACGTCGCAGCGACGAAATCCTGCGCCTTGTGGGGCTTGAGGACAAGGCCGAGGCCTATGCCCGCGCACTCTCAGGCGGAATGCGGCGGCGGCTTTTGCTGGCCAAGGCGCTGGTCCATAGCCCGCATGTTCTGGTCCTCGACGAGCCGACGGCGGGGGTGGATATCGAGCTGCGCCAGATGCTTTGGGAGAATATCCGCAAGCTCAACCGCGAGGGGATGACGATCATCCTGACGACGCATTATCTTGAGGAAGCCGAGGAGATGTGCGACGAAATCGCGATCATCAATCACGGCGCGGTCGTTGCCCGCGACAGCACCGCAAACCTTCTCGCGCGTATGGATGCGCGCACGATGATCGTGGTGCCCGAGGCCGCCCCAAAAGCTCTGCCAGAGATGGAAGGCATCCGCGCGGATCGGCGCGGCGACGGAACGATAGCGCTGACCTATCATGCGGGACAAACGCGGGCCGAAGATGTGCTTGACGCCGTGCGCGCAGCAGGCATCGGCATCCGCGATTTGCGCACCGAGCAGGCCGATCTTGAGGACGTATTCCTGAAGCTCACACAAAGCGCCTGAGGCCGCCTCAACACGCGGCTGAAAGCAATCCATGCGTGCCGCGCATGTGGGGGCGAACATCAAACCGGGCCGCTCCACACTCTGCGCCGCGCGACCGCCCTCCTACCCGCGTTCCCCAATCCCGTCCTGCGCAGAAAGCCTCGCCTTAGCCGGGTTTGGCCACCAGAGGGCCAAGAACGCGCCCTCCAAGAATGTGCATATGCAGATGCGGCACTTCCTGAAGCCCCGCCTCACCCGCGTTTGAAATCACGCGGTAGCCATCCTCACCATCACCCGGACGCAGCCCCGTCATACGGCAGACCTCGCCGATGGCGCGGGTAAAATCGGCAATCTCCGCCTCGCTCGCCTCGGCTGCGAAATGATCAAACGTGACGTAAGGCCCTTTGGGGATCACCAGCACATGCACCGGCGCCTGAGGGTGTAGATCGCGAAACGCGAGGCAATGCGCCGTCTCCAGAACGGTGTCGTTCGGGATCTCGCCGCGCAGGATCTTGGCAAAGATGTTCTGGTCGTCATAGGCGTAGGGCATGGGGCATCCTTTGGTGGCGCGCCGACCGGTCAATCAGTCGGCGAAGAGGTGATCAGTTTCGGCGATCTCGCGCGCCTTGTCATGGCTGATATCGAGAAACTTCGCGATAGGGCCGGTATTATCATCGGGGCTGAACTGCTCGCGGATTATGTGGTGATGCTCGAACTCTGCGTCGCGGATCATGTCGCTCTCGAAGGTCATATCGCCCCGGATCGTGGGCAAAAGCCGCTCCAGCGTCTCGTTGCTTGTTTGCTCCCCAGCAAGACCCACGCGGGTGGCGTGACCAATCAGATACTCGTCGGTGAAAACACACTGAATTTCCAACAGACGGGTCGTGCTGCGATCGTTGCAAAAATCCTGCAACAAGTCGAGATTGCCGGGGTCCATGCAGACGATCATCTGATCGGTCTCATAGTAATCAAACAGCATCCGCATCAACGCGCGGCGGTGGCGGGTGCGCTTCTCAAGACTGGATTGAATACCGCCCAGATCGGGAAGCTCGGTGTCTTCCTCGTTAAAGAGGTAATCAATCGTGGGCACGTTGGTGACCTGCCGGATACGCTCCAACAGGCGCTTGGCGACGTGCCATTTCTTGCACACCACGATCATCAATTCGCGCTGCCGCCCAAGCGAGCTTTCCGTCTCCCAAAAACGGCTCCCGAAGCGCCGTCCGATGCGGCCCCGGTCGGTCAGAAACTTGAACAGGCTCCGCCCCTCGTTGGAGATTTTGAACTCCACCCGGTCATTGGAATAAAGCGCGCCAAGCCGCGCTTTCAGCTCCTTCGCCTCAGGGCTGATCTTGCGCGCAAAAAGCGCGTCTTGGCCCAAAAGCAGTTCATAGTGATCGTTATAAAAGGTCTGCGGCATCCCGTATTCGGTGAACATCAGGAAGGTCAGCGTGCGCGTGCGGATCTCGGCCTCGGGCACCATGTGGCGCACGAGGGTCTGAAAGAACGTCTCATCCGGAATCCATGTCGTGCGGAAAAACCGCATCACATCGCCGCGCTTTTGGACGAAATCGAGGATCCACTCAACGGTGCGGCGACGCAGGCACCACCACTGGCTGCCGATCTGGATCTGAATATCCGACGGTATCTCGCGCTGAAGCCGCAGCTTTTCCTGCGCCTTGGCCGAGGCATAAAACAGCCACTTGTTTTTCCGCTCATTGAAGAAATGGCGGTAAATCAGCCGCTCTTCCTTCATGCCGGTCTTGATCCAGTCGCTCTCGAAATAATCAAAGCTTTCAATGTAATCAACATCCTCGGCATCCAGAAACTCATGCGCATAGCGCGAAGATTTGATCGCCGCGCAATCGCCAGACAGCATGTAAAAATGCGTGGCGCGAGGGAAGGCCTGCACAGCCGCCTCCACCGCCAGAAGCGTGGCCTGCACGAGGCTCCACTCGCCCCACCCGCATTTCAGCCGCTTGCGCGCGAAGGTGACGTTGGGATTGTCGCCCAAAGCCTCTTTGATCTGGCGGAAATCTTCCGGGCTGGCGCGGCCATCGAAATGGATCGCCATATAATCGCCAGCCGCCGTCAACATCTCCGCCTGACCGATAATGGCCTCGGGATCTTTGTGGCAGAGTAATATGAAAGCGATTTTTGCCATTCGGGAAACAGACTACCCCTTGTTTCAAAGATTGTTTACAGTGATAATCGCGATAACGCAGGGTTGAAACCGCCACGGACGTGTTTTTTTAACCTGATAATCAACAATAGGCTCTAAACGGGCATCTGAGGTTTTTTGGAGACGGCAGGTATGGGTTTTCCCGGCACTTGGATGACTGAGAGCGAAAGCGTGGTGTATCGGGTGGTGCCAAAATGCGCCTGTTCCACCATCGGTCAGATCCTGTATTACTCGGACCACGGCACGTTTTTCGACGGCGACATCCATGACGCCAAGAGCGGACTGCACAAATGGGCGCTGGACGAGAGCCAGCCGCTGATCACCGCAAATGTAACCGCCCACAAAAGCCACGCCTTCACCTGCGTGCGCAATCCATACACCCGCATCCTCAGCTCGTTTTTCGACAAGATCTGCGGGATTCAGCGCAACGGAAAACGCTATCGTGGCAAGCTGGTCCCGCTTTTGATCCAGAAATACGGAATCGACGTGGGTGGCGATGATGGCAAGGACGAATTTGATCAGATCAAAAGCTTCCGGCGCTTCTTGCTCTTTGCCCGCGACACCATCCGCTGGCGCCGCCCGATGGACCCCGACATCCACTGGTCCGCACAGGCGGGCCATGTGAGCACGTTCATCGTGAACGGCGGAACCTATGACAAGATTTTCTGGACCGAGGATTTCAACGCTGGCATGCAGCAAGTGCTCGACGCGATCGAGGCCCCTCAAAGGGTCGATCTGGCCACCATTCCACGCTTCAACGAATCCGAAGGGCATGGCCCCAAGCGCGCAACCCGTCGAGGATTACTTCGACGATATGGCGATGCATCTGGTGTATGAGATCTACAAACGCGACTTCGAACTTTTCAAATATGATTTCGAGGACCCGTCAAACAAGATGCCGATTGGCGAAATTGATCTGGATGAGGTCCACGCCAAGCTGGGTGAATGAGGCACGCGCCGGATTTGGATATTTAACCCAAGAAAAAGCCAGGTAAGCATTCCTTAACCACGAATCGCGCAAGCTGGTCTTGCGGTACAGGCTGGGAAGCCGATGACCGCCCAAGGAAAAGTCGCGCGCCCGGCGGTGGCTTGCATCAGGACAGCTCTGACCGGCGCTGCCTCCGGCGCACGCATTTGATTTTTTCTTGGGTCAAACATCCAAATTCAGGCCCCTCGGCCGGGCATCAGCGCGTTCAAGGTCAGCCCCCCGTCAGAGCAGCCCTTCCGCCCGAAACATCTCCATCACATCCGCCTCGGGCCGCGCGCCGTAATGCCCGATCACCTCACGCGCCGCGATGCAGCCCATACGGCCAGAGACGCTCAAGCTCTGTCCAGTGGCCACCCCATAAAGAAAGCCCGCTGCGAATTGATCCCCCGCGCCGGTCGTATCCACAGCCGCCACGCTCTGCACAGGCACGCTGACCGTCTCTTCGCCGCGCACGATCACCACATCGGCGCCCGAGCGGGTGCAAACAATCAGCCTGCTTTCGCCTGCCGCTTTCTCAAGCGCGGCCCCCAGATCCTCAGTTTGGTAAAGCGATTTCCACTCATGCTCGTTGCCGATCACATAATCCAGATCGCGCACGAGGCCGCGAAAGTCGTCGCGGTGCCGATCAACACAAAACGGATCGCTCAGCGACACGCCCGCCATCCCACCGCCCGCACGGCAGGCAGCTGCGGCCTCGGCAAACGCCGCTTTGCCTTGTGGTTTGTCAAAGAGATACCCTTCAAGCAGCAAAATCTCCGCTGCCCCCGCCACATCGGTGCGCACGTCCTCGGGGCCAAGTTCGGTCGAGATGCCCAGATAGGTGTTCATCGATCGCTCCCCATCGGGTGAGACGAAAATCATCGAGCGCGAGGTGGGCATATCCGCACCGCGCGGCGCATTGACGAAATCGGTCCCAACGTCAGCCATCGCCTTGGCATAGTAATGTCCCAGCGCATCATCCGCGACACGTCCGATCAGCGCCGTGCTCAAGCCAAGCGCACCCAGCCCCGCAATCGAATTGGCGACTGACCCGCCTGGCATTTGCTGGCGGCTCTCCATCGCCTCGTAAAGCGCCTCGCCCCGGTCCTGATCAACCAGCGTCATCACGCCCTTCTCCACGCCCATGCGCGACAGGAACCCGTCATCGCATTGGCTGATCACATCCACGACGGCATTGCCGATCCCGACAGCTTGGTATTTGGTCATTGGGTCTTGTCCTCAAATTGGCACAGATCTCGGATCAGGCAGGTTGGGCACATCGGTTTGCGTGCCTTGCAGTGATAACGCCCATGCAGAATCATCCAGTGATGGGCATGGTGTTGGTAATCAGCGGGGATATGGTCCTCGACCGCGCGCTCGACGGCGACGACATCCTTGCCCGGCGCGATCCCGGTGCGGTTTCCGATGCGGAAAATATGCGTGTCCACGGCCTGCGTGGGCATCCCCCACCACATGTTGAGCACGACATTCGCGGTCTTGCGGCCCACCCCCGGCAGGCTCTCCAGCGCGGCGCGCGAATTGGGCACCTCCCCGCCATACTCATCGACGAGGATCTGGCTCAGCTTCATCACGTTCTTCGCCTTCTGGCGGAAAAGCCCGATAGTCTTGATGTGATCTGTCACGCCCTCAAGGCCCAGATCAAGCATCTTCTGCGGCGTGTCGGCGATCTGAAACAGTGCCCGCGTTGCTTTGTTGACGCCCGCATCCGTGGCCTGCGCACTCAGCGCCACGGCCACGACGAGGGTGTAGACATTCACATGCTCAAGCTCGCCCTTGGGCTCGGGGTCGGCGGCGTGGAAGCGCTCGAAGATCTCGCGGATTGTGTGATAGTCGAGTTGTTTGACGGCTTTGCTCATGGCCATTCCTATGACGCCAAAATCCACAATGCGCAATATTCGGGTCGCGAGGGCGCAGGCGGCTGACTAGGGTAGCCTCAAGCAAAGGGAGAGCCTGATGACCGCGCCATCCACCGCCAATGAGGGATATCATTTCAGCGTCATGCGCCGCGCAATCGAGAGGATAGACGCAGGCGGCACGGACCTGACGTTGGAGGCTTTGGCCCGGCAGATGGACATGAGCCCCGCGCATTTTCAGCGGCTCTTCTCCGCATGGGTCGGTGTCTCGCCCAAACGCTATCAGCAATATCTGACGCTGGGCCACGCCAAGGCGCTTCTGGCCGAGCGCTTCACCACGCTTGCCGCAGCGGAGGAGGCAGGTCTGTCGGGCACGGGCCGCCTGCATGATCTGTTTCTGCGATGGGAGGCGATGAGCCCCGGCGAGTTTGCCCGCAAGGGCGCGGGTGTGCGCATCTTCTGGGGCTGGTTTGAGAGCCCTTTCGGTCTCAGCCTTGTGATGGGCACCGAGAAGGGCATTTGCGGCATCGGGTTTGCCTCTGAGGCAGGCGAGGCCACGACGATGGAAGATCTTTGTGCCCGCTGGCCGGAGGCGGAATTTTCTGAGGACCCCATACGCCTGCGGCCATGGGTGTTGGCAGCTTACGGCGCAGAGAGAAACGAGGCCCCTCCCCTCTATCTCATCGGCGCTCCATTTCAGATCAAGGTGTGGGAAGCCCTGCTGCGCATCCCCTCGGGCCATGTCACCACATACTCGGAGATAGCCGAGGCGATAGGCCATCCTCGCGCCGTGCGCGCCGTGGGCACCGCTGTGGGGCGCAACCCGATCAGCCTGCTGATCCCGTGCCATAGGGCGCTGCGTAAATCCGGGGGTTTGGGCGGCTACCATTGGGGTCTGCCGGTCAAACGATCCATGCTGGCATGGGAAAGCGCGCGCGCGGACGCCTGAACGGACCGATCATGCAAAAATGCGCGGATTGCCGCCGAATTCCCCGTGCTTTGGTATTGGGGGCGGGGCACCGCATGCCTACACTCATGACAGACCCGAAAGGTCGGGCGATTTTTGAGAGGCGATACATATGTTCCGGGCATCCAAACCCCTTCTTCTGACCACTGCGGCCATTTTGACGCTCGGCGCGTGTACAGCGCCCGCCCATCTTGACGGCACGAACGATCCCAACCGCCAAGCCAAGCAAGGCGCGCTTATCGGCGGTATCCTTGGAGCGGCAACCGGCGCGGTTGCCAGCGACAAGAAGGGCAAGGGCGCCGTGATCGGCGGGGCCATCGGGGCATTTGGTGGGGCCGCAATCGGCAACCAACTGGACAAACAAGAGGCGGAGCTGCGCCGCGACTTGAACAATCAAAACGTGCAGATCACCAATACCGGCGACCGCCTGATCGTGACGCTGCCACAGGATATTCTTTTTGCCGTGGACAGCGCGCAGGTGAATTCTGGGCTGCGCGGCGATCTCCTGACCGTCTCGGACAGCCTGCAAAGCTATCCGGGCAGCACGGTTCAGGTGATCGGCCATACCGACAACACCGGCGACGCGAGCTATAATCAGGGCCTTTCCGAGCGGCGCACCAATGCGGTGGCAGATGTATTGATGGATGGCGGCGTGGCCTTCAGCCGGATCAACGCCATCGGTCGCGGCGAGGATCAGCCCACCGCGTCCAACCTCACACCGGAGGGCCGGGCCCAAAACCGCCGGGTCGAGATCGTGATCCTGCCGGGCGCCTAAACGCTCCACTCGGTTTAGACTGGGCAATCGCCCGGATGTGAGGCCCTGCCAGTTTGGCGGGGCCTTTCTGATTTGCGGCAAAGCACGGTGCCAACCTGCCCCCGCCATGGCCCTTTGCCGCGATTTTTCCGCCAATTTGCGAACATGCTGACCAAAACGGATCACGCAATGAGCAAAGCGGCGCCACCAAGACGCCGCCAATTTGCCTCAAATCTGCATGAATACTTAGTCGAAGTATCGTAGTTTCAGGCCGTTTAGCTCGTTGAGTAGTTTGGCCAACCAGGAGACCTGATTGTGCCCACAACATATACCGATCAAGCCTATGCAGTTGACATCGCCGCCGTAAGTGTGGGCCAGGCGCTGACCGTTACATCGATCACCATAGTCGACACAGATGACGATGGCCGGATCGAGGTCGGGGAGACCATCAACGGCTTTACCATCACGGCCGTCTATGTCGGCGACACGGTCACGGTGGATGGCGACTTCATTACCGGCGTCACATTTATCACCACTGGCGGCCCGTTTTTCACGCCAAATGACGACACCGCGCTGGTTGACGGGACTGCCGACGCAACCTCTATCGTTTTCGCATCTACCTTCATGCCGGTCACAACGCTTGGCCCACCCTGCTTTGTGCGCGGCACCATGATCCTCACCCCAAACGGGAATGTGCCTGTCGAAACGCTCAAACCCGGTGACCTTGTGACCACGCGTGACAATGGCGATCAAAAGCTGCGCTGGGTCGGGATGGCGCGCACACATGGTCAGGACGCATTCGCGCCCGTTCGGTTTGAAATTGGCGCGTTCGGAAACGATCAGGTTCTGGAAGTATCGCAGCAGCACCGGATGCTGCTCTGCACCCCATCGACAGAGCTGCACTTCGGCACGCATGAAGTTCTGGTCGCGGCCAAGCATCTGGCCGGGCAGAGGGGCATCTCCATTTCACCGCGCAGGCAGGTTGATTACATCCACATCATGTTCGAGCAACATGAGATCGTGTGCGCCAACGGCGTATGGAGCGAGAGCTTCTTCTACGGAGAGCAGGACGTGGGCGGGATGGAAGCGGACGCGCGCGAAGAGCTGGAAAGCATCTTCGCCGACGAGTTGGACATGTGCGACGGTTTCCGCCAAACGGCCCGCTATTGCCTGAAGGCACATGAGGCCGCGCTTGTGGGGTTGTGAGGGGGACATGTTGGGTGGAGGTTGAACGTGTGAAGGTTTGAAGAGCCGCCACCGGCGAGGGGTGATCCTGCCGGGACCGTAACCATGCTGTTGGTTTGCAATGAGGTCCCACCGACTTCGTCGGCATTTTTGATGTAGGGTGCGGGGAGGCCAGTCTGTTCAAGTCAATGGCAGTGCACAAGCCCGCCGTTACTGTTATCCGCATGGCAGCATTGACCGGGAGGAGAAGATTTCCGACAGCCACGACCATGCGCGGCGGCGGGGATCACGGAAAAACAAAGTGTACCGACAATTGCTGCAATCGTCGCAAAAAATTTCATTTCAATCTCCCAAATTCAAAAACACGTTAACAAACTATTAACCGTTGCCCAACGCAAAAAGGGGCACGTTTCAAAGAGCAGACTTGTTGCTCTTTGGAAGGCGGTTTCTCGTGTGCGTTCATTGGCCGGTCCGAAGTCAAAGTCTACGATACCCCCACACTCCAGCCAAACCCCACCCCCACATTGACCCCGCCTCCGCTTCGCGCTACCCGATTGGCCAATCACATTTCGCCAAAAGGACCGCGCTCCATGACCACTCCTTCGCTTCTCATTCTGCCCGGTGACGGGATCGGCCCCGAGGTTATGGGCGAGGTCCGCAAGATCATCGACTGGTATGGCGCCAAGCGCGACATGCCCTTTGACGTGACCGAGGATCTCGTGGGGGGTGCGGCCTATGACGCGCATGGCGTGCCGCTCCATGACGACACCATGGCGAAGGCTCAGGAGGTCGATGCGGTGCTGCTCGGTGCCGTGGGCGGGCCGAAGTACGATGATCTGGATTTCTCGGTAAAGCCTGAGCGCGGGCTTTTGCGTTTGCGCAAGGAGATGGACCTTTTCGCCAACCTGCGCCCAGCGCAGTGTTTTGATGCGCTGGCCGATTTCTCCTCGCTGAAAAAGGACGTCGTCTCGGGCCTCGACATCATGATTGTGCGCGAGCTGACCTCGGGCGTCTATTTCGGTGAGCCGCGCGGCATTTTCCAGGAGGGCAATGAGCGCGTCGGCATCAACACCCAGCGCTATACCGAGAGCGAGATTGACCGCGTCGCACGCGCCGCGTTTGAGCTGGCCCGCAAGCGGAACAATCGCGTCTGCTCCATGGAAAAAGCCAACGTGATGGAGAGCGGCATCCTGTGGCGCGAGGTGGTGACGAAAGTCCATGCCGAGAGCTACGCCGATGTGGAGTTGAGCCATATGTATGCAGATGCGGGCGCGATGCAGCTTTGCCGCTGGCCCAAGCAGTTTGACGTAATCCTGACCGACAATCTCTTTGGCGATATCCTCTCGGATACGGCGGCGATGCTGACCGGCTCGCTCGGGATGCTGCCCTCGGCCAGCCTCGGCGCGCCGATGGAAAACGGGCGACCACGGGCGCTTTACGAGCCGGTGCACGGCTCCGCCCCCGATATCTCGGGCCAAGGTCTGGCCAATCCGATCGCCTGTATCCTCAGCTTTGCGATGGCGCTTCGCTATTCGTTTGATCAGGGCGATGAGGCGACACGTCTGGAGCAGGCTGTTGAGGCGGTTCTCGCCAGCGGCGCGCGCACGGCGGATCTGATGGGGCCAGAGGGTGGCACCCCGATGGGCACCGGCGCGATGGGCGATGCGGTGATCGCGGCGCTGGATGCCAGCCTCTGAGATCGCGCTATATACACGGACATGATGGGTAAGCTTAACCTTTCCAGCCCCCTGCGGGCTGTCCTTGCGGCGCTGCTGATTGCGGCGTCACTTTGGGTTTTGCAGGGCGCGCGTGCGGGTGTCGAGATCACAGATGGCGCGGTGGGCGCCACGCCCGTGACCAGCTTTGCCAAAGCCGGAGCGGACGGTCCGCATGTCGTGATCGCGCATGGCTTTGCCGGATCGCGCCAGATGATGCAGGGCTATGCGCTGCCGCTGGCGCGGGCGGGATACCGGGTGCATGTGTTCGATTTTCTCGGCCACGGTCGCCATACCCTGCCGATGTCCGGCGATGTGTCCGTGATTGAGGGCACGACGCGTCGGTTGATGGATCAGACCTCTGCCGTAATTGATGCGGTAGCAGAGCCGGGCATGCCCGTGGCCCTTGTCGGGCATTCCATGGCCACGGATGTTCTGGTGCGGGTGGCGGCAGAGCGGGACGATATCGGCCCGATGGTGCTGATCTCGGCCTTCTCCCAAGCGATTGACGCCCAGCACCCGCGCCAGCTTTTGCTCATCACCGGCGCGTGGGAGGCGGCGCTACGCGGCTATGCGGTTGAGGCCGCGCAAATGGTCGCTGCGCACACGCCCGAAGGCGGCTTGGCCGTAAACGGTGATGTGGAACGCCGCGCAGTTGTGGCCCCTTGGGCCGAGCATGTGGCGGTCCTGCACAGCCGCGCAGGCCGGGCGGCGGCAGTCGACTGGCTCGATGCCGCGTATGCGCGCGAAAGCGCCCCGCGGATCTGGCATACCGGCTGGGGCATCTTGGGGCTTCTGGCCGGGCTGGTGCTGCTCTTTGGGCCGGTGGCCAAGCGTCTGCCGCAAACCGCAGCGCCGATCCAGAGGCTCACCCACACGCGCCTCGCTGTAGCATCAATTCTGCCCGCGGTCGTAGCGCCGCTGCTGGCCGTGCCGCTTAACCCCAATCTGCTGCCGGTTCTGGTGGCCGACTATCTCGCGCTGCATCTGGCGATTTTCGGCATCCTTCAGCTTATCTTGCTACGCCGCTGGGGCGTGTCGTTGGGTGGGCTGTCGGTTGCGGGGTTTGCCCTTTTGCTCTTGTGGTGCGCGGCGTTCGGTTTTGCGATGGATCGCTATGCGGCCAATTTCTGGCCCGTGGGGAGCCGCGTCTGGATCATTGCCGCCATCGCCCTTGGTGCGGTGCCCTATATGCTGGCCGATGCAGCCCTCATGCGGGGCGCGCCAGTGCTCCACCGGCTGGCGATACGCGGGGGGTTCATCGCCTCGCTGGGCCTCGCCGTAGCGCTCGATTTCTCGGGCCTCTTTTTCTTGCTGATGATCGCACCGGTGATTGTGCTCTTCTACCTCACCTTCGGAACGATGGGCAGGCAGGCCGCCGCGCGCGTCGGGCCGCTGGCACCGGGGCTGGCGCTTGGCCTCGTTCTGGCTTGGGCGCTGGGGGTCAGCTTTCCGCTGTTTCAGTCCTGAGCATCATCGCCCCCGACTAAGACCCCGCATCTTCCTTCATCTCCTTCAGATACTCCCGCAGGCGTGCCTTGTCGCTCTTGCGCGCGGTGCAACTGTCGCAATCTTCAGCCGCCGCGTTGGCCTCCGCCTCAAGCGTGGGCGAAGGCTTGGGCACCAAAAGCGCCCAAGCTGCACCGCTCGCCCCGAGAGTGAGGGCCGCCGCGAGGATCACAGCGCGCCTCATGCCGTACCCGTCTCAAGATAGCGCTCCATCGGAGCCGCACTCGCCGGATCGCCCTTCGCTTCCAACTCCAGAAAGTCGATCGCGGCCACCTCATGCGCCGTAAGTGTGCGCAGCATGGGCAGGTCCTCTGACGGGGCCATAGCCTCGAGCCCCCAGAAATCATCCATGAAATCGGGGAAGGATTTGCGCCAATCCGCGATCAGTTTGGCAAAATCTGCGTCCGTCTTGGCCGCTTGCGCACGACCCGAGGCAAGGAGTTCCTCTCGTGGTCGGGGTGTCAGCCCATATTTCTCCAAAAGCGGCACGACGGAGGCGGCGGCATATTCCTCGACCCTCGCCATAAGGTTCATCTTGCGCTGTTCCTCATCGCTCAGTCGTTCTGCGATACCGTCGAAATAGGCCTCGCCCTCGACCTCCTCCTCATAATATTGCACCAGCGTTTTTAGATACTTGGCCCGGCGCGGCGCCTGCATATGCGCGCCATCCGGCGTCTCGCCCACATCCAAGCGGTCATGGATCAGCGGCACGTCGATATCGTGGTTAGTGTCCAACTCGCGCGCATAGCGGTGCCCGGCATAGACCGCCGCCGCGATGATCGCAGGGGCCTCGGCGTCACCGATCCGCTTGAGGGTGAAGGGCAGCTTGGCATCACCTGCAATCAACGCATGGTAAAGCGCATCATTCGGCGCGCGCTGGGTCACCATCACGATGCTGGCAAAGGGCAGCTTGCGCTCGGCCCCGGTATACTGACAGCTCAGAGTGGCCTCAGCCCCGTCGAAATGCGTGAGCGCTTGACTGAGTTCCAGCTTCACGCCCATCCCCTGAAGATGCGCGCGCACGCGCCACCGCTCTGAGGTGTTCCCGGCCCACGCAGAGATTGCATCGGAGGGTGTGCAGATGGTCACATCGAGCCCTGCGGATTTCAGCTTCTCGGCAATCACGCCACCCATGTAATAGCCATCCTCGTCATAGACGAGCACCGGGCCAGAGGGCAATTTGCCATCCATGATATCGTCCGGTGTGAGAACCTCTGCCCCCTCGGCAGCCACATCGACATAAATCTCACCGTCGAAGCGGTCCCTGCGCCATGTGGCGCCCGTGGCCAGAACCACGTGATCGGCCTCGACCGCATGCACGTCCTCGGCGCTCAGACGGCTGTCCATGAAGATGTCGACATTCACCATCTCCTGCAATTGCTGAACGCGGTAATCGCGCACGCGGATGTATTCGCTCATCCCCGGCAGCTTTGCTTCGCGGGTCACGCGCCCACCAAGCTCGGTCGTGGCCTCGGCCACCATAACCTCGTAGCCGCGCTTGCCCAGCGCGCGGGCGGCCTCAAGCCCGGCGGGGCCGGAGCCGACTACCAGCACTTTCGTATCACTGCCTTTTTCGGGCACGTTCTCAGGATGCCAGCCCTTGCGCCACTCCTCCCCCATCGTGGGGTTCTGGGTGCAGCGAATGGGCACGCCGAGGCTGTCGCCGCTGTAGCAGATGTTGCATCCGATACACTCGCGGATCGCGCCGAGATCGCCGGCCTCGATCTTGGCCGGCAGATAGGGATCGGCAATCGAGGGCCGCGCCGCACCAATGAAATCTGTGATGCCGCGCTTGATCTGGCTGACCATCGTGTCGGGCGATGTGAAGCGACCGACGGTCACGACAGGCTTGGTGGTCTTGGACTTGATGAAGTCCATATAGGGCTCCAGCGAGGCCTCTTTGGTAAAGCGCGACACACCCATCTCGACCGAATAATCCGCGATGTTGATATCCCAAAGGTCCGGCATTTCGGCCATCATCTCGAACATATCGCGGCGCTCGCCATGGATCGGCACACCGTCCTCGCCAATCTCCTCATCAGCGGCAAAGCGCACCGCCACGGCGCAGCGGTCACCTACGGCCTCCTTCGTCTCCTCGATCAACTCGCGGATCAGGCGCGTGCGATTCTCAAGGCTGCCGCCATACTCATCCGAGCGCGTATTGATACGCGGGCTGAGGAAATTCGACAGAAGATAGGTGTGCGTGGCGTAGACATAAACGATATCGAACCCCGCATCGCGCGCGCGCAATGCCGCCTTGCGGTGCCAGCGGCGCAGGTTGCGGATGTCGGTCTTGTCCATCGCGCGGGTCTGGTAGGGGTGCCCCGCCAGATTGGGCATGGAGGTGATATCCATGGCCACCTCGCGGGAATAGTTGTTGGAGCTACGCGCGCCCCCATACCAAAGCTCGGCCCCGGCCAGCGCGCCATATTCGTGGATTTTTTCAGTCATGAGCGCGTTGGCGCGCACATCGCTGTCATCCCAGAGCGAGGCGGAGGCGTGCGGCAGATCATCTGAGGTTGGATGAATCGAGTTATACTCGGTGTTGATCACACCCCAGCCGCCTTGCGCCTTCACATGGCGCATCTCTGCCAACATGCGCGGACGAAGCCAGCCCATCCCAGTGCAATGGGGCACCTGATAGAAGCGGTTCTTGGCAGTCACTGGACCGATTTTCATCGGCTCAAAGAGGATATCGTAATGTGGATCGCGGGTCATGTTACAGCTCCGGAATATGACGTTTCGTGTGGCTGAGTTCGATCAATTCGCGCTCAAATGGGACGTCATCGCCACGGTCCAGCCCCAGATCACGGGCATAGCGATGGCCCGCATGAACAGCGGCAGCGATGGTGCTGGGGGCCAGCGCATCGCCAATCTTGGTGGCGCTAATCCCGGCAGCGGCAAGCGCATCGGCCAAAGTATCGTCAGGTTGGCGCATCGTGACGAGCAAGGTGTGGGCGCAATCGATCTTGGTCTCAGTGCCCGTGTAGCCGCACTCAGCGATCACATGGCCCTCGTTGATCTGCGCAATATTGTGCGACAGGACCATCCGCGCGCCCATCTCCATCAGCTTGGCCTGAATCTTGTGCTGCTCAAGGGTGTAGCCTGTCCACGCGGAAACAGTCGCGCTGGGTGTGACAAAGGTCACGTACAGACCCGCCTCCAACAGTTTCTCTGCGATGGAGCCACCCATGTAGAAATGATCATCGTCGAAGATCACCACAGGCCCCTCGGGGATCATGCCTTTGAAAATATCATCAGGCGTGAACACGCTTGCGCCGCCTGCCGTCTCGATACCAAGCGGATTGGCGCGGCCCCGGCCTGTGCGGTCCCATGTGGCACCCGTGGCCAGCACAATGTGATCGGCCTCGAATTCGGCCACCGTCTCGGCACTCATCGGGCTGTTGAGATAGAGGTTCACATTTGGCATTTGGCTGATCTGATACTCGCGGTAATCCGCCACCCGGCCCCATTCTGCAAGGCCCGGAAGCGCGCGCTCATCGGCCACGCGCCCGCCGATCCGGTCCGATTGCTCGGCCACGGTCACACCGTAGCCACGCTGGCCCAGCGCGCGGGCAGCCTCCAGCCCGGCGGGGCCTGCGCCAATGATCAGAACACTCTCATCAGCGGCGCGTGGTGCAATCCGCTCAGGATGCCAACCGCTGCGCCATTCCTCGCCCATGGTGGGGTTCTGGGTGCAGCGCAGGGGCTGAAACGTGCTGTCGGAGGCGACACAGATGTTGCAGCCGATACACTCGCGAATATCCTCGATGCGGCCTTCTTCAATCTTCTTTGGCAAGAACGGATCAGCGATGGAGGGCCTTGCCGCTCCGATGAAGTCCAGATGACCGTTCTTGATGAGAGACACCATCTGATCCGGTGAGGTATACCGGCCCACGCCCACAACAGGCTTGGTCGTGATGGATTTCACGAAGGAGACATATTCATCCTGATAACCCGTCTGCTTGAACCGCGACGTGGCGCTGTCATTCTCCCAATCGGCGATGTTCACATCCCAAAGGTCCGGAATCTCGGCCAGCATTTCGACCACATCGCGGCCCTCCCCGCCCGATTGCATGCCGAGGGCGCCGCGCAGCTCGTCCACCGAGAACCGGAAGGCGATGCCACATGTGCCACCCACGGCCTCTTTGGTTTCTTCCATCACCTCACGCAGGAGGCGGATACGGTTCTCAAGGCTGCCGCCATATTCATCCGAGCGTTGGTTCCAATCGCGCGACAGAAAATGCGACAAGGTTGTAAGGCGGTGACCCGCGTAGACATAGATGATGTCGAATCCCGCATCGCGGGCCCGTTTCGCACCATTTACATACCAACGGCGCAGGTTACGGATGTCTTGCTTGTCCATAGCGCGGGCCTGCACCGGATCATTATCCGACACCGGCTGATGCGATGGGGCCATGGGAGGCAGCCGCGAAAAGCGGTTCGAGGCCATCAGGCCCGCGTGATTGAGCTGAATCCCGGCAAGGCTGTCATGCTCGTGGATGCCCTCAACCATACGTGCAAGGTAAGGCACGTCGCGGTCATCCCAGATGCGCCCGCCATTCCACGGGCTGTGATCGCCTGAGGGGTGGATTTCCGCCTCTTCCGTGTTCACCACAGCCCAGCCGCCCTCGGCCTTGATGCGGCGCATTTCGGCCATGGAGCTTGGATAATTACGTCCCATGCCATTGCAATGGGGCACTTGATAGAACCGGTTGCGTGCGGTCACGGGACCGATTTTCATCGGCTCAAAGAGGATATCGTAGCGCGGATCGCGTGCAGTATCACGGGGCATAGCTCTGTCCTTTTATCTCAAGTCAGTCAGCGTGGTCAGTCGGCCGCCAGAAGCGGCAATTCACGGCGGAATGGTGTCCCTTCGGGCAGGGTTTCACCAAGCTCGCGGGCATAGCGGTGTCCGGCATAGACGGCAGCGGCGATGGTGCTGGGCGCGTGGCAATCACCGATGCGCTGGAGGGATTCCACCTGCCCTTCCAACGCGCGGAAGAGGCTGTCATGCGCGCTCCGCATCGTCACCAGAAGCGCGGTGCCACAAGGCAGCTTTGTCTCGGCCTCGGTGTAATTACAGCTCACCGTTGCGTGCTCCGCGCCGATATGGGTCAGGTTGTGCAGCGGGATGATCCGCACGCCCATGTTCATCAGGCGGGTCTGGATAATGTGCTGCTCCATCGTATTATGGGTCCAAGTGGACACATCAGGGGCAGGGGTCACATAAGTTACCTCATGGCCCGCCGCGCGCAGCTTTTCAGCCATCAAACCGCCCATATAATAGTGGTCATCGTCAAAGATCACGACCGGGCCTTCGGGCGTCTCGCCTGCCATGATCTGGCTCGGCGTCATTACCTTGGCACCCGCATCGCGCGGGATGGCAATACGGTTGGCGCGGCCAATCCCGGTGTCTGACCAGCTGGAGCCCGCCGCAATGGCCACATGATCCGTGCCGAATTCCAGCACCATCTCAGGCGTCATCTCGCTTTCGAGATAAACGTTCACGTTAGGCATCTGGCTGATCTGATATTCGCGGTAATCGGCCACACGTTTCCAGGCGCTCAGCCCCGGGAGCTGGCTTTCCACCGCCACGCGCCCGCCCAGCCGATCTGTCGCCTCGGCCAGCGTCACATCATAGCCCCGCTGGCCCAAAGCGCGCGCGGCCTCAAGTCCTGCGGGGCCCGCGCCGATGATCAGGACGCTGTCATCAGCAGTCTTGGGCGCGATACGCTCTGGGTGCCAGCCCTTGCGCCACTCCTCCCCCATCGTGGGGTTCTGCGTGCAGCGCATGGGGTGCATCAGGTGATCACCAGTGACGCAGATGTTGCAGCCGATACACTCGCGAATATCCTCAATGCGGCCTTCCTCGACCTTCTTGGGCAGGAACGGGTCGGCGATCGAGGGGCGCGCGGCACCAATGAAATCCAGCACGCCCTTTTTGATCAGCGACACCATCGCATCGGGCGAGGTGAAGCGCCCCACACCGACCACTGGCTTGGTCGTCACCGATTTCACGAAGGAAATGTAGTCGGTCTGATAGCCCTCATCCGAGAAGCGGGACGTGGCGCTGTCATTTTCCCAGCCGCTCACGTTCACGTCCCAAAGATCGGGCAGCTCGGCCAGCATCTCGACCACCTCACGCCCCTCTCCGGTGGAGGTCAGGCCGGAATTGCCCGCCATCTCGTCTACGGCAAGCCGGATGGCAATTGCACACGTGTCGCCAACCGCCTCCTTGGTATCCATCAACACCTCGCGCATCAGGCGCACGCGGTTCTCAAGGCTCCCGCCATATTCGTCCATCCGGTCATTGCGCGCGCGCGACAGGAAATGCATCAGCGTGGTCATGTCGTGGCCCGCATAGACGTAGATCAGATCGAACCCGGCCCGCTTGGAGCGCAGCGCGGCATCCACATGCATCTTGCGAAACGCCTTGATATCGGCCTTGTCCATTGCGCGCGATTGCACCGGATACAGCATATCGACCGGGCGCGCGGACGGGCCCATCGGCACCTCGCGCGAGATGCAATTGGCGGAGCCCTGGCCCATATGCGCAAGCTCGATCCCCGCAAGCGCGCCACGGGCGTGGATCTTGTCGCACATCTTGGCCAGAACGGGGATGTCGTAATCATCCCAAAGACGGCTCTCGATGGCGCCGCCCCGCTCGGAGGTATAGTCGATCTCGCACTCTTCCGTGTTGATCACAGCCCAGCCGCCTTCGGCCTTCACACCGCGCATCTCGGCCATGGAGGACGGGTATTGATGCCCCATCCCATTGCAATGGGGCACTTGGTAGAACCGGTTGCGGGCAGTGACGGGGCCAATTTTTACCGGTTCAAAAAGGATATCATAACGCGGGTCGCGGGCGGTATCACGGGGCATGTCGGGAGTGATCCTCTTGGCACGGGCTTGCTCCCTTAGCTGGGGCGGCAAAATGTTTCGGCAATGTCTGTGCGAGATATTCGTGCACGCGCTGCTTGGCCTCCTCGCGCGAAAAATCTCCGGGGTATATCAGGATGTTGAGCCAGAACCCGTCATAAAGACCTTCGAGCATGGTCGCGATCTGTTCTGCATCCAGTCCCTGATAGCCGCCCTCCGCAATGATGGTTTTGAGAACCTCAATCGAGGTCTCCCAGCGTTCGGTGTCGATCTCGCTCACCAGCTCGCGGTATGCCGCGCGGTAGCCCGCCTCACCATAAAATGCGAACCACAAGGACAGGTTCTTGCGATTGCAGATGGCAGGATCAAAATGCGCATCCGCGATCGCCAGAAGCTGAGCCGCCGGCACCATATCCGGGCTTTGCAAACGTTTGCGCCAAGTCTCGCAGTGCTCTTCCGCGAGATATCGCAAGGTTTCCTCAAAGAGGTTTTCCTTGCTGTCGAAGTGGAAGTTCACGATGCCAATAGACAATCCCGCATAGCCGGTGACGGTTGTCATTGTCGTGCCCGCAATGCCGAATTTCGCAATCGACTCGATGGTGGCATCGATCAACTGTTGCCGCCGCACTTCGCGCGAGGCGGTGCGTCCGACTTTCTTGTTTGTGCGGGCCGCCTTGGCGGTCACTTCGGTCATTGCGTATCTGTCCTCGACTCGTCTTGGCTGCGGGGTTGCCGCACCGGTTCTCGTCTAAAGCGCCCAACAATCTTTGCGGCATCTGGCAGGGCGCAGGCTCAGTCTTTGCCCAGCACCACAATCGCGTCATCGCTCCAGTTGAGCCAAACGGGGCGTTCATCCGTGGGGTCTGGGGCAAAGCGTGTGCGGTTTTGGGCCGAGACGGCAACCGGCCGGTCCACACCATCAATCGCCACATAGAAATGACTCCGCTCACCCAGATAGGATGAGTTGCGCAATTGTCCCTGCACCATCTGGCCATCGCCTTCAGGCTTGTCATCTGTGAGGCGCAGCTTCTCTGGGCGGATCGCGACCTGAACCGCCTCACCCTCGTTGAAATGACGCTCACCACGAGGCAGCTGGAGATTTCCAAGGCCCTGCGCTTCGATATTCATCATCGCGCCATTGGTGGATTTCACCTGAGCCTCAAAGAAGTTCATCGTGCCGATGAAAGACGCGACCTGACGTGTCTTGGGCGCCTCATAAAGCCCGCTGGGCGTGTCCATCTGCAACACGGTGCCCGCGGACATGACGGCCACACGATCAGACAGGGTCAGCGCCTCTTCCTGATCGTGGGTCACGAACACGAATGTAATGCCCACCTGACGCTGAAGTGCGCGCAGCTCAAGCTGCATCTGCTCCCGCAGCTGTTTATCAAGCGCACCGAGCGGCTCATCCAGAAGCAACACTTTAGGCTTGAGGATCAACGCACGCGCCAAAGCGATCCGTTGCCGCTGCCCGCCCGAAAGCTCGTTGGCCGCGCGGTCGCCGTAGCCCGGCAGCGCGATCAGATCGAGCATTTCATCAACCTTGTCGGCACGCGCTTGCTTGGTCAGCTTCTGACGGCGCAAGCCGTAGGCTATGTTGTCGCGCGCATTGAGATGCGGGAAAATCGCATAGCTCTGGAACACCATATTGACGGGCCGATGATGCGGCGGGACTTCGGACATGGGTTGTCCATCGATATAGATCTCGCCCTTGGAGGGGTTCTCGAACCCTGCCAGCATCCGCAAGAGCGTGGTCTTGCCACAGCCCGAGGCACCCAGAAGAGAAAAGAACTCGCCATGGCCGATATCCATGGAGACGTTGTCGATGGCCTGAAACTTGCCGAAATACTTGTCGACATTACGGATCGAAATGAAGGCGTCTTTGCTCATGTTCTGGCTCACTTTCGCACGGTGCTGATATGGGCGTCGCGGTTGATCCACTGGCCGAGGAAGACGATCACGAAGGAGACCGCGATAATCATCGACGACAGGGCGAGGACCGATGGGAATTGCTGCGGGAAACGCAACTGGCCCCAGATATACATCGGCAGGGTCGGCTCGGTCCCGGTCAGGAAGAACGCCATGATGAATTCGTCAAACGAGACGGTGAAGGTCAACAAAAGGCTGGCCAGAATGCCCGGCCATACGACAGGCAGGGTCACGCGCCAGAATGTGTGCCACGCGTTCTCGCCCAGATCGGCCGAGGCCTCCTCCAGCGAGGGATCAAGCCCCTCAAAGCGGGGGATGAGTGTCGCGATGGCGAAGGGCAGGCAAATGATCACATGCCCGACGGCGACCGTGTAAAGGCTGAGTGTCACGCCGAGGCTGCTCATCAGAACCAAAAGGGCCACACCGAAAATGATCCCCGGCACGACGAGCGGCAGCATTATGAAGGCCACGATCGCGTTCTGACCCGGCAGGCGATATTTGGTGATCGCCTTGGCCGCGAAGATGCCAAGCGTGGTGGCCAGTACGGCTGTAGCCGCACCCACTTTGACGCTGTTCATCAAAGCGGCCCAGACAGGCTCGCGCTGAAAAAGCTCCTCATACCATTGCAGCGTAAACCCGGTCAGCGGGAAGCTGACATATATCGAGTCGTTAAAGCTGAAGAGCGGCAGAAACAGGATCGGGATATAGAGCGCGATCAGAAAAATAATCGCATAGACCTGAAGGGGCCGGTTCGGTCGTCGGATATAGGATTCGGTGCTCATGCCATCCGCTCCTTGAAAACTTTGGTGAGGGCGAGGAACACGAGGCCAATCGCCGAGATGTAAAGCATCAAGCCAATGGCCAGGGAAGCGCCCATGGGCCAGTTATTCACAGGACCAAATTGCAGTTGAATGAGGTTACCGATCATCATCCCGTCCGGTCCGCCGAGAAGGGCTGGCGTGATGTAGTCACCCGTGGTGGGAATGAAGATCAAGAAGCTCGCGGCGATCACACCTGGCATCGACAGGGGCAGTGTGATGCGGAAGAAGCGCGCCACAGGCCCGTCGCCCAGATCCGTTGCCGCCTCCAGAAGCGAGCGGTCAATCTTCTCAAGGCTCACGTAGATGGGCAGGATCGCAAAGGCGACCCAAGAGTGGGCGAGCGTGATGACCACAGCCTGCTGGCTGTAGAGCAAAAACTCAAGCGGGGCGTCGATGAGCCCGGCCCAAAGCAGACCGGAGTTGATCACGCCCTCATAGCCAAGCACCACTTTCCACGCGAAAACGCGCAGCAGGTAGCTTGTCCAGAACGGCAGGGTCATCAACACGATCCACATCATCTTGTTTTTGTGGACGTGGAAGGCGACGTAGTAAGCCATCGGGTAAGAGAGCAGCACCGTCGCAACGGTGGCCCAGCCCGATATCACGAGCGACCGGTGCATCAGGGCGCCGTAGACCGGCTGCTCGAGAGCCGTCTCGTAATTTGCGGTGGTGAGGGTGGTGTCGAAGCCAAAGCCAATGGCGGTCCAGAGGCTCATCGTGATCAGGATGGCGAAGGGAATGACGATGCCGATGGTCATCACGACCAAAGTGGGGCTGAGCAGGAAAAAGCCGCGCAATGTTTCGCTGCGCTGCAGCATCCCTGCGAATTTTCCGCGCCTTCGAACTGGCGGCGCCCCTACGGCGGCATCGTTTAATGTGACATTAGTATTGGTCATCTCAGGCCCCTTCCATGGTGTCTGGCATACGTCAATCTTCCCCTGCCACGCCAAGCGCGGAAGGGAGGGTCTGCGTGCAAGATCAGGGCGGCCCTATGGCCGCCCTGTCAGACTGTCTGGATCAGAAGCCAGCTTTGATTTGCTCAAAGAGGGCGTTCATCTTGGATTCGAACTCTTGGGTCTGAGGCTTCTGGAAATGACCAGCCTCCAGAATATCCGCAGGGTTCTTGCTCAGGCCGAGACCAACGAGTGTTTCCTCGTCAAACTCGTCGAAGCTCTTGGCGTTGGAGTGGCCATAACCGTAATCGTTGATCATGAACTTACCGGTGTCAACACTCAGCATGCTGTCGATCACGTCATAGGCACGGTCCAGGTTGGGCGCGTCCTTGTGAATCATCAGACCGCAAACCCATGTAAGAGCACCCTCTTTGGGCTGTGCGAAACGGACGGGGTGACCTTCAGCCCTCAGAAGCGTGGCCGAGGAATTCCATGTCATCGCCGCAACCATCTCGCCCGAGGCAAGCGCTTGCTCCAGCGTGGTGGTGTCGTCGGTGTAGACCCGGATGTGTGGGCGCTGCTCACGCATGACGGCGGCGATTTTCTCGAACGCTTCGGGCGTGTCGATATTGTCGAAGTCAACGCCCGCTTTGATCGCGCCAACCCACCATGCGTCCGCGCCGGCGCCAAGGCTGCCGAGGCGGCCTGCATACTTCTCGTCCCAGAGAATGTCCCAGCTTTCTTCGCCTTCGATCTCAACCAGATCGGTGCGGTAGGTGATGGAGGTCTGACCCCAGTCGAATGGCACCATCCAGAGGTTGTCGCCATCGGCGTTGCCTTCAAGCTGCGTCAGCTCGGGGATGATGTCGCCCGCATGCGACAGACGCGACATGTCGGCCGACTGGAAGAGACCAGTGGCTGTCCAACGTGGCACAGCTTGGTTACAGGGGTGCGACACGTCCACAACGAAACCGCCGCGCATTTTTGTCAGAGCCTCCTCAGAGCCGCCGAAGATCGAGAAGTTTGGCAGCTCGCCGTTTTTGGCCTGATACTCACCAAAAAGCTCGGGGATGTCGTAGCCACCCCATGTGAAATATGTTGCCTGATCTTCTGGTGCGGCCATTGCCTTGCGGCCTGAAAACGGCACTGTGGCCATGCCGACGCCTGCCGCAGCAAGCGAGCGTGTGAAGGCGCGACGGCTCATTTTGCCTTCGCGCACAGCGCCGATTTGGTCAAGTACATCCATTTGGTCTTCTCCCTAGTTGATCGAGCCTGTTCCGGCTCCTTTGGTGGCGTCCTTTATTGCGACGCTGAGGTTGCAGGTTGCTTTCGGTCTCAGAATGAAACGGCACGGCCATTTCGATCATCAGTCCTCTTGCTCTGTCCCGCTCGCTAATTGAATGATCGTTCAATGATTGGGTTGCTTTATCAAACCTGTCAAGCCAACAATCCCGCCATGCCGGCGCCGCGGAGCGAAAATCATGGCGCTGCCAAAAAATGTAGTGGACCACAAATTAACCGCTGAAATCAGGAGAGAAAAACGATGGCAATCCAGACGGGCGTGTTCCGACTTGAAGCAAATGGCCCCAGCGGTGCAGGCCTCAGCCCGATGGAGCTGGACGCCGCAGACTTCCAGTCACCGTTGCCCAAGCAGCATTACCACACGTACTACAGCGATGAATCCAAAGGGATAAATGTCGGCGTCTGGGATACGACCACGATGCAGGAGGCGTTCGGCCCCTACCCCGGAGATGAGTTCACCTGGGTGCTTGAAGGCGCGTTTGAAATGGTCGACGGCAAGGGCGGCGGCGTGCCAGCCCATGCCGGTCAGGCCGTGTGTTTTCGCAACGGCGCACCGGTCAGTTGGAAGCAGGACGGATACCTTAAGAAATTCTTCATCACTTATTTGGAACCGGGTGCCAAAACGCCGACAATCGAATCGGCGGAAGGCGGAATTGTCGTTCTCGACCCGGATGCGAAGATGGATCTGATGGACACAACCGACCCGTTCGTGATCAAGGGCGCGGCCCCCAAGCAGCACAATCTGACCAGCTTCACCAACGATACCGGCAACATGTTCATGGGCCAATGGGACAGTGGCCCGATGGTCAGCGAAATGCTGCCTTTCCCCACCCATGAATTTGTTCAGATGCTCGAAGGTGAGGTGACGATCACGCAAGAGGGCGGCGCGGCACAAACCTTCCGCGCGGGCGATTGCTTTTTCGTGGCCAAAGGGACCGTCTGTAGCTGGGAAATCCCGGATTACGTGCGCAAATTCTATTGCATCCTCGACGTGGAATAAGCCGCATGAGCCCCGACATGACGCGCCGCGCAGCTCTGGCCACAATCGCCGGGGGCGTTGTCGGGGCCACGGCCACTGCGGGCGCGGCCACCGCACAGGCCCTCCCCACCAACCCCGATGTGGTGGTGATCGGCGCAGGTGCCGCCGGTCTCGCCGCCGCACGCGAGCTTCAGGCGCAGGGCAAATCCGTGATCGTCGTGGAGGCCGCAGGACGCACGGGCGGGCGCGCCTGGACCGAAAGCGAGACATTCGGCGTGCCCTACGATCAGGGTGCGGCCTCGATCAACGCCTCCAACATCAATCCCTTCACCCGCATCGCGCGGGAGGGGGGATTTGACCTTGTGGATTACACCAACGCAGGCTCTGCCTTTTACGTGGACGGCAAACGCGCGACCGCCGCCCAAAGCGCGGCTTATGGTCGGGCGTGGAGCGCTGTCGGCGACGCGCTGGCCGAGGCAGGAGAGGCTGGACAGGACATCGCCACCTCCGAGGTGATGCCAAAGGGCATGAAATATTCCGGCACCGTCAAATCATGGATCGGGCCGATGGATTGGGGGGTGGATATGTCCGACCTCTCGACCGCCGACTATTGGAACAGTGGCGATGCACAGCCCTCGTTCATGGTGCGCGAAGGTCTGGGGGCCGTGGTCGAATATTACGGGCAGGGTGCGCCCGTGGTCCTGAATGCACCAGTGAGCGAGATCGACTGGAGCGGAACTGGCGTCCGCGTCACAACCTCACAAGGTGTAATCAGCGCCAAGGCGGCAATCGTCACTGTCTCCACCGGCGTTCTGGCCAGTGGCGCGATCCGCTTCACCCCTGCCCTACCCATCGCCACGCAGGAGGCCGTGGATGGCCTGCCAATGGGTCTGTTAATGAAAATCGCACTGCAATTCGATGGCGCAAAGCTGGGCCTCGCCGATAACAGCTGGCTTGATTACGCGGTGCCCGAAGAGATGCCCGCCAAGGCGTCGTTCTTCGTCACCTGGC